>Ga0256827_10000305_pt1 | contig 29519 bp, 30 predicted proteins | sample CV84metaG_FD_185977 | JGI IMG/M metagenome (GOLD analysis project Ga0256827, IMG submission 185977) | Hydrothermal vent microbial communities from East Pacific Rise, Pacific Ocean - CV84 | ecosystem: Environmental > Aquatic > Marine > Hydrothermal vents | place: Pacific Ocean: East Pacific Rise...
CATTCCCAAACCAAAAAGTGCAAGAGCAACTTAAGAACTTTACATTTATAAAAGTAGACCTAACAGACAATAGTGAAGATGATAAAAAACTACTAAAAAAGTTTGAACTATTTGGAACACCAAACATAATATTTTTCGATAAACAAAACAACTACATGCCAGAGAGTTCACTAACAGGATTCATAAGCCCAGAAGTTTTTGCTAAACATTTAGAGGAGATAAAGTAGTTATATCAAGCTATATTAAAAATATACTAACTGATTACTAGATAGGAAGTTGGTTTACACTCTCTTAATATCTAATCTTGAAATACAAACTTACGATGATACTCCAAATATTCTTCTCTATCCTCTGGATAGATTCTCATAATATTTTTAGCATTTGGATTAATATTGAGTTTTTCCCATGTATAACTACTAAGTTGAGTACCACAAACTAACTCTCCATCATTCATAAAAGTTATATAACCTTGATCAAATAGTTTATCATAAGTAGGAGATAAAGAGAGTCCATTAAAGTAATCTATTGCTTGGTCGACTCTATCTTCATTTATACAAATTTGATAGGGCTTAATATGACTTGCTATTAATAACCTATCATCAGATATTTTTGTAAAAGGACATTGAGGCATATGCTCTAACACTTTTTTTCTATATTTTGAAGCACCATCTCTTGAAACTGTTTTTCTATTTACTTTCTCTTTTTTACTTTTAATTATTTCTGTTGTTTCAATTGCTAATTTTGGATGAACAATAGAACGGAATTGATAATCAAGTAAAATTCTAAAGTAAAAGAGTGGCTCTGTGGATATTTTACTGTCAACAGGAATAATTTTTAAAATTGATAGATAAGTAATTTTTGGTAAAATCAATTTTCTCCAAATATTCCAAATACTATTATCTGAACGAATGTAAGCTCTATTTCCTCTCTTATTATCTTGAAAATCGGAAACATCATGAATAGAAAAAGTAATAATATTTTCAGATAACTCTTGAATAGCTTTTAGGTTTTTATCAAAAAAATCACTAATATCTCTGTGATATACTTGCTCTTGGGTTTGATACTCAATTCGTGCATCATAGAGATATTTTATCATATTAGATTGACTAAAGAAACAGTTATTTGAGATAATAGGATAGACTCTTTTCCCATTAATCCCTTTCGTATCTCCCCAATCTTGATACTCAAAAAAATCTTTTAATCTATCTCCATTTTTACCTGTATAACTCCCAACATATTTACGAGATTCGCCATTACCTTTAAATATTGCCAATTTATTATTTCTATGAATAAAACTATCTTCGGCTCTAAGATTCTGAATTGAATCAACAATATAATACTCTACTCCATCTATTTGTATCTTTTGAAAATTATTCATCTCTACTCTCTGCAAACTTTGTTATATCCATCTCTTTTAATATTGCTATTAGGACATCTACTACAATACTATTACCTGCTTGTCGATACATCTGTGTATCACTAACTATCTGTTTAAAGCCATCTCCAAACCCCATAAGCCTTAAACACTCTCTTGGAGTAAGTTTTCGTATGCGTCCTTTATTGTGAGTTACATAATTATCAACTCCTGCCCTGTGCATTTTGTGCATAGATTGAAGAAGAGGTCTTGCTACTTCTAAATCTGTTTTGATAGAAGTTTTAAAATTCTTTGTTCCACCTGCTAAAACATAAGTTTTTATCTTTTCAGATAGATAGTATTTCTCTTCTACCTCATTAACATCAAAAATAAATTCACTAAACTCCTGCTTTTGTTGTTGCTCATAAATAAAATCCCCATGCCAATTAAACTGCTGGTTTGCTTTTTGACAGATAGCTATCTCTCCATTGATTTGAGTATATCTCTTTTTTCTATTTTTAGAGCTAGTAACAAACTTAACCCCTTTCTCTTTTAGATAATACTTACTATTAATATAGTCTTCTAAAAAATCTTGCATAGTATGTTCTAGTTCAATTTTATTGGGAAACTCAAAATCAATAGAGTGGTCTTTGAATCCAACCACAAAAATTCTCTCTCTATGTTGTGGTACTCCATAATCCTTAGCATTAACAACTTGATAAGAGTATTTATATCCTAGCTCATCAAAAGTAGCTTTGATAATTTCAAAGGTTTTTCCCTTATCATGATTTATCAATCCTTTTACATTCTCATAAATAAATACTTTTGGTTGAGACTCTTTTACTACTCGTGCAAATTCATAAAATAGTGTTCCTCGTGTATCATTAAGCCCTCTTCTTTTTCCAACCATAGAGAAAGATTGACAAGGACTACCACCTACAAGTAAATCAACTTTACCTTCATATTTTGTTCCATCTATATCATGTACATCACTATACCAACGACTTTCATCTATTTTATAATTTTTAAAATAACTTTGCTTAACAAATTTATCATTATCACTAGCAAATATAATATTTGTTTTTAACTTTAATCGTTTTAAAGCAAACTCAATAGCCCCTATACCTGAAAACATTGTGGCAAGTCTAATTACTCTTTTAGGATATAATAGTTTTTTATCTCTCCAATCTCTAGTAAAAGTATAACTTTTAGGTATTTGAGTATTAATAGATTTTTTATCTTTAGTTTGTAAATTTATTACCATAATTATAACCTTTTGCTTTCTTTAAAATATATTATAATAGATATTTCTAAAACTCTTTAAATATATTTAGAATTGTCATATTTATATTTTATAAAAATTATTGATATAAAATAAAATAGTTTACTAGAGCATATTTTTTAGTGCTATATTTAAAAATACCCTACAACATTATATAGATTTATTTTTTTCTATAAAAATATCTCTAACCTTATATATAGGCTCATCTCTCCAAAATTGTTTTGCTCTGTTAACCTCAAAATCATTAAGTAAAAAATCTTCTAGTACAGATAAAAAATTATCTATAAATTTATCTCTAACTAAAACACCCTCAAAATAGACTGCATCTTCTTTATCGTACATTGTAAGATCATCATATATGATAAGATAGAGTTTGTCTTCAAATGGATATGCTTCTATTACTTTAGAAGTACCCTCCTCATCTACTACAAAACTATGATTTCTATCATCACTTTTAATAAGGTTTAACCAATTATAGATATATAAAAATGGATCAAATGCATCTGAACACTTTAGTCTAAATTTATTATTTGAAGAGTTCATAAATATATCTATCCACCCATATCCTCTATCTTTAATGGATATATCTAACTTTTCAAACTCATAACTCTCTTTAATATTAAAGTAGTTTTGTAATTTATATTGTGCTATAGCATATGGTTTACCCCAATTCTTCTCATAGTTAGAGTATTGACCATATGTAGTATTTTCAAAAACATAATGTAGTCTAAAAGGTATAATCTCTCTTTTTAAAAGATTATCCTCTCCATATATAGCTTCTAAAAATTCTATATATTTATTGTATTTAAACTCATTTTTATTAAGAACTTCTATAACTTTACTTTGTCCATCTAAGATTTTTGTAACATAAGAAAAATCTCTACAAAGTAATTTTGAATATATCTCTTTTTTTATTTTAAATGATATATATCCATTTTTATATGAATATAACGACAACTCTAAGTACTCAAACCCACCATCTTTTAGATATTTATTGATTATAGTTTTAAAATCTCTTTTATATCTGTTTTTTTTAATTACTCTTTGAAGTTTTAAAAAAAAATCTCTCTTCTTATCATCTATACAAAAGACTATAGGTAAAATATACCCCCTTATAAAAGAGGCATAAGTATGCTTACTATTAAAAATTACAGTAAAAGCCCCTCTAGTCTCCAAGTTTCTTTTTTGTTCATTATATCTATAATTATTTGTAGATTCACCCAATATAAAAAAGGGTAAAGTTTTCTCAAACTTACCCTTTATATAACCACTCTCTATCATATCTGCCATTAATTAAATTTTACCATTTATTTTATTTATATATATTTTTATTCTTTTCTAAAAATCTATCATAATAGACTTCATTTACTATAGTCTATTCTTCATCAGAGTTAAAAAATAGAAACCTACTATTTGTATTATTCTTATCTTAATATCTAAATATTTTAAAGATATTATTTTATAAAATTAAAAGGGTTTTTTAGTACTATGTAGTAGTGCGTTTAAAAACGCACTATGTGGAGAGGGTTATTAGTTTCTTAGACCTAAGTCAGATTTAATTGTGTTCCATCTTGCTAGGTCTACTTTTTTCAAGTATCTCATAAGTCTTCTTCTTTGACCAACTAGTTTAAGTAGTCCTAGTCTTGAAGAGTGATCTTTTTTATTTGTTTTAAGGTGCTCTGTAAGGTAAGTAATTCTTGCTGTAATAAGTGCTACTTGTACTTCTGTTGAACCTGTATCTTTGTCGCCTCTTGCGTATTTAGCAATAATTTCTGCTTTGTTCGCCTGATCTAAAGCCATAATGACCTCCTGATTGGTATTAAATTTTCCAAAACCTATTTTGGATATGGAATACTATCATATTAACCTTATGTGCTTCTTATTAATATAATCATCACAACTTAATACAAGTTAGAGTAAAATACTCCTAATTAAGAACAAAGGTAATTATATGTTATTAACTCGTGCCACTGAGTATGCCCTACTCTCTTTAGACAGCATACGAAAATCTGAAAAACCTGTAGGTGTAGAGCAAGTTGCTAATGAATTAAATATACCTAAAAGTTTTTTAGCAAAAATATTACAAAACTTAGCAAAGCATGATATTTTACTATCTAAAAAAGGTGCACATGGTGGTTTTGTATTGGTAAAAGATATTAATGATATAACAATAAATAGCATAATATTAGCAGCAGAAGGAAAAGCACCTGTAGTTTTTGACTGTGTTAGCTACTCTGATACCTGTCCTCAAGGAGCTATTGGCACATGTTCTATCTCTCCTTTTTTAGCAAATTTTCAAACAAAAATAGATGATTTTTTAAATGAACTTACTCTAGGAGACATACTATAATGCAAACACACTTTTATCACCTTTCACACATAGATTTAGATGGTTATGGATGCCAATACTTAACTACGAAATGCTTTAGCAATATAATTTGCTACAATGCAAACTATGGTCCTGAGGTTACAGCTCGTCTATCTGAAATTATTAAACAAATAGAGCAAGACAAGTTTTTGTATGGAGATGAGTTAGAGGCTACTGTACTAATTACAGATCTTAACTTAACTACTAAAGAGGCAAACAACATAGAAAAAGAGGTCATTAGAGTTGGTGCAAAAATTCAACTGCTAGACCACCATGGCACTGGTAAATCTGCTTCTGAACGCTTTGCATGGTACAAACTAGACACTAGTAAATGTGCGACTCTCATTACATACCATTGGCTTCAAGAACATTTTGAATTTGATAAAGAAGATAGTTTTACTAACATAGTAAAAGCCATTAATGCCATAGATATTTGGGTAGATGATGATGAGTTTTTTGAGTATGGTAAAGTAATGTTAGGTATGATTTCAGGAGCAAGGGAGATAGGAAGAGTTCTTTTCCCAAGTGAAGATAGAGCATTTAAATTTTCCATGATAGAAGAGGCAACAAAAAGAGTAAGTACGAAAGATGCACCCATAAAGCTAGATGATGACTTACACCAAATCAAAAAAGTATTTTTCAAACAAGATAAAAATAACACAAAAGATAATCTTGTAGCACAATTTGTTACAAACCTTTTAACACAAAATAGACAACGACTAACCATAGACTACAAAGGTCATAAAGGTATACTAGGTTACAACATAGGTAACGCATCTATCATAGGTAACGCTTGTATGATAGCCAATGATGATTACGATTTCTACATGGATGTAAACTTTAGAGGTAACTTTTCACTTCGATCTAACAATAAACTAGATGTCTCTCAAATGGCTGCACACATAGGAAATGGTGGTGGTCACCCAAATGCAAGTGGTGGAAAAATTGATGGGTATAAAGACTCATTTGTATATGGAGATGTTAGAAAGTTTATACAAAAATATATAGACCAGAAGTGTAGTTAAATTCTAACTCTAGCCTCTAAAGCACGAGAGAGTGAAACAATATCTATGTTTTCAAGCTCTACTCCTGTTGGTACACCTTGAGCTATTTTAGTAAAATCTATGTTTAACCCATTTAATTTATCTTCTATATACAAAATCATAGTATCTGTAGCAATACTTGGTGGAAATGCAAAAATAATTTCATCTACTCCACCTACAGCGTAAAAGAGATGATCTTCATCCATATCTCTAAGTTCCGATATAACATAATAAACGCCATTAAATTTTCCACTATCTTCAATAGTTAATATATCTTTAGCCGATTGTACTATACATAATTTAGAAGCGTCACGATAAGGGTCAGAACATATATGACAAAGTTCATCTTCACTCATATTATGGCACTTAGAACATTTTTGTATACTACTTATAGCTGTCTCTATTGCATGTGCTAATTTCATAGAAGAAAAGCTATCTATCATAACAGCATTATAAGCAAGTCTAATAGCAGACTTTTTACCAACAGAGGGAAGAGCTTGAAAAGCTTCTACCAAATTTTCAAAGGCTTCTATTTTGTATTTTTTCATATTTTAATCTCTAGTATAATCTACAACCTTAGAGTACTCAACAACACTCTTTATAAACTCTACTACTTTTAAATGTTCTGGATGAATAGCATAAGCATTTAAATCTTCTTTACTCTGAAAAGCTGTAATAATACTAAGATCCATAGATCTCTCTTCATCTGCAAAATTCAAACCAACATCTATACTTTTTAAAGAGGGTACTGCACCTTGAAGGTTCTCTAACATCTGTTTAGCTTGTATTATATTTGGCTGCTTATTTTCATCTTTAAATTTAAACATTACTATATGTACTACCATTTGTAAAACTCCTAAATATTTTTCTCAATTATAGCTAAATTATGGTAGAATTCGCCAAAACTATTAGCTATATTGGGAGATATAATATGACAGATATGTGTTATTACGAAATATTAGAGGTATCAAGAGATTGTTCTGGTGCTGAAATGAAAAAATCTTACAGAAAACTTGCTATGAAGTATCATCCAGATAGAAATCCTAATGATAAAGAAGCAGAAGATAAATTTAAAGAGGTAAATGAAGCTTATCAAGTCTTAAGTAATGAAGAGAAAAGAAGCATCTATGACCGTTATGGGAAAGCTGGTCTTGAAGGTCAACAACCTAGAGGTGGTGCTGGTGGCATGGATGATATTATGGATATTTTTAACTCTATGTTTGGAGGCTCTGGTGGTGGATTTGGTGGAGGTTTTGGAAGAACGCAGAGAGACCCTAGCCAAAAGTATGCTCTTGATTTTGAAATAGAGTTTCAACTAGAGTTCCATGAAGCAATATTTGGTTGTGAAAAGAAGATAGACATAACATATAAAACACCTTGTAGTGACTGTAAAGGTACTGGTGCAAAAGATGCAAAACTAAAAACTTGTAAATATTGTGGTGGTCAAGGTCAAGTACTTATGAGACAAGGACCTATGCAATTTGCACAAACATGTCCAAAATGTCAAGGTGAAGGTAAAACAGTAGAAGAAAAATGTTCAAGCTGTACAGGTAAAGGTTATCATCAAAAAGATGACACTATAACTGTAAACATACCTGCTGGAGTTGATAGTGGAAACCGTCTTAGAGCGCAAGGTTATGGAAATGAAGCAAAAAATGGACAAAGAGGTGACCTATATTTAACATTCCGTGTAGAAGAAGATGAAAACTTCATACGAAATGGAAATGATATATATATTGAAGTACCTGTATTTTTCACACAAGCTATTTTAGGAGAAACCATTACTATTCCTGCACTTGAAGGTGAACTTGAACTTGAACTAAAACAGAGTACAAAAGACAAAGAGCAATTTGTATTTAATGGTGAAGGTGTTGTAGATGTACATAGTGGTAAGAAAGGTAGACTAGTAGCTCAAATAAGAATGAAACTACCTAAAAAAATAAATGATGAACAAAAAGAGTTACTTAAAAAACTTCAAGAGAGTTATGGTGTAGAGAGTAAACCTCATAAGAGTACTTTTGACTCTGCTTACCAAAGAGTTAAAAACTGGTTTAGCTAGAGTCAACTATCGATAGGGAACTCTCCCTATTGAGTTACTTTTTGATGAAGTATTATTTTTGTTTTTGAGTCATCAAAATTGCTACTATCTTCATTTTTATTGTAAGCTATAACAAAAACTTCATCACCACTAGACAAATAGTTGTTTTCTCCAAATTCTGCATAAGCAGTTGCACCTATAGAGATGAGAGCTTGACTAGGATAATCACAATTTTTTAAATGTTCTGATATATTCTCTAATGGTCCAAAATCTTTTTGATTATTAAGTTTATCTATGAGCCAATTTTTTAACTTACCATAAAAGTATGAGTAGCCAAGTAGTGGTGCATCTACTCCATAAGGGTGTAAAATGCCATCTCTTTTTACAAAAGAGCATAAGTGATAACTATCCATTATGCCACCCTCTTCAAACTTATCTATAGTTATCCATTTATTACCAATACCTTTTGAATTAATACCCCAAGATTTTTTTTCAGATATTTTTTTAGCACCCTCTTTTCTTATGGTACAGTCATTAAAAGTAGTAAACTTTTTTGCTACAATATTTACAACCCTCTTATCTGCATCATAAACTAAATCAAAAAGTACAGCAATTTCAGGTTCTACTTGTGCATTTGCTTCATAATTAGGCAAATTAAGACTATCTGTACCTATGGAGTATAAACCTAAAAAAGAGTCAGAGTTAGGTAGATAAAAGGGGAACATACCTTTAGGAGCATCTGCCTCTTCAGTAACCACATCTTTAAAATCTTCAAGTTCACCTGCTTGTTCTAAGTGGTGTGCAAAATTTCCTGCAACTCCAAACCCAATAACATTTTTTAATTCCATATATATACCTTAGTGTTAATAAATATTTAATAGAAGTATATCTTAGTGCTGATTATAGAGTGATTGAAAATGAATAAAGATTAAAAAATGTAAGATATAAAAAGAGGGACTAAATTTCTTTAGTCCAAAAAATTATGCGTTTGCTACAGCATCTTTAAGTGTTTTACCCATTTTAAACTTAGGTGCTGTATGTGCTGCTTTAGTATATGTTTTATCTGTTCCTGGAACTTTACCACTTTTTTCTGCTACTTCTACTGTTGAGAATGTACCAAAACCTACTAAAGAGATTGAATCTTTTTTAACAAGCACTTCAGTTACTGTTTCAGTAAATGCTTTAACTGCTCTTTCTGCTGCTGCTTTACTATCAAACTCTCCATTTTTTTGTACTAATTCTACAAATTCTGCTTTTGTCATTATTGTTCCTTTTTAATTAATATGAGCTATTATAGCATAACTTTATCTTAAACAATCATAAAGAATAGCAAGAGAAGCCCTATTTTAGGCTATGTGAAACAATTTAAATTAAATTGTTTCACTAAAGTAGAGTAATTAATTATCTAAAAGGTTTATAGAACTTTTCATCTGCTAACTCTAAAAGCTCTTTATCTCCACTACTATCACCATAGGAATATATATAATCATACTCATTAAGACGGTATAACTCTCTAATTCTATTTACTTTTTCTACACCATAACAATTTTTACTAGCAAATAATCCAGTTACCTTTGCATTTTGTATTTGCATTTTTGTACCTATAAGATTTAAATTATTTTTATTACACCAAGGTTTTAACCAACACTCAATAGATGCAGAGACTACTACAATCTCATGCCCTTGTTCTTTGTGCCAAGTTATTTTTTGCATAGCTTTAGGTCTTACAATAGAGTCTATATGCTTTAAAGAGTACTCTCTAGTTAATTGCATAAACTTCTCTTCACTCATACCTTTAAAAAAATATGAAAGCATATACTCTTTAGCTCTATAATTAGGAATAAGCTTTAACTTATAAGCAACAAGCATAGGGGATAAGATTGCCATACCTACTAAAAACTTACTATCTCCTATAACAAAACGAATAAACTTAATCAAGCTATCATCAGTGGTAATTGTACCATCAAAATCAAATAGAGCTAATTTCATATACTCATTTTCTTAAACATAAACTCTGGAATATTTTTAATAATTAACATAACATATCTCCACATCCACTTTGTATATAGAATACTTTTACCTTTTTGTTGAGCTGCAAAAATATCTTCTGCTACCTCATTGGGTTGAGCTGTTAACTTTTCAGGTAGATCCATACCTTCTGTCATTTTTGTAGCTACAAATCCTGGTTTGACTGTAAGTACATTAACTTGTGCATCATAAAGCCTATTTCTAAGCCCAGATAGGTAAGTTGTAAGTGCTGCTTTTGCAGAACCGTAAATGTAGTTACTCTTTCTTCCTCTATCTCCTGCTACTGATGAGATACCAACTATAAAACCACTTCTTCTTTTTTCAAAATCATCTGCGATAATATTTAAAATACTAACAACACCTGTATAGTTAGTAGCCATAATCTGTTCTGCTTCATTAAAATCAGATTGTGCTTTTTCTTGTTCTCCTAGGTAACCAACAGCAGATACTACACCTAGAGGTTTTTCATCTAAATTATCATAAAATGATTGATGATTTTTATAGTCTAAAATATCTAACTCTAAAAGTTTAACCTCTTTTTGTGTTCTAGTTTTAATATCTTGAGCAAACTCTTCTAACTCTTTTATGTCTCTTCCTGCTAAGTAAAGATCATAACCATTTTTTGCATATTCTCTTGCTACAGCTTTTGCAATATCACTTTTTGCACCAATAATTAATATATAACTCATTTATGTTTCCTTTATAATTTAGGTATATTCCCTATCTCTTTTTTTACCTCTAATATAGATGCTACATTAACACTACGAGGTTTTAATCCTTCAAAATAATCTATTATCATATTACCTGAAAATAGTATATAGCAAATAACTAATATCGCACCCCATTTTTGACTTATTAGATTATGAAAAGATATATTGTAGTGTAGTATAAATATTATAAATATAATGGTTAATGATGAAAAACTTAAAAAAAACCATCTATTTAAATCATAAGCAAATATACCTAATAGTAATGGAGCTAAACCTGAAGAGGTTATTAGAAATGAAGTCAATATATTTTTTTTAACTTGATAAGATACAACTCCAATAACTACACTCATAATAAATAGTAAAAGTAGAGGAATTATACAGTTAAGATGATAATGAATCTTCGTTTGATTTCCTACAAATTCACTTACAAAAATACCATAATAATCATACCTATATGAGTAATTTGCATACTCTTTTATTTGATTAGTAAAAGTAACTATTTTTTCTAAAGGAACTGTTTGAAAAAGAAAATAAATTATTATAAAAAAGATAAGAGATGGTAATGTATCTATAAAAGCTTTTTTTAGTCTATTTGTTTGCATATAAATAAAAGTAAAATAGAGAGGAACAGTAACAAATAGAGATAATTCATGCATAAACATTGATGAAGAAAATAGTACAATACTTGCTACTCTATGTTTATTGTATATTGTTATAGAAATAAATAAAATTAAATACAATAATTGATCAACATAACCAATTTCATGAAATAAAAATCCACCACATGCAGAGACAAAATAGCTTGTAATAATAAACATAGTCAAACTATTTTTTTTAAATACTAAAAATATCCAAATAAGAAGTGAAAATAGTATAGAAAATTGTATAGAGGCAATCAGATAATAGTTATATTTATAGTTACCCAAAATTGTAAGAATTGTTCCAGGTAAAGCTCTTCTATAAAAACCATCAAAAAAACTAGGAAGATAATAATTTATACTCCATAAACTAGGCATTCTAAAACCTACAACAATAGCATAACCTACAATAAAAATAAAAAGTAAATATGGAAATATATTAACCTTTTTTAACACTATATTCCTACCCTTTTTGATTGTAATGACTCAAATTTACTATCCATTTTATTTATTTTTCTATATTCTCTAAATTTTTCAATGAAAGGATAACCTTTTTCAAAAGTCTCTTTACTTACTCTTACATCTTTAGTAAGATAGATTCTTCCTTTATATTTTACAACAATTTCATCTAATTTATCTAATAGTTCAAACAAGCCTTTTTCTATTTTAAAATCTAAAGCTAGAGAGTAACCCTCTATTGGAAATGATAACCAGTTATCATTTGCTTTTCCATAAAGTTTAAGTACTGCAAGAAAAGAGCCTTTTCCAGAGTCTGAAATAGCAGTTAATATCTCTTCTAAGCCTTCATAACTTGTCTCTTTTGGTAAAATAAATTGATATTGAGTAAATCCATTTTTACCATAAATACGATTCCAATTACCAATAGCATCTAAAGGGTAAAAGAAAGTATCAATATCTACTCTTTGTTCAGATACTCCATCTTTTGCCTTACCATAATAGAGCCAATTAAAGGCTCTTACACTCCAATTATTGAGTGCAAAACTAGGAAAATTAAAAGGTATAGAGAGCTGTTTTTTCTTTTTATAACTTAATTTTCCATCATCTCTAAAGTCTCCAACCATAAGTAGACACTTACCTATAGAGTCTTCTTTAGCTAAACAATCTATCCATGCTACTGAGTATGGTTTATCTTGATACTCTTCAAAAGCATCAAAAGTCTCTTTGAGATTTTTAGTTTTAATTGTAGTTTGATCAATATACTGAGAGTTAATACTTTTTAAATATATCTTTGCATCTAAAATTACACCTGTTAGACCCATACCACCACAGGTAGCTTTAAATAGATCAGGAGTTTTATCTTTAGAACAGACAACTACCTCTCCATTAGCCAACATAATACTAAACTCCTCTACACATTCAGAGAAACAACCACCCACATGGTGATTTTTACCATGTACATCTGAAGCTATAGCACCACCTATTGTAATGAGTTTTGTTCCAGGAGTAACCTTTAAAAACCAACCTTTTGGAACATAGTGTTCAAGTATCTCCGATAGTAGTACCCCTGCTTGTACATGTAGTAGACCACTATTTTCATCAAAATCAATAAAATAATCTTTAGGTTTAACATTTATAATATTAGCACTTAAAGCACTATCGCCATAACTTCTACCATTACCATAAGCAATAAGATTAGTATGCTTTTCTATAATACTTTTAAGTCTATCTTCTGTATCAAAATTAAAAACACTATTTTTAAACTTTGGATACATTCCCCAACTAAGTAAACTCATTATATCTTCTCCCTATTTTCAACAAATACAAACTTTTTATCTAAAAAATATTTACTAACATAGCCAATACTTAAACCAATTATAGCACCCAAATATTTAGAGTTTGGATCACTATATAAAGCATCAAAGGCTACCTCTGTTCCCCAAAAGATAATTGTAGTAAAAACACCCATAAGAGAGTAGAGAGCAAACTTTTTAGCATCATCTTTTTTATCTTTAACTTCATACTCAAAAATAAACTTTTTATCTAAAATATATTTAACAATTAAGCCTGCTAAAGTTCCTACAAACATAGCTACATATAGTGAAGCGAAATCACTATATATTAAAAAACTAAAATATTGAAAAAGAAGATTAAATAGAGTTGATATAACTGCAAATATAATATATTTTATAGCTTTCATATTAGTATAGAATCCATGCAAATGAGATAATCCATGCAAATATTGTAACTTGCATAAATTTATCTTTTAATACTATTTTAGTAGGTGAACCACTATCTTTTAAAACAAATGTAATTTGTAAATAACGCATTATCCCAAGTATTACAAAGAGTGCTGTTAAGTATAAGTATTGACTATGTACCCTTTCTATTACTTCAGATGTTGTTGTATAACTTACATAAGCAACAATAACTACTGAAGCCATTATTGCCATAGCTGTATCAAGAAATTGTAAGTTATAACCATCTATTACTTTACGCATCTTCTTACCTGTATCAAGATATATGAGTACATCATCTCGCCTTTTTGCCAAAGCCATAAATAGTGCTAAAAGAAAAGTCATAACTACTATCCACATAGATAGTGTTATACCAGTAACTGAGGAGCCTATAAACAATCTAAGTACAAAACCAATAGCAATAATACTTACATCTAAAATAGCTATATGTTTTAAGTAAAAACTATAAGCTATATTCATAATAACATAAGTAAATAAAATAGCTACTGCATTAACTGAAAGAGTAGCCATTAGAAAAAAGCCTATTAGTGATAAGACAATCATAATAACTATAGCTTGAGATTTACTAATAGCTCCAGATGCTAATGGTCTATATCTTTTTTTTGGATGTTCTCTATCTTCTTCTATATCATGATAATCATTAAGTGTATAGATAGCACTAGCTGTCAATGAAAAAGCTAAAAATGCTATAAAAGCATGAAAAAGTAGTTCTGTATCTGTTATTTTTAATGCAAAAAATATAGGTAAAAAAATAAAAAGATTTTTAATATATTGATGTGGTCGCATGAGTTTTATAATTTGTAATAATTTCATATAGAACTCCATAGATATTTTATTATTAGATATATAATTAAGAATGGTGCGTCAGAGAGGATTTGAACCTCCACGGGATTGCTCCCACTACCCCCTCAAGGTAGCGTGTCTACCGTTCCACCACTGACGCATATTGTAGATAATAATTAAAGTGTTATAAAACTTAACAATAAGGGTAACAAAAAGTTACGATAGAATTGTATCTATCACAACCTTTTGTATTCTTTAAACTTATCCAATGAATGGGTTAGCATAAAGAGCGATAAGAGCAATAACAAGTGTATAGATAACTTGTGCTTCAATCATCGCAAGAGCAATAAACATAGTAGTCATTAGTTTACCACCAAGACCTGGGTTTCTAGCTGTACCAGCGATTGTTGCAGCAGCAGTATGACCCATACCGATAGCTCCACCAAGAGCAGCAAGACCAAGACCAACACCAGCAGCAACTACTGAGTATGCTTTAATCATAGATTCACCTTCACCAGCGAAAGCAACAGCACCAAGTGCTAAGAAAAGTAAGAAAAACTTTTTCATATTTTATATCCTTAATATTATATAGGTTTAGAGTCTCTTCGACTGCTTTAAAAATCTGTTCGGATAGCGTAAACAATCACTAAGATTGCCAACCTAAACATAAATGCCTAGATTTCCCTACTAATGACTTTATAAAAACGATGAAAGTATATCTAAAATATATTTAATAAATGCTAAATATTTATCTAAATCCCATAAGTCTTATAGGTACTATCAATGGTACAAAATGCACTTTACTTGTAGTCCAATTACTAAAAATAGATTTTTTTATACTTTTAATAGTAATAGTATTGCTATACATTGAATTAAATGGCTTAGCATTCAACTCTTTTAGTAAATCATAAAGCTGACTATTACTGAAACCATAAGCAATATTTATACTTTGATCTTCTAACTGCTCTACTATTGTATTTAGTACTCTACCATCATTAAGAGTCAATTGTAAAATGTAGAAAGAGTTACTAAAATAAATCTCTCTAATATCTACAGTATCAAATAGAACTTGAATAGTCTTTATTGTAGTAAAATTAAACTCATAGTTACTATCTGTTCTTACATTCTCATAAACAACAATATTTCCACTATCAAGCTTTAAAGCTCTATAAAATATATATAGATTTCCAAAATTATCTCTACTTTCTCCTAAAGATAGACCATGTAACTCTAAATGATTGCCATCTACTTTAAGTGACAATATACTATTTTTATAGGACAAATCTGTTGTACTACAAGCACTTAAGAGAAATATCGTAGTAACTAAAAATAAATACTTTATAATCCTATACATAATTAAGCTAAAAATTCTGGGGTAGCAAGTTCAACCTTTTTACCCTTTTGCTCCATTACAATTACAGTAATTTTATCACCTTCGTTATATCTTTGAGGTAAATCATTAACTCTCTCTTTAGCTACTTTTGAGATATGTAGTAGAGCATCAAAACCATCTGGCATCTCTATAAACATACCAAAGTCAACTATTTTTTTAATTATTCCATCATAACTTTTTCCAACTTCATAGCTCATCTGCTTTCTTACAGGTGCATCTGCTATTTTTTGTATATGCTCTTTTGCAGCTTCTACTTTAGTTTTATCATCACCTGAAAGTTTTACACCACCATCATCTCTATCTATATCAATGCTAACTTCAAATTTTTCTATGATGTCTCTTATTGTTGCACCAGCTTTTCCTATGATGTCACCAATTTTACTTGCATTTATAAAAAAATGCTCTGTTGTTGGTAGGGCTTCACTCTCTACTATGTGAGATTCTGCCTCTTCCATAATATCTAAAATATGGTTTTTACCTCTACTTGCTTGTCTAAGTGCTTCTCTTAGAACCTCTAAGTCAATACCACCTAATTTTATATCCATTTGTAGAGCAGTAATACCTTTTTTTGTTCCTGCTATTTTAAAGTCCATATCTCCATCGTGGTCTTCAAGACCCATTATATCTGAAAGAACAGCATGTTTATCTCCCTCAACAACTAAGCCCATAGCAATACCAGCAACTAATTCTGTCATATCTACATTAGCACAACGAAGAGCTAAAGAGCCACCACATATAGTTGCCATAGAAGATGAACCATTACTCTCTAATATCTCTGAAACTAAACGGATTGTACCATCATAGTTTAGTGGAATTGCTGGTTCTAAAGCTCTTTTACCTAAGTTACCATGACCTAACTCTCTTCGCCCTGGAGCACCTATATATTTAGCTTCACCTACAGAATAACCAGGGAAATTATAGTGAACCATAAAGTTCTCATATAGTGAATTTTTATTTGTTATTAGCTCATAAGATTGTGAATCTTTTTTATCACCTAGAGTAGCAGTTACTAGTGCTTGAGTTTGACCTCTTGTAAATAGACAAGAACCATGAACAGATGGTAGTAGATTTGTCTCTATGCTAATTGGTCTTACTTCATCTAAAGCTCTACCATCGGCTCGTACACCTTTGTCTATTATCATAGATCTTACTACAGTTTTTTTGTATCTCTCAAGTACTTTAGATACTAACTCTTTATCTGACTCTTTTCCATCTGCCTCTAAAGCTTCCATAATACTAGTTCTAACTTTTTTAAGTTCTGTCGATCTCTCACTTTTAGCCATATGCGAGATAGCATCTTCAACTGCATCTGCATAATTATTTTCTATATAAGCATATAACTCATCATCAACTTTATCAGCAGCCAATTCTAGTGCTATTGACTCTTTAACGAAAGGCTTAAATTCATCTGCAAATTTTGTTGAAGATGCATCAATAGCTCTACCTGCAAGGGCAATAGCTTCTACTAACTCCTCTTCATTAAGTTCATTTGCATCTTGATGTTCTAAAATTGTAGGAGTACCACTAAGCATATCTACATCTACACTATCTACTATTTCAGAAGCTATTGTTCTCATCTCAATCATAAGAATATCTTCACCTGAACCTACAACTAAAAGATCAAGAGAACTCTCTTCTTGTTTAGAGAGTGTTGGATTTACTACCAATTCATTATCTATTTTTCCTATTCTCACTGCTGATATACTCTTCTCCACTGCAATATCAGATACAAAAAGTGCTGCTGATGCAGAGTGAAGAGCTGCTACTTGCATATCAACTTCACTATCTGCACTTACAACTGTAACTGTTATGCTTACTGGATAGTGAAAACCTTTAGGAAACAATGGACGCAAAGATCTATCAATAATTCTTGATGTTAAAGTCTCAAAGTCTCCTGGCTTTGTCTCTCTTTTTATAAATCCACCTGGTATTTTTGCTGCGGCATAAGACTTTTCAAAATATTGAACAGTTAGAGGTAAAAAATCCTCATCAACAGATTTTTCATCTACTGCTACTGCTGCTATAATTACAGCTTTACCCTGTCTATACATAACTGCACCACTTGCCTGTTTTGCAATTTTATTAAACTCATATTTTTCATTAATATTATTAATATCTATCTCTTTTATCTCTGCTTGCATCTATTAATCCTTCTTTTATTTTATTATTTCCATAATTTCTTCAAAAGTAAATCTTTTAAAGTTCTCATAGTAGTACTCTATTGAAATATAATTATCTATTTTATGAGGACAAAATACATCATCACATATTGTCAATAAATTTTGATAGACTGTCTCATCTAAAATTGGTGTTGCAATATATATATTTTTTGCACCTCTTGCTATTGCTGATTTTAACGCAACCATCATAGTTAAACCTGTTTCAACACACTCATCTGCTAATATAACATATTTGCCTTCTAATGGCAACATATCTTTACCTTTACGATATTTATAAACATACGATAGCACCTCTTCATCATGCTTTCTTTGAGCTTCTCCATATACATAATCTTCAGTTATATCAAAAGAGTCAATAAGTACCTTATGCATTACAACTTCTTGTGTTTCAGATACCATAGCTATTGGAAGTTCTGGATTATTTGGAGCAAATATTGCTTCAGTCAATAAAATATCCATTTGAGCATTTAAAAAATTTGCAATTTGATTTGCAAAATATACACCACCTTCACTAACACCTACTACAACTAATTCCCTATCTTCAAATTTATCTATAGGAATAGTCTCTATAAGCTCTTTAGCTGCTTCTGTTCTATCTTTAAAACATATATTATGGTGTAAATCTATTAGCATAAGCTTCTCCTGGAAATTGATTAGAGAGTTCTTTATTGTCAAATACATAACGAAAATTTTCTATATAATTCATCAATACCTTATATGCTTTATTAATTTTCTCTTGTTTAGCTTCATCTCCACCTAAATCAGGATGATACTTTTTAGATAAAAAGTAATACTGATTTTTTATATCACTCTTAGTTATTAACTTAGGTAAATCTAAAGCTTCTAAAGCACTATCTATATTCATTATTTTGTACTAATGTATCACTTGAGACACCTACCCCACCAAAAGGTATAAAGTTTAATTGAAGATAAAAGACATCACTACTTATAGCTTCACCAGCAGGTACAGGTATAATATCGCGTCTCATTGATGCTGATACACTCCAACAATCTACACTATAACTACCACCAAAAACCCACTGTTCACTTAATTTATCTTCTATATTATATATTAATGCACCTGTAAAGTCTATATTGTTATTGTAACTATAACTAAATTTTAAACTTAAATCATTAGATGCAACTAATATATCACTATCTTCTTCTAGTGGAGAAACTTGTACTTGTGTATATGCATGTCCTATAGATAACTCATATTCAGGTTTTTTTAAAGATATATATGAAGACATCTCTTTTAAAAATGAATTTTCTGTAGAGTACTTTAAGTTATTATAAAAAGTCCACTTATCCCAATAATATAACATTTCATTATTAATATCAGATAGTGTATAATCTCTATTACTATAGTATGTTTGAGAAATACGGTGTAAAAATTTCAACTTAGCTTTATCATCATAAAAATATTGACTAAGTTTAAATATAAATGACTCTTCAGGTACACCAACTGCAAAAGGAAGACCATTTAAACTAGGATCTTTATCTAATAACTCTTTTAATTTACTAGGATTTTCACTCTCTGAACCTGGTTTAAAATACTCTATTGATGGCTGTAGAACATGAACAAAATTATCATATTTTTTTGTTAAATCTGAAAATATTTTTGCTCTATGAAAATTAGAATAGTATTCATAGCTATCATTTACATAGTTACCATTTCCAAATAAATATTTACTATAGTATAGCTCTTCACCCAAAGATATGTTTATATAATCATCTAAAAAAGAGGTTGTAAACTCAAGAGGAACTCTAAACTCTGCTTGCTTTTGTGTTGATCCCTCTTTTCTAGTATAATTATTAACATGTGCATCAACACTATATGTAAAATTATCTATTAAAAAACTACTTAAATATTTATGAAGTTGTACAGATGGAAGTACTTGAAGTGTCTCATCATTATCTTCAAGTCTAGTATCAATAAAATATTTTGCATTTACACCTGCATAGTAATCATCATTATCTAAATAGTAATTAAATACTGACATTTGTATAGGAGAGAGACCAAAATGTCTAAGTGAAGTTTTTTGTAAAGTCAAATAATCAATATCATTAAGATATGTACTATTTATATATAATCCATCACTAAAACTTTCTCCTAAGTTATCAGAAAAAATTTCAGATGACTTATAGTTAAACTCAACACCATAATGAGAATCATTTAATGGATTATACTCCTCTATATAACTATCATTATCTTTAAAATATCCAACTCTTAATTGCCCTTTAGAATTAGCAGTATCAGCAAATCTCAAAGTTGCGTATCCACCTAAACTTCTATTTGTTCTTATTTGTGGGTTAACTTCTAAGTCCATACTATCTGAAATAGCCCAAAATATTGGTTGTTCATATACAAATCCATCCTCTTTACCATAACCCAACAGAGGAAATAGTAAACCTGAACTTCTTTTTTTATTGGTAGAAAAAGCCATATATGGAGTATATGCTACAGGAACATCCATAAAATACATCTTTGCATTATATATTTTCATATACTCTTCATTACTATCATATTGTGAATTTTCAAATGCCATTTTCCACAATGGACTACTAGCATCACAACTAGAGATAATAGATCTTCCAAAAGTATAGTTTCCATCTAATTTATGAGCTTTTTGTGAATATATCCAAACATCATTTTTATTTACCAAAAATAGCTCTTTAAAGTTAACCTCATCACTATTTAACTTTATCTCCATATGGCTTGTATGCTCTTTTGTACCTTTGTAACCAATAACTTCAACTTTACCATCAAGAGTAAGTAGTTTTGTATCTCTATTATATATAGCTGTATCTGCTTTTATAACATTTTTACCATAATATACAACTACTCCTCCACTACCTGTAACTGTTTTCTCACTACTATTAATATTATTTGCTGTAACTTCAATCTTACTACTCTCTTCTTGTGAATAAGCAAAACCTGTAACAAGTGCTATTGCTGTAACTAACTTAAACATAAACTACCACACAATTAGAGAGTTTATCATGTAGTGTTTGTCTATTTTTTGTAAAAAATGCCATTAAATACCCCAAATAAAAAAATGTATCACTTATTAGACGAACAGAAGCTCTTAAAAATGCTTGCTGAAAACTCGGTCGTTGTTCTGTATAAATAGATATAACTTTTATCTTAGCTATGTACTTTCCTATAGTCATACCATTTTGCCATACCAATATAGTATGATACAAAACTTTTATGGCAAAAACAATTATAAGGTTATCTGCTAAAAAACTATTTACAGTATTTAAAGTAGTCTCTGTTATCTCTCCACTACTTCCAGTTGCCATCAATAAAGAGCTTATTTGCTCATAAAAAATAATCATAAAAAATATTGATATGATAAGATCATCAATAACAAATGCTGTTATACGCTTCTGATTACTTGCTAATTCCATTAAGGCTCCCTAAATAGCTTGATAAGCTATATCAGTTCTACACTGCTTACCAGAAAAATGTACTTGCCCAACTAACATATATGCTCTCTCTTGAGCCTCTTTAATACTATCACCTATACCTACACATACTAAAACTCTACCACCACTGGCATATAGTTTACCATCATCTCCACGAGATACACCAGCATAAGCTATATGTGAATTTTTATTTAACTCTTCATGATAAATATCATCTACTATTATTTCAGCAGGAGGAGTACTTTTGTATGGATAATCTTTACTAGCCATTACTACACCTACAGCATACTTATCATAAAACTCTATATTTGCATTTTTTAAATCACCAGTTGCAGCTTTATAAAAAAGTTCTGAAGCTGGAGATTTAAGTAGTGGCATAATCTCTTCACACTCAGGGTCACCAAAACGAACATTATACTCCAGTATAATTGGTTCACCATTAACTACCATCACACCTATAAATAGTACACCTGTAAATGGCATACCCTCCTCTTTCATACCTTTTAAGGTTGGTTCTATAACTCTTGTATTTAACTTACTGTAAATTTCATCATTTACAAGAGGTGTTGGGGCATAAGCTCCCATTCCACCTGTGTTTGGACCCTCATCACCATTTAAAAGTCTCTTATGATCTTGTGCAGCAGGTAAAACAACATAGTCTTTACCATCACAAATAGCAAATACCGATAACTCATAACCATCTAAGAACTCTTCAACAACTATAGAAGTACCAGCATCACCAAATGAGTTACCAGACAACATTTCACCTGCTGCTCTTTTAGCTTCATCTCTACTTTGAGCAATAATTACACCTTTACCACCACAAAGTCCATCTGCTTTTACAACTATTGGAGCTTCAAGAGTATTTATAAACTTATATGCATCTTCTAGGGAGTCTGTCTCTATGTACTTTGCAGTTGGAACATTATGTCTAGCAAGAAAATTTTTCATAAATATCTTAGAACCCTCAAGCTGTGCAGCCTTCGCAGTTGGTCCAAAAATTGTTAAATCTCTTTTTTCAAAAACATCTACTATACCATCAACAAGTGGTGCTTCAGGACCTACAATAGTAAGTTCTATAGCGTTTGCTTCAACAAAATCAGCTAACTCATTAAAATCACTAATAGTTAAATTTTCACCTAACTCATCTGTAGCCCCATTACCAGGTGCAAAATATAATTTTTCTACATTTTTATCTTTTTTAAGTGCTAAACCTATAGAGTACTCTCTACCACCAGCACCAATTATTAGTATATTCATCTCTTTCTCCAAAAATTAATAGTTATAAAGTTTTAGTAGTGATGTTTATTGTGCGTAGAGGATTTTTAAAAGGTGTAAATGCGAACTTCCTTGTTCGTCGATGACCTTTTAAAAGTCCTATGCGTGCAGGAATCATCGCTAATAATACCCCCAAGCAGCCGTTCTGTTTAAAATCGGCCCGAAAAAGCCAACAGTGCAGGAGAGAGTAAATTCTCAGGAGGCAATTTCTCGTGGGTTTCCCTCACTCAAACGAAAATGTCTTCACACAAATTCACTACCTGTCCCACTAAATTTAATGTTGGACCCCATATACAGTAGTCGAACCACTCAGGTTAGTAAAATTATAGCCTACTTGGTGTTAGAGAATAGTAAATATCTTTAGATTTTTTTAAACAAGCATCTATAGTTGGTTCATCTGCTACAAAAAAGTTAGCATTTTTTGGTAAATGAACCTTTGTTGACTCTCCAATTACTATGGCTATATAACTATTATCCCATTTAAAATTTTTTAAAAAACAGTGAATAGTTGATGGGGATGTAAAGATAATAATAGCATCTTTTTTAGGCTTGTTATCATCTAAATAACTTATACAAGATGTCTCATAAATTATCTGCTCTTGAAGCTCTATAGCCTCTTTTTTTAAAAATCCTTTAGAGTCAAAAGAGATCTCTTTAGGGCGTAAATATAGTATCTTTTTATCTCTAAAAAACTCTGCTATATCTTTACTTAAACTCTCACCATAGTACTCTTTAGGGGAGTATATTACCTTAGCACCAAAAGACTCTATTTGCTTTTTTGTAGCTGAGCCAATAGCTAAACAAGGATATTTTTTCCACTCTTCATCTATACTATTTGCTGTTACTACAGCTTGTTTTGATGTAAACATCAGAGTATCACAAGAGTTAAGATTTAAGCTATCTGCTTTTGTTTTAAAAGTAATCATAGGCATAGATATACTCTCAGCTCTAGGTGTAGGAGATAAAAGATAGATAGGTTTTAACATTAACTATCTTTCTCTTTTGAGACTATTGGTCTACCATGTAGCATAGCTTCATTTACATCTTCATCATCATAAGGGTCAAAATGAGGAGTAATAACCCATCGTTTTTTACTATCTAAAAGCATTATTTTATCTTCAACTTGATCAGCTATACGATGAGCCTCAAGAAGTAACATATTAGGCTGTAAAACCATATGAAACTCTACAAAATTTGTTGTACCATCTGTACGCGTTTTTAACCAATGATAACTTGTAACTTCTGAATGATTAGAGATAATCTCTCCTATACTTGCTACAATTTCACCCTCTAAAGATTTATCTAATAGTATCTCTATGCCACTTACAATTATCTCATACGCAGAGTATATTATATAGGCACCTATAGCTAAACCAAATATTGCATCTATAATATCTAATCCTGTTAACCAAACTAAACCTAAAGCTATAAGAACTGCTGCATTACTCCAAAGATCAGTTTGATAATGAAGTGCATCTGCTTTTATTACAAGATTATCTGTCTGTTTTGCAATCCTTAATAAATATTGAACTAGTAAATATGTAGCTATAATAGAAAATAACATAGCAAAAATAGATGGGGTAAGAAGTGTAGTTACACTACCATTACTCAATTTTTTTATAGCTACATATATGATGTAAATACCCGAGATAGTAATAACTGTACCCTCTATAACAGCAGCAATTGCTTGTATTTTTCCTTTTCCATACTGATATATTGCATTGGGATTCTCTTCTGATTTTTTAATAGCAAAAAAGTTAAATATGGAAACTGCTGTATCGAGTAGTGAGTCTATAGCTGAGGCTAGTACAGCAACTGATCCACTAGCTATTCCAATGGCTAGTTTTACAACTACAAGTAGTGAAGCTACACTACTTGAAACAATAGTTGCTTTCTTCTGTGGTGATATTTCTGTTTGCAAGCAAACTCCTTTAAAAAGTTTACTTGCATTATATCTTTTTTATAATTTAGAGTGCTTTAGTAGCTAATGATGCTACTCTACTTGAGAATGCTGCTTTATCTTTAGGATCTATACCTTCAGATAGTTTAGCAGAATCCAATAGTATCCATGCAATATCTGCAAATAGTGAATCATCACTAATACTATCTAATTTTTTAATCATGTCATGTTCAGGATTTACTTCTAAAATAAGAGGTGTCTCTGGCATCTCTTGACCCATCTGTGCAAACATAGCTGCCATACCTGCCATAGGATCACTAGCATCTTTAATAACACAAGATGGACTTGAAGTAAGTCTTGTAGAAGTTTTAACCTCTTTTACCTCTTCACCTAAAACCTCTTTTATCTTATCTGTTAAAGATTTAAACTCTTTAGCAACTTCTTCTTTCTCCTCTTTAGTTTTAGAGTCTGGTGCTTCAATAGTAGTAACATCTTTTAGAGACCACTCTTTATAGCTTCCTATCATAGGTGTTACTATGCTATCTACCTCTTTATCATCCATAATCAATACTTCTATATTTGCTTTATTATAAGCCTCTAGTAGAGGAGAGTTTCTAAGTACATTTTCATTCTCACCAGTAATATAATAGATCTCTTTTTTCTCAGAGTTTCCTCTTGAAATGTAAGACTCTAAAGAGATAAGACCCTCTTGGTTTGAACTCTTATACTTAACAATGTCTAGTAGTAACTCTTTGTTTGTATGGTCTGTATATATACCCTCTTTTATAACTCTGTTATACTGCTCTGTAAATGTAGTAGCATCTTCACCATCTAACTTCTTAATAGCTTGAAGTATTTTTTTCACAGAATTTTGTTTTATATTTGCTAAAACTCTATTCTCTTGAAGAATTTCACGACTTACATTTAGAGGTAAATCTTCAGAGTCAATAATCCCTTTTACAAATCTAAGGTATGGAGGTAACAACTCTTTTTCATCATCTGTAATAAATACTCTTTTAACATAGAGTTTAACACCTGGTTGATAGTCTGCTCTATACATGTCCATAGGAGCAATCTTAGGAATGAAAAAGAGTGTTGTAAACTCTTGAGACCCTTCTACTCTATTGTGTAAATATTTAAGTGGTTCATCATCTCCGTGAGAGATAGTTTTATAGAACTCACTGTAGTCCTCTTTTTTCAACTCAGATTTAGGAAGAGTCCAGAGTGCTGTTGCAGCATTTATCTGCTCTGTTTTATTAACCATCTTAGTAGTAGCATCATCACCCTCACCCTCTGTCTCCTCTTCTGAGAAATTTAACATAATAGGGTAAGCTATATGGTTAGAGTACTTTTTAACAATCTCTTGAGTTCTCCACTTATCTAAAAACTCCTTCTCATCATCTTTTAATTTTATGTAAATTACAGTTCCGTGAGAATCTTTTGTAACAGCTTTAAGCTCATACTCTCCTGTACCATCTGTTGAGAACATATATCCCTGATCTTCACCAGCTTTTTTAGAGATAACATCTACTCTATCTGCTACCATAAATACTGAGTAGAAACCAACACCAAACTGACCAATAAGGTTTGAATCTTTTTTAGCATCACCTGTAAGATTTTCCATAAACGCTTTAGTACCAGACTTTGCAATAGTTCCTAAATTTTCCATAAGATCTGATTCATTCATACCAATACCATTATCTGCAATAGTTAATGAGCCATCCTCTTTGTCTAATTTTATACTAACTTTCCCAGACCAATCAGGATTTTTAAATTTATCATCAGTTAGGGCAATATAGTTATATTTGTCTAGTGCATCACTAGAGTTAGATACTAGCTCTCTTATAAATATCTCTTTATTTGAATATAAAGAGTGAGTCATTAGTTTAAGTAGTTGTCCTATTTCTGTTTGAAATTGATGTTTAGCCATCGTATTTCTCCTATATTTTTAAAATTTTTAGGATTATAGTATATTTTAATAAATATTTCAAGTTTTTTGGAAAGATTGTTGAGTCAATGTAACTAAAGGCTTCAAGTTTAATTTATAGATGCTATACTAACTAAATCAAATAAAGAGAAAAGTATTGAAAGAGATCATACAAAATTTACCTAATTCTGCTGGAGTCTACCAATATTTTGATATTAATGGGAAATTACTATACATAGGAAAAGCAAAAAATCTTAAAAATAGAGTAAAGTCCTACTGGCGTTTCTCTCCAAATTTTAGAGCAAACCCATCTCAAAGTAATAGAATACTTAAAATGCTAAGTGAAGCCAAAAGAGTTGAATACATTGTTGTAGATAGTGAAGAGGATGCTCTTATATTGGAAAACTCTCTTATAAAACAGCTAAAACCAAAATACAATATATTACTAAGAGATGATAAAACATATCCATACATCTACATAGACGAATCAACTCCATACCCCAGATTTGAGATAACAAGAAGAGTAGTAAAAGGTAAAAACATACTTTACTATGGACCATTTCCAACAGGAAGTAAAGCTCTTCTTGATGCCATATATGAAGTTTTTCCACTAGTTCAAAAAAAATCATGTCTCAATGAAGGAAAAGCTTGTCTATTTTACCAAATTAAAAAATGTTTAGCTCCTTGTGAAAAAAAGGTAAGCGTTGAAGAGTATGCAAAAATTGTAGAAAAAGCTAAAAGATCTATAGTTAAAAGAAAAGAGCTTATAACTACACTACAAGAACGAATGACATCTTTAGCTATGCAAGAGAGATATGAAGAAGCAGGACAAGTAAGAGACAACATAAATGCCATAAGTACACTAACTATAAGCTCAAACTTGGACTTAGCAAACAGTTTAAACTTAGATATATTTGCCATACAAAGTGGTGATAGTAGAGGAGTTATTGTAAAGCTTTTTATGCGTAATGGTAAAATTATTTCATCTTCTCATAGTTACTTTAGACATACTCATATTTATAATGAAAATGAAGCCTACAAACAAGCTCTTTTAGAGTACTACAGCATAGATAGCCCCATAATGGTAAAACAGATACTAACAGCTCACTCATTTGAAGATAAGCAACAAATAGCAAATACTCTAACAACTCGCTTTTCAAAAAAAGTTGAAGTTATAACTCCAAAAATAGGCTCAAAAGCAAAGCTTATATCTTTAGCTCTGAAAAACTGTGAAGAGTTGCTTAGAAAAACCCAATCTGACAATATCATAGAGCAAAAAATTGCAGATCTTTTTAATTTATCTTGCATACCATATCGCATAGAAACATTTGATAACTCACACATGATGGGTGTAGCAGTTGTTGGTGGTAAAGTTGTATGGCAGGAAGGTAAATGGGATAAACACTCATACAGACGCTATAAACTAAAAGCTAAAGATGAGTATGGACAGATGAAAGAGTTACTATCAAGACGCATAAAAGAGTTTGAAAATGACAATGCCCCAGATTTATGGATACTAGATGGAGGAATGGCAAACTTAAATTTAGCACTAACTCTATTAAAAGAAAAAAACATAAATTTAGATGTTATTGCTATAGCAAAAGAGAAATTAGATGCTAAAGCACATAGAGCAAAGGGAGCTGCTAAAGATTTAATTTACACAAAAGATGAATTATTTGAATTAAATGTAAATGACAAAAGATTACATTGGGTACAAAGGCAAAGAGATGAAGCTCATCGTTATGCAATTACTTACCATCAAAACAAAAAACGAAAAGATGACACTCAAATATCTCTATTAAATAAAAAAGGAATTGGAAAGGCTACAGTTAAAAAACTCATAGACTATTTTGGTACATTTCAAGCTATTCAAAATGCTTCTAGCGAAGAGATTATGCAAGTAACAAATAAAAAAATCTCTGAGATTATTAAAAATAATGCTAAGTAACCTAGTGCTTTTAGCTATTTTTTACTAATATAGTCAATATTTCATTCTATTTTTAGTTTAATTGTTATAGAGTTTTAATAGCTAGATTTAAAGTTGGATAACCTAGGCAAGGAAAAATAATGAATAGACCAAATCCAGTAGATGAAGAATATAAGTTTGAGGAAGGTATCATAGTCAGTTCAACTGACACTAAAGGTATTATAACTTACGCCAATAGAAAATTTTGTGAAATTACAGGTTATGATAAATCAGAATTAGTTGGTAATAATCATAATATGGTAAGACATCCTGATATGCCAAAATCAACTTTTAAAGATGTTTGGGAACATATATCTAATGGCAAAGAGTGGACAGGAATAGTTAAAAACCTTCGTAAAGATGGTTTGTATTATTGGGTATACTCTCATATAACCCCTATTGTAAAAGATGATATAATAGTTGGATATACAGCAGCAAGAAGACCTGCCTCTATAAATGAAATATCTGAAGTTGTACCAATTTATAAAGAGTTAATAGAAAAAGAAAAATAGAATAAGGAGTTAGATAAAATGTATTACATAGTAAACAAAAAAAACAATATTATAGCAGTGGATGATTCACTTTTAAAACTACTAAATCTTAATAGTATTGATGAGCTACAAGAAAAAATAATTCTTAATAAAATTAATTTTGATTACTCTTCCGAAAATAATATTAAAATTGCTTTAGAGAGTGATATAAAAACATACAATATAGCAAAGCACAATCTATCATGCATTGTAGGAGACATTACACTAATTGAAGTAAGAAAACCTAAAAGCATTATTGAAGAGATTAAAGAAGAGAAAAAACAAAATGAAAACTCTTTAGGTATATTACCAGATACAAATATTGAAAAAGCTCCTTTACTAAAAGATATTTCTCAAGAGTTATTACTTAATGATGATAGTGATGATCTTCTTGTAGAAAAAGATATACCTAAGCAGGAAGAACCTATTGGATTATCTTTTGATAATGGTGAT
>Ga0256827_10000306_pt1 | contig 29516 bp, 36 predicted proteins | sample CV84metaG_FD_185977 | JGI IMG/M metagenome (GOLD analysis project Ga0256827, IMG submission 185977) | Hydrothermal vent microbial communities from East Pacific Rise, Pacific Ocean - CV84 | ecosystem: Environmental > Aquatic > Marine > Hydrothermal vents | place: Pacific Ocean: East Pacific Rise...
TATTACACGTATCTCGTTTGAGCAAAAAGGTGATGACTGGGAAGATGCAAAAGATGATTTTGAAACAGCATTTGAAGAGCAACTGGCACCAAACGGATTTGTAATGGCGGGATTCACTGACTTGAATTATGATTTTGATGAGCATGATGAAGAGTGGTACTTGTTCTATGATGTTTACTCAATTTGTAAAATATCGGTGATCTATGAAGTAGCGAAACTACATCCTGAAGCCGGTGCATTTGCACCTTGTTCTGCATACAAGTATCAGAAAAAAGGTGAGAAGACAGTGCATATGGCATTCCCGAATGTATATAAATGGATACAGGCACTCAATATTGAAGATAAAGCTTCTCTTGATGTGCTTCTTGATGCACAGAAAAAATTTGAAGATATGTTAACACTTATTTCTAAGTAATAAGAGTTATGGTATGTCATTTCGTAACGGAATGATGTACATAGAATGTTAGTCTAAGATAAAAATCTCATCTCCCACTTTAATTGTTCCACCCTTAAGTACTTTCCCAAAGATCCCTCTGTCATTTTTTAGTAATTTCGGGATACGTTTATCTATTTTGGAGAGATGATTGCAAAGGGTACAGTTTTGACTTATTTGTAAAATAACATTGCCCATTTGAAATTTTGTCCCTACCTCTGATCTATACGGGTTATAATCGATCAGTAAATTTTCCCCTAAAATACCATGAGTAGTTTCAATCTCTTCTTGTGTAAGAATATTATAGCTTGCAATGGATGTTATGAGGATAGATCTTTCTATATCTGTGTCGTAATGTTTATCATCCACGATGCCTTTTTCATCAATATAAAGTACTTTTTTCTCTGAAGGAGAAGAAGAACCCTTGATTGAAATATAGAGAGAGATAACTTTTCCTACGTTAATCATAATCTGGAAGATCCTTTAGATTTATTGCTGTTATTTTAACATAAAGTGTCTAGATATCCGGTTTCGAAATTTTTAATATGAGTTAACGAATAGGTAACTATATTATCATACAATGATTTGTTTATATCATTTAGTACAGATATATAATTTTGATTTTCTTAATATATTTAATTTATGAAATTTTGTAAAAGATAATTATATGTATATAATTTGCAAATATATTAAAACAAGTGAAATATTTAGATTATTGCTTGGTATTTTAATTTATATTTTATTACAATCAAAGACAAGAGTTACTCGACTATACAACAAAAAATGAGTATAACTACCAAATATAAGGAGGGTATATGACTAAGATAAGCAAAGCTTCTCAAACTGTTGAAGAGCAGTCAAGCAGAAGAGACTTTTTTAGAAAAACAGCAGCGTATTCTGTCAGTGCATTGGCAGCAGCAAGTGTATTGGCACCGGTAAAGATCAATGCAGAAGATGATCCAGCAATCATGGAAGAGAAAAAATGGGGGACAACATTTGGTTTTCCTGTAACACATAATCTTTATGGTCAACCATCACCATATGAGCATCATGTGACAAGAAGAAATACTAAACTTCTCTCTTCCGGAAACTTTTATGCATCGATTGCAATGTGTCCTATTCAGGATATGCAGGGGATCATTACGCCAAATGGTCTTTTCTTCAGTAGAAGTCACGGGGGGACAGCAGAGATCGATCCTAATGAACATCGTTTGATGATCCATGGATTGGTTGATAAGCCGCTTGTGTTGACTATGGAAGAGCTTAAAAAGTATCCTTCTGTAAGTAGAGTACACTTTATCGAGTGTCCAGCGAATGGAGGACCGGAGTGGAGAGGCCCTCAATTCCCTTCTATTCAATTTGCCAAAGGGATGATGTCTTGTGCTGAGTGGACCGGTGTTTACATTAAAGATATTCTGAAAGATCTTGGGCTTAAAAAAGAGGCATTATGGATGTTGGCAGAAGGTGCAGATAATTCACATATGGGAAGAACAGTACCTATTGATAAAGTACTTGATGATGCAATGGTCGTATGGGGACAGAATGGTGAAGCTTTGCGTCCTGAGCAGGGCTATCCAATACGTCTACTTGTTCCAGGTTGGGAAGGTAACCTTTGTGTTAAATGGTTGAATAGACTTGAATTTGCAAAAGAGCCTTTCTATGCGAAAGAGGAAACTGCAAAATATACAGCATTGAAGCCAAGCGGAAAAGCGATCCAGCATTTCTATGCTAATGAAGTAAACTCAGTCATTACTTCTCCTTGTCCTGAAAACAAATGGACTGACCTTAAAAAAGGTGATCTTGTTGAAATAGAAGGTTTGGCATGGTCAGGTATGGGCACAATAAAAGGTGTTGATATCTCTTTTGACGGTGGTAAAAACTGGGTAGAAGCAAGCCTTAAAGGTTTGGTACTTCCAAAAGCGTGGACCAGATTTTCTTTCATCTATAAGTATGAAGGTAAAGCGTTACTTCTTTCAAGTCGTGCAAGAGATGATGCCGGGCATATTCAGCCTACTGTCAAGCAGGAGAGAGCAGTGATGGGCGTAGAATCAATTTACCATAGAAATGGTATTCATACTTGGGAAGTTACAGAAAAAGGAGAGGTGAATAATGTTCAAGTCTTATCATAAAATATTATTATCAACAGTTTTAGTTGCTGCAGCAACTGCAACTACTGCATTTGCCGGAGACAAAAGTGTTTCTAATACTTATGCAAACGGAAAAAAAGTTATTGACGGTGGTGCAACTTACCCTGTCATTAAAGGTAAGACTTCATCATATTATGTGAATGAAGCTGCAGCCAAAGGTGGATTTACTCTTGGTAGAACACCTACAGCAAATGAAGAGAAAGCCTGGGATATAGATGTTATGCCAGATGGTACAGGTCTACCGGCAGGTAAAGGTACGGTTGAAGAGGGTGATGAAATTTATGAAGCGAAATGTGCTTCATGTCACTTTGACTTTGGTACAGGTGGTGCCGGGTATCCTGCCCTGCAAAAAGGTAATGCCTATGAAGGTCAAGAATCATTGACTAATCAAAGGTTAACTCCGGATGATGATGGTCCTACGCGTGTATTTGGTACTTATTGGCCACAAGCTTCTACACTATGGTGGTATATTAAAACTGGTATGCCTCATCCTGCACCTATGACATTGACAAATGATGAAGTATATGCATTAAGTGCTTATATCTTGTCGATCAATGAGATGAAGGTAGGGGATGAGCTTATTGAAGATGAATTTGAATTAAATCAAGATAATTTTAAAAAGATCGTTATGCCGAACAAAGATGGTTTTGTTCCTAAAATTGATGGGCCAAAAGGTCCAGATAATGTACGTGCGTTTTTTGCAGATACAAAGAATTACGGAAATGGTACAAGATGTATGAAGAACTGTTTTGATGGTAAAGCGGAACTTTCAAGAATTTCAGGAGCAGGAATTTCTGACTATGAGCCTAAGATCTCTATGAAAAAAGAGTTGCCTCCTAAAGCAGAAGGCAGTGCTCCAAAACCGGGACAAAAAGCATATGAAGCATCATGTTCAGTATGTCATGCTACTGATGCAATGGGTGCACCGCCGGTTGGGAATAAAGAAGCATGGGTTGCTGTACTTAAAAAAGGTATCGATGCCGTTTATGCCAATGCGATCGGTGGAGTGAACGGTATGCCTGCAAAAGGCGGTACTTCACTGGATGATGCTGAAATGAAGAAAATTGTAGATTATATGGTGGAAGCAAGTAAATAAGTGAGGAATTCACTTTTGCTCCACGATCAGTCTGTAAGATGATACATGAGATTTAATGAAATCTTGTGTATGATAAGAAATATACATTAACAAAGGAAACATAATGAATAGAAGAAAATTTTTAGGTTTAGGTGTAATGGCAGTTGCTGCAATGCCTGCAACTTTAAGTGCGATCACTGCGATTGACTTTAGAGCAACAAAGCCGGATACATGGATAGCACATACAGTGGATGATGCTATTAAAGCTTTATATGGTGATATTAAACCGGCGGAAGAAGGTGTAACAATCAAACTTCCTAAAGTTGCAAGTAATGGTGGAGCTGTTCCTTTAACGATCAAATCTGACCTTAAAGCAAAAAGTGTAGCGGTTTTCCAAAACATGAACCCTGAAAGTGCAGTTGCTGTATTTAATGTACCTGAAGAGGGGATCATAGATTATTTCTTAAAAATTAAATTGAAAGGTACTGATGAAAATGGTGGTAACGGTATCATCACTGTTATTATTGAAGGTACTGACGGTAAATTCTACAAGGGTACTCAAGCTCTTCAAGTTGCTAAAGGTGGATGTGAAGGTTAATTGACCTTTCTTCCCTCCATTTGTAAAATAAATATAGAAAAAATTAAAGGAATAATATTATGGCTAATATGAAAATTAAAGCGAAATTAAAAGGTGATGTTGTAGGGGCAAAAGTTTTGGCTAAACACGACATGCTAACATACGATCAGGCAAAAGCAAAAAAGAAAGAAGCAAATTTCATTACACATATTACTGCAAAAGTAGGTGATAAAGTAGTTTATGATGTGTCTACAAGTCAATTCTGGTCTAAGAATCCACAATTTAAATTTAAATTTAAGGGTGCTAAAAAAGGTGATAAATTAGATATTACTTGGACAGATTTGTCTGGTAAATCTGTTACAGAGAGTAAAAAAATAAAATAATCTTTTTTCTTCTTTGATCCGCTTGGATCAAAGAAGAAGTTATATACTATTGCTTATTTTAAACCAGTAAGTAATTTCTCTTGTTACCGTAGACTTTTTACGTCTTTCAAAGTGGTCATTTAAGTCAAACCCCTCATTTCCATACCCCTCTTTATACTCATTTATAAATGCAGAATAGTCTCTGTCTTTCATTGCGGTAAGTGTATATATTACTTTATGAAAAATGAATTTATTGCTATGGATATTCTCTCTGGAGATCTCATTTAAGTTAATGCTACCGTATCTATTTTCTTTGTCTTGAGTCATACTCATTTCAATATAGGCACGCATTGATGCCAAAGTATGTTCAAGTTGATTTAGGGGAGTAGTGTTATCGTCTTGTATTGTTGTGTGGTCATCTTTTGAATATCCCCATCCCCCGGAAATAGTAAGTTCTGTATCGAAAGCAGATTTTATAACCTTTTGAATATTGTCAGTAGAGGGTATTTGCTTAAAAGTTAACATTATGTACTCCAAAAATTTTGGCTTAAACAAGTTTAAGGTTCCTGGTTAAGCAGAGGAGCCTGAAACTTGTTTCGGGAAAGCATGGGATGAAAGTATCTGTTATTTATAGTCCTGCTTCTTGAATGGCTTCCATACGTGCATGTGCCATAAGCGGTTCAAAGACAAGCTTGAGGTTACCGTTGTTCATAATATCATCCAGTGCATACAGGGTAAGCCCTATACGGTGATCTGTTAAACGGTTTTGCGGGTAGTTGTAGGTACGGATCTTTTCTGATCTTGAACCTGACCCTACTTGCAGTTTTCTCTGGCTTGATGTCTTATCTAAATGTTTTTGCAATTCTGCTTCATAAACCCTTGCCTTAAGGATCTTCATTGCTTTTGCTTTATTTTTGTGTTGAGATTTTTCATCCTGAATGGCTGCAACAATACCTGTAGGGATGTGTGTTAAACGTACTGCAGAGTCAGTGGTATTCACTGATTGTCCCCCACAACCACTTGAACGATATACGTCCATTTTAATTTCATTGGGTTTGATGTCTACTTCCACATCATCGACTTCAGGAATGATTGCTACCGTAATGGCAGAAGTGTGTACACGTCCTTGTGTTTCTGTATCTGGTACACGCTGTACACGGTGAATACCTGCATCATACTTGAGTTGTGCATAAACACCTTCCCCTTTGACTTCTGCAATAAGCTCTTTGTACCCACCTGCTGTACCGTCACTCGTAGAGACGATCTCCATCTTCCATCCTGCTTGCTCGGCATAACGTGAATACATTCTGAAGACATCTGCTACAAAAAGTGCGGCTTCATCCCCACCGGCTCCGGCACGTAATTCAAGAATAATATTCTTGTCATCGTCTTTGTCTTTTGGGATCATTAATACTTTTATTTCACTTTCAAGGAGAGGGAGCATAGGCTCCAACTCAGAGAGTTCATCTTTTGCAAGCTCCCCCAACTCATCATCCCCTAGAAGCTCTTTGTTCTCTTCTATGGCATCAGCAGTTTCAATATAGAGCTTTGCTTTTTCTACAAGTTCTGTAAGTCCTGACTGCTCTTTTGAGAGTTCTGTCATACGTGAAATATCACTTGCAATGTCTGGAGAACTTAAAAGTTCAGAGATTTCATTGTATCTATCTATAAAGGGTTGAAGTTTTTCTTTGAACATAGGCGTTCTTTGTGTTGGATTGTGAGATATAAACAGGGTTAGACGTAAAGACTAACCGCTATAGAGTTAAACTGACTATGCAGCTTCTATTTTGTTCACCATTTTATGAAGACGGCTTACTTTTCTGGCAGCAGTTGTTTTTTTGATGAAACCTTTGCTTACCAATGAATGGATCTGTTTGTTTGCTGTTGCAAATGCTGCTGTTGCTGCGGTTTTATCTGATGCTTCTACTGCTTCATGTACTGCTTTAACAATATTTTTTATTCTAGTTCTGTAGTATCTGTTTCTTTCAGTTCTTACAGCAGTTTGTAAAATACGTTTTTTAGCTGATTTGTTGTTTGCCATAGGGTTATTCCTTTTAAATTGTTGTTATCACCGATATATAGAGTGAAAATAGTTCGCGAATAATACCTAAAAAAACATTAAAGAATTATTAAGTAAATATTTTAAAGTGAAACAGAGGTACATTTAATAGATTTTCCGTTAAAATAAAAGGATTATATTTGAAGGAAATTATTTTGACACTTTTTGGAACAGATGGCGTAAGAGGGAAAGCAGGTAAGAAAGTATCTGCTATTAATGCAATGCGTTTGGCAATGGCGACAGGAATATATTTTAGACAATTTTCAAAAACCAATAAAATTTTAGTGGGAAAAGATACAAGACGCAGTGGATATATGATTGAAAATGCTATTGTTTCAGGTTTGACGGCGGTAGGGTTTGATGTGATACAGATAGGACCTATGCCTACACCAGCCATTGCTTTTTTAACTGAAAATATGCGTTGTGATGCCGGGATCATGATCTCTGCAAGTCATAACCCCTATTTTGACAATGGGATAAAGTTTTTTGACTGTGAAGGAAATAAACTGAACCGTGACAAAGAAGAGATGATAGAAGCGATCTATGAAAATGAATTAAAGATTGAAGATGCTCAAGTGACAGGAACAGAGATAGGAAAATCAAAAAGGATCGATGATGTGATCGGACGCTATATTGTGCACATTAAAAACTCATTTCCGAAACCTTTGACACTTGCAGGAAAACGAGTGGTTATTGACTGTGCCAATGGTGCAGGGTATATTGTAGGGCCAACGATCTTAAATGAACTGGGTGCAGAAGTCCTGGTTATAGGAGATAAACCAAATGGATTTAATATTAATGAAAATTGTGGTGCAACGGCTCCTGAGCAACTTGCAAAAACAGTACTGGATACACGTGCTGATGTTGGGATAGCACTGGATGGAGATGCTGATCGACTGGTAATGGTTGATGAAAAAGGTACTATTGTTGATGGGGATAAGTTGATGGCAGTTCTGGCAGTACATTTGAGAAATCAAGGGGTTCTGCGTGGTGATGGTATGGTTGCTACGGTTATGAGCAATGAGGGGCTAGGCGAATATCTTTCTACACAAGGTCTTGTACTTCATCGTTCTGCAGTAGGGGACAAAAATGTTGTTGAAATGATGCAAAAAGAGGGAATTAACTTTGGTGGTGAGCAGAGTGGACATATTATTTTCTCTGATTATGCGAAAACGGGAGATGGGATCTCTTCAGCTTTACAGGCTTTGGCATATTTGGTAGGCACAGGGAAGAAGGCAAGTGAAGTATTCAGCCCGTATGAGTCATATCCTCAAATGCTGGTGAATCTTCTTGTAGATGAGAAAAGACCTTTTGAAGAGATTGAGGGATTAGATGTTTTAAAAGAAAAAGTAGAATCTAAAGGTATGCGTCATCTGTTCAGATATTCCGGTACTGAAAATAAAATACGTCTTCTTTTAGAGGGTAAAGATGAAAAAGCACTTGAAAAAATGATGGAAGAGTGTAAAACATTTTTTAAAGGTGCCCTGGTTTAATGCGGACAGTTTTTGTTTTTCTGCTTGTTGTTATAGGCACCTTTATTATTGATCAGAATATTAAAATACTTTTTGTTGAAGGATATTACAGAGTTGGAGAGTGTATAAACCTGGAACTGCATTATAATAAAGGTGTGGCTTTTTCTATGTTTGCTTTTGTGGGTCCCTATCTGAAATGGATACAAGGACTTTTAATCATTGGGATATTGTTTGTTATTTTTAAAGAAGGCTACTTGAAGCGATATGCTTTTCCTGCAGGATTACTTATAGGAGGAGCCCTTGGAAATGTATATGATCGTTTTGCGCATGAAGGGGTTGTTGATTATATTGCCTGGCATTGTGGTTTTAACTTTGCCGTGTTCAATTATGCAGATGTGGTCATAGACCTTGCAATTGTATGGATCATTATACTAGTCTATTTCTTTCCGGAAGAGAAAGCCGCAGCATGAGAATTTTCTCTCTTCTGCTTATTACTTTTCTCTCCCTGTCCGCAAGTGCATTCACTGTAGATATTACCCCTTCCACTCAAAGCAAAATTTATGGAAAGATTAAATTTCTTGATCAGAAACAGTTAATGTATGCTCAAATTCAAGGCATGAAGTTTTCTGAACTTTCCGATTTGGCATATGATGTGAAAAGAGATACCCTTTTTATGGTCTCTGATGAGGGAAAACTTTTTACGTTCAATGCAAGATTTACAGATACAATAGATGGTTTGGCACCGATGGCAGCTGTAAATCTGAAAAAAAAGCATGGTAAAAATTTCAAAAAATGGCGAAAAGACAGTGAAGGGATGACGCTGGATGGAGAAGGACGTTTACTGATCTCTTTTGAAGGCAAGGCAAAAATAGCATGGTTCCATAAAAATTCTAAAAAACAGGGTGAAAAGATACGCAGTTACTCCTTACCTAAAGTGTTGAGAAACAGTAAGAATTTCAGAAGCAGGAATAAATCGCTTGAAGCGCTTGCCTGGCATAAAAAATATGGTATTGTAACTGCTGCAGAATGGCCTCTGAAGAGTTATCATAAAAAGAAACAGACACTGTATGCTCTGTCCGGCAAGCAATGGCACTTCAAAGCAGAGTCTGAAGAAAAATCTGCTGTTTCAGCCATTGAAGTGATGGATGATGGCAATATGCTGGTGCTGGAGCGTTCTTTTAGAGGATATTTGGAGCCCTTTGTTGTGACATTGAAAAAAGTGTATTTGAATCAATGTAAAAAAGGCTTATGCAAAACTGAAGTGCTGTTAAAAATGAACAGCCACAGGGGATGGGACGTAGATAATTTTGAAGGTTTGACACGGGTAGACAAGAACCGCTATGTGATGATCTCTGATGACAATGATAACTTTTTTCAAAAAACACTCCTGATCTATTTTGAGGTATTGAAATAAGATGAAAATCAGAATACTTTATATGTTACTCACCATGATATTGTTTGCTATGGTATTTTTTGGTAATAGAGCTTATTTTCAGGCAACACATTATGAGAAGAGTACAGCATCTTTAGTAGAACAGATGTCTGCAAAAAAACTTGCAGAGTTTCAGCTTAAAGAGATTGCTGAGACGTTTTCTTTGGGTTTTTATACCAATGATAAAAAGAAAAATATTGAAATATTGAAAAAAACAGGAGAGGAGTATAAAAAAAGAAGTCAGGAAGAGACGATCTATTTTATTTTGCTGCTTTTAGGTATTTTGGGGAGTTATTTTCTTCTCTCCCTTCGTGCCTTTACTTTTTTTGGTGCAATTGCGGCATTCATTACACTGGTCTTTGGGCTTATCACACCTATTTTGATGGTTACCATACATAAAGAAGTGGAGTATCTTGGAGATGTTGCTCTCTCTTTTGAATCTAAAGGTGTGGTAGGTTCGATCTCAAAACTTTTTGAGAATGGAGATGTTGTTGTGGCACTTGTTATTTTGCTTTTTTCTGTATTGATCCCTATTGTTAAAACCCTCTCTTTAGCTTTTGTTTCTGTATTTATGAAAAATAAATCTGCACACGGTGTGGTAAAATTTTTTAAAATGATAGGGAAATGGTCTATGGTAGATGTTTTTGTTGTGGCTACTTTTCTGGTCTATTTAACAGTAGATAAGGGAGATGTAAGTCGTGCAGAAGTTGAGGTAGGTCTCTATTTCTTTTTAGCATATGTTATCGTTTCTATGTTTGTGAGCCTGAGTGCAGATAAAATGCTGCACCGGTTGAGAGGATAGGGTGAATTAGATCACCATTTCCACATCATCATGATCTTCAAAATATTTGAAGATCTTGTTTCTCTCCTCTTCTGTATCTACAATACATGAAGCATTGTAGGAGTGGAACTTTCCTGTTTTTGAAGCATTACCTAAAGAGCAGATGTGTTCTTTTTCTCCCACCTCTTTCATGATCTCTTTGATGCAGGTAAGCAATGCATCTTTGTCTCTTCCTATTAGTTTAAACCCCCAGTTTGTAGGGTAATTGATCTCCGGTCTTTCTTGGGTTTCCTTGCTTAATATCTTCATAGTATGCTCTCCTTCTTATCTGTTAAAGTCACCAGAATTTCCACCACTCTTATGCTCCAATTGTACATTTCTTATTACCATGCCTTTGTCGATGGCTTTGAGCATATCATAAATAGTCAGTAGTCCTACGCTTACACCTGTAAGTGCTTCCATCTCAACACCGGTCTGTCCGTTCAGTTTTGCAGTAACTGTAAGTTTAAAGCCAGGAAGTTCCGGTAGTTCTTCAATGTCCGTCTTTACAGAAGTCAGCATGAGCGGATGACACATCGGGATCAGTGTACTGGTCTGTTTTGTGCCCTGTATGGCTGCGATCACAGCAGTTTGCAATACTGGTCCTTTTTTTGCAGCGTTAGCTATGACTGCCTCAAAAGCGGGCTGTCCCACTTCAATAATACCTGAAGCTGTAGCAATGCGTGTGGTATTGTCTTTATCTGAGACATCCACCATTTTTGGTTTATTTTGTTCGTCTAAGTGTGTTAAGTTCACAAATGTTTCCTCATTTAGGTATTTATTTTAATTGGAACCATTAACTTGTTTACGGAAAATTAATATTTTAGGTAACTTAGCTTTCCCGAAACAAGTTTCGGATTCCTTATTATTTTGTTATTTTATCATAATAAATGACGTAAATAAAGAATGAATGACGAAAAAAGACAATAGTTGACGGTTTTAGTCCATTTTTAAGGTATTTTTAACACCATATGTTTTAAGATTATGCAAATGAGAAAGGAGAAGTATGAATTATGCATATTTAAGACAGATGCCGGATAACAGCAATATGTCTGAACAGCAGCGTAATATTCTCTCATTTTCATTGGCTCAAGGTTTGGAAATAGATAAAGAAGTGATAGAGTATTCAAGTAAAAATCATCTTATAGAAGATAGAAAAAAATTTGAAGAATTTATGCACTCACTTGAAGAAGAAAGTTCTTTAATTGTCGATACTCTTTCTGTACTTAGTAATCGTGCAGAAGAGTTGATAAAGATCATTAACTGCATGTTGAGTCGCAGGATCGATCTTTATATCGCGGCGAGTCAAAAACGTATTAATAAAGAGACTACCGTTGTAGAGATATTTCCTCTGCTAAATGACCTTCGTGAAGCACAAAAGGCAAAATCAAATCAAATAGGACGTCCCAAGGGAAGTCGTTCATCTTCAAAATTTGATGCCTATCAATCTCAGATCATCTCTTTTCTCAAAGAAGGGATGAATGTCAGTGCTATTGCAAGAGAGTTAAGCGTGAGTAGAAGTTCTTTAAAAGATTACATAGAGTCAAGAGGAATAAGAGAGTTGTTAGAAGGGTCATGGATGGAGATCAGCCAGCCACAAAAAAATATTGCGGTGGACAATACCATATTGGTATGTCCATTTGAACAGGAAAAAAAAGAAAGGATATCGTAAAATGGAAGCGACAGTATCAGAAGAGACAAAACCGAAAAAGAATCAGGCGAAAGAGTATTTAAAGGGGTGGATACCTTATCGTATTAAGCGTTATTGGGCTTATGTAGTAGCAACGATCATGGCACTTTCTTTGCCATTCATCACAATAGGAGGCAATCACCTATTTTTGTTGAGTTTTGACCATAAAAAACTGCATTTGGCAGGTGTTGCATTTGATATGCAGGAACTCTACCTTATGCCATTCCTGTTAATGTTATTGTTTTTAGGGATCTTTGCAGTCACTGCAGTGGGTGGTAGAGCATGGTGTGGCTGGGCCTGTCCTCAGACAATCTTTAGAGTTATTTACAGAGATGGAATAGAGACAAAACTTTTAGGCTTACACAAACGTATTAAGAATAAGCAAAAAAAACCAGATATGTCCAAGAGTGAAAATCAGGTGAAAAAAGTGATTGCTATTCTGCTTTGGTCTATTCTTGCCTTTATTGCAGCAGCAGACTTTTTATGGTTTTTTGTCCCTCCTGAAGAGTTTTTCACATATATGCAAAACCCAGGTGAGCATATGATGCTGTTTGGTATCTTGATTGGTACAGCATTATTCATTATTGTAGATGTTGTATTTATTAAAGAGGATTTTTGTATCTATATTTGTCCTTATAGCCGTGTACAATCGGTACTGTATGATGATGAAACTATTATGGCAGTGTATGACCCTATCCGTGGTGGAGATATTTATCAGGGACATGGACATGACAGACACAAAGAATATTCTAAAACAAAAGAACTTTTAGCAGTAGAGCCAACAGCAGAATGTACAACTTGTGAATCATGTGTAACGGTATGTCCTACACATATTGATATTCGTAAAGGTTTGCAGCTTGAGTGTATTAACTGTCTTGAATGTGTGGATGCCTGTACAACAGTTATGGGAGCACTTGGAAAACCGAGTCTTGTACAGTGGTCATCTGAGAAAGAGACACTTAGACATGAAGGTAAAACCAATTACTTCAGACCAAAGATCATTGCATACTTTACTGTATTGTTAATTGTTTTGATCTCATTGTTCGCGATGGGAAGTACTAAAGAGCATATGCTTCTTAATGTAAATAAAACAACCAGACTCTATAAAGTATTGGATCATGGGGTAGTAGAGAATGATTATTTGTTCTTGTTTGCAAATACAGATAGTAAAAAGCATACGTATACTTTTGAAATTATTGATAATGATAAAATTGAGATCATTAGACCAAAAGAGGCATTTTCAATTGCGCCGGGTAAAAAACGTAAAAAAGTGGTTGTGCTTAGAACAAAAGAAAAGTTGGCAAATGATGCGAGAAAAGATGTACCGATTCCTCTGACTATTAGAGCATATGCTGTGGATGATAAAGAGAAGATTGTAGTAGAAAGACATACAGTGTTTGTTTACCCTCGTTCAGATCTGCTTAAAAAGTAAGGTACCTTTATGAGTAACATAGAACCAACATTGGACACGATTGAAGATTATGATGGTCAGGAAAGTAAAGAAAAGAAAAGAATTATAGGGAGTATGCAATGGATAGCAAAAAAGTATTGATACTTGGTGGTGGTTTTGCCGGTGTTGAAGCTGCGATTTATTTAAGAAAACAGGAGCTTGATGTAACACTTGTGAGTGACAGGGATTATTTTTATATTTATCCTACTTCAATCTGGATACCTACAGGGGAGGTCACAAAAGAGGATGTTTCTGTTCCTTTGGATGCACTTGCTTTTGCACATGGCTTTAAAGTGATCGTTGATCCTGTAAGTAAAATAGAAGCCAAGATCAAAAAGATCACACTGGAAAGTGGTCGTATTTTAGATGAATATGATTACGTTGTAGTGGCACTTGGGCAAGATAAGATTTCCATGAAAGGGATGGAGCATACGCTTTCAATCTGTGGGAAACCTGAAGAAGCTACAGAACTTCATAAGCGTTTGGATGCACTTTTATTAAAAGGTTCCGGTAAGATAGCCATGGGATTTGGTGGTAATGCCAAAGACCCTTCTGCTGTACGTGGTGGTCCGGCATTTGAAGTCCTTTTCAATGTAGATACCTATCTGAAACGAAAAGGTGTACGTGAAAATTTCGAACTTACTTTCTTTGCACCTATGCATAAGCCTGGTATGAAAATGGGTGAAAAAGCACTAGTCATGATGGATAAAATGTTTAAAATGACAAATATCCATAAACAAGTGGGTAGTAAGATTACACATTTTGATGCAGATGGTATCAGCTTTGAAGATGGGACAAAGATAACCTCTGATCTTACAATGTTCATCTCTGCCGGAACAGGACACAATATTATTGCAGCATCTGATCTGCCATTGAGTGATGCTGGCTTTGTTGTGACGAATGAATATAATGAAGTAGAGGGGTTTGACAATGTATATGCCATTGGTGATTCTACGGCACTGATGGGTCCTGAATGGAAAGCGAAACAGGGACATGTGGCTGAAGTAATGGCCAAGAATGTAGCCTATAATATTTTTCAGCATGCACAGAATATAGACTCTAAGCAGAGTTATATACATCATCTTAATATTTTATGTGTAATGGATACAGGAAATGGTGCCGCATTTGTACATAGAAATGATAAAGGGGGTACCATGATCCCTCTGCCGGTGATAGGTCATTGGATGAAAAAAGGCTGGGGATGGTATTGTCGAAACTCCAAACTGGGGAAAATACCTAGAATACCGGGAATGTAAGACCTGTTAAGCAAACAGCAATTGTTTGTTGTTTGTAGAGTTGGAACCGGAACGGTAGAGCAAAGTGATCCGTGAAGGTCAATAAACTAAAAAAAATAAGGAAAAAAATGAAACAGATCGTTGTAATGGAAAAGTATCCTGTATTTACAGTAGAGGTTAAAAGAGAAGAAACAAGTTATAAAAATGTTGATGAGATATTGGAATATTTGAAATCACTAATCGAAGGGCATCCTATTGCTGCGTATATAGGAGAATTTGATCATTACAGTCATACAAAAAGTCTTGATGAAGGTGAAATTTCTGATACTATTAAAAATGCAAAAAATATTATTTGTTGTTTTGGGAAGAAGTTGCCCAAAGCAGAAGTTTTGGCAGTAAGACCAAGATCTATTGGTGTAGCAGAAATGACAGACAGTTTTATTATAAGCTTTTTGGAAGCACCAAATCCTGATGCCAATGCAGCAATGGAAAAATGGGTTAAGAGTATTGCAAATAGGTAATGCATACGTTTAAGCGGCAATTAGCCTTTTTAGAACTTTTGTTTTTGGGACTTTTATTTTTTGCAGGATGCAAGGAAAAGTTCCCTATCTATTCTACTTTTTGTGATCAGCAAAATATGTCACCTCCCCAATGTCTTCATTATGCAATATTGAATAAGCAAGACAAAGATATATTGCAGAAAAATTTTTCTCTGAAAGAAGATCCGTTATGTGTCTATAGGGTAGAATTGACTAAATATCATGTCGGATCCTGCAATAATCCTGTAGTAAAAAGTAGAGGAAGTGATTTTAATGGTTATGTGCGTATAGAGATCAAAAAAGGTTTTAAGTGTTACTATAAGATACAGAGTGACTATAAGAGTGACGTAAATGGGGCATTTGAAAGAGTGTTGAAAAAAGCAAAAATTGATTTAAATCAATAAAATAGAGCTAATTAAGACTAAATTTATCCTATTTAAGTCATAATACATTTATCAAACAAATTAAAAGGATATTAAATGGCAACAGTAACATTTAAAAATGACATCGTATGTAACCTTGCAGGTACAGAAATTAACGTAGGTGATACAGCACCTGTAGTAACAGTAGTAAACTGTAACCCAATGCTTCAAGATGAGCAAGTTGGAGGAGAAGGTAAAGTTCAATTGGTAATCGCAGTTCCTTCACTTGATACAGGTGTATGTGATGCAGAGACTAGAAGATTTAACGTTGAAGCAGCGTCACTTGACGGTGTAGAAGTAATGACAGTATCTATGGACCTTCCATTTGCTGCTGCTAGATGGTGTGGAGCTGCTGGAATTGAAAACATTAAAGTATGTTCAGACTTCAGAAACAAAGATTTTGCTAATGCTTATGGTGTTCTTCTTGCAGATGGTCCTTTGGCAGGAATTACAGCAAGAGTAATTTTTGTTGTTGGAAAAGATGGAAAAATTGCTTATAAGCAAACTGTTCCTGAAATTACAGAAGAGCCTAACTATGAAGAAGCTCTTGCTGCTGCAAAAGCTGCACTGTAGTCTCTATTGCAAGGTCCTTAGGGACTTTGTCTCATCACTCTACTCTTTTTAATCAAATTCTCTTTTTACCTTTACCTTTTTCTATATTTCTGTTACAATCCTCTTATGTATATTTATCAAAGAATGATTTTATTTCTAGGTGTTTTAGTAATTCTTTTGCTTAATGGATGTGGAAATCCTGAGGTCAATGGAAACAGATATTCTTTGGATGAATGTAGAGAAGAACTTTTACAAGCAGAAGATTTTTCAGAAGGTGAGAGTATTGACCGTATTGTGGTTGTAAAAAAAGAGCGTAAAATGTATCTTTATAAAAACAATAAAATTACCAGTATCATTCCTGTTTCTCTGGGAAAAAATCCGATCGGTCAAAAGGTTCAAAAAGGGGATAACAGAACACCTGAAGGAGAATTTTGGATCCATCGTAAACTTTGTTCTCCTAAATATTACCGCTCCTTATGTATTTCTTATCCTAGACCTCAAGATAAAGCGAGAGCATCTGCCAGGGGGGTTAATCCTGGCGGAGATATTACTATTCATGCACAACCAACCTGGAATGCAAGCGGTAATGGAGATAGTTATACTCTTTCAAGAAATTGGACACAGGGATGTGTGGCAGTTACGAATTCTGCAATGAAACAACTATGGTATGCGGTGCGTGAAGGTGTACCGGTTACGATACGTTAAAGGATTTGTATTAGATATACACAGAAACAGATAGATAAATTTAACCGACAGAAATATATTACGGAGTTAGAAAAAATAAGTAAAAATCTTTTCCGTATGTTTAGAGATGAGAATATATGTTCAGATGCATTTGTAGTTAAATTCAAAGTACTTAAAAAGAAGTTTGATGAAAAAGAAGAGGTACATCTTGATTCTGAATACCATCAACAACTTAAAGCATATATAGAAAGAGTATATAGTCAAACCTGTTTGGTAGAATTTTTTAATGATAAATCTTTCAATGATGTCCGAGATGCAGAAATGAGCAATCTTAATCGATTGCAAAAACTGAAGAATGGTACATCATATAAGAAAGACAAACATAAAGATAAACACAAAAATGAAGATTGGGGGTAGTGAACATGGTCAGTAGAACTTTAAAATTAAAGGTAAGTATATTTTTACTTACATCGGCGCTTTTTATGGCAGGTTGTAGTAATGAACAATCATTTGGTAAGCTTGATAAGACACCGTATGCGACAAAGGAGTGTCTAAAAACTTTGTCAATAGGCGGAGAAATTGAAGATGCCTGTAAAATAGATAAAATTGTGGTGTATAAGAAAAAAAGAAGATTGTATACTTACCGCAATGGTAAAAAGATCAATGAATTTCGAATTTCTTTAGGTAAAAATGGAGACAAAGGAAATAAAGTACGGGCTGGTGATTATAGAACACCGGAAGGATCTTATACGATTGTAAGAAAAAAATGTGATGATAGGCTTTATAAGTCTTTAATGATCTCCTATCCTAATGCTACAGACAAAGCAAGAGCTAGGGAGAATGGTGTGAATCCGGGAGGATATATTACAATTCATGGACAGCCTAAGTGGAATGCTGATGGAAGAGGTGATAATTACACTTTGGCACATGACTGGACGGAAGGATGTATGGCTGTACCAAATACAGCAATGGATACATTATGGAAAGCAGTTCAGCGAGGTGTGAATATAGAGATCCATTCATAATACTTGCGTATAATGATAGTGAATATAAAAGAAATGTAAAGCTTTTAGCTTTATCTGATACATTTTATATTATCATATTGAATAATATTGGACTTTGAAGGAGAAATCAATGAAAAAAACAGTTTTAACCTTATGCTTTGTTTTATCTACTGCACTGCTTACAGCAGGTGGGGATGTTACCCCAACACTGCCTGAAATTGCAGAAATACCTACTTCGTGTTATGCAGATAAAACATATGTTGATAGCGCGGCAGGACTTATGTGGCAAGATCAAAAGTATACAACAGCAGAAGATGGAGCATACGCAAATAACCGTTCTGTAGGAAAAGCAGGAAAATGGAATCATGCATTAAAGTATTGTCGCAAGTTGAATTATGCAGGATATTCTGACTGGAGACTGCCTACAAGTGACGAGCTTACTCAGGTGCATAGATTGGACGGGCAGGTATTTTCATATTTCAGAGATAAAGATTTCTGGACATCTACACCTACGACAGAGGGGAGATACTATGTAATCTATCCGGCAGATGCTTATCCGTATAAAAGACAAAAAAAAGAGTCAAATTTTATCAGATGTGTACGTTGTACAGGTGAGATCATAGATCCTGAATAGCTATACTGACTTTTAGAGGATCTTTATCTCCTCTTTAAGTTCTATGCCGAATGTTTCTAACACTTTCTGTTTTGCCAGATCAATAAGATATATGGCATCATCAAAGGTGCCTTCTCCTAAATTCACTAAAAAATTTGAATGTATTTCACTCCATGCCATCTCTCCCTTTGTGTACCCTTTTAATCCTACAGCTTCGATCAATCTCCCTGCATGGTCTCCTTCCGGGTTTTTAAATGCTGAACCTGCACTTGGGTCATTGGGTTGGTTGCTGCGAAGAAGAAGAAGTTCAGTCAGGAGATTTTGGTCAAAACCTTTGATGATCTTGAACTTTGCTGAAGTTGCTATGCCATGAAGTTTTGCAAAACGGTACCCAAATTCTATCTCTTTTTTGTCTATCCATTTCCCATTGATCTCAATACTATGTAAAATATTAAATATTTCATAATTTTTTACTCCAGCATTCATTGCCAGCATCCCTCCAAGTGTGCCTGGTAGTTTGGCGCAGAACTCAAAACCGGAAATATCATGTTTTTTTGTATAAGAGACAATCCGACCTGTAGGCATTGCTGCGCCGATGATGAGCATGTCCTCTTCTTGTTTGACGGTTGAAAACTCTTTACTTAGCATCATGAGTGGAGGAGGGGCAGGAGAGAGCAAAAGATTGTTTGCCGCACCGATGAGGTATCTGTCGGTAGGGATAATGTCACCTTTTTCAAGCATCAGTACTTCAGTCTCCTGTCCTACTTTAATGCTTGAATATTTGGAAAAATCAATACATTTTAAAAACATTTAACTGTTCCGCAGTAATTCGTACTCTGTAGGAATGAGAAACGCTTCTGTTTTCATTGGGGTATCCCATAATCCGTGCTTAAATCCAAGACTATACAGTGTATCAAGGGCTTTAATTTGTAGTGTAGAAAGTGAGACAGATTCATCCGATGCGTACATGTCAAGGTATTTTTTGAGCATGGTATCAGAAATGCGTACAAGTTTGTCTGCTTCAAGCTTAGTGCACAGTTCTTCTTTTTTGTCATTGGCAACTTTAACCCCATCTATAAGGATATTCTCTATGTCTATAGCAACATTGAGAGGAAGGCTCCTTCTTATGGCCATCCCCCCAAGAGGCAAAGGCAGATCCTCCCCTGCTAATTCAACCCAAATATCCCATAGCTCTTTTTCAACTTCCAAACTCTCATCAAAATCCAAAATAGATTCATGGATCAGTACCCCTGCATCTACTTTACCTGAGACAACAGCTTCTTCAATTTCAAGAAAATCCATATAAACAGGTCTTGCATCAGGATAGTAGATACGAAACAGCATGGCATTGGTTGTGTATTTTCCTGAAAGTGCCACTTTAAAGTTTCGTTTTAGTGTTTTTTCTTTACGTCGTATAAGTTTAGGTCCATATCCTTCTCCGAAACTGACTGCTGTACGAAGTAGTGCATACTCACTTTTTATAAGAGGATACATACCAAAACTGATAGCAGAGACATCATAGGTACCTTTCAGTGCTTCAACATTCAGTGTCTCAATGTCTAATCCAATATTTGTAAATTCATAATCTTTGGTATCGACCCATCCAAATTTAATGGCAAAGTACATGAATATGTCATCAGCATCTGGAGAATGGGCTAGTTGAATGGTTCTTGGCATAGTAACTCTTTATATTTTATTGTTTGTGTATTTTATCATAAGGCAGTAAAAAAAGAAATTTTTTTATTTAAGAGCAAAAATATGTCAATTTGACATATTTTTGCTCTTTTCTTCATATTTGTATTAAACTGACACCATGACTAAAGAATATCTAAATATTTAGATAAAATTCAACACATTAAAGGTTAAGGATATGACAATGGCAATGGATGCAAACAAACAAAAAGCACTGGATATGGCGATCAAACAGATAGATAAAACGTTTGGTAAAGGTACATTGATGAGACTTGGAGATAAAGAGTTTGAGCCTATTGAATCTATCTCTACAGGTTCACTGGGCTTGGATATGGCATTGGGAATCGGTGGTATTCCGCAAGGGCGTATTGTAGAGATCTATGGCCCTGAATCCTCAGGTAAAACTACATTGGCACTGCAGACGATTGCCTCGGCACAGTCAAAAGATATGGTTTGTGCATTCATTGATGCAGAACATGCACTAGATGTTGTTTATGCTAAAAATCTGGGAGTAGATACTGATAATCTTTTAGTCTCTCAACCGGATTTTGGTGAACAGGCATTGGATGTACTTGAGACATTGACACGTTCGGGTGCAGTTGATCTGATCGTTGTGGATTCTGTTGCTGCACTTACTCCAAAAAGTGAGATAGAAGGAGATATGGGAGATACCCATGTTGGGCTTCAGGCAAGATTGATGTCTCAGGCACTTCGAAAGCTTACTGCTATTTTACATAAAACAAATACAACAGTGATTTTCATCAATCAGATCCGTATGAAGATCGGTACGATGGGCTATGGCTCTCCTGAAACAACGACCGGTGGAAATGCATTGAAGTTCTACTGCTCTGTGAGAATCGATGTAAGACGTATCGCAACATTGAAACAGGGAGAATCAAGCATTGGTAACCGGGTAAAAGCCAAAGTAGTGAAAAATAAAGTAGCTCCGCCATTCCGACAGGCAGAATTTGATATTATGTTCGGTGAAGGTATTTCATTTGTAGGTGAGCTCATAGATTATGGTGTGAAGATGGATATAGTAGATAAGTCCGGTGCCTGGTTCAGTTATGGTTCAGAAAAGCTGGGGCAAGGTAAAGAGAATGCTAAAATTACTATTAAAGAGAATCCTGAAATGATGGCTGAAATTGAAAGAAAGATAAAAGAAGCACTAGGAGTTGGTGCAGCACTCACTGTAGATGAAAGTGAAATGCAGGATAGCTAAACTCTTCTCGATAAAAGGTATTACACGCTTACTTTTAACAATAGGTAGATGCTTAATCGGCAGCTACCTAAATAAAATTCATCTTCCCCCATTTTTCATCCTTTAAAAAATCTCATTTTTTCACTTTCATTCAAATATAGGGTGAATTTTGCTAAAATAAAAGATATTTGAATTTAACCAAAGGATAGTAATGATTTTTATCGATGAGATCGTAGCAACAGAAGTAATGGACAGTCGAGGAAACCCTACTGTCCGTGCAACAGTAAGTTTGAGTGATGGTACTACTGCAAGTGCTATTGTTCCCAGTGGAGCAAGTACAGGAAAACGTGAAGCCTTGGAGCTTCGAGATGGTGGAACTCGTTACCTGGGTAAAGGTGTACTTCAAGCATGTGAAAATGTGAATGGTCCCATTTGTGACGCTTTGGTGGGGCTTAGTCCTTTTAATCAGGCAGAAATAGATTTGACCATGAAAGAAGTAGATGGTACAGAAAATTATGGAAACCTGGGCGCAAATGCTGTTCTTGGAGTTTCTATGGCAATTGCACGTGTAGCAGCCCAAAGTATGGGTATGCCTCTGTATCGTTATTTAGGGGGTGCAAATGCGGTGGTTATGCCGGTGCCAATGTTAAATATCATTAATGGTGGAGAGCATGCAAATAACTCTGTAGACTTTCAGGAATATATGGTCATGCCAATAGGATTTGATAGATTTTCTGAAGGGCTTAGGGCTTGTGCAGAAGTGTATCATACACTGAAAAAGATTATTGATGAAATGGGTGAAAGTACTGCAGTTGGCGATGAGGGTGGATTTGCACCAAATCTTAAAAGTAATGAAGAACCAATTCAAGTGATTATCAAAGCGATTGAAAAAGCTGGATACAAACCAGGTGAAGAGATTGCTATTGCCCTTGATGTTGCTGCAAGTGAATTGACAAATGATGAGGGTTTATATGTACTTAAATCTGAAAACAGGGAGATCACATCTTCTGAATTGATTGCATATTATGCAGACATGTGTCAAAAGTATCCGATCGTATCGATTGAAGATGGTTTGGATGAGGATGATTGGGATGGATGGAAAGAGTTAACAGAAGTACTAGGCGATAAAATACAATTGGTTGGGGATGATCTTTTTGTTACCAATGTATCTATTCTTGCAGAGGGAATAGAAAAAGATATTGCCAATTCTATTTTGATCAAACCTAATCAGATAGGAACTGTTTCTGAAACGATGCAGACAGTAAGACTTGCGCAACGATCAGGATATACCTGTGTGATGTCTCATCGTTCAGGGGAGAGTGAAGATACTTTCATTGCTGACTTTGCTGTAGCCTTGAATACCGGAGAGATCAAAACTGGTTCAACGGCAAGATCAGATAGGATTGCCAAGTATAATAGGTTGCTTGAAATTGAAGCTGAACTTGGTCAATTTGAATATTTGGGAGCTACACTTTTTACCAAGTAGGTAAAAGGTAGATACCGAATATTTGGAAAGCACGGGAAAGGTAGAAACACTTGCAGGCTTGTCTCTAAAAACACTTCTGGTGACAGCTATTGGGATATTGCTTTTTGGTATTTATGTCGGTATTTTAATTTACGGCGAAAATTCATTGACTGTTTTGAATCAGTTAAAAGAGAAAAAACAGGGATTTCTTCAAGAAAAGAGATCATTAAAGACTGAGAATCAAAGACTCCAAAAAGAGTTTTTTGAATTAAATCAATTAGAACCTAAGGAGTAGGGATATGAAAAAATATTTATTGGCATTGGTTGCATTGTTATTTGTAGGAGCAAATGCATCAGAGAATCCATTTGATGTAAATAATAATATGAACAAAATAGAGAAGGATCAGAATATACTTCTTGGAGAGTTGAAAGAAGTTGCTTTAAAACAAGAAGCAGCCGAGGAAGCGGCAGATGCTGTTTCAGAAGAAGATGAAAAAGAAGATGATGATATAGAAGTAGAAATGGAAGCAAACTCAGCTGATGTCAAAAAAGAAAAAACTGAAGTGGCAAAAAAGTCAAATGCCGTGGAAGAAGTAAAGACTACAGCGGCAGAAGCCAATATTGAAAAGGTGAAGGAAGACCAGGCACGTATAGAGCAAGAACGAGCAAAACTAGAAAAAGAGAAAAAAATCCAGGAAGCTAAAGTAGTGCAAGAAAAAGCTGCCGAAGAAGAGAAAGCAAAACAGGAAAAACTTGCTTTGGAAAAAATTGAAGCAGAGCGACAAAAGAAAGAAGCTGCTGAGTTAGCTCAACTTAAGATAGAGAAAGAGAAGCTGGAAAAAGAATTTGCTAAGCAGGAAGCAGTAAAGAAAGAAGAAGCTAGTAAAAAAGAGCGTGAGAAACAAAAAAAAGAAGCTTCAAAATCTATAAAAGCAGCTACTGTTGATACCGGAATAGATACAATGTCTGAAGAGAAAGAATCAACATCTTTAGATGTAAATATTACACGTGAAGAGATAGAAGCTGCGAAGAAAGCAGATGAAGAATACAAGAATGCTGTTGCAGAGATGGATAAAGAAGATTAGTCTTCTTTTCTTCTTGCTACCAATACTTTAATCACAGTCATTGAGATCAAGATCTCAAAGATACTTGCTAAAATGAGTTGATAATAGCTCAACAGATCCAATAATTTTGTTTCATATCCTATGGTCGCTACAGCTACAAGCAGTGTTAGCGGCATTGAAAGAGAGAGTGCTACAAGCAGAGCATCTCTGGCTCCACTTATTTTTTTAAGTACAACTGCAGCAAGAATCCTGGATAGTATCATCAATAAAGTAATAAGTACAGCTCCGGATACAACTCCTTCAACCATTAGTGACCTTAAGTCAAATGATGCACCCACGTGAATGAAAAAAAGTGGTACAAGAAAACCAAAACCAAGACTTGACATTTTCTCTCCCAATTGTTTTTCATGATGAAAAAATGCAGAGATCGCGATCCCAGCGATAAATGCACCCAGGGCAAGCTCAAGCTCCAAAGAGAGCATTACGGCAATAAGAATAAAGAAGAGTGCCATTGCCAAACGTATATCCTGGTCTGAAGTATCCAATTTAGGTACAAGAATATGTTTGAGTTCTGGGTACCACCAAAAAAGAAGATTCAGTAGTTTATAGAGTAAGTAGACTGAAGCAATAAAGAATATTAGGTAGCTTATTTTTATTACAAGTTCCATATTGAAACCAGTGGTACTAGCCGCATCAAAGATGGTAAGTGTTGCAATACTTACAATTTCTCCTAAAACACCGGAAATAAATGCCAACTTTAGCCATGGTTGCTCTTTTCCATAGGTTTTGGATAAAGAAGCAAGCAGTCCTATGGAGATCAGTGGCATAGAAATGATCGTGATCGTATTGAGTCGAAATATTATGCCAAGAGTGATGGAAAAGAGAGACATAAAGGCGATGAAGAGGATCGCTTTTTGTATGATCTTTTTTGGACTTTTTGTCAGCTGTTTCAGATCAACTTCCATTCCTGCAAGAAACATGAGATACAAGAATCCTATCTCTGCGATAAGGTCAAAATACTCATTACGACTTACCAGACCAATATAAGCGACAACAGATCCAAGAATGATCTCTACAGGAGGAATAGGTATACGAACCAGTTTAGATACGAAGGGTGTTCCCCAGATCAGTAGAGAGAGTGTAAGAATGAGTACAATATTACTTTGTATCACAAGAGGTAGCCACTTTGTACCCTAGAGAATCTAACATACTTCTGTCTTTATTTGGTTCAAGTCCTGCGGTGGTAAGATAATCTCCTATGACAATAGCATTTGCTCCAGCTTCAAACATTTTATCTTCTTGTCCGCTGAACAATAATTCTCTTCCTCCTGCAACCATAAGCAGGGTATCCTGACCCAAAAGTTTACGTGCTTTGTTGATGATGGAAAGTGCTTCTTGGATCTCAATATTACGTGTTTTAATAGGAAGTGCAGGGTTGGGATGATAAAAATTCAGAGGTGTGGATTCCGGATGTAAGGATGTGATCGATCTTAAGAGTTCATCTCTGTCTTCTGCTGTCTCTCCCATACCAAAGATCCCTCCGGAGCAGAGTGCCAACCCTACAGATTTGACATTTTCACAGGTTTCATAACGTTCACTCCAGGTATGTGATCGGCAAATATCTGTATAGTAACGTTCTGAAGTTTCCAAATTGTGATTATAGCTGTCTATGCCGTGCTTCTGAAGGTAAAGCAGTTGCTCTTTGGTTGCTGTGCCATTGCAGGCAATGAGATTTAATCCTTCAATTTCAGATTTAATAGCCTGAGCAGTACGTGCAACAAAATCTACTTTCTTGTCATCCAGCCCTTTTCCTGCTGTTACAAGGCAATATCCCAGTGCACCCTGTTCTTGTGCAACTTTTGCTTCGTTGACAATTGCAGGAATATCTTTATAATTATATCGTTCAATATCGGCATGATATCTGACACTTTGTGTACAGAATTTGCAGTCCTCCTGGCAAGTACCGCTCAGGATGTTGTTAATTGCACATAAAAAGATCTCTTTTGACATTATTTACTTTCTTCTGCCACATCAATTTTGTGTTTACATTTAAAACATTCATAGACTTCTTTACCACGAAGGGTCTTCTTACCCATGGTGTAGTTACATTCAGGACACTTTTTGTCAACCGGTTCAAAATTGGCGATGAATTTACACTTAGGGTAGTTGACACAGCCAAAGAATTTACCTCTTCGTCCTTCTCTCTCCTGTAGTTTTCCTCCACATTCGGGACAAGGTACGGTAAGCTCTTTAGCAGGTTCAAGTGACTTGGCATTTTTACATTTTGGGTAGGCAGAACAGGCAAGAAATTTACCTCTTTTTGAGTTCTTAATTACCATCATGGAGCCACACTTCTCACACTTTTCATCTGTTTCCTCAGGACCTTCTACTTCCGTTCCGTCTGTGTTTTTGGTGTATTTACATTTAGGAAAGTTTGAGCAGGCGATAAACTCTCCGTAACGTCCTTTTCTAAGTAGTAGTTCAGAACCACATTTTGGACAGTCCTCTCCTGTAGGGATAGCGACCTTTAAACTCTTAATATTTTTCTTTCCATCTTCTACTTTTTGTAGGAAAGGTGTATAAAATGCTTTTAAGATCGTCTGCCAGTCCGTTTTCCCTTCAGCAACTTCATCGAGGGTCTCTTCCATATTGGCTGTAAACCCCGAGTCAACAATTTCAGGGAAGTGTTTTTCCAACATCTCTGTCACAGTAAAGGCGATTTCTGTTGGGTGGATTCGCTTCTTCTCCAACTCAATGTATTTACGTGTTTGTAAAGTTGTAACAGTTGGTGCATAGGTACTTGGACGTCCAATACCTAAAGATTCAAGTTTTTTAATAAGACTTGCTTCATTGTAGCGTGCAGGAGGTTCTGTAAAGTGTTGCTCCTGTTTGATCTCATCCATGCTGACAGCTTGCCCTTTCTCAAGGTCAGGAAGCAGCTTGTCTTTGTCTCCATGTCCTGTAACTCTGTAGAAACCGTCAAACAGCAGTTTTCTACCAGATGCTTTAAATGTACATTTATCCCCTTTAAACAGGAGGGTTTGTGATTCAAGTTCTGCTTCTGTCATTTGACAAGCAAGAAAACGGTTGTAAATCAATCTGTAAAGTTTTAATTCATCAACAGAGAGATAATCCGCCGCCATTTTAGAGTCAAAGTTTATCATTGTCGGACGGATTGCCTCATGCGCTTCCTGTGCACCTTTTGATTTGGTCACATAGTTTTTGGCTTTTGCCGGAAGATATTTATCTCCGTAAGTAGCTTTGATGTACTCTCTTGCTGACTCAACGGCCTCTTTGGCAAGATTCATGGAGTCTGTTCTCATATAGGTAATCACACCCATAGTCCCGTTGTCTGTTTTTACCCCTTCATAAAGCTTTTGTGCTACCATCATAGTCTTTTTTGGAGAGAATCCTAACTGAGTTGAAGCTGTTTGTTGCAAGGTAGAAGTCATGAATGGTGGAGGTGTTTTTGTCTTTCTTTTTGTCTTGTCTAAAGAGGCAACCACAAAAGTTTCACCTTTTGCTGCTGTAGTGATCTCAGTGGCATCTGATTCCGTCTTAATGGTAAGTTTTTCTATTTTGAGACCATTGTAATCATAAATAGAAGCATCAATACTTTTCTGGAAAAGTGCATCAATGGTCCAGAATTCTTCAGGTTTAAAGGCTTTTATCTCACGCTCTTTTTCTACCACCAATTTAAGTGTAGAACTCTGTACTCTTCCCGCACTCAAGCCCTTTTGTATTTTGCTTGCAAGCAGTGGAGAGAGTTTATACCCTACAATACGGTCAAGCAGTCTTCTTGTCTGCTGGGCATCTACAGAGTCCATATCTACCTTACGGGGTGTCTCTAGTGCATGCTGAATGGCAGATTTGGTGATCTCATGAAAGACAATACGTGGAAGTTCCGTAGGCTCTTTCCCGATCGCTTTGGCAATGTGATATCCGATGGCTTCTCCCTCACGGTCCTCATCGGTTGCGATATAGACTGTCTCGGCCTGTTTTGCAAGTTTTTTTAACTCTTTGACCGTCGGATTGGCATCTCTTGGAATAGAATATTTTGGTACAAGGTCTCCGGTTTCGTCATCTACAGTAATGCCGAATGTGCTTTTAGGAAGATCCCTAATATGTCCTTTGGAGGCAATGACCTTATAGTCTTTGCCAAGGAAGTTTGTAATTGTTCTTGCTTTTGCCGGTGATTCGACGATAATTAAATTTTTCATAAATGCCTTACTTGTATAGATGTAATTTTCATAGTAATTTGTGGCATTGTAACACAAAAGTAAATAAAAGGCTATGTACCTTTCCATAATAGAGGAAAAATTAGAGCATCTCCTCCTGTCTTTCTACACAGTGTATCTGTATACCGTCTATTTTTGGAATGGCGGTTTTTAAGGTATGTGAGGGATTTTCGCTAAAGAGTTCTTTGTAGTATTTTGAGAAACGTCCCATGTGTGAAAAGCCCCATTTTTGTGCAATGAACTGAACTGATGTGTCTGAAGAAGTTGAATGGATCAGTTCGTGATGTACAAGGTTAAGTTTAAGAAGTCGTGCAAATGCATTGGGGGTGATGTCAAAAAGTGAGCGAAAAGCATTTTGCAGACTTTTTGTGGAGATGGTATAGTCTTTTGCCAGAGATTTTATGTTTGTTCTTCCATCCATATGTTTAAACAGTTTTTGTTTTATCTCCAGCGCAATTGTCTCAGATTTGGTAAAATATGGTATTTGAGCTTCTTGTGTATGCAGAAGTTGGAGCATTACTTCTGTGAGCTCAGCTTCTATCTTTAAAGAAGTTTTACTATCCAGTGCAGGTATTTCTGAAAATTTATTAATAAGATCCGTAATGAATAATGTGATCTTTTTATCACTATCAAGATAGTACTTATCTATCGCTTTTTCAAGTTTTTTTAGCAGTACAGGATTGGTATTTTTATTGAGGGAAATATCAAACAGTTCTACTCTGTCAGAGCACATAAAATTATATCTTTTCTTATCGTCTGTAGCTATGATCATGCCTGTTTCAAGTTTCATTTGATCGATGCAGGCTTTTTGGGAGATATTTTTCATGACAGAAAAAGTGATACACTCTTCAGGTGCAACATAATCGAACATGATACCGCCGGACATATCTGTATAGGCAATCTGCATGGAAGGAAGTTGTATGATTTTATGAACACCTTCCGAAAAATTCGGCTTGAGTTGGTAAGAGCAGAAGAGTGTCCAATCTACAGCAGATGTTGCCATCTCAACATAGTTGTCAAACTCTTTTTTAAGAGTTTCACCCTTTTTTAATTTAGTTGTTTCTACATTTTTTTTACTTCGCATAAGATATTATATATTATTTTCGCTTTTAGGATAGATAATAGTTTTTTATTCTGCTATCATAATAGATATTTATAAGAAAAAGGAAAAAAATTGACTAAATTATTATTAAGTTCAGCAGTAGCACTTTCACTGATGGTAAATGTAAGTAATGCAAAAGAAGCAGTGACACCGGGGTTCAATATTAAAGTACCTGAACAAATCATGAC
>Ga0256827_10000307_pt1 | contig 29515 bp, 27 predicted proteins | sample CV84metaG_FD_185977 | JGI IMG/M metagenome (GOLD analysis project Ga0256827, IMG submission 185977) | Hydrothermal vent microbial communities from East Pacific Rise, Pacific Ocean - CV84 | ecosystem: Environmental > Aquatic > Marine > Hydrothermal vents | place: Pacific Ocean: East Pacific Rise...
ACTTCATTGTAAACTCTAAAAAATTTACCGCTTTTAGTACATCTGTCTTCTAAAAATTCTATTCTATATTTATTCATAGAAAAAAAGTAAATCATAAGTAGTACTACAAAGCTTATTTTAGCATGTATCCAACCATTTCCCGCAAAACCATATAGGTATGCTAGGACTAAACCACTGATAACAGTAGCCCACATAGATGGAACTCCAATATATTTAAAAAGTTTCATCTCTTGCACTTTAACTACTTCTACAAAGCCTTTGTTGTCTATATGCTCAGCATGATAAACAAAAAGCCTAGGTAGATAAAATAGTACTGCAAACCAAGATATAAACGAGATTACATGAAACCAAAGAATCCAGTTATACATTAAGCGTCAAGTGTTTCTAAATCTTTAACTGAACCACTTTTATGTGAAACAACTTTATCGTGTAGACGGCGAAGTGCTTTTGTCGCACGATCAATAGCTAAATCAATAGCAGTATCTAGGTTGTCATCTACTTGAGAAATTACAACTGGTTGAGCATGTGCTACGCGAATATCAAACTCTATATTTACACCTTTTTTTTCAGCTTTAAGATGAACATTAACTGATGTGATATCTAATGAATATTTTTTGAAAGAATCAATAGCTGATTCTATGTGAGCTCTAGTTGAGCTTTGAAGTGTTATGTCTTTTGCGTGAATTTGTACATTCATGATAAATCCTTTATCTTTATTACTTAATGATAGCAAAAAATAGTTAAAGAATGTATAATGTCACAAAAATTTATAATATTTATGAAAAGAGATTAAGAAAATGAGAGTACTTACAGGAATTCAACCATCTGGAGATTTACATATTGGAAACTATTTTGGTTCTATAAAACAAATGGTTGAAGCACAAGAAAATTCAGAGACTTTTGCATTTATTGCAAATTATCATGCAATGACATCAGTTAAAGATGGTGCTAGACTTGCTGAGCTTAGTATGCAATGTGCTACTGATTTTTTAGCACTAGGAATAGATCCAAATAAATCAACATTTTGGGTGCAATCAGATGTAAAAGAGGTTCTTGAACTTTATTGGATACTTTCAGGTTTTACACCAATGGGTTTACTTGAGCGTGCGCATTCTTATAAAGATAAAACAGCCCGTGGTCAAGCAACAAATCATTCACTTTTTTCATATCCAGTTTTAATGGCTGCAGATATTTTACTTTTTGGTAGTGAGATAATACCTGTAGGAAAAGATCAAATTCAACATGTAGAGATAGCTAGAGATATTGCAACAAAATTTAATAATCAATATGGTGAGATTCTTGTAATGCCAGAATTTCGTGTTCAAGAAGAGGTTCAAACAGTACCTGGTACTGATGGGCAAAAGATGAGTAAATCTTATGGAAATATAGTAAATATTTTTGGTGAAGAGAAAAAACAACTTAAAACTATTAAAAAAATTGTAACCCAAAATGTAGCTATGGAAGAACCAAAAGAGTTTGAAAATTGTAATGTTTACAATATGGCAAAACTGTTTTTAGACTCAGATGAGCTTGTAGCACTTCAAGATAGATACAAAAAAGGTGGCGAGGGTCATGGACACTTTAAACTATATTTAGCAGAAGTGATGTGGGAATATTTTAGAGAGTATAGAGAAAAAAGAGAATACTACGCTGCTAATCAAAATGAGGTTAGAGATATATTAAAAGCTGGCGCAGATAAAGCAAGAACAGTCGCAATGCCTACTATTGAAAAGATTAGAGAGGTTACTGGGATTAGCTACTAATGCAGCTTTATTTTTTTAGATGTTATAAGTGTTTTTTTTGACCAAATAGCATCTTTAAGATTTAGTATTTTTTGAACATCTTCATTTACTAAACGGTAATAAACTTCTACTTTCATAGAGTTAGCTCCATCAATAGTATTTATTTTTAGAACTTTTTTTCCATAAGCTGGAATGCTCATATCTTTTGACATCTTTTGTGCAGCATGAGCAATAGTTGCTTTACCTTTTCTTCTAGTAAATTTATTTGTAAGTGATATGCTTTTTTGTTTAATGATTTTAGTATTATTTAAAAAATATATTTCAACTATTAGTTCCCTTGAAGCAAAACCAGAGGGAATATTGTGAGGTTGAGGATTTTTTATTATTATATTTATTTTATTATTTTTTTGAATAAGTTTTAGTTTTAGTGCATTTTTCCACATTTTTTGAGTATGCGCACCAACAAAACCATGCCTTCTAACCATACGCATTTTTGGTTTAGAATTTTTAACTGCTAGATTTGAGGCTACATCTTTTACTTTTGGACTCATGTGACAATCTACACACATCTTTTTACTTTTTTTGTACTCATCTTGCATATTAATAAAAGTTAGACCTTTTATTGATCTATCATTTGCATGACAAACAAAACAAAGTTTATTGGCATTTTTATTCATAAAATCGCGAGATTTAGTTTTATGGTAAGGGGAATGAGCATTACTATATGGACCAGTCATTGTCCCTGATTTCATCCATTTAACACGGTTCATTCCTCGTTTTGATTCATCAGCATTATAATGAATTTTATCTATATTATGACAAACTACACAGTTTATGCCCTCACTAATTGTTGAGCTATTTACAGCTTTATCTAGCTTTGAATCTTTGTTTAGCTCAAGTGATGCACTTATTTCATCATTTAGGGTGGTTTTTGTTACTGATATTCTTGGATTGTGGCAGGTAGCACATTGAACTTTTACAGCATTTAAACTTTTTCTAGATTTTCTTTTTACATAATCAACAGAGGCTTTAAAATATTCATCTTTTTTGTAGTGACTTTTTGAATGCCAAGAACTTTTCCATTCATTGACAATTCGTTGATGGCAATTTATACAGTTGTTTGATTTTTGATATTTTTTATCTAGTTTAACAATTTGAGTAGCAGATAAAAAAGATAAAATTGTTAAAAAAGATAGTAGTATTTTCATAAAATTATTTTATTGTTGGCTCAACCAGACCATTAAACCTTTTTGAGCATGTAGTCTATTTTCTGCTTCATTGAAAATAATATTAGAGTGTTCATCAAAAACTTCTTCAGATACTTCCAATCCTCTATATGCAGGAAGACAATGTAGAAATTTTGCATCTTTTTGAGCTAGGTTCATTAGATCTTTATCAACCATAAAGCCATTGAAAATTTTTACTCTTTTTTCTTTTTCTTCCTCTTGACCCATAGATGTCCATGTATCAGTTGTAACAACGCTCGCACCTTTTACAGCCTCTTTGGGATCGTTACATGTAGAGATAATAGCTCCAGTCGTTTTTGCAATTTCTAAAGTATCTTTTAAAATTTGTGCATCGACTTCATAGCCTTTTGGCGTAGCAATACGAAGTTCAAAGCCAAGTTTTGCAGCTAACATCATCCAAGAATGAGTCATATTATTTCCATCACCAACATAAGCAGCTACTATATTTTCACTCGCTGAATGCTCAAGTAATGTCATATAGTCAGCTAAAAGTTGAACAGGGTGAAAAGAATCAGTAAGACCGTTAATAACTGGGACACTAGAATAAGAAGCAAACTCTTCTATTTTAGAATGCTCAAAAGTTCTTATCATAATCATGTCACACATAGAGCTAATAACTCTTGCAGTATCTTTTACAGGCTCACCGCGACCTAAGTGAATATCACGATTAGATAAAAATAGTGCGTGACCACCTAGTTGAAACATGCCACTTTCAAAACTAACGCGTGTACGAGTTGAACTTTTTTCAAAAATCATACCAAGAGTTTGCATATCTAACTCTTTTTTATATATTTTGTTCTTCAAGTTTTTTTTGATTTCAAGTCCGATATTTATTATTTCTAATATCTCTTCTTTTGTGAAATCTTTAAGTGTTAAAAAATGTCTCACTATTTTCCCCAAGTTTTTAAATAAGTTGAAATTATACTATGTTTGTTATAAATACTCAACCCTGTTCCTACCATCGCCTTTAGCTTTGTAAAGAGCCTTGTCTACTCTGTCTATAATTGAAAAAGAAGTATCATTTTTAACAATAGAAGTAATTCCAAGGCTGATGGTTACAGAAATTTCTGTGTTATTAAAATGAAAATTATAATCTTGTATGCTTTGTCTTATTTTTTGAGCAGCTTTCAATGCACCGTGTAGCTTTGTTTGTGGAAGAAGAATCATAAATTCTTCACCACCAACTCTAGCAAAAATATCGCTATCTCTAAGTTCAGAAATAACCAAAGAACTTAACATTTTTAATATATAATCACCAGCTAAATGACCATAATTATCATTGATTTTTTTAAAATGATCTAAGTCAAACATAATAACAGTAAAAGTAACATCTTCATATCTTTTAGCAGATGAGAGATATTTTTCAAAAATATTACCAAACTCTTTTTTATTATATGCGCCAGTTAGTTCATCTATGCTACCTTGTTTTTTAATAGTTTCAATTATATTAAGATAGTAGTTGTTTCCCTCAAAGTGGTAAAGAATATAATCTTTTATGATTTTTCTTTTTACTAGATATTCATTACCTTTTATATCTATAGTATTAAATATGGGAATTTGTTCTGATTTATAAAAATCAATGAAAAAATCTTCTAAATCAGATAAATCTTTTACATCTCTATTAAATATTTCTCTAAATTCACTATTTGATAAAATTAAATCACCACTTATTTTATCAAATAGTATAAGTGCATCAAAATGTTCAATAAATGTTTCTAAAACCAACTTAAGCCTTAATTATTGATTCAACAGCTGTTTTAGTTTTAGAAAAAGTTTTAATACTTCCAAGTGAAATATTTAGATGTGTTAAACTTTTTGCAATATTTTTAGTTATACCTGTTAGATAAGCATCAACGCCCATAAATGAAATAGCATTGTTTAGTTTTAAAATCTGGTTTGCAACTTCTGAATTCATGTCAAAAATAGCACTAATATCAATAACTACATGCTCAATATCACCATCTTCTAATCTATCTAAAATCTTATCTATAATTTTTAATATTCTATTTGAGTCTAAGGTACCAACAATAGACACCATTAAAATACCTTCCCAAATTTCAGATAAAGGAGCTTCTCTCTCTTGGAGTTCAGCCATAGATGCTTCTTCGTATTCTTTTTTATCTTCAAGAATATTAGTCATAATATTTGCTGTAATTGATTCAAAGAAAATTAGTATTTTTTTAGTATTTACACTGTTATATAAACCTTTTTTCTCTAATTCTTTAAAGATAGGTAATGGCATATAAGCCAAATAGTGACAATGTCTAAAATTAAAAAAGTTTTTTTCACCTATAACATCAACTAGTTTAGTCAAAAACTGAACTGTAGCATTATATTCATCAGTATCTATAAAAAGATCTTGTTCTAAACACTCTTCAAAGAAACCCAAAAAATCATCATAATATCTATGTTGTTGATCATATTCACTTTTTTCAAAAAGCTCTAACCAGTGAGTTACTAATTCATTATTACTTTCTCTTAAAATACTTAAAAGACCGTCTTTGAAATCCTTATCCATCGCTATACCCCTTCTATAATTAAAATTGAATTATCATCCATTTGAGACGATAAAAAATGCAACATGCATAAGCTTAGCATCAATGAACTATAATTATGCTTTAAAGCATCTAAAAAGTCTTTTACTCTTATTGGTTCTAAACCATCTGTGTTTAAAATAAGTTTTTGATTTTTATCTAACTCAAATTTATTTGAACTAATATTTGAAAAAACTTCACCAACAATACCATCTTTTAATGTTTTTCTATGATATGTCTGCCCATCTTGAATCCACATGTCAATATTGCCAACACCACAAACTTCAACATTGTTTTTCTTTTTTTCAATAAGGCAAAGAACGCTACTTCTTAAGTGGTTTTCTTTAATATGTTTATCTAAAGAATCAAGAAATGATCTTACTAAGGTTAATGATAAAAAATTATCCATAAAAAAGTTCTTTATCGAATTGGCACTTTTTTGTGCTTTTATACCATGCCCTGAAGCATCACCAAAGATAATATTTTTACCTTTTTTTGTAAAATAATCACCATTTTGCTCTAAGTCCATATATGCTTTTGTAATAAAAACAATATCTTCATTGATTTCTTTTTGACTTACTAGTACAACTGTTCCACTATCTTTTTCTTTAGTTTGAGTGTATATCTGCATATCAAAATCTGGGTTTTGTGCTATTTGGTGCAAACCTAAACCTAATGAATTTCCAGAAGTTGTGTAACCATTTGTAGTAGCTAAGGCTAAGTCTTTTATTCCTTTTCCATTATCAAAACATGCAAGGGCATATTTGTCATCTTTTTCCATAAGCCATAGGTAGCCACCACCAGCATACTTTACAAGATTAGTAGAGAGTTCCATAAAAACAAAAATTAAAAAATCTTCATATGGACAATTTTTTATTTTAAAATAGTTTTTCATATCAACTTTAATAAAAATTGTATCTGCATTTGTTTTAACGCTATATTTTTTAACAATATTCATAGTAAAGCGCTTATTTGTTTTTCTAGGTTTCTATGGAATTTTTCGCCATTTATTAAGATTTTATATTCTAAGTCTACACCTAGTTTTGCTTTTATATCATCTACAATTGCTTCTACTTTATAAGAGATGAAATCAACTTTTTTACTAACATGTAAAAATATAAAAATATCAGAATGGGGACGGAATAAAAACATGTCGTTTAGTTTAGCTTCTTTTAAATGGGTATTTGCATTTAAACCATTTTTTAAATATTGTGCTATTTTTTTTAGAAGAATATCGCCCTTATCTGTCCCATAAAGTTCATTGTATGCTCTAAAAGATTTAATATTTAGCTGACCTAGTACTACATTGTTTTCATTAAAAGAGTTTTTCTTTAGTATAGTTAACATTGCTTTTCTATTTAGAAGTTTTGTTAATGAGTCTGAATAAAAAAAGTTATTTCTCAAAAAATCTAACTCTTCAAGCTCACTAATTGGAACTTCATCGTCTACTAATTCATCATGAGTAAGTTTAAATTTTTCTATATTTGAGATAAATATTTCATAAAGTTTAGGATCGAATTTTCCACCTTGTTGCATATTGTTCATAATCTCTAGTGCTACAGATAGCTTCATAATCCCACGATAAATTCTTTTTGAAGTTAGCGCATCAAAAACATCAACTATAGAGATAACTCTAGCACCTAAAGGAATATCTTCACCTTTTAGTCCATCTGGATAACCTTTTCCATTATAATCTTCATGGTGATGTTTTGCTATTGGTGCCAAAAAACTATACTTTTTCATTTTTTCTAGGATTTTACCACTTAGTGAGCCATGTTGTTGAACGAGTTTATACTCATCAACTTCAAGTTTTCCGGGTTTTAGAAGAATGGCATCTGGTATGCCAATTTTACCAACATCATGAAGTAGTCCAGCTACATATATATCTTGAGTAAGATGTTCATCGATTTTGGCTAATTTTGCTAGTATGTAGGCATACTCGGCAACTCTTTGTGAGTGACCTTGAGTATATGCATCACGAAGTTCTATGGCATAGATTAGATGTTGTATCTCGGGAAAGGCTTCATCATAATTTAATTTTTCCATAATCTTTTCACTTTGTGAGTTCTTGTTTGAGCATCATAACTCATATAAACTGTGATGAATATTAATTATTTAAAAGAGCAGCTACCTCTTTTGCATGGTAAGATATAATAATATCAGCACCCGCTCTTTTAAAGCTTATCATAGTTTCCATCATAACTCTTTCATAATCAATCAAATCTTGAGCACCAGCCATTTTAAGCATTGCATACTCACCACTTACATTATAAACTGCCATAGGAAGAGAGGTTGAGTCTTTTATTTCACGAACAATATCAAGATAAGCAAGGGCTGGTTTAACCATAAGTATATCTGCACCTTGAGCCTCATCGCTTATGCTTTCGTTTATTGCTTCACGACGATTTGCTGGGTCCATTTGGTATGATGCTCGATCACCAAAACTAGGTGTTGATTCTGCTACATCACGGAATGGTCCATAATAACCTGAAGCAAACTTAGTTGAGTATGCCATAATTGGTAAGTTTTCATAACCATTTTCATCTAATGCAGTTCTAAGTGTCTGAATAATTCCATCCATCATTCCAGATGGTGCTATCATATCTGCACCAGCTTTTGCGTGAATAAGTGCTTGTTGAGCAGATATTTCTAAAGTAGCGTCATTATTTACTGTTTCATTTTCCATATCGATAATTCCACAATGACCATGATCTGTGTACTCACAAAAACATAAATCAGTTACTACAAACATCTCTGGATGTTCTTTTTTAATAGCTTTAATTGCTGAGGCAATTATGCCATGTTCACATAAGGAATCACTTCCAATAGAATCTTTAACATCGGGAATACCAAAGAGTATAATAGAGTAAAGTCCAAGTTTTTTAAGCTCTTCACACTCTTTTAAAATTTCATCCAAACTCATTTGAAATACACCTGGCATAGATGAAACTTCTGTTTTAATTCCCTCACCTGAGCGAACAAAAAGTGGGTAAATAAAGTCATTTGTAGTTATGGTTGTCTCACGCACTAAAGCGCGAAGATGAGTATTTAAACGAGTACGGCGAAATCTTTGAAACATTAATAAACCTTTTTTTTGCTATAATTATTTAAAATTTTATCGTTTTAAAGTTAAAAATAGGGCATATAATTGAATATTGATATTTCAAATGTAGCAAATCTACCATCTAAGTTTGGTGATTTTAAAGTAAAAGCTTTCAAAGAAGGGCAAAAAGAACATCTTGTAATCTACAAAGAGAATCTTGATGATACTCCAATAGTTAGAGTTCATTCAGAGTGTTTAACTGGTGATGCAATAGGTTCTTTGAAGTGTGATTGTGGTGAGCAATTAGAGTTTGCGCTAAAACTAGCACAAGAGAGTAATGGGATGGTTATTTACCTTCGTCAAGAGGGTAGAAATATTGGTCTTTTAAATAAAATCAATGCTTATGCTCTACAAGATGGTGGGTTAAATACTGTTGAAGCAAATCATCAGCTTGGGTTTGAAGCAGATGAAAGAACTTATGAGATAGTTACATATATACTTCATCATTTTAATATTCATAAAATAAAACTTCTTACAAATAATCCTGACAAGATTAAAAAGATTAGTGATATTGATATAGTTCAAAGGGTACCAATTATTATGAAATCAAATAAGCATAATGCATCTTACTTAGAAGTGAAGCGTGATGATATGGGTCATTTACTCTAATTTAAAGGCAAAAATATGAATCAGTACGATATGAAATATTTAGCAAAAGCATTTGATAAAAATGTTATATTTTCTCGTACCGATTTAAAAGGAATTATTACTTATGCAAGTGATGCTTTTTGTGAAATTAGTGGTTTTTCATATGATGAGTTAGTTGGTAAACCTCATAATATTATACGCCATCCAGATATGAAAAAAGAATTTTTTCATAAGATGTGGAAAGATTTAATTAAAAATAAACAATGGTCTGGTGAAGTTAAAAATCGCAAAAAAAATGGTGAGTATTATTGGGTTACAACAAACATAGAAGCTGAATATGATTCTAATTCTACTCATATAGGCTATCATGCTGTTCGTCATGATATTACTGCGCAAAAAAAAGTTGAAGAGCTTAAATCTAAGCTTGAAAAAAGAAATATTCTTTTAGAAAAACAATCTGATGAAAAAATTTTAGAAGTTATACAACTAAATAAAGATATATATGACACTCAAAGAGAGGTACTCTTTACTATGGGTGCTATTGCAGAGCGTAGAAGTAAAGAGACAGGTTGCCATGTTAGACGGGTGGCTGAATACTCAAAACTTTTAGCGCTACATTATGGTTTAAATGAGTATGAAGCGGAGATATTAAAACAAGCTTCACCTATGCACGATATTGGAAAAATTGCAATTCCAGATGCTATTTTAAATAAGCCATCAAAATTGACTTTAGAAGAAAAAAAGATTATGAATACTCATACTACGCTAGGTTATGAGATGTTAAATCATTCAGATAAAGAATTACTTAGAGCTGCAGCAATAGTTGCACATCAGCATCATGAAAATTATGATGGGACTGGTTATCCTCAAGGTTTAAAGGGTGAGCAAATTCATATTTATGGACGCATAACAGCAATCTCTGATGTGTTTGATGCACTTGGTAGTTCTCGTATATATAAAAAAGCTTGGAAAGACGAAGATATATGGAAATTTTTTAAAGATGAAAATGGTAAACATTTTGATCCAACACTTTTAGAGATATTTTTTAATCATATTGATGACTTTTTAGAAATACGAAATAAATTTAGAGAAAAAGGTATAGATTAGTGGATTTAAAAAAAACACTTATAGAAGAAAATATTTCATTGCCAGATGATTTTTTTTATAATATTCAAAAGTACAAAGAATTGCTTTTTAAATGGAATAAAATCCATAACCTAACTGGTGCAAAAGATGAAAAAACTATAAACGAGTTTATTTACGATGCTGTTTTTCCAGTTAGTTTTTTACCAAAGAGTAAAAATCTTTTAGATATTGGTACTGGTGCTGGTTTCCCAGGGATGATACTTGCTATTGCCTTGCCAGATACAGAGGTGACTTTAGTTGAACCACTTAAAAAACGAGCATCTTTTTTACAGTTTGTTAAGGCTGATTTAGGTCTAAAAAATGTTAGAGTTGTTAAAAAAAGAGTAGAAGATATGCCAAGTGAGATTTTTGAACTTGTAACATCTCGCGCAGTAACTGATACTAAAATGCTTTTAAAATTAAGTGAGAATTTTCGTAATGAGGACTCAAAACTTCTTTTTTATAAGGGTGAGAGGGTTTATGATGAGGTTGATGAAGATTTAAATCATAAAGTTATAAAAACTAAAAATAGACATTATTTGTTAATTGGAGAAAATATATGATTAAGTGGCTTTTGGTAATTGGTGTAATTTCTGCAATATATGTATTTTTCATCAAAAAAACTCCAAGTGTAAAACATGAAGTTAAAAATGATGAACAAGATGATAAAGTTGTTAGTAATGAGATGATACAATGCTCTACATGTAGCGTATACTGCGAAGTAAACGATGCACTTCTGAGTGGGTCTAAGTATTATTGTTCAACTGAGTGTTTGGAAAAAGCATAATGTTATTTTTTGGTCATAGGTTTATTGAAAGTGAGCATTTTTATCATATTTCAAGTATAGATGCTATTTCAAATACTCCGGCATCATCTACCATTTACATTAAGTATGCTGAAGATAATTTAGACATAATTAAATATGCTATTTCAAATGAAGTAAAAGTAGCTCTACATGTAGAGAGTATTAGCGAAATACTTTATGGATCTGCCTTGGGAGTATCTTACTTGATTCTTTCTTCCCAATTGGCAAAAACTGCGCAAAATTTAGCAGACACTTATCTTTTTGATGCAAAGATTTTAGTAACTATGAGTGATGAAAAAGATTTAGAAGAACTAGCACTTTTAGGTGTTGATGGTGTTATTTATTCTTCTGCGATTATAAAAGTAAATTCTTAAAAAAAAAGGTTAAATATTGAGCAAAATAATTTCTATAGACTTAGGTACTACAAGTGCTAGAGTTGGTGTCTTTGAAAATGGACAAACTACTATTATTCCTAATAGTGAGGGTAAACTGTCAACCCCTTGTGTAGTTGTTTTTACAAAAGATAATACAGTACTTGTTGGTGATGAAGCAATAAAACAAGCTATAAAAACACCTAAAAATACACTTACCTCAATTAAAAAACTTATGGGTTTACGAGCAGATAATGAAAATATGCTAAACGGTATAGCCCATCAAACTTATGGTTGTGTAGATAATAAAGGTATGGTTGGTATTTTCGTAAATGAAAAAACATATACACCCCAAGAGATAATTGCCAGAATTTTACAAAAACTTAAAAAAGATGCTCAAGCTTATATTGGTGAAATACTTACACAATGTTTTATTAGCATTCCTAGTTATTTTAACAATGAACAGCGTAAAGTCACTATACAAGCGGCTAAGCTAGTAGGCTTTAAAACCATCCGACTAATAAATGAAAATTCCGCTGCAGCTGTTAGTTATGAGCAAAAATATAAAAAAGATGGAAATATTTTAGTTTATAGCATGGGTGGTGGTAATTTTGAAGTATCTTGTCTTGATATTTCAGATGGAACTCTTGAGGTGTTGTCTTGTGAGGGTGAAACATTTTTAGGTGGTGATACTTTTGATAATTTGATCATTACATATTTAGCAAAAGAGTTTGAAAATGAACATGATATTGATTTAAAAAGCGATAAAATGGCACTCCATCGTCTCAAAATTGCTGTAAAAGATGCTAAAGAGGAGCTTTCAAACTCTGAAGTAAGTGAGATAAATTTACCATATATTACTATGGTAGATGGCGAAGCACAAAATCTTTTTGTAACACTAACTCGTGATATTTTTGAAGATTTAATTGGCTCAACAATAGACAAAACAATCTTAGCAATTAAAATAGCACTAAGTGATGCAGATTTGGATATATCTGAAATAGATGAAGTAGTTTTAGTTGGTGGTTCAACTAAAATACCACTGATACGAAATAAAATATCTCAAATTTTTAATGAAAATATTATTAATACTTCAATGGATTGTGAAACAACAGTTTGTGATGGTTTAGTGAAGTATTCAGAATTTTCTGGAGGTGTTATTTTAATTTTAGATATTATAGTTATCTCTTTAGGTATAGAGACACTTGGTGGAGTTATGACAAAACTTATTGAAAAAGGTTCAACACTTCCAATTAAGCGTTCTCAAGTTTTTTCAACTGCTGAAGATAATCAAGAAATTGTGAGCATATCTTTATTGCAAGGAGAAAATGAACTCGCTAAAGACAATAGAGATATTGGTGGCTTTGAATTAGGTGATATTGTACCAGCTAAACAAGGTGTGCCTCAGATAGAAGTGACTTTTGATGTAGATTCTGATGGTATTGTAAATGTTAGTTCCATCGATAAAACAAATCAAAAAGCACAAAAAGTAAATGTTTCAAATTCAGCGCAAATGAGTGATGAAGAACTTAAACAAAAAACTCAAGAAATCTCTGGTAATGAACTAGATGAAGATGAAAATGTAGTGGATGATAAATATATTCAAATGAAAACAGATTTTGAAAATATTAAAAAAAGATTAGAAAAAGAGAAGCAAACAGCAGTTGAATTTGCGCAAGAGAAGTTAGCAAAAGACTTATTGGTAGTAGTTGACTCTTTAGAAACTGCAATAAAAGTAAGTGAAAATAGTTCCGATGAACTTGTTAAAAATTTAAGAGATGGTGTAAAAATTACTCTTAAACAACTATTACTAACTTTACATAAACATGGAATAGAACAAGTTAAAGAATCTCTAGAGGTTGATTCTAATATTCATCAGGTTATTCAAGAAGTTGATTCAGATGATGTTCAAAGTGGTCAGATTGTGCAAACTTTTCAAAAAGGCTACAAGTATAAAACTCGTACCCTTAGAGATGCAATGGTAAGTATTGCTAGTTAGAGATTCTTAAAAACCAGAATTTATTTCATATCTGGTTTTGGAGTTTTAGCAGTAGATGCTGGAAGTATTGGTAACATAACATGACCTTTTTTTCCATCTAGTGCTTTTAGAAATGTTTCAATTTCAGTAGCTTCTTTATTGTTGATTTTTACACCAAGTTGGATGCGTCCCATCTCAACAATAGCTTCTTTTAAATCCCAAATTCCACCATTATGAAAGTAGGGTGCAGTTTGTGTAATGTTTCTTAGAGTTGGTACTTTTACAAGTTTGTCTTTATCACCTTTAAAGTCGCCTAAGTTTGCATATTTATATGGAGCTATTATGGCAAAACCTTGCATACTTCCACCAAGTGCTACACCATTGTGACAACTTGCACAACCTTTTTCAATAAAAGTCTTCATCCCTTTTTTCTCAGCCTTGCTTAGTGCAGATGGACAACCATTTAAGAAATCATCATATCTTGATGGTGTTACAAGAGTTCGCTCAAAAGTTGCAATAGTGTCAGTTATTTTAACAAAGTTTATATCTACATTTTTCCCATATGCTTTTTTAAATGCTTTTACATACTCAGGCATAGAGTTAACTGTGTCTACTACATGTTCTTGAGTCGCTGCCATCTCTGGAGAAGCTTGTATTGGACCTTGTGCTTGTTTTTCTAAGTCTGGGTTACGACCATCCCAAAATTGTGATGATGCAAATACAGCATTGTAAACTGTTGGAGAGTTTAAGTGGTGTGGATTAACTGTCCATTTGTGACCAATTGCCGCAGATACTCCATCGTCCCCACCTTCTGATAGATTATGGCAAGTATTACATGAGATTAAACCACTTTTTGAAAGTCTAGCATCGAAGAAAAGTTTTTTACCAAGTTGTACTTTTTTTTCTGTAATAGGGTTTTTTGGATTATCAATAAGTTTTAAGAGTCCAGATTTTGAATCTGGAATAGGCAAAAGCCCAGCATTTGTAGCATCTTGAGTTAAAGAAGATGCCATTAGAGCAGTTGCAGTTATTGTTGTAGCGATTAGTAATTTCATATATTTTTACCTCTTTTTAATTTATAGAGGAATTATAGTGTAAAAATTCTTAAAGGAAAATAATTATCGTTTAGTTATTTTTATTACATGATGGACATATGCCATCAAATACAATAGAACTACTTTTTAGTATATATTTACTTTCTTGTTTTGCTTGCGCACAAAGTGTAGATTTATCAAGTTTAATATCTATAACCTCACCACATTTAGAACAAACTACATGAGAGTGCTCTTGCTTTGTGAGTTCATATACACTTTTTTTATTTGGTAGTTTTACTTCAGCTAAAAAACATATATCCATCATTGCATTTATGTTCTTGTAGATTGTAGCAAGTGAGATAGATGGAAATTTTTCAAGAAGTGAGTTGTAAAGTTGATCAATATTCATATGACCATGAGTATATAACTCTTCTACAATACTCAATCTTTGTGGTGTTGCTTTTAATTTGTTGTCTTTTAATAATGTTACATAATTCATAGTGGAATAATAGTGTAAAAATTTATAATTTATTATTAAAAGATAAAAATTATTAATTAGTTAATAATTTTTTAAATTATTGCCCTAGTGCAGTATTAATTGAATATCGCATATCATCATCAAGATTTTCCATAGAACTTAGCATCCATCTTAGGTAGCCAGAATCTTCCCTTGCTACTTCTTCTAAAGATTTGCCTTTATGTTTTCCAAATCTAAAGTTTTTCACTAAGATTGGTGTAGCGGTTAAATCGACCATCTTTTCAACAGGATTCTCATCTGGAAATTGTTTGCTTACTTCAGCTTTTAGGCGAGAAAGTAAAAGTTTTAAAACAAGTACATCACCAATAGCATCATGAGCTTTTACTACAATGCCAAGTGCAGAGGCTTCTTTTTCTTCCTCTTTATAAAGTTCCATTTTGTAGCGAAAGTACTGAAGTCTATGCGCCTCTTCATCTGGAAGTATATGTTTAGCAACCCTAAGAGTATCTATAACTTTCATTTGAGTATTAAAACCCTCTTTTTCAAGCATACCTAAATCAAATGGTGCATTATGTATAATCATATAGTTTTCTTCTGTATTTAACTCTTGAAGTCTTTTAAAAGATTGACTATCTCTACATGTAGACTTACCCTCTAGCAAATCTGGAGTAATTCCGTGAACCTCCATTGCTCCAAAGCTAATTGGTACATCTGAGCTGAAAAATTCATTGTAAACTTCTATATCTTTTGCGCCTAAGACAATATAACCTAGTTGAATGACTCTATCTGTTTCACCTGTGCCTGTTGTTTCTGTGTCAAGTATTATGTATTTTTTTGCCAAATTATTTCCTTATATCTAAAAAAGAATCTTTCATATAGTTCTTATGAGCGTGAATATATTCATCGTTTAAAACTATACTAACTGTTTGTTTGTTTATTTTATAGTTGCAAAATTGTATAAATTTTAGTTGAGTTGTTTTGCCATCAAATTCAAAATTTTTAACAGCCAATGGCTCATTTAGCTCTTCAAATAACCAGATAATATCGTTAATAGAATCTTTACAAGGTTGTAAATCTAGTAGTTTATAAAAAGTACTAAACTTAATTTCTAACTCCATCGAATCGTAAGTTATGTGAGTGTTGTATATTGCACGAGCGAGTTTAAGTGCTTTTGGACTAAGGGTTTCTGCTAGTAAATTTTGTTTTATAATCTCTTTTTTAACCATTAAGCATATAATATAAGTAAAAGCATTAAAAGTCTATAAAATAGATGAATATATGATACACTTTTAAAAAAACTAGGACATCAATTGTATAAAATTTATCTTTTTTTACTAACACCACTTTTACTTATGGCATTTAAAATAGAGCAAACACCAATAAAGTTTGGACAAAAAAGAATAGAACTTACAAAAGAGTATATAAAAATTCATTATAATTTAGATGTAAAAGATATTAAGATAATTCCAAAAATTATAGTTATTCATCATACTGCTATTGATTCTTATGAGAAATCACTCCGACGCTTCAAGTCACAAACACTTCCAACAGACAGACCCGAGATAGCAGCTGCTGGTGCCGTAAATGTTTCGGCTCAGTTTATGGTTGAAAAAGATGGTACTATTCATCAGCTTATGCCACTTAACTTTATGGCAAGGCATGTAATTGGGCTAAATTATAATGCTATTGGAATTGAAAATGTAGGTGGTGAGAACTCTGTAGATAATCTTACTCAAGAACAATTGCAAGCAAATATATATCTTGTAAATTATTTGAAAAAAAAGTTTAAAACTATAAAATATTTAATAGGTCATTATGAATATAGATGTTTAGAAGGCAATAAACTATGGCTAGAATTAGATCCAAATTATAGAACAAAAAAAGATGATCCATCACCTAGATTTATGAGTAAATTAAGAGAAAATATACAAGGCTTAAAAGTCGCACCTTGTAAAATATCTGATGATTAGCAATCCTCTTTATTATCTTTTTTTCTTAGCTTTAATTGCTACGGTTTTTACACTTTTAGAGTTAAAAACAAAGGCAAGTTTTTTTAAGTTTGTTCCAGCAGTAGTACTAATATATGCTTTTTCCATGTTAGCTGCCTCACTTGGTATGTTTGAATATAATGATGCCCTGAGTAGTATTTATAAAAAGACAAAAACAAATCTTTTACCAGCTATGCTTTTTCTTATGCTTTTAAGTGTAGATATTAGGCTCTTTTTTAAACTCGGTAAAAAACTAATAACCTCTTATGTTTTAGCTGTTTTTTCATTGGGTTTTGCTTTTATTTTTATTGCATATATGTTTGATTTTAACAAACAAATGTCAGCAGCATTTGGAGCTTTAGCTGGTTCATGGATGGGTGGTACAGCAAATATGATAGCAGTTGGAAGCGCTCTACATGTAGAGGAGGGTGCTTTTGGATATGCACTAATTGTAGATAGTGTAAACTATACTTTATGGGTAGCTTTACTTTTATTTTTAGTCCCCTTTTCAAATATTTTTAACAAATTTGTAGGCACAAAAAGTTATGATGAGGTTTTAGGGAGTATTGGTTGCGCTTGTAATATGGGGGCAAAACGCTATTGGCTTCTAATCTTACTTTCTATTTTTGTGTCTTTTGTAGTTCAAACACTTAGTGCTGTTTTAGCTTTAAACTCTTTACTTATAATTAGCAGCACTACTACTATGGTTGTCTTAGCTAGTGTTTTTGGAGTGCTTGGCTCTTTTACAAAACTAAAAAACTTAAATGGTTCAAGTGAGGTTGCAAACTCTATGCTATATATGCTCATAGCCCTCATTGGTTCTCGCGCAGTTTTTGAAAACTTCTCTGGTGTCGGGGTTTATGTACTAGCTGGATTTTTAATACTTCTAACTCACGCAATTATTATGATAATTGGTGCTAAAATTTTTAAGCTAGATTTGTTCTGCATCTCAGTTGCATCATTAGCAAATATTGGTGGGGTAGCCTCAGCTCCAATACTCGCAGCAACTTATAACAAAGCACTTGTTAGTGTTGGTGTATTGATGGCTATAATGGGCTATATTATTGGTACTTTTGGTGGTTTGAGCGTTGCAAGTTTGCTCTTAAACTTTTCAAACTAAGAGTTTAATTTATACCCAATTCCGCCAACAGAAACAATAAACGCCGTTGGTACTTTTTTTCTAAGTCTTAGTATAAGATTTTTTATAGCAGAAGAACTCATAATCTTACTCTCATAAACATTAACTTGAATCATATCTTGAGTAACAACTTCTGGTGATTTTTTTAGAAGATACTCTACAAAACTAATCTCTTTTTTAGTAAGTTGTATTTTTTGTGATTTATATAAAATCTCTTTTGATTTTGTATTATATTTTAGTTCATTATTAATATCTATTATATTTTTAGGTTCTAAAACTTTAGATATCTTTTTCATCATATCTTTAAACTTTTCATACGAGAGTGGTTTTAACTCATAAGCCTCTACATGTAGAGGTATTGCTTGAAGTAAAAGTTTTTCATCTTTGTAAGAACTTAGTATTATTGTTGGTGTAAAGTCATCATTATCTCTAAGCTGTTTTATAAACTCTAATCCATTCGCATCTTTTACTCTTATGTCGGTAATTATAAAATCTATTTTGTAATCATCCATAATCTCAAAGGCAGATTTTACAGATGAAGCATGATATACTTTTTTAAAGTAAATTCTAAAAAGTTCACTTGTATTTTTAGCAAACTCTTCATTGTCCTCCACAAAAAGTAAATTACTTGTTTTTTTTAGTCTATCCATGTAAGAAACTCTATGCTAAATTTTGCTCCATTTTCAGTATTTGATGCGCATATAGTAGCGTTGTTTTTTTCTAAAATATTTTTGCAAATATATAAACCTGAGCCAGTTCCGTCATGTCCACTAACAAAAGGTAAAAATATATCATCAATAATATTTTTATCAATTCCACCACCATTATCTGTAAAATTAAGTTGTTTGTTATTTATTTCTATATGTATTTCAGGGCTTTTTATATTTTGAATTTTAAAGTTTTCTCTTGAATTATTTAATATTGAAAAAATAACTTGCGAGAATTCATTTGCATTTGCAAAAGATTCTTCATCTTCATTATTTTGTATAAATATTTTTATATTCTCAAAATAAAAAGTAGCTTCAACAATAGAAAGAACATCTATAACTGCTTCATGAATTAGAAAATTTTTATTTTTAGTATCTGGTTTATAAAAGTGTCTAAAAGTCTCAATTGTATCGCTCATAAAGATTATAAGCTCTTCAGATTTTTCAATTGATTCTAAAAATTCTTGATGTTTTATGGTGTCTTGAGTCTCTAATCTTATCTTATTTAGCATATTTATAGAACTAAGAGATGCTACTGGTTGCTTCCATTGATGTGCAATATTCATTAGTAACTCACCTAAGGCAGCTTGTTTTGATTGTTGATACATTAACTGCTCTTTTAGTTTGTTCTTTTGAATCTCCTCTTCTACTTTTGCCTCCAAATTTCTTTCATAAGCGCGAAGTTTTAAATGGGTGTGCGTTCTTGAGATTAACTCCTGAGGGTTGAATGGTTTTGTAACATAATCAACAGCACCGAGTTTAAAACCTTTTTGTATATCTTCTGCTTTGTTTTTTGCTGAAAGAAAAATAATTGGTATATGTTTTGTCTTTTTTGAACTTTTTAAAATCTCACAAACTTCAAAACCATCCATATCTGGCATCATAATATCTAGTAAAATTAGATCAATATCTTCATCAGAATTTACTACATCAATAGCTGTCTTACCATCTAGTGCTGGAATTAAATCACAATCATGAAGTAACTCCATTAGTACATCAATATTTTCTTTTACATCATCTACAATAAGTACAGTTTGTTTAGCGCTCATTTAGTAACTCCTTAGCCTCATTGAATTTGTATTTATTTATTAACTCTTTTACTTCTTGAAAAAATTTCTCATCTTTATCTTTGAGATTGCATATTTCAATCTCCTCCATAATAGGTTTACAAAGTTGAGGGCGTCTTGATGATACTGCCTCTTTTAATCTTTGTACAATCTCATCATCTAAAATTTTAGAACCAACTTTAAGTGAGTCATTTTCAACATTATTCGCAATAACTTTTTTATTTTCTTGTCTACTTTGTTTTAAGTTGATTTCAAAAGAGAAAGTACTACCTTTGTTAACTTCACTCTCTAGCCAAATTTCTCCACCCATAAGTTTTACAAGTTCATTACTAATACTAAGCCCAAGTCCAGTACCACCATATCTTCTAGTAGTCCCAGAATCTGCTTGGGTAAAAGAGTCAAACACATGTTCTTTATCTTTTGCGTTTATTCCAATTCCAGTATCTTTAACATCAAATCTAAATTTTTCTTCACTGAGTTGCGTGACATTAAGTTCAACTTTTCCATGTTTTGTAAATTTTATGGCGTTTGAGAGTAAATTTGTTAATATTTGAGATAATCTTTGTTCATCACCAATTAAATTTGTGTTCATATCTTTATTATAAGTTATACTAAATTTTAATTCTTTCTCATTTGCCTTAACTTGCGCAATATTTGAAACATTGTTAAGTACTTCTAAAAGTGAAAAAGCAATGTTATTTAGTTCTAATTTTGAAGCTTCTATTTTTGAATAATCAAGAATATCATTTAAAAGTTGAAGCAGATTATAAGAGGCATTTTGAATATTTTGAATATATTTATTTTGCATAGAATCTAGTTTAGATTCTCTTATTAGGTAAGACATAGAGACAATAGAGTTCATTGGTGTGCGTATCTCATGGCTCATATTTGCTAAAAAGTTAGCCTTTGTGTGAGTCGCATCTTCTGCATTTTGTTTAGCAATTTTAAGTTCTTTATTTAATACATTTAGTTTTCTATTCCAAAATAATATTATTAGAAAAATAAGTAAAGCAATAAGTGTGATTTTATAAACTAATGAATAATCAGTACCTTTTTCATACTTAATTGATATCCATTTATTTAGTAATAATCTATTTGTATCATCATCTATATTGTTAATTAGTTTTTCAAAAATTCCTAAAAGTACCTTGTCATCATTTCTAACTGCAACACCTAGTTCCCAATTATCTTCAAATTTTCCAGCAATTTTTAACTCACCTGTAAATTTTGTTTGAAAAAGGTAGCCAACAGATGCAAGTGTCCCTACATATCCAAAAAGTTTACCTTTTGTAACCATATTTAAACCATCTTGAGTATTTTTAACCTCTACAATATTTAAATTTTTATACTTCTCTTTTAGTATCTCTACAAAGGCGTAACCTTTTGGTATGCCTATTTTTTTATTTCCAATACTTTGAATATCTGGTATAAAGGCAACATCATTTTTTGTAGCTAAAACAAGTGGAATTTTTAGATATGGTGAAGTGAAATTCATATATTTACTTCTACTTTTAGTTTTCATAGCAAGAGATAAAATATCACACTTTCTAGATTTTGCAAACTCTATTGACTCAGACCAAGTTTTTGTTGGAATTAGTTTTATCTTTGTATTTAGTTCTTTTTCAAAAATCTTAAAATACTCAGCAGTTATACCAATATATTTTCCATTTTTATATTGCTCATAAGGCATCCAAGCTGGATCTATACACATTGTAATGTCATCTTTCTTTTCTAAGTAAAATAACTCTTTTTTTGAAAAATTAAATTTATTGTTTTCATATTTATATGTCCAAGCTTTTTTTAAATCTCTAATCTCATCTTTATCTAGCGAATCTATGGTTTTTTGAATAATTGAGTGGAGAATTTTTAAATCTTTTCTAACCCCTACATGTAGAGAGATATCTCTTTGCTCCCTTGCCGATAATTTTACATATTTAAGTATTTTGTACTTTTCTTTTTGCTCATCAGTCGTATAGTAATTAAAAACTAAAGGGTTACACACTAGGGCATCTAACTTACCAGTTTTCATTTGCTCTAAAATCATGTTGATTGTTTTAACCTCTACAATTTTGGAATCTTTAAAGCGTTTTTTTACAAGAGGTATGCTTCCATCAGCTATCTCTATACCAATTTTTTTATGTTTTATATCTTTTAAAGTGGAGTAAATAGCTAACTCACCTCTATAATATGGGGAAGAAAAAAGAGTGTATTTTTCTCTACTTTTAGTTCTGTAAAAATCAGGAATAATATCTATTTTAGCATCTCTAAAATGTTGTAAAATCTCACTCCAACTATAACCATAAGCAAAAGAGTATCTTATTCCGGCCTTATCAAGAATGAGCTTGACATAATCGACAGACAAACCATTTGCCTTACCAAATTCATTGTAATCAAAGGGCGCCCATGACATGTCGTTAGATATGTTTACAACAATATCTTTATCTAGATATGCTTGTTCCTCTTTTGTGTAGATAACTTTAGTTTCTTTTTTTTGATTTGGAGTTTCTTTTAAGTCAATAATATAATCTGATAATAATTTTTTAATATCAATATCTTTATTTATAAGGTTTAGTTTTTTATATATAATAGTGTTTAATTCTACAAGTTCTGGAACTATTGCACCAATTTTAAATGTCTTAGTTTTAAAAAGTTTTTCCATAGAGTTTGCTTCATAAAGTAGGGCTTCTTTAGATTTAACTTTTGAGTATTTATTGTAGATTATATCTACTAACTCTTGTTTATGTGCAAAAGCGTATTTCCATCCTTTGTTTGTAGCTTCAATAAACTCTTTAACAAGTTTAGGATTTTTTTTGGCAAATTTTTCACTTGTGAAGAGTTCAACATCATAAGAATAGATTCCAAAATCTGATGGGTTAAATATGTTATATTTAAAACCTTTTTTATCTAACTCATAAGTTTGATTTGTTATAAATATACTCATAGCATCAACTTGACCATTTATGAGTTTGTCAATTTTAAAATCGTGTTTCACTAGAGTGTAGTTGTTTTTCTTTAAGCCATTTTCATTTAGCATTACTCCTAAACTTGTATGATTAAGCTCATATGGAAGTGCCATTATTTTTTTATTTTGTAAATCACTTAGTTTTGATATGCTTGCTTTAGTAGCTAAAGCAAGTGCATTTTGTTTAAAATAAGAAGCAAGTAGTACTACTCGTTTGTTGTTTAGTTTGTCTAAAATCAAAGATGAAGAAGATACACCAAACTGCGCGTTTTGATTAAGTATTTCGTCCGATAGATGCAAGCCATCTTTAAACTCTTTCATTTTAAGATTTATACCAATATCTTTATAATAACCCCTGTCGATAGCTGCATAAAACCCTGCATATTCAAACTGATGTTTCCATTCAAGTTGTAAAGTAATATTTTTAGTAGATGAAAAAAGAAGCGTAGCCATTAGTAAAATAAATATAATTTTTTTCAATATAAACCCTTGTCCCATAATTTTACCCTATTTTAGTCTCAAAAAAGTCTTAAAATTATGAATAAGACTTTATTGAGACTAAAATAAGATATACTTTCTAACAATGAGAAATACACAAAATACAAGAGAATATAATAAACTTATAGCTGATGAATCCATAGAAGATTATTCACTTCGCTATACTCCAAAATCTTTTAGAAAATGGTCTGAGTTTATAATAGCAAATACGGCTATTGGTAGCATATCATTTTTAGCACTTGAAGCAATTGGTGCTACTATTGCTATTCACTATGGTTTTAGCACTGCTTTTTGGGCAATATTAACAGCATCTCTAATAATCTTTTTTACAGCTATTCCTATCTCTTACTATGCAGCAAAGTATAATATTGACATAGATTTAATAACTAGAAGTGCTGGTTTTGGGTATGTTGGCTCAACTTTTACTTCACTTATTTATGCTTCATTTTCTTTTATATTTTTTGCGCTTGAAGCTGCCATTATGGCTCAAGCACTCAATGTTTATTTTGGCTTACCTTTAGCTTTTGGTTATCTGTTAAGTTCCATAATTATTATTCCTTTAGTTTTTTATGGCATAACTTTCATAAATAAACTTCAACTTTATTCTCAACCAATTTGGTTAACTATGATGATTGTACCTTTTGTTGCTGTAATCATTAAAGAACCTCAAGCTTTTCATATAGTTAACTCTTTATCTGGGAGTGTCTCACAAAGTTCAGAATTTTCTTTTTACTATTTTGGTTTTGCTATTGGAATCTCACTATCTCTTATTGCTCAAATTGGTGAGCAAATAGATTATTTGCGTTTTATGCCACCATTAAAAGAGGACAATAAAGTTAAATGGTGGGTATCAATGCTAATAGCTGGTCCAGGTTGGATAATATTAGGATTTTTAAAACAAATTGGTGGTATCTTTTTACTAGCTATCGCAATCTATTCTGGGTTAGCTATAACTGATGCAAAAACACCAATTCAGATGTACAATATTGGTTATCAATATATTTTTGACAATCAAGCTACAGCACTTGGAGCAGCCACAATCTTTGTAATAATTTCACAAATAAAGATTAATGTTACAAATGCTTATGCTGGTTCACTTGCTTGGTCAAACTTCTTTTCTCGTGTAACTCATTCTCACCCAGGACGCGTAGTTTGGATGATTTTTAATATAGCAATCGCTTTGTTACTTATGGAACTTGGACTTTTTGATGTTTTAGAAAAAGTTTTAGGTCTCTATTCAAATGTTGCTATTGCTTGGATTGGTGCTATTTTTGCTGATTTGGCTATTAATAAACCTTTTGGATTGTCTCCAAAAATTGTAGAGTTTAAACGAGCAAATCTTTACAATATAAACCCTGTTGGAGTTGGTAGTATGGGTACTGCTTCAATAATATCTATATTGGCTTTTATGGGTGTTTTTGGTGATATAGCGCAAAGTTACTCCTCTATAATAGCACTTATTATTGCTATTGGTTTATCTCCACTTATTGCCTATGCTACTGATGGTAAATACTATATTGCAAGAAAAAATTCACATGCCTTTTCAAATAAAACACACGCTACATGTAGGACTTGTAACCATGAATATGAGGTAGAAGATATGTCTTATTGTCCACTTCATGATATTGATATTTGTTCACTTTGTTGCTCTCTTGATTCACTATGTCATGACAAATGTAAGGTTGAAGAAAAACATAAAACAACTTACTATATGGCTAAAATAATTAAACTTCTTTTTGCAGATAAAATTTCTAAAGAGCTTAGTTTGCGTATTTTTTATTATATAATTATTACAGCTTTACTCTTTTTTCTAGTTGCTACAATAGGTTGGATGACTTACTCTCTACATGTAGGGGATATAGCAGTTGAAAATAAAGATTTATTTAAAAGTGCAATTATTAACATATCTGTCTTGGTTGGCATACTTATGTCCGTTGTTTCGTGGTGGATGCTACTTTTGCAAGATACAAGAAAAAGAGCGGAGATACTACTAGAAGAGAAAAATGAAATACTCAAAGAAGAGATAGCAGTCCGTAAACAAGCGGAGAAAAAAGCAGAAGAAGCTACAAATATAAAAAGTCAATTCCTAGCAAATATGAGTCATGAGATACGCACACCAATGAACTCTATACTTGGTATGAGTAATTTGGCATTGCAAAATAATTCAGTTGAAAAACAGAAAAATTATATAAAAAAAATACAAAGTAGTGCTAAGAATTTGTTGAATATTATTAATGATATTTTAGACTTTTCAAAAATAGAGGCTGGAAAACTTGAGATAGAAAAAATAGAGTTTAATATTTTTGAACTTATGGATAATATTATGGATGTAGTAGAGTTTTCAGCCTATGAAAAGAATTTAAAACTTTCACTTTCATATGATGAAAATATGAATAATATGTTTTATGGTGATGCTCTAAGAATTTCACAAATTTTAATAAATCTTTTAAGTAACGCAATAAAGTTTACAGATGATGGATCTATAAAAGTACGCGTAGATAAAATTTCTAAAGAACGATTTAGATTTGAAGTAAAAGATACGGGAATAGGATTGTCTAAAGATCAGCAAAACAAATTATTTAAGTCATTTTCTCAGGCTGATTCTGGAATTAGTAGAAAATATGGTGGTACTGGTCTTGGACTAAGCATAAGTAAAGAACTAGTTGAGCTTATGAGTGGTAAGATTTGGATAGATAGCGAAGAAGATGTTGGTAGTAGTTTTATGTTTGAAATAAACTTAGAATCACTAAATGCAAAAAACAACCTACAAAGTAATTATATTACAAAAATATATGTTAATAATGAATCTACAAGTAAGAAAAATGATGTTTTTACCTCTTCAGATATAGTTTTAAATAAAGCTAAGGCAAATGAGTTGTTCTTTGAGCTATATAATGCTCTTCAAAGTGCAAGACCTAAAACTTGTGAGCCAATTATGAAAGAGTTACAAGGTTTTAATCTAATTCCATCAGATCAAGAGATATTTACAAAAATTCATAATTATATAAAAAAATACAAATTTAAAGATGCTTTAGCATTATTAAAGGAAAGATAAAATGAGAGAAAACATACCAACTATTTTAATAGTAGATGATACTGAAACAAATATTGATATTTTACTTGGCTTATTAGGTAACTATGATGTAGCGGTTGCTACTGACGGAAAAACAGCGCTTAATATTATAAAAAATGATGATATTGACTTGGTTTTGCTAGATATTATGATGCCAGAGATGGATGGGTATGATGTATGTTTAGAGTTAAAAAAATATAAGCAAAGTATACCAGTTATATTTATAACTGCTAGAACAGATGAAGACTCTATTGAAAAAGCTTACGATGTTGGTGGCGATGATTACATTACAAAACCGTTTAAACCAAGAGAGTTAATGGCGAGGGTAAAAACGCAGTTAAAAATAAAAGAGCTAATCTACAATCTTGAGTATATTGCTTCTTATGATCAGATGACAGGTATATATAACAGAAGAAAGTTTTTTCAACTAGCAAACGAAAAGTTTGATAATTATGATGATTTATATGCCGTTATGATTGACATAGATAAGTTTAAGTTGGTAAATGACAATTATGGTCATGCAATAGGTGATGAGGTTATTAAAAAAGTTGCTAAAACAATAGATGACTTTTTATCTACAAATTCAATATTTGGTAGGCTTGGTGGTGAAGAGTTCGCAATAGTTACTTCCACTCTTACTTATGCAGAAGTTGAGAAAAAGATAGAACAAGTAAGACAAAAAATACAAGATCTTGAAGTTCTTTCAGACTCAGGAGATATTATAAAATTTACAATCTCAGAGGGTGTAGCAAAAAAAACAAAGCAAACACAAAATCTAGATGAACTACTAAAAGAAGCAGACAAAGCACTTTATGAAGCCAAAGGGCATGGTAGAAATAGGGTTGTTTTTAGAACTTAGTTTTTGTAGATTAGATTCTGAATCAAGTTCAGAATGACATTTGTTTTATGTTTAGATTCTGAATCAAGTTCAGAATGACATTTGTTTTATGTTTAGATTCTGAATCAAGTTCAGAATGACATTTGTTTTATGTTTAGATTCTGAATCAAGTTCAGAATGACATTTCCCTTTTGTCATCCTGAACTTGATTCAGGATCTAGTTTCGCAAGAACTCTATAGTATAATACCATCATGAATTTACAAGATATAAAAAATAAAACCATTTTACTCTTTGGAAAACCCCGTGCATTTTCACAAGAGGAGTTTGACGCGCAACTAAAGGTTCATAATATCTCTACATGTAGAGAGTTTTCTGATGAAGTGGTGCTTGTTATTGACGCTAAAATGATGACACCCTATGAGCAAAATGAGAGTGATGCTTTATATGAAAAATACTCAAAAGACATAGAGTTTATAAGTATAGATATTTTTGAGCGAGAGTTAGCAAAATCACTAGATGAAGATACTTTGCTAATGAGTTTAAAACTCTCTCATGATAAAACTAGATTAAAAAGTTTTATACAAAATACTATGATAAGTGATACCCTATTTTTTAAACTTGTAAAAATGTATGAGTGGAATAACGAAGACTTTTTTGAAAATAATGATAACCGTGATGTAAGTGCTGCTTTTATACTTCGTTTTTATGAAAATATTGAGCGAAATCATAATGTTCAATATGCAACTACTGGATTTGTTCATTTAGTAGCTCAAACTAAGAGTGCAGAGTTGTTAAGCGCTATTTCGCTGCTAGAGCCTATGAAATTTCATCCTGAAATAGAAGCAACTATTGCTATAAGTTCTTACTGCGATGAAGCTATGCAAAAGCGTTATTTTAAACAAGCAAAACCTACAACTTTAGAGGCATTGTCTTTAAATGAAAAACTATCATCTGAGCTTGTAAAAGAGTTTGTAAATGATGAAAAATTAGGTTTAAATGTAGCAAAAAGTATAGAGCTAAATAATGAACTTTATGAGATGTTTGGTGAGTTTAAAATAGGATTAGCTTTAAATGAATCTTTGAGTTTAGATATGCAAGAGAAGCTTTTAGCTTTAGGTGATGATGAAATTTCTTATGCACTTGCACTTAATCAAAGTCTAAATAAAAGTGTGTTGTTAAAACTGCTTGAGAGTAAAAATGAAGATATTAAAAAAGCAATATATGAAAACCAAGCTACACCAGTTGAGATTTTGGAAAAAGCATATAAAAATACTAAATATTTAGAACAATTAGCAAAAAATATATCTACGCCTGTTGAGATTTTATACCAACTTCAACTAGATAGTAGGTATGAGCGATATGTAAAACTAAACGCTGGATTTGGTAAACATATACAAGAAGAAAATATAGGATGGTTAGTATGATAGCGAGTGATTTAAGTAAAAGTATAAGCACTTTAGTAAAACAAAAAGTACCAACCTTTTTATGGGGTGCGCCAGGAATTGGTAAGAGTTCTATAATTAAGCAAATTGCCAAGCAAGAAAATATTGGCTTTATAGATTTGCGTTTAGCTTTGATGGATCCAACCGACTTAAAAGGTATACCTTTTTATGATAAAGATAGCCATACTGCACTTTGGGCGCCTCCAGCTTTTTTGCCTAGTGATGGAAGTGGCATACTTTTTTTAGATGAGTTAAACTCAGCTGCGCCATCAGTTCAAGCTTCAGCTTATCAGCTTATACTTGATAGAAAAGTAGGGGAGTATGAACTTCCAGATGCTTGGGCAATAGTTGCTGCAGGAAATCGTGAAAGTGATCGTGGTGTAACTTATAGAATGCCCGCTCCATTAGCAAATAGATTTGTTCATTTTGAGATGGAAGTTGATGTAAATGATTGGAAGTCTTGGGCGTATAAAAATGAGATATGTGAATCTATAATTGCTTACATATCTTACAAAGAGGAACACCTTTTTACTTTTGATGCAAAGAGTGATAAAAAAAGTTTTGCAACTCCAAGAAGTTGGGAATATGTAGATAAAATCCTAAAAGCAGATATGGATAAAACTCTTATTTTAGAGAGTATATCTGGAGCAATTGGAAAAGAAGAAGCAGTTAGTTTTTTAAGTTTTTTCAAAGTGATGCATAAGTTGCCGGATTTAAAAGCAATTGTTAAAACTGGTGAGGCAGAGTACTCGGATGAGGTGGATGTTTTATATGCTTTATCTTCAGCCTTAGTTTC
>Ga0256827_10000308_pt1 | contig 29495 bp, 28 predicted proteins | sample CV84metaG_FD_185977 | JGI IMG/M metagenome (GOLD analysis project Ga0256827, IMG submission 185977) | Hydrothermal vent microbial communities from East Pacific Rise, Pacific Ocean - CV84 | ecosystem: Environmental > Aquatic > Marine > Hydrothermal vents | place: Pacific Ocean: East Pacific Rise...
AGGAATGCAGAACCAACGTCTGGCTTAAGAAGCATGTCAGATTCGTTAATTGGTTGCCAGTTTTCTATTGAAGAACCATCAAATGGAAGACCACCCTCTAGTTGACCTTCTGTAACAGCACTCATTCTGTATGAAATATGATGCCATGCACCTTTAATGTCTGTAAATCTAAAGTCTACAAACTCTACTTCGTTCTCTTCACAGAATTTAAAAAATCCATTTACGTCGTTATCTTCTACAAATTTACCCATTGGTAATCTCCTAAAAATTTAAGTTGCAATGATTGTATCAAAGATTTTTATAAATGTTATAACATTCTTGATTAAAAAGTGAGCAATTCTTTTTCACGTTGTTCAAAAGTAACAGCTTGGTTGTATCCAACTTTTTGAGCTAGTTTTTTTGTTTCATCATATTTAAAGCCAACTTGACCAATGGCATGTGCATCAGAAGAGAATGTAATGGGTATATTTAATTCATATGCAACTTCAAGTAGAGAGCGTGAAGGGTATATCTCTTTACATGGTTTACGAAGTCCAGCACTATTTAATTCTAATACCATATTTGATTTTTTAATTGCTTTTAATGCATTATGAGCAATGGCCCTAATATCTTTTGTTGGCATATAATTAAAAACTTTAATTAAATCAAAATGCCCAACAATATCAAAATGACCACTTTTTGCCATGGCTTCTATGGTACTGAAATACTCTTGCCATATTTGGTTGATGTCTCTATTTTTATATTCATCTATAAATTCTGGATTATCAAATCCCCACTCCTTTAAGAAGTGAACAGAACCAATGAGGTAGTCAACATCTGCTTTTAGAACACGCTCATCCATATGACCTTCTAGGTAGTCAACTTCATAGCCTAAAAGAATTTTAATATCATCTTTATATTTTTCTTGTAATAAAGAGACATCTTTTTCATATGCATCCATTTCTGAAAAAGGTAGACGATAATATTCATCAAAGTTCATAGGGGCATGTTCCGAAAAACCATAAATATTAATGCCAAGTTCTATCGCACGTTTAATATAGCTTTCCATTGAGCCTTTAGCATGATTACATCGTGTAGTATGGTTGTGTAAATCTATTCTCATAGAGGAATTGTAACATAAATAAGTCTGAAAATAAGAGTTGTAAGACTACAACTCTTTAGAAGGAAAAGAGAATTTTATTTTGAAGCTAGTTCAAATTTATCAAATTTTCTAAGTTTATTATGAACAATAAACTTTTTTAATTTATTTGGATAGTTACTAAGTTCACAGTAGTTTACTAGATATTTTACTAGTTCAAGTGGATTATCGGTAATGTTTCTATGTTGTCTAAAACTTTTGTATGCACCTCTACCGATAACCATAAAATAGTCATCAATTGCATCAGAAACTGAAGCATATTTTTTTACATAAATTGCTTTTCCATTTCTTGTTCCTAAAGCTTTGATACGTGGCTCATTTTTATTATATGACCACATACCAAAAATATTATTCCCTTTTTTAAAAAATCTTGATTCTCCCCATGCAGATTCAATTGCTGCTTGTGCCAAGATAATACTAACGGGATGAGTTTTAAGTCTGTTAGCTAGTTTTTTATTGTTAGTAGTTTTATATTTTTTGTATAAGCCTTCTAAAAATTCTTTATCATCTTTTGTTAACTCCTCTATAGGAGTAGACATAAGAGAAAGTACTCTTTCTCTTTTAAGTTTTAAATTCTCTTTTGAAATAAGAATTGCAGGTAATATCATATGAAAAAACTTTTGCTTTTTTTCAGATACTTGTAACTTATTTAGTGAGATAGAGTTAGTGTAGTTGATTGGTTCAATTTTCTTAGAGGTGAAAATTTTAATATCATCAGTTGTTTTGATTTTTTTGTCAATAGTAACAATTTTATCATTAACAATGATTGGAGTAGTCGATAGTTCACTTTTTTGAACATTAAGACTTTTGGGCAGATTGGGTTTAGGAAGATTATAAATAGTAATCGCTCCATTTGATTTTTTTACTTCATTTAGTACAGCATCATAGTTTGCAGTATCGAATGCAAAAAGTGCTAAAGAAAAAGTAAAAATAGTGTAAATATATTTAATCATGTTAAATATGACCTTTAAAAAAAATTTGGGAATTATATCTTATAAAAATAATAAAGAAATTAAAATGTAAATATATTTTAATTTTTTTGAAATTGAAGTACTATTCTGTGGCAAATAGGAGGATTTAAAAAAAAATACGAATTTTTTCCAAAAAAATCAAAAATTGTGTAATTTATTTTTTTAATAGAAATTTAAAACTTTAAATAAGTAAAGATAAAGGAAAATTGTGTAAAATATTTACTTACATTATATAATATATTATTTTACACAATTATTTAAAAAAGAGTTTAGATAAAAAAATCTTAGATGTGTTTTTTTATTAAGAGAATGTTTTTTATTATATAAAGTGTAAAAAAAATAATTTTTTTTGTCTTAAAAAGCTTAAAAAAGGAGAAGAGAGAACTATTTTTAGAATTTTTTGCTATACTTATGGGCATAAAATTAAACAATTAGGAGAGTGTTATGGCACTATTTGATGAAGTAAAAGAAGTTGTTGTTGAACAACTAAGCGTAAATGCTGATGAAGTAAAAGAAGAATCTAAGTTTGTTGAAGATCTTGGAGCAGATAGTCTTGACGTTGTTGAACTTGTAATGGCACTTGAAGAGAAATTTGATATTGAAATTCCAGATGAAGATGCTGAAAAAATTGCAACTGTAAATGATGCAATTTCATTTATTGAAAATATACAAGCGTAATGTTTAAACCCCCTTTAGGGGGTTTATTTTAAACTATATTTGAAACTATGAATGTAGTTTGATATATATCTTAAAAAGACCATAGGAGATAGAGTGAAAAGAGTAGTAATTACTGGCTTAGGAATGATCAACAGTGTAGGGCAAGATAAAGAGAGTTCTTTTGCTGCCATTTTAAATGGTGAATGTGGAATTAAAAAGATTGAGCTTTTTGATGCTGAAAATTTTTCTGTAAAAATTGCAGGTGAGATTGTTGGTTTTGATCCAAGTGAAGTAATGGATGCTAAAGAGGTTAAAAAAGCTGATAGATTTATCCAACTTGGAATTAAAGCAACTAAAGAAGCCATGGCTGATGCTGGTTTTACAGATGATATTGATAAAGAGCGTTTTGGTATTTCATCTGCATCAGGTATTGGTGGACTTCCAAATATTGAGAAGAACTCTGTAGTTTGTGCAAATAGAGGTCCAAGACGTATCTCGCCTTTCTTTATTCCTTCTTCTTTAGTAAATATGCTTGGTGGATTTATCTCTATTGAGCATGGAATTAAAGGACCAAACTTATCATGTGTAACAGCATGTGCAGCAGGTACACATGCTATTGCAGAAGCTACTAAGACAATTATGCTTGATGGTGCTGATAGAATGTTAGTTGTTGGTGCTGAATCTGCAATTTGTGGTGCTGGAATTGGTGGTTTTGCTGCGATGAAAGCTTTAAGTACTAACAATGAAAATCCAAAAGAGTCTTCTCGTCCATTTGATGCAGATAGAAATGGTTTTGTAATGGGAGAAGGTGCTGCAGCACTAGTACTTGAAGAGTATGAAATGGCAGTTGCTCGTGGAGCTAAAATTTATGGAGAAGTTATTGGATTTGGTGAGAGTGGTGATGCAAATCATATTACTACACCAGTTGTAGATGGTCCTCTTCGTGCAATGAAAGCTGCTATGAGAATGGCTGGTGATGTTAAGATTGATTATGTAAATGCTCATGGTACCTCAACTCCTGCAAATGATAAAAATGAAACAGCAGCAGTTAAAGAGCTTTTTGGAGAAGATAACTGTCCTCCTATGAGTTCTATTAAAGGTCAAATTGGTCATTGTCTAGGTGCAGCAGGTGCAATTGAAGCAGTTGTATGTCTAATGGCAATGAGAGATGGAAAACTTCCACCTACAATTAACTACACAACAAAAGATGAAAATTGTGATTTAGATTATGTAACAGATGGTGTACGTGATGCTGAAATCAATACTGTAATGAGTAACTCTTTTGGTTTTGGTGGAACTAACGGAGTTGTAATCTTCAAAAAAATATAAGGAAGTTGTATGGCAACTTATTTAGAGTTTGAAAAGAAAATTGAGCAAATTCAAGATGATATTGATTCTGCTCGTGCAAAAAATGATGAATATGCATTAGCATCTCATGAAAAAGATTTAGAAAAAGAGGTCACAAAGACTATGAAAGGTCTTTCTGATTATCAGAAACTACAACTGGCACGACATCCAGATAGACCTTATGCTTTAGATTATATTCGTTTTATTATGGATGATGCTTATGAAATTCATGGAGATAGAGCATTTCGTGATGATCCAGCAATTTTATGTTATATGGGCTATATCGATGGTCAAAAAGCAATGATTATTGGTGAGCAAAAAGGTCGTGGTACAAAGCATAAGTTAAAAAGAAACTTTGGAATGCCAAATCCAGAAGGTTATAGAAAAGCACTTCGTGCCGTAAAATTAGCTGAAAAGTTTAATATTCCTGTACTTTTACTTATTGATACTCCTGGTGCATATCCTGGACTTGGTGCTGAAGAGCGTGGGCAGAGTGAAGCAATTGCTAAAAACCTTTTTGAATTTACAAATGTAAAAGTTCCAATGATCTCTATTGTTATTGGTGAAGGTGGTTCTGGTGGTGCCTTAGCTATTGGTGTTTCAGATAAACTTGCAATGATGCGTTATTCAGTGTTTGCTGTTATTTCTCCTGAGGGATGTGCTGCTATTTTGTGGAATGATCCTAGTAAAGTTGAGCAAGCAGCTAAAGCACTTAAAATTACACCTAGTGATTTATATGCACATGGTTTAGTTGATGATATTTTAGATGAGCCATTAATTGGGGCACATAGAACTAAAAAAGAGTCGGCAATGATTGTAAAAAAATATTTTTTAGAAAATATTAAATCATTAAAAGAACTAACTATTGATGAAATGCTTGAACAGCGTTATGAACATCTTACATCTGTTGGTGCATATAGTGAGTAATTTAATTCTCTAAAGTTAATAACTTTAGAGAAACTTCTTTATATCTTCTTCTTATATTTTATATCAAATAATATTTATGTTAAAATCTTCTTTTATTCAAATAAGGAGTTTCAATGAATTTCAAACTATTTCTTTTTACTGTTATTTTATTTACAGAATTTTCACAAGCTAAATTTCTGAATGCAGATATGGTCGTGGAGTATGAGCAGTTTTTTCTCTCACTAATTTTACTTATAATAGCAGAGCTTATTATACTTTTATATATGAGATTTAAAAGTAAAAAGCTATTGAAACAGCAATATAAGATTTTATTTCAAAAAGATATGGAGATTAAAACTTTAAAGAAAGTTCATAATGAAGAAAAAATGATTGCATTAAAAAAAGAGCATTCATTAGAGAGTAAAATAGTTGAAATGGAACAGAATCTTAAGAGTTTGGAACAGATGAAAAAAGAGGGTTTAAAAAATCAAGTTGTTAGTAAAATTGAAGAGTATCAAAATCGTAGAATGCAACAGTTAAATAGTGCAAATATTAGTAGATAGTTAGGTATGTGTATATGAAAGAATTTACTAATGAAAGTAACACTGAACACTCTACCTCTTTGGTTGAAGTTAGTGAGTATAAAGATTCTAAGATTGAGAATATGGAGTTACAACTTAAAGAGAATAGTCTAAAAATGGAGTTTATTTCTAAAATTCAAGAGATAGATAGTATCTATCAACAAGGTGCTAGTAAATATACTGGGACTATTCAGCAGTATAATCTTGAAATTGAACAGTTAAAAAGTGAGATAAATTTAAAAAATAGTAAGAATAAAAAAGAAGAGAAAGAACTTCTTGATGTTGAAAATGAGTTAAACTATACAAGTAGACAGTTTGAAGCACTACATAATAAATTTAATCAAAAATTACACTCTATAAATGAACTTAGTACGGAGTACAAAGAGATACTTGGTGAAATTAAGTATAAAGAGACACTTGAACGAAAAGAACGTGAAATTTTTGAAATTGTAGATGAGATTGAAGAGTTAGAGTTGATTTTCTTAAAACATGAACTTCAAAGAATTAATATTGCAGCAATTTTGTTAAAAAAACAAAAAGAAGTTGAAGAGTTAGAGGTAAAACTTAAAGAGATTGAACTTAAAAAAAGTTATTATGAATCTATTGGACTTAAAAAAGTTACACCTCTTCAACTTGAAAATAGTGTTGTAGAGGCAGAGGTGCTTGATTAATTAATCAAGCCACCAAACACGTAATTTCTTCCCTTTTATTTTCCCATTTTTTAAACCATTAAATGCTTTTTTTATAACAGATTTATTAATAGCAACATAAGAGTGTGTTGCATAAACATTAATTTTCCCTATATGCTTATTCTCTATGCCAATATCTTTACAGAGTGTTCCTAAAATATCTCCAGCACGTACTTTTTTCTTTTTCCCACCATCAATACAAAGCGTAGCTACAGAGCCTTGCATGTAGAAGTTTTTGTTGGGTTTAAGTGAATCGATATTTTGAGTTTTTAGTTCTGGTTTAATCTCAGAGAGTTTTCTTTCTCCATATTCATCTACAAGGGTAACAGCAAGTCCTGACTTATCTGCTCGACCAGTACGCCCAATACGGTGTGTATAGTCCTCTGTTTTCATTGGTACATCAAAATTTATGACAATATCAACACCTTCAATATCTAAACCTCTTGCAGCCAAATCCGTAGCAACCAAAACAGGTAAAGAGCCATTTGCAAACTGTAAGAGCATCTCTTGACGTTCATACTGCTCTAAATCACCATTTAGTGTAGCAACATCAAAACCTTTGTCATTGAGCCAGTCTGAAACCTCTACTGTTTTAGCTTTGGTGTTACAAAATACAATTGCTAATGAGGGTTGAAAGTGTTTTAGTGTCGTTGAAAGAGCTTTCTCTTTATCTTCAACTCTATAAACAAACTCATCAATGGCAACTTTTGTCTCTTCACTCTGTACATTTATCTCTACAGGATTTTTTAAAATCACTTTAGTTAGTTTTTCAATATTTTCGGGGTAAGTTGCTGAAAAAAGAAGTGATTGTCGTTGTTTTGGTAAATTTGAAACCAATTTTAGGATGTCATCTGCAAACCCCATGTCAAGCATTCTGTCAGCTTCATCTAAAATAAGTGTTTTAATTTGACCTAAGTGAATGGTCTCTCTTGAAAAATGGTCAAGAAGTCTTCCAGGCGTTCCAACTAAAATATCAGCACCTTTTTCTAAAGAGGCTACTTGTCTAGTAAGTGAAGTTCCTCCATAAAGAGTAACCACTTTAACATCAGATTTATAACGAGCTAACTTTTGACACTCACCAGCAATTTGTTCACAAAGTTCACGTGTAGGAACAATAATGAGTGCTTGAGGAAAATGTTCATTTTCATCAAGTTTTAAAATGAGAGGTAGGGCAAAAGCGAGAGTTTTTCCTGAACCAGTTTTTGCTTGTGCAATAACATCTTTCTCTTCTTGAATAAGAGGAATAGTCGCTTCTTGAATAGGTGTTGGTTTTTTGTATTCTAGAGAAGTTAAATTCTCTAAAACATCGTTTGGTAAAGATAAATCTTGAAAGGTAATCAATGGAACTCTTTTATGGTGAAATAATAATTTTGAATTATATCTAAAAGAGACTCTCTTCCTTATAAAACTCAATATTTGATGAGAGTGCAAAGTTAGTAATGATTGCATTGACAATAATAATATAGATTGATCCTAGAATTGAAATTTGACTCAGAGTTGAGTTAAAAATAGCATAGTAGATATAATCATAGGGTAATAGAAGAGTAATCATTGTAATATTAAACCATGCAGATACGATAATGAGTAAGGAGGTTAAAAGATATAATGATATTTTACTCATTAGATGTGGATAGACATAAAGAATAAAAGGGTGAAAAATAAGTATACTTCCTATTGCCCAAAGTAGTGTTGCCATAAATATCCATCGTGTATCAGCACCTGTAAAGATTAGTAATATTGGAGCTATTGTTAATGTAAGAATTATGGCAATAAAGAGGGATTTTAAGAAGTAAACAGTAGATTTTGAATTTAAATGAACCATAAACTATATCCTATATTTAATTATTTTTTAATATTTAAATTATAGAGTATAGTTTATTTAATAAAGTTAAAATTTTATTTATTTTTAAATTATTTAATATAATTAAGTAAAAAATAAGTTTGTTTATGTTTAATTTTATTATGTACGATATTCGGCATTTATTTTGACATAATCATAAGATAAGTCACAACCATAAGAGGTATATGAGAAGTCTCCTAATCCTAGATTACAAGTAACTTTAAAAGAAGAATTCTTCATGATTTTATAAGCTTTTTCTTCTCTCTCTTTATTTAATTCTCGTTGTTCGTTTGAATAGATAAGTAGGCTATCATAATAGATACTTAGTTTTGTATCATCACACTCAATTCCAGATGCACCAATGGTTGAAGCAATACGTCCCCAATTTGGATCTTCTCCAAAGAGAGCTGTTTTAACAAGTAGTGAATTAGAAAGAGCAACAGTTGCTTTTCTAGCTTCCTCTTGTGTTTTTGCACCATTGACTTCAAAGGCTACCATTTTGGTTGCCCCTTCACCATCTTTTAAAATCATCATTGCTAGTTCAAAAGTAATTTTATTGAGAGCTTCTTTAAATGCTTCTTTATTGTAAGCAGTAGAGAGTTTGTTTGCCATAAGCATAATAGTATCATTTGTAGAGGTGTCTCCATCTACAGAGATACGGTTAAATGAACCTTCTGTAGCAATACTAAGTAACTCTTCCATATCAGATTTTGGAATATCTGCATCAGTGGTAATAAAACAGAGCATTGTAGCCATGGCAGGATTAATCATGCCAGCACCTTTACAGATGGCTGCAATATTAAAAGAAGTTCCATCATCAAGTTCAATTTTAAAAGCTAACTCTTTTTTAAATGAATCTGTAGTCATAATGGAACGAGCAGTTTTATCAGACTCTTGTGCAGAGTAGTCAAATTTTGAAAATGCAGAAGTAATTTTTTCTTGATTCAAACGGTATCCAATGACACCTGTAGAGGACATAATTGGGTTTTGAAGCTCTTGATATTTTTGAAGCTCTTTAAAAATAGACTCAATATCTTCTATTCCTTTTGTTCCCGTCATTGCATTTGCATTTTTAGCATTCATCAAAATAAAATTTGTTTTAAAATCTTTTGGATATTTTTGATAATGTTTAATGGGTGCAGCTTGAAATTTGTTAGAAGTAAAACGTGAACTAATATCACATGGAACAATGGAACGAATAAAAGCAACATCTCCATCCTCACTATTTTTCATACCTACATTGACACCATCGCAATAAAATCCTTGAACATTGTTGAGTCCACCTTTTAGTGAAAATAAGTTAAACATTTGACATCTCCTCTGGTTTTATAGTTTTTCGAATAATTTTTTTAGCCTTTTTAATACCTTCACTTGGACCAATAAGTAGTAGTTTTGAACCTGCTGTAATTGTAGTATCGCCTTTAGGCATTGGTATAAATTGTCCATCTTTATGACGTAATCCAATGATAGTAACATTTGCAATTTCTCTAAAAGAAGCCTCTTTTATTTTCTTTAATGTTAACCAAGATGTTTTAGTAATACGTGCTTCTTCCATATCTAAAGGGGTATCTTGTTTATATAGAAACTCTTGTAGTAAATTTTCCATATCAGGACGAATTGCCATGGCATTAATTCGTTGAGCCATAATATTTGTGGGTGTTACTACTTTATCTGCACCTAGTTTTAAAAGTTTTTCTTCATCTGAAATGGTTGGTGCATTTGAGATAATTAAAAATGATCTTCTTCTATGAATCTCTTTTTCATAAAGACGAACTGAGGCTATGGTTGCAATATTATCTGCAATATTATCTGCAAGGGTGATAATACCTTTGGCTGATGATAGGTGAGATTTTAATATGGCTGTTTCTGTATGTGGTTCAGCTTGAACAAAATAGGGATAGTTATATTTTTCAGCTAACTCTTTTAAGTTTTCTCTTGGGTCAATGACCACAAAAGGGATATGACTTTCACGTAGATGCTTTGTTACTTGAATAGTAAATTCATTATGATAACAGATAACAAAATGTTGTTTTAGTCGTGCAATATCATAGAGCATGCGTCTCTCCTTTATAACTTTAAATAAATCACCTTTATTAAGTACCTCTACAATAATACCAATAGCAACTGAAAAGATTAAAAATCCAAAAATAATAAGTGAAATAGTAAAAATACGTCCCAAATTAGATATGGGTGCCATTTCTCCAAATCCTACGGTTGTAAATGTTATTCCTGTTTGGTATAGTGCATCAATAAGAGACATATCATCAATAATTATGTATCCAAATGTTCCAAATAACATTGTCAAAACAGTTAAAATAAGAGGAAGTCTAAAAGGTGCTAGAAGTACATATAACTCATCATTTAGAGTTATATGTGGGGTTGATGTTTCTCGCCAATGAAGAAACTTTTTAATTCTATTTTGAGTTGTCAAAATAGGGAAACTCTTTTAAAAAGAGTTTTTAAATTATGCTTCTGCTGTTTCAGCCGTAGCTTCTGCAGCTTTCTTTTTCATTGTTCTAAGAGTAGAAGCAGCAACTTTGATTTTTTTAGTTGTTCCATCCTCTAAAGTAATCTTTACAGATCTTAAGTTAGGAAGTTGTCTTCTCTTTGTTTTGTTATTTGCGTGAGATACATTGTTCCCAACTAATGGACCTTTTCCAGTTACGTCACATCTTCTTGCCATGATAATACCTTTTGTAATAAATAGTGTTTATGAAGCACAATAAAAATAGGGCTCATAAAAAGTTTCGCAATTATAGGCAAAAGTTACTTAAGAAAAGATAGTGGAGAAAAATATATATTAAAAATATATTTAATATAAAAAAACATTTAATAACTGTATTAAAGCTGAATTATCTATTTAGCGAAGTTTTATATTCAAAAGAATTATTTTTGCTAATTTTTAGTATCTTTCTTTTAAAAAATATTCTATAATAATTTATTAATTATAAGGAGTATTATGATGTTAAATAAAAAGATATTATTGGTCAGTGGATTATTGATTAGTTTTGTTGGTTGTGGTGGTGGAGGTAGTAGTTCATCTTCTACACCTGAAGAGACATTTACAACATATAAAGTAAAAGTAGTCGATGATGGAGTAGTAGGTGCAACCGTTGAGGCAAAAGGTTGTAAAAATACTAAAAGTTTGACGTCAGGTTTATATTCATTTGAATGTTCTGCACCCCCTAAATATATTATGGCAAAAGGTGGGTTTGTTGACATTAATAAAAATGGTATACAAGATAAAAATGAAGTAAGTATGGGATTACCTCTTCTTTTAAATTTGGATAGTAGATTTTTTGATGTAAATTTATCTGATATTGCCGTTACTCCTTTAAGTACTTTGGTGGCGAATATTGAAAATAAGTTAGAGCTTAAGTCTTTAGCATTAAAATTAGGTATAGATGAAAAAAGTTTTATTAAAGATATTAGTAGTTCTCATAAAGATTTATTTCAAAAATTAAATGCTCTTTTAATTATTGCTGATAGTAATGGTATGAACAATCAACTTCTTTTAATGAGAAAATTAAGAGAAAATATTAAGGCTAGTAGTTCAACTAATTTAGCAGATATTTTATCGGATGCTATAAATGCTTTAAAAAATGATTCAGATTTGAAGAAGGCATATGGAGAACTTTTTATTAGTGGATTTATTGATGAATCAAGTACAGCAATGGGTAGTCATGATATTTTAGGTGAACTAGCTGCTGGAGTAGCGAGTGATCAAGTTCTTATTACAGGTTTTATATATGATGCTATTATTAAGAATGCTAATATTGTCATTTTGGATGGTACAACAGAAGTTGGAAAAGTTCAAAGTAATGAAAAAGGGCGTTGGAAAATTTCTATTAAAAAGTCAATATTGGCAGCAGACAAGGTACTACTCTTTACAGGTACGGCTATAGATGATAATGGAGATAAAATTCTTTTGAAAAGTGCTATTACGACTAAGTATCTTCGAGAAATAGCAAAAAAACGTATTTCAATAGCTGATTCAATTGACCTTGTTATCTCTAATGTTACAACTGCTCAAGTAGCAATTTTAGATAAAAATGATAAAGATTTTGCTAAAAAACCAAATGAGTTAGATGAGAAAAAAAATAAAATTGAAATTTTTCAACGAGAAGTCCTTTTAAAAACATCAGCAGCAATTAAAGCTGTTATTGATGGTACTGCAAAGATTGGTCAAAATGAAGATACTTATAGTTTTATTGTAGATAATTTGGTTGTTACAGATAGTAAAAATGATACAGTTAAATTAGAGTTAAATGGAGCAATTTCTCAAGAAGAGTTAGATAAACAAAAAGAAGCAATTAAGAAAGATGCTATTTTAGCTCAACAACTGTTAACTATTGAAAGTGAGAAACCATTAAGCCCAATTCTTGACAAATCACTTTATACTATACAATATTCTGGTGCTACTCCGGTGAAGAAATATATAAAAACAGTCATTACTACGGATAGTTTAACAGAAAGTTTTTATAGATTAAATGGAAATAGCTGGGTAAAAACAGATACAAAAGTACATAAAGGAAGAATTAGTAGAAATGTTTTCTATTTTGATGAAGACCCTGTAAAAGCTCCATTAGCTGTTACATTAAAAGAGACAAGAAGTGTTCATAATGTTGAGGTAAATAAAGATTATACTTTTGATATTTTAGCTAAACAGCTTTATAAGCCATATGGAAAAGAAGATAGTACAAAAGTAACTCTTGATTTATATTCAGAAAGTTTTGATGTAGTTTCAGTATTTAAAGAGTTAGATGAGAGTGATATACATAAAGGATTACCTAAAAAGTACTTCTCTTCTACAGAAGAGGAACAAAACTTAGCATTAAGTAGTTTCCTAATTAATAGAATTAGTAAAGAGCCAGAACCTTTTGATCGTAATGCAACAAAGTTAAATTCTGCAATTGCAATTGTTGAGGGTATGGATATAGAGAATGACAATGTTGAAGTAAAGTTAAATGAAGTTAGAACAACATTAAATAGTGCTGATTCAGATGATAAAGATGCACAAGTTGGAAAAGCACTATTTGCTTTAGCTGAGGTTACAAATAGCCAAACAGTAGGTGATTTAGTTGAGTTAACATTAAATGGAACAACGGTTAGTACAAGTAGTAATTTACCTTCAATATTAGAGGGAACAACAGGAAAAGATTTAGAAGTTAGACTCTTATCAAATATTAGTGATTTATCTGAGACATCAATGACTGTTATACATGATATTGTATTGAAACTACAAGATATAAATGCTACTTTAGGAAAAAATTTCGCTGATGCGACATATCAGTTTAAGTATAAAGATGTAACTTTTACGCATAATCAGAGTTTATTATTAAGAGCAAGTATTTTGGCAGCAGCTTCAAAATTGGAGTATTTAGCAGCATTTGATTTAGTAAATTTAGATGATGTTAAAACAAGAACAACAACTATTAATGGCGTAACAGTAGAGTATGATAATATCTCTGCCAATCCTCTACCAATTTTTAATCGTAGTGATGTTGGTGCATTAAATAGTACTGTTGGGGCATCTAGACTTTCTCATGCAAAATCTCTTCTTTTAGAGTCTATAGATGTTTTAGGAGAAGTAGTATCAAGTAAAATTAGTGATGCTCAAGATCGTCAAGATATTATAGATGCAAAACAAGAAGCTGTAAAAATTAAAGTTTCATTATTAGGTTCAGCACCTTATGTAGTTGAAGATGAGGAGTATGCTGGATATGTTACAAAAACATATGTTGATTTATCAGCACTATATGAAGCTTCAACAGCATTAGATATGACACATACTGTTGGGCATGATCTTAAATATGATGGAGATTGGGGCTATGATGGATATAGAGCTGGTGCATTTAATGAAGAGTTATCTCAATTACATAATTCGCCTATTTCGAATGAGTGGATACATGAAAGCAATGGTTCAAAATTAAGCTATACTTATTTTCATGATTTCCCAGAACTTAGTTTAGAAGCCAAAACAATACCTCTAGGATCAGCATCTCATATTCCTTCTGTTATTACAAAGATTGAGATTCTTGAGTCAGGTGAAACACCTATTGTTAATACAGGAGATAATGTTATTAAATATCTTTTCAATGATTTAGATATTGATCGTCCTTATTCTCATCATAGTTTTAATAAAAGTGAAGATATTGATTTGTTTTACTCTGTTAGAAGACCATTGATTCCTGATAGTTCTGTAAGATATGGTGTAGATTTCCTTTATGGTGGAGATAAGTTTATGCTTAAAAATCCAGATCCTGTTAAAGGAGAAGTTCATGTAGTTGGTAAGAGTGGATTTACAGGAGAACAATGTTTTGCTCTTGATGTTTATGATACTTTAGGACATACAGAACAGATACATGAGTGTGTCTATATTCAGGAACCGAATAATTCATCTGGTAATGACTATGATAATGCTCAAGCAATAGATAAATCACAATTTCCTACTCTTCGATACTTATTAAATCAGGGAGTTAGAAAATTTGAAATGGTATCTGGAAGTAATATAGATGTATCTGAATATGATTCAGGAAGTAGTTCATGGACAGTAGTAGATAATTTTGATTATCATTTTGATGCTAATCAGTTAGTTATAGATTCTAATAATGATGGAATTGAAGATTATCGTATTAAATATGTAAATAAGGTAACTGATATTAAAACCATGAATAGTAATTTTGGAGAAGAAGTTTTGAGTGCTGGTGCTGAAATGTATGAATTGATAATAAAAAAGAGTGATGGATCAATATATACAACTAATCAGTTTAATGAAACTGCAAAAGAGCAATATTTCTCTTTCTATTCACTATAAAGGAAAGATATGAAAATTTTAAATATGACACTTTTATTGTTACTCTCTTCATCTTATGTTTATTCTCAAGATGAATTTAGTGATAAAATAAACAAACATAATGAAGTTATGAAGAAAATAGAGAAAGAAAAAAGTCCTAAAGAAGAAAAATCTGAAGGGTATAGCTTTTTTAAGACAGCAATGCAACATATAAATTACGAAGAGTATTATGTTTATAAAAAAGATCATCCAAATAGTGGGATTACAAAAGGTGATGTTCAAACAAATGATTTTTCAGGGAATAACTTAGTTTCAATTGGAGGGAATATTTCTCCAATTAATGATAAGTATGATTTCTCTTTTGAAACTATTTCTACTTTAATTCCTCAAGAGATTAATGAGAAATGGACAGTAGGTTCTAAAACAAATCAAACAGATAAGGCAACTATTGATTTTACTCAAGTTACTTTTCTGATTCATCAAAAATATACGCCACAGCATAGAGCTGTAGCTGGATTAGAGTTTAAAAAAATGGCATTTGAACGATATGATTTTTCTCTATTAGATGGGAAAAAAGCATTTCCTTCATTACCTGATAATCAGCAGACATTAATTAATATTAGAGAGCGAATTAGCTCTTTGAGCTTTGATGCAGGTTATTGGTATGAGAGTCAAAATGTAGGTGAAAAAGGTTTACACTATAATGCAAAAGCATTGGTGAAAATACCTTTTTGGCAAAATGCAGAAAATACATCTACACCAGATATAAGTTTTTCAGATCCATCAGGATATGACTTTGATTTAGAATTAGGTGTATCTTATACCATTGTTCCTAATATCGATGTAGGATTACTTTTTGGATATAACTATGTCTTTAGAAAAGGAGAGAGTAAAGGTAATGTACATTGGCCGGAAAATACTTTCTCTAGTTATATGGCTGGTCTCTCATTTATGTGGAACCTATAATTTTAATTTAAAACAAGGAGTTTAATTATGAAACAACATTTATCGCTTATGGCTATTTTGAGCCTATCATTATTGAATGCATCAGGCTTTCAGCCATTAGGTGGAAACAGTATGAGTATGGGAGGGGCAGGAGTCGCTTCTGCTACAGGTTCACTAGCTGGATATTATAACCCAGCACTTTTAACAGAGACTAAGGGAGTTGAGGTTAGTTTAGGTTTAGGTATTGGTGTACGAGAAAATAATATTGGGGAACAGATTGATTCACTATCTAATTCAGAGTTAACAGATGTAATTGAGAGAATTGCTGATAATTCACCACATTCAGGGACAAATAGTGCTTCAGATAGAGAGTCTTTGACTAATGCTCAAAATATATTGAGTAGTATTGGTGATGAGAATGGTATCTCTTTAATGCCTTCTGCATACCTAGGTATACAATATGACAATATGGCAATTGGTCTCTATTCAACTAGTGAAATTGTTATTTCAGCTAATATAGATTCTACTCATTTAGCTTCAATTGTAGAGGATGATGGAACTTATTATAACTATAATGCTTCAAATGATACTTATGGAACAAGTGATGTAGATGAATATAATCAACATTCACTAGAGTATGCTTTAGATAATAACTTAACGACATTAAATGCTACAGGTTTAGTTTTATCAGAAGTTCCAATAAGTTATGCTAGAGCCTTAGATGTACCTCTAGGTAAATTAAGTATAGGTGGAAGTTTAAAGTTAATGCATGGTACAACATATACACAAACTTTAAGTGTAGATAGTGATGATTCAACAGATGAAGATACTTTAAAAGCTAATCAAAGAGATAGTGATAATATAGGTGTTGATTTAGGGGTTTTATTTAAACCAAATAAATATCCAGCATTAACAGTAGGGTTAGTGGCAAAAAACTTAAATGCACCAAGTTTTGAAACTTCAAATGGGAAAGATATTAAAGCTGATATGCAAGTACGTTCAGGTGTACAATATAGATTAAGAGATGATTTAGAATTAGCAGCTGATTTAGATTTAACTACCAATAAAACACTGATTAATGGTTATGAGAGTCAAATGTTTGGTGGAGGTATTAATTATCATCCTGTGTCATGGTTTGCTCTGCGAGGTGGTGCAATGCAAAACTTGGCTAATAGTAATGAGGGTATAGTTTATACAGCTGGTCTTGCTTTTGGTTTACAACAATTTCAGTTAGATATCTCAGCACAAATGTCTAGTAAAACAGGAACTTATGATGGAGACGAAATTCCTAAATATGCTAAAGTAAATGTCGCTCTTGTCTCTAAATGGTAGTAGAGAGCCAACTTTATGTATAAAATAGGAATATTTTTAATTTTCCTATTCTCTTACTTATCTCCCAGCTTATGGGGCGTAAGTATAGAGTTTAAAAATCTTGTGGAGTATCAAATTCCTATAGAGAAAACTTCTTTAAAAAAATCTTATTACTCTTTACATGCTAAGTATTATATAGAAAAAATTTCTAAAAATAAACATGGTTTACTTTTGTTTAATTATAAAAAATTTCTTTTAGAAAACAACTATTATTTAAAAGGTAAATTAACAACTAAAAACACACAATTATCTTTTTATAAAGCATATTACTTTAGTTCTAAATTACATCTAATTGATGTTAAAGGGGTTATTAACAATAAAAGTATTGTAGCAAAAGAGGTTATTTTTGATAAGTATAAAAGTTATGAACTATTAAAGTGTGAGATTAAAGATGGTTCAACACTTTATCGTAGAAAATATTTTACTATTTATGAAAAATAATTTTAGATATAATTCCGAAAAATAAAAACAGAGGATTTTAAATGTTAGTAGCTCCAAGTATTCTTTCGGCAGATTTTGGGAATTTAGCACGAGATGTAGAGGCAATTTGTGAAGCAGGGTGTGACTTAGTTCATGTAGATGTAATGGATGGTCATTTTGTTCCAAACTTGACTATTGGTCCAGTTGTTGTCGAGGCTGTAGCAAAAGCTACAACAAAACCAATGGATATTCACTTAATGGTAGAAAATAACTCTTTTTTTGTTGATTTATTTGCTCCATTGAAGCCTGAGTTTATCTCTTTTCATGTGGAAGAGGAGAAACATCCTCATAGACTTATTCAGAAAATTCGCTCTTTAGGAATTCGTCCAGCTATTACATTAAATCCTCATACTCCACCCCAGAGTGTAGAGTTTTTACTTGCCGATGTAGATATGGTTTTACTAATGTCTGTTAATCCTGGTTTTGGTGGGCAGAAGTTTATTCCTAATGTCCTAGAGCGTGCTAAACGTTTGAAAACACTTATTGAGAAACATAATCCTTCTTGTTTGATTGAAGTTGATGGTGGAGTCAATGATAAAAATATTCAAGATTTAAAAGAAGCAGGTGTGAATGTTGTAGTCGCAGGTTCGTATGTTTTTGGAAATTCAGAGGGTTATAAGCACGCTATTGACTCTTTAAAGGTATAATTTTCTCTACTTTGAGGGAAGTATTAGGAGTTAAAATGAGAGTAAAAATTTGTGGCATTACTAATTTTCAAGATGCCATACAAGCAATTGAGGCTGGAGCAGATGCTCTTGGATTTGTATTTTATAGGGAATCACCACGCTATATTAAACCAGCAGATGCAAAAAAGATTATTGATAAATTACCACCATTTGTAGGTAGAGTAGGTCTTTTTGTTAATGAGGGTATTGATACTATTGATACTATTTCAAAATATTGTGATTTGACTTTATGTCAAATTCATTTTGATGTAGATGAAGAGGCATTAGATATGATAGGTTCAAAAACAATACCTGTTATTCGTGCAAAAGAGGCAAAAGACATCTTGCAATATAAAGATAGATACCGTCTTGTTGATGTCTATTGCGAAGAGTATGGTGGTTCAGGAAAACGACTTAATTTAGAGTGGTTTAATGGAATTGATTGTTCAAAAATTATTTTAGCAGGTGGATTAACACCTGATAATATGGAAGAACTTAAAAAATATAATTTTTATGGTGTTGATGTGAGCTCCGGAGTAGAACGCATTAAAGGAAAAAAAGATTACCAAAAGGTGATAAAGTTTATAGAGAATGCAAAAAGTCTATGAGGAATTAACAGCTGCGTTCAGAAGAAATAAGGGCTATTTATCTGCTCATGCTTATGAACGTATTGTTAAAAAACATACTACACTCTTTGAAGATGTAGATACACTGTTTATTCTACTTCAAGCAGCAGGTTATCCTATTGTTGAAGAGAATGAAAGATTTCGTTTAGAGAGTTATTTTACTGCATACAGTGAACAAAAATATTGTGTGATTGATATTGAGACAAATGGAAGTAAGCCTGAGACTTCGCAAGTCATTGAAGTGGGTGCAGTTATGATTCAAAATGGTGAAGTTATTGACCGTTTTGAGAGTTTTGTAGAGTGTGCTTTTTTACCTGAATATATCTCTAAAATTACAGGAATTATTCCTGAGGATTTGATTGATGCCCCAAGTCGTCTAGAAGTATTAACAAAACTTAGAGCGTTTATGGATGATGCTATTTTTGTAGCACATAATGCAAACTTTGATTATGGTTTTTTAAATCACTCTTTTGATCGTTTTGGATTGGGTACTATAGGTAATTTAAAACTCTGTTCAATTGATTTAGCTCGTAGAACTATAGAGAGTGAACGTTATGGATTAGCTTATTTAAGTGACTCTTTAGAGTTGGGAGAACATACACAACATAGAGCTTTTTCAGATGCTTTAGTTACTTCTAATTTATTAAATTTAACTTTTAAGAACCTTCCATCTTATGTACATTCAACTGATGATTTGTTGCAGTTTTCTTCTTCTAGTCGAAAAGATAGAACTATTAAAAAAATGGAACAGGGAGAACAATCTTAAGATAAAGTATAACAATAATTTTTGAAATAAAACACAAATATTAATATTTATAATACCTTTACATTGTTATAATAGTAAAAACGTTTTAAAGGGAAACCATGAAAATTACAAATACTTTAGTTACAACCTTTGCTGTTGCATTCTTATCAACGGGATGTGTTAAACCTACTCAAAATACTCAACAGCAAGTATATGATAATACACAAGAAGTATATCAAGAGTCAATACCAGATGTATATAATACTACAGGAACTTCATCTACAGGTGGAATTTATAGTGAAATTCCTGCTGATAATACTGTTGTTACCACAAATGGAACACTTTATCCTCAAACAACAACTCAACAAGTTTATACAAATCCCTATGAAACAAGTAGTGCCGTACCATATCCTGATCCATATGGAAATGCTGCGACAAATTATCCAGTATCTACCCCAATAACACAATATCCTACTGCGACAACATCTTATCCTGTAACAACTCCACAAGCAGGAGGAATACATCTTCAAGTGGCTGCTTTAAAAGATTATTATGCAGCAGAAAATTTTAAAAATAGATTGGTTTTAGGTCAAGGACAGTCAGCCTATGTTCAACGTGGAGCTATGAATAAAGTAATTATTACAGGTATCGCTTCAATGCAAGAAGCATCAATATTAAAAAATACAACTTATCCGGGTGCTTTTATTGTTCAAGGTTCAGAGGGTAGTTATACACCACCAGTTACTCCATCATATGATGGAAATAATCCATATACAATAAATGATCCTTATGGTGTTTCTAGCTCATCTTCTATTGCCAATAGTAATAATGGTATTGGAGTTCAAGTTGGTGCATTCTCTTCACGATCGAAAGCTCAAGAAGTTGCAGATTCACATTCTGGGCAATATAGAGCTTTGGTTAAAAGAATAGGACAGTATTATAAAGTAATCTTAACCGGATTTGCAAATCGCTCAGCTGCAAAAGCACATGCAAGTAGAGTTGGTGGATTTGTAGTAAGTACTTATTAGTATTTTAAAGAGGAAGATAGATTTTATCTATCAACTCTTCATATTCACTTTTGGCATTGCTATCAATGGTGATGCCTCCTCCACTTTTATAAAACAACTTTCCATTCTCTTTTTCAATAAATCGTATCATTACAGCAGAGTATAGATTTGTTCCATCAAATATGCCAAAGACTCCTGTGTAAAAACCTCTTTTGTAATTTTCTATATTTTCAATAATATTTACAGTACTTTTTTTCGGAGTTCCTGTAATGGAACCAGCTGGAAGCATGCTTTTAAGTAGTGAACCAATGTTCTCTTTCCAGTTAGATGGAAGTTTAGCAGATATTTTTGAGCTTACTTGAAGAAGCTCTTTCTCTCCTGCTTTTATTTTTTCTACATAGCGAAACTCTTCAACCTGAACATCTGTTCCTACTATGCCTAGGTCATTACGCATAAGGTCTACAATCATTACATGTTCTGCCATCTCTTTTTCATTGGCTAAGATTTTCTCTTTTGCATGAGGAATAGAGGCTTCAATGGTTCCCTTCATAGGAAAAGTTCTAATGGTATTGCCTTCTATTTCTATAAATTTTTCAGGAGAGAAACAGATGAATTTATCTTTAAAGTAGAGCTTATATTTTGCCTTGGCATAGGTAAAAATCTCTTTTAGAGACAAGTCAGTTGTAATGGGTGTTTTAAATGTAAGATTAAGCAGATAAGTGTTTCCAGAACGAATTTCATTTAAAACTTTTTCTAAAGATTTTTGATAAACATAAAAGTCAACAGGTTCTTTTTTTAAGTAGTAGGAGTGAGTAAGAGGAGTTCTTGGGTAGTTACGTTGCTTGGCTATTTTAAAATATATATCGTTATCAAGTGCATTTAGTGGTTGAACAAACTGTTTTTTTAAGTCATAAGAGAGAACAAATAAAAATGGTTCTCTTTTTTGACCAAGTTGGTTCAACTCTTCCATTAATTGTCCAGAAGCAGAGCTTTTAGTATCGCCATTCTTACATAGACACCGTTTTTAACTTGTTCTAAAACTTTACAACGTTCATCTTGAAGCATCTCATCTGAAATGTCAATATTTCTCATAACTGGACCGGGGTGGAGTACTAAGACATTTTGATTTTCTAAACGTTCCTTTGTTATGCAGTACTCTTTTGCATACTCATTGTAGTCTTCAAAAATAGGAGCTTTATGTCGTTCAAGTTGGGCTCTAAGGCTCATAATAATGTCAACCTTATTTATGATTTCATTTAGATGTTCATATTTTGGTAAGTTATTATCTGGCATAAATGGTTTTGGTGCAACGAGTACAACATTCATTCCCATACGAGTAAAGAGACGAATACCTGATGCTGCAACACGAGAACTTACAATATCACCAACAATGGCGATAGTTTTTCCTTTTAGTTCTTTTGGGTTAGTAAAATTAAAATGTTCCATCATAGTGAAGTAGTCAAGTAGTGCTTGTGTAGGGTGAGCATAGTTTCCAGCACCAGCGTTAATGATTGGTGTTAACTCTTTAGTTGCAAGTTTTTTTGGAGTGTTATTGAATTCGTGACGAATAATTACACCATCAGGTTCCATGGCAGCTAAGTTCTCAAAAGTATCTTCTAAACTTTCTCCTTTATTGGTTGAGCTTTTAGATGGATCAAGGTGTACAATAGAAGCACCTAAACGTTTTGCTGCTACTTCAAAAGAGCTACGTGTTCTGGTTGAACTTTCGAAAAAAAGTGTAATTAAAAGTTTGTCCTCTAAGAGCTTCTTTGGCATCTGTGCTTTAAAGGCTTTTGCATCTTCCATAATTTGTTTAAGTTGTTTATCATTAAAATCGGTAGTGTCGATAAGATGTTGCATAAATTCCCTTTAAAATAATTTTGTAATTATATCAAATTGAAGGTAAAGATGTAGAGGGAAAAAAGTTACTTTAAATGTTAATGATAACTATTATCGTTTTTATTGGTTTCTAAGAAAAAAGAATGTACAATCATAAAAATTAAAACGATAACTATTATCATTTTAAATTTAAGGGAAAATATGAATAGAATTGTAAGTTTATTATTGGTAAGTGTAATGTCAGTTGAAGCTGGAATAGTTACTCAAACATTTGAAAATATAAATGTAGATGGTTATCTTAGGGGTATATATCAGGCACATAATGTAAAGGGTGATAAAGTTTATGAAGATGATGCGTTAGGAGGAAAATTACATATTGAATTAGCTCCTTTATATGGAGTATCTTTTGGTGCTACTTTTTATACTTCAAATACGATTATAAATAATGAAAATAGAGGTTTAGTCCCTTTACAAGGGGAGAGTCATAAATCTTACAGCATACTTGGTGAAGCTTATCTTAAAGCAGAGTTTGGAAAGAGTATGCTAAAGGTAGGACGACAAGAGATAGAGACTCCTTTTGCACAGCTTGATGATATTGGAATGGTTCCTAATACATTTGAAGCAGCAATTTTAGAGAGTCATACAATTGATAAAACAACAGTATTATTAGGTCAAATTCAAAAAATGGCAGGGGTAGATGCAGAAGTTGTAGATAGATTTACAAAAATAAATGGTTCAAAAAATGTTCAAGTTTTAGGTATAACGTATCAAGGTGTTTCTGATTTAAACCTAGCTGGGTGGTACTACAACTTAAAGGGTTCAGAAGTAGATAAAATTGCCTATCTTGAAGTTAATTATGAAAAAGAGTTGAACGATATGAGCTATGGAGTAGGGCTACAGTATGCTAAAGAGAGTTATAGTGTTGGTAAAATGACTAATATTTATGGTGGAACATTAAGTGCTATGTCTAATAGAGTAGGATTAACCGTTGCAGTAGCATATAACAAAGTAGATGGGAATAGTGCTTTTTCTGGTTTTGGTGGAGGTCCTTTCTTCTCTAATTCTGAATACCTCATCTTAGATAATGCTGGAAAAGATGCAAAGGCAACATGGTTTGGAGCTGAATATAATGCAAAAAATATAGGCTTAGATGGATTAACGCTAGGTTTAGGGAAAATTACATTAGAAGACGAAGAAGCTAAAGAAGCAACAGAGATAGATTTTACAGCAAGTTATGAATTTAGTGAAACTACAGAAATACATCTTATTGCTTCAAAACTTAAAGGTACAAATGTAGGTGAAGATAATGCAAAACATTTAAGAGTTTTTGCAAACTATAACTTTTAACAAGTTATGATTTGAATAAGGAATAAATATGAAACTTTCAGAGTTAAATAAAGGTGATAGAGCCTTAATAAAAAAAATAGATACAGAAGAGTCTCTTAAAATGAGACTGGCATCGTTTGCTGTAGTAAGAGGAAGTGAGCTAAGAGTAGAAGCATGTTCTATGGGAAAAAAAACCATAGAGATATTAGTTGATGATACACTTATTGGACTTCGTGGAGATGAAGCTAAAAAAATTGAAGTAGAGAAATTATAATGGATGCAATTAAAATCGTCTTAGCAGGGCAACCAAATGTTGGTAAGTCAATGCTCATTAATGCAATGAGTGGCTCAAATGGTCTAAAAGTTGGTAACTTCTCAGGGGTTACGGTAGAGAAGACTGAAGTCTGTTTTGAACACCATTGTCATATGTTTGAGATGGTTGATTTACCTGGTACTTACTCCATTAGAGGCTTTTCACAAGAGGAAAAAGTTGCACATAACTACTTGAACAATGAAGAGTACGATGTTATTATTAATGTACTTGACTCAACACACATGCAACGAAATCTACTTTTAACTTTAGAGCTTCTAAAGCTTAACAAAAAAATGGTTCTTGCTCTAAATATGGCTGATGAGGCTGAGAAAGAGAATATTAAAATTGATGTTAAGCAGTTAGAGAAGATTATTGGTGTTCCTGTGGTCTTAGTTTCAGCCAATAGCAAACTAGGGGTAGAAGAACTTCTAGAAAAGATTCATGATGTAGCCGACAATCCAAAAAGAGAAAATTCGAATATTTTATATAGTGATGCAGTAGAAGAGGAGATTTTGGAGCTAGAGACTTTTATGAAGGAAAAAGGTTTTAGACTTCGAGATCTTTCAAGCAGAGAGATAGCTATTCGTATGTTGTTTGAAGACAAAGAACTCTACAAAGAGTTACATGATGAACCCATTATGATGGAGCTTCAACCAAAAATTGTTCAATCGTTAGAGCATATTTATGTTCACCATGATACAAAAAATGTTAAAGAGATAAAACAGAATGAGTATAATGCTATTGCTCGTGGTATACGAATGGAGGTTGTTAATTGTAAAAGAAATAGAGGAAAGAGTAAAACTAAAAAAATAGATGATATTTTAATTCATAAATATTTTGGTATTCCTATCTTCCTTTTTCTCATGTGGGGACTCTTTCAACTTACTTTTAAAGTAGGTGCCATACCAATGGATTGGATAGAGTCGGTCATTGGAGCTTTTGGTGACGTGGTTGGTTCTAGCATCTCCAATGAACTTTTACGCAGTGTCATTGTAGACGGCATCATCGCAGGAGTGGGAGCTGTACTACTCTTCTTACCAAATATCATTATCTTATACATAGGAATTGCTCTACTTGAAACCACTGGCTACATGAGTAGGGTTGCGTTTTTACTAGATGGATTCTTTCATAAGTTTGGGCTACATGGTAAAAGTTTTATTCCACTTGTTACAGGTTTTGGGTGTTCTGTACCTGCCTACATGGCTGCACGAACACTAAAAAGTGAAAAAGACAGACTCATTACGCTTTTCATTATAGGCTTTATGTCTTGTGGAGCAAGACTACCAATCTATGTACTCTTTGCAGGAGCATTTTTTGGTGCAGAAAAAGCAGGAGATATACTTTTCATTATCTACATATCTGGAGCATTATTGGGTCTAGTTATGGCAAAAATTCTTAGAGTTGTTGTCTTTAAAGGAGAAGATGAACCTTTTGTAATGGAGATGCCAAAGTACCGTCTACCATCGTTTGCTCTTATTTGGCATACAGTCTACAACAACGCAAAGAGCTATGTTAAAAAAGCTGGTACATTCATCTTGGCTGCGTCTATTCTCATTTGGGTGGCTGCAACCTATCCAAATCAGCCACTATTAGAAAAAGAGTATGGTGCAAAAATTGAGAAACTAAAAGATGAAAAAGCAATTACTCACCTAAAGAATGAGTTAAAACTCAAAAAGTTAGAAGCTAGTTACCTAGGACAACTAGGAAAAGCAAGTGAGCCATTTTTTGCTCCACTTGGATTTGACTGGAAAATGACAGTAGCACTAGAGACAGGACTAGCAGCAAAAGAGGTAGTAGTCTCAACGCTAGGAGTTCTCTATGCCATTGGTGATGAGGTAGATGAAAACAGCAATGCCCTAGCAACAGCCCTAAAAGCCAATGTAAGTTTTGCATCAGCCATGGCATTTATTGTATTTGTTATGATTTACCTACCTTGTTTAGCAGCGTCTATGGTCTTTGCAAAAGAGGCAGGAGGGTACAAGTATTTAGCGTATCTATTTGTCTTTACAACCGTAACAGCATGGGTACTCTCATTTATAACCTATAGGATTTTGGTATAACACTATGAAAGCATTTTTTAAAGAACTCTACGGCGTTGGTATTATTTTTTTCTACTACATGAAATGGTTAATTCTTATTGGATTACCTATTCTTTACTATGGGTTAGAGTATGACTCTAATCTTATAATGAACATATTATGGTGCTTTTCACTTGCTTTAGTTGTTAAAGATTTTGTTTATTTGGTTGTTTTGAAGAAGAGGTATTAGAATGTTAAAATGTATTAGGTAATTGGCTCTTTTTAGTCAATAAAATAATGAAAAATTCATATATAGTTTACAAAATATACTTATAACATCAAAAATTAACAGAGATATTTTTGATTATCAAAATAGAAAAGACTCGTTATACTTTATCATCGGATATTCCTGTGGGCATTGTACATAAATCACTAGATAGATTAAAAAAGGAGAATGATATAGATTTGAATAAATTTTAAGAACTTTTTATAGCTATTGTAAATAAAAAATCAGTGTATGAAGTAGTCTAGCAATTTTTTCTAATAAAAATATTATAAAATAGGTAAATTATACTCTATATTCTTTAAAAATATAGAGTATAATTCTACATGCAAAACATTAACAAAAGTTTTCACATAATCACCTCTATTATATTAGTGCTATCTCTAATAACTCTATGGCACTATATACCTTTAAAAAAAGATACATCCATAAACTCTATTGTAGAGTTAACCACTATAAACTCTCCCTCTTTTAGTGTAGCATGGCATGAAAAGAGGCTTCGAGACAGTAAAACTCTAAGATACTCTGCCTATCCAGAGATGCAATCGGCTGATAGGTTGAGTTTTATCTATGGAGCAGAGCATGAGTAGCCCATTTATTCGATTTTTGCTTCTGAACTTTTTTAGTGAAAAATCCAAGCAGGTAACTGTTATTCTATTTTCTATTATTATTATATTTATACTATCTTCTGTTCTATTTATCTCTAATTCGATGCACTACTCAATCAAAGAGGCTCTAAAGGCTCAACCTGATTTTGTTATACAAAAAATGAGAGGAGATAAGCAGATTGATATTTCTGAAAGGGTATCAGATGAGTTAATAGAAATACCAAGTATAGCAAAAGTTACCCCTAGAGTCTATGGACGATATTTTATAAAGCCTTTGGGTAAATCTTTTTTGATTGTAGGTGTTGATTTTTTTGATGTGCAGAGCCACAGGGTATTAGAGAAGTTGATAGATAGCACCAATCTAAACAACTTTTTTGATACAAGAGATAATATGATAATAGGTAGAGGGGTCAAAAGGTGGATGGAGGATAACCATTATGATAATAATCTAACCTTTTTTACTCCAAAGGGCAAATCTGTAACTCTAAAAGCTTTTTATACTCTTCCAAAAGAGAGTGAACTCTTTAGTGCTGATATGGTTATTGTTCCTATTGATATAGCACGAAAGATTTTAGGAGTTAGCAGACGAAAAGTTACCGATTTTGCGTTTAATGTTCCAAATGTATTGGAGTGGGAGATAGTTACTATAAAAGTCTCTGCATTAGATTATGACCTAAGAGTTATCAACAAAAAAGAGAGTTACAAAGCCTATAGTGAATATTTTGATTTCAAGGGTGGATTTTTTTTGAGTATATTTTTGATTGTCTTGGTTAGTTTTAGTCTAATTTTATATCAAAGATACTCTCAACTCTACTCTATTGAGAGACGGCAGATAGGAATACTTAGGGCTTTGGGGTGGAGTATCAAAGATACACTAAAGCTAAAATTTTTTGAGGCTCTCTTGGTTATTTTTATCTCCTATGCCATAGGGGTTTTGTTGGGGTATATTTTTGTCTATATTTTTGATGCTCCTATTTTAAAAGATATATTTTTAGGCTCATTTAATATAGAAGTTGAACCGACCTTTGTACCCGTGGTTGATATATTTTTGTTAAGCTCTATATTTCTGCTCTATGCTCTGCCTTTTATCGCTTCTGTATTGATTCCTGTTTGGAAGATTGCAACAACAAATCCAAAAGAGGCGATGGTATGATAGAGATAATAGAGCTAAATAGATATTATGATAATCAAAAAGAGAGATTTTATGCTCTAAAAGATATTAATTTAACTATAAATAGAGGTGAGTTTGTGCTTCTGCATGGAGTTAGTGGAAGTGGAAAAACAACCTTGCTCACACTCATTGCAGGGATGGATAAACCAAACAGTGGTATAGTAAAAATAGAGGGTGAACCGATAATAAAACTACCCGACCAACACCTATCCAAATTTAGAAATCAACATATAGGCATTATCTTTCAACACTATAATCTATTAGAAAATCTAAGCGTATATGATAATATAGCAACTCCTCTAATCCCCATGAGACTTTCATTAAAAGAGATAGACAAAAGGGTCAAAGAGAGCCTAGAGATAGCCAATATCTCACACAAAGCCAACTCTTTGGCAAGTAGATTATCAGGAGGAGAGAAGCAAAGAACTGCTATTGCTAGAGCATTAGTAACACAAGCTTCGATTATACTATGCGACGAACCCACAGCAAATCTTGACAAAGCCAATAGAGAGATGTTTTTGGAAATTTTACATAAACTTCACAAACTAAACAAGACAATTATTGTCTCTACTCATGACCCTATTTTTAATGATTTGGATTATGTGACTAGATGGGTTTCTATTGTGGATGGAAAAATTGTATAATGAATTCAATTCTTCTAAACACCAATATAGCCATATTTTTACTCGCTGAATGGATAGTGTGGTTTATACTGTTTATAGCATTTGGTGTGAGTATATATATATTAAAAAAATGGGATTTTCAAAGCTATACCCCTACTCAATATAAGCTAGAGAAGTATGCCTATTTGGTTATGGTTATACTTGTTTTTGCTTTTAGTATGAAGTTTATTTTGTTGCCATATTTTGTATTTACTATGGATAAGATAAGCGATATTGTACCAGGGGCGATGTGTTCAGCAGGGGTTATATCGTTTAACCATTATGGGATGAAACTCTTTTTTGTTAAACTTTTAATTTTGCTTCTTTTAATGGTTTGGCTTATGATTAACCATTATGATTTAGAAGCTAAAAAGTATCCTTGGTTCAAACTCAAAGGGTGGTTATATCTAGTTATATTTATGCTTATATCAGTTGAGCTATATTGGGATTATGCCTTTTTTAATGATATAGATATTCACAAAGTACTCAACTGCTGTTCCACACTCTATGG
>Ga0256827_10000309_pt1 | contig 29402 bp, 20 predicted proteins | sample CV84metaG_FD_185977 | JGI IMG/M metagenome (GOLD analysis project Ga0256827, IMG submission 185977) | Hydrothermal vent microbial communities from East Pacific Rise, Pacific Ocean - CV84 | ecosystem: Environmental > Aquatic > Marine > Hydrothermal vents | place: Pacific Ocean: East Pacific Rise...
ATTTTTATTCAAATAAAGTGGAGTAGAATCGCCTGGATAATATATTTCCTCAAGCTTTTTTGCAATACCAATAATTGCAATTTTACCACGTAAATTCATTTTGTCTAATGCGTTTAATGCTGCGTGTAATTGCCCTTTACCGCCATCAATAACAATAAGTTGAGGCAAAGGGTGCTTTTCGTTAACCAAACGGGTATATCTACGTGTAATTATTTCTTCCATACTTGCAAAATCATCAGGACCTTCTACTGTTTTTATTTTAAAATGCCGATAATCTCGTTTACTTGGCTTAGCATTTTTAAAAACTACACAGGCAGCAACAGGGTGAGTTCCTGATATATTAGAGTTATCAAAACCTTCGATATGGTATGGTAATTCGGTAAGTCGTAAATCGGTTTTTACCACCTCTAATTTTCGCTCAATATTTTTCTCTGGGTTTAGGTTTTCTTGTTGTTTTTTTCGGTCTTTATGATAATATAGTACATTTCGGAGCGATAAATCTAAAAGTTTCTTTTTATCACCAATTTGTGGAATAGTAAATTTTAGCCCTTCAATTTCTATGTTAGGGTTAAATTGCACCAGAATTTCTTTTGCTTTGCTATAAAATTTTTCACGTATTTCAATTATTGCACGAGGTAAAAGCTCTTGTTTTGTTTCGTCTAGTTTCTTTTTAATTTCTACGGTATGTGCCTGAATTACTGAGCCATTTGTAACTTTTATATAGTTTATATACGCAAATTTTTCGTCATCAGAAATTGTAAAAACATCAACATCTTTAATTGTAGGACTAACAATGGTTGATTTACTTTGATATTTATCTAATATTACAATTTTTTCTTTAATTATTTGAGCTTTTTCAAAATCTAGTTTTTTGGCATATTCTGTCATTAGCTCTTTTAAATAATTTTTTACTGTGCTAATATTTCCTTTTAATATATTTTTAATTTGCTCAATACTTTTATTGTAATCTTCATTTGTTTGTTTTCCAATACAAGCTGCTTGGCAATTTTTAATATGATATTCTAAACAAACTTTAAACTTTCCTGCTTTAATGTTGCTTTCGGTTAAATTAAGTTTACAGTTGCGTATTTGAAATAGTTTTTTTATTAAATCTAACATTGTGCGTACTAGCATTATTGACGTGTATGGACCAAAATACAACGACCCGTCTTTTATAATATTTCTAGTTTGAAAAACACGTGGAAAAGGCTCGTTTTTTATACAAATCCAAGGGTAGGATTTATCATCTTTAAGTAAAACATTATAACGAGGTTGATATTTTTTTATCAGATTATTTTCTAATAATAACGCATCGGTTTCGGTTTTTACAATTATATGCGATATATTCTCAATTTTACGAACTAAAATACGTGTTTTTGCATTGTCATGATTTTTAGAAAAATATGATGTTACACGCTTACGCAAATTCTTAGCTTTACCTATATAGATAATAGTTTCGTTTTTGTCGAAAAAACTATAAACACCAGGTTTTGTCGGTAAATTATTTACTTTATTTTTTAGTTCGTTATTATTCAAAATATTAAATACTTTACAATTGTAAATGTAAATAAAATTATGGATACATAAGTGTTTTTATTTTTTCAAATTTATTAACTTCTAACTCTTTATTTTTCGATTTGTATGTGTAATATATAACAATATTATCAGGGTGTTTTTTAGGTTTTCGGTCTTCTACTTTATAAGTTATACTTGTTGATATAATTATTGTGTCGTTTTTGTTAAAACCTTCATTTTTTTTTAATGGTTTATTATTTTTTAAAAGTTTAAATCGGCTTTTATTTTTGTTAATGCTTACGTGTGTAAACTTTATATAATCTGACGATTTTTTCACAACTACTTGTATTTTGTAATTTACACCTTCCGATTTGCCTTGTCCGCCTTTCCATTCTTGTTTTGTAGATTTTACAAAACTAACGTGGCTAGAAAACCAAAAAAATATGAATGCTATTGTTAATATTTTCATAGAAAAGTATATAAAGAGTATTAAGTTAATATTTTTTTGTGAAATAGAGTATTTTCAAAAAATTAAATAGTGTAATATTTTGAGCAATATTTATTAAAATAAATTTTGATAAAGGAAATAGTAAAGGATAAAATATTTTTAAGAATGTTAATGCTTTTTTCTTTTTTAAAGTTCTATAAAATTCTAGAAGTTTAATGTCTGATATTAGTTCTTTGCTATTTTCAATATTTTTAATAATATATATAAGATTATTGATGCCTACTAACGACTTCTCAATAAAAACCCTGTTTTCCTCAATACCAGTATGAATAAGAGGGTTGTCTATTTGGGTAATTGTTATTCCTTGCTTTTTTAGTTCGTAACCAAACAGTGTATCTTCGTGCCCATATTCTGTTAGGGTTTCGTTAAATTTTATCGATAAAAATAATTCTTTCTCTATTAAAAAATTAAAACTGCTAAACGATTTATTTGGCGTTTTTTTGCGTTCTTCAATTGATTTTGCTTCTACTTTAGTTCCGTATTTCCAATGTAAAGTATGGTTTTTAGCTTGCTTCTTTTTTGTATAAGCTGTACCTCCACAAACAACTTTTTGCTTTTGCACAATTGATGCAATATAAAACGATAAAAAGCTTTTAGATTTTATTTGTGCATCGCAATCAATAAAAAGCAGATTACTAAATATTGCTTTTTCAGCTAATTGATTACGATTTTTTGAACGACCTAAATTCTGTTTATTGTATATGTACTTAACTTTATCTCCGTTTTCTAAATATTGGTTGTTATATTTATTTGTTGATGAGTCGTCTCCTATTAAAATTTCGATATTAATATTTGCAACATCAGCTTGTTGTAAAATATTTTTAACAAGTTTAGTAACATCAAAATTATATACAGGAATACAAACAGATAACATAGGTGCTAAAGTAATTATTTTTGTTTAACAAAAAAAGCCCTCCAGTATAGGAAGGCTCAAATTTTTTATTGAAAGGCTAATTAAAGCTTATTAACGTGCTTTGTTAATTTACCTTTTAAATTAGACGCTTTATTCTTATGAATAACATTATTTTTTGTTAATTTATCCAACATTGCATAAATAGCAGGTAGTTTAGCTTCTGCTTCTTTTTTATCTGTTGTACCTCTTAAAACACGAACAGCATTACGCATTGTTTTAGCATAAAATCTGTTATGCAATCTTCTATTCTCGCTTTGTCTAATTCTCTTCTTTGAAGACTGATGATTTGCCATTATATCTTATATTTAATTTCTTAAAAAATTGGTTTGCAAATATACAAAAATAATTATCAATAAATCAAAATTAATTTTTTTAAATAAAAAAAAGCTACCTTTCGGTAGCTTTGTAGCCCGTAGGGGCATTGAACCCCTGTTTCTAGGATGAAAACCTAGCGTCCTAGTCCACTAGACGAACGGGCCAGAACATTTTCCCTTTTGGGACTGCAAATGTAATACAGTTTTTTTTTTTTTCACAAATATTTTTTTCACAAAATCGTAATTATTTTAAAAAAAGAATGTAATTACTTGTAGTTATGCACTATAGCTCTATTATTTTTTTTGAAAAACTCTTAAAATCTATTCCATGAAAGTTGCCTGAGCTCATTAAAAGCAAATTTTTATCCTTAAAATTAATAGCTAAAAGGTCTTTTTGTAATTCCTTAGTATCGGTATATACTTTTACGTTATCAGAATTAAATGCTTGTTTTACTTGTTCAACAGATATTTTTTTTAATCGCTTATGTTTTACTGTGTCGGGGCTAAAATACACAAAGGCTTTATCGGCAGGGCTCATTGACCCATTATACTGGGGTAAGAACTCTTTTTTTAGACTGCTAAAAGTGTGAAGCTCCATACATGCAATTAATTTTCTATTTGTAAATTGTTCTTTTACGGCACTAATTGTAGCTTTTAGTTTTGATGGCGAATGTGCAAAATCTAAATACACATTTGTATTCTTGTTAGAGTTTAACAACTGTAAGCGTTTTGCGGCTCCTCCAAACGAGCTTATAGCTTCGTAAAACATCTCATCGGTAATATTTGCTTTGTTGCAAACTAAACGAGCACCGTTTAAATTTTCTAAATTATGTTTGCCAAATATTTTTAACTTTATTTCTTTATCTTCTAAAAGTATATAAGTAATACCATTTTCTACTCTACTGTTAAATGCTTGATATGGTAATTTATTAATTTTTGATGAGCAATTTTTAGCAATTTTTTGTATTTCTATATCATTTTCATAATAAATTAAATTTCCTTTATCAATAATTGTATCAGTAAAAATTTTAAATTGTTCTACATAATTTTCAAATGTTGGAAATACATTTATATGGTCCCAAGCAATACCGCTAATTAACGCAATATGAGGCTTGTATAAATGAAATTTTGGGCGGCGGTCTATTGGCGAGGATAAATACTCGTCGCCTTCAATTATCATATATTCTGCCTCATCAGATAAGCCAACCATTGTATCGAAACCCTCAATTTGTGCACCAACCAAATAATCGAATTTTAAATTGTGATATTTAAAAACATGCAATATCATTGATGTAATTGTGGTTTTTCCGTGGCTTCCACCTATTACAATTCTTTTTTTATTTTTGCTTTGTTCATAAATAAACTCAGGGTACGAATATATTTTTACACCTATTTCTTTGGCTTTTATTAATTCTGGATTATCATCGGTTGCGTGCATTCCAAGAATTACAGCATCTAATCCGCTTGTAATCAAGTCGGTATTCCATCCAATTTTTGATGGTAGCAAATTATATTTTGCAAGTCTGCTTTTCGATGGTTCAAAAATTTCGTCATCTGAACCAGTTATTTCATATCCTTTTTTATAAAGAGCTAATGCTAAATTGTGCATTGCCGCACCACCAATTGCAATAAAATGTACTTTCATTTGTAATAATTTAATTTACACAAATTTCATTTTTCTTTTTCATAGTTGCAAATTGTTTTATTAACTAGGGTCTGCTGAAAAGCTCTGAGGTGTATTAGATTTTTATTTTCTGAAATGCAGATGTATATACATACCTCAAATTGAAGAAGATAAAAATATGATGTGCCTCAGAGCAAGCATAAAACTATGATTTTAACATTTGTAAATGCAAACTTATAAGCACATATGTTTTAAAAAGTTTGCACTTACAATAGCATATTTTAGTTTAAATGACTTTATAACAATTTGTTATGCGTTTCTCAGCAGACCCTAACTATTAATAATTACAATTGCATTGAGTATATAATTAATTATGTATATCTTTAATGATATTTTTGAAATATTATATTTTAATGAAAAAACAACTATTATTTTTAGTATTTACTTTACTATATGTTTTTAATAGCTTTACGCAAGATAAAACAAATATTTATGTGTTAAATATTAAGCAAGAAATAGGTCAGTCTACATGGCGACATACTCAAAAGGCATTTAAAAAAGCTAAAGAAAATAATTCTGATATACTTTTAATACATATGAATACATATGGAGGAGCCGTTGATGCTGCCGATAGTATTCGTAGCAAAATATTAAATTCAGATATTCCTGTTTATGTATTTATTAACAATAATGCAGCATCGGCAGGAGCGTTAATTTCGGTAGCATGCGATAGCATTTATATGTGCGAAGGTGCTAAAATTGGAGCCGCAACTGTAGTTACTCAGTCAGGTGAAAAAGCACCTGATAAATACCAATCGTATATGCGTGCAACAATGCGTGCAACAGCCGAGGCAAAAGCTAAAGATACTATTTTTTATGATAACGATACTATAATAAAATGGCGTAGAAATCCGCTAATTGCAGAGGCAATGGTTGATGAAGATATTTATATTAAAGATGTTATTGACAGTGCAAAAATATTAACTTTTACTACAAATGAGGCTATTGAAAATAATTATTGCGAAGCCAAAGTAAAAGATATTGATAATTTACTAAAACACGCTGGTATATTAAACTATAATATTGAAGAATATAAACCAGATTTAGTTGAAAGTATAATTGGTTTTTTGGTAAATCCGATAATACATAGCTTGCTTATAATGCTTATTATAGGAGGTTTGTATTTTGAATTACAATCGCCAGGTATTGGGTTTCCTTTAGTCGCATCAATAATTGCCGCAGTATTATATTTTGCTCCTCTGTATTTAGAAGGAATGGCACAAAACTGGGAAATTATTATTTTTGTTATAGGTGTAATTCTTGTAGCACTTGAAATATTTGTTGTTCCTGGGTTTGGAGTTACCGGAATTTCGGGAATAGTGTTTGTAATAGCGGGTCTTACCTTAAGTTTAATCGACAATAACATATTTGAATACAATACTTTTGAATATGGAGTAAAAGTAATTTTTGAAGCATTTGCATTGGTAATAATATCGTTAACATTGTCGTTTATTTTATCAATATTTTTGGGTAAGAAATTGCTACTTAGTACTTCATTAAATCAGTTTATACTAAAAAAGACACAAAATACAGACGAAGGCTATATAGCCGTAAAAGTAAGAAATAACATTGTTGGAAATATAGGGAAAACAATTACCGACCTACGACCATCAGGTAAAATAATGATAAACAATGAGGTTTACGACTCAATAGCCGAATTTGGTTATATTGAAAAAGATAAAAAAATAATTGTATCACGTTTTGAAACAGGACAAGCTTATGTTAAAGAAAATGTATAAAACTTTAGTATTAATTTTATTGTTACAAGCTACAAGTTTTGCTCAAACAATATCTATTAGCGAACAAATAAATAACGATTCAGAATTAAATAATATAAGCATTGGGTTTTATGCTGTTGAGGCTAAAACGGGAAAAGTTTTGATTGATATTAATTCTGATAAAAACTTAAAACCTGCATCAAATTTAAAATTGCTTACTACAATTGCGGCTTTAAAAGTTTTAGGAGAATATACTCGTTTCGAAACAAAAATAATGTACTCAGGCTACTTTGACGATGACGATATTTTAGCAGGAGACCTTTATATTATTGGTGGAGGAGACCCAACTATTGCGTCAAAATATTTTAAAAAAAATAAAAATAGATTTATAACCGAACTTAAAGTTGCTCTAAAAAAAGCACATATAAAAACTGTAGAAGGAAACCTAATTATTGTTGACACATTATTTAAAGGACAGGCTACTCCTACAACTTGGGTTTGGGGCGATATAGGCAATTATTATGGTGCAGGGGTTAGTAGTTTTGCAATTTTTGATAATCAGTATAAAATTTATTTCAATACAAAAGTAAAACTAAACGATACTGTAAAAGTATTAAAGATAGAACCCAAAACAGATATAAATTTAATAAACGAAGTAACAGCAACTAAAACTCGTAGAGATAGAAGCAATATTTATGGCTCAGAGTTAAGCAATAAACGCATAATAACTGGCGAATTACCAATAAATAAAGATTCTTTTATAGTAAAAGGTTCTATATTAAATCCTGAGAATGTTTTAGCGAATTATATAAAATTTGAATTAGAGAAAGATAGTTCTCTACAAATAAAAGGAAAAACCATAATACAAAAGAAAATGGATAAAGCCGAGAAGCTCAATCTATTAGCCGTTTATAAATCGCCAACAGTTAAAGAAATAATTGATAAAACAAATTTATATAGTATAAATTTATATGCCGAAATGCTTTTAAGACATATTGATTTAAAACTAGAAGGGAAAGGAACTAATTCTTCAGCAACAAGAAAATTAAAAAACTATTGGACACAACAAGGACTAAATGATAACAATATGAAATTTTATGATGGAAGTGGTTTGTCATCATATAATCTTATCTCTACCAAGCAATTAGTGAAAGTACTGCAAATTGCTTATGCAGACAGTATTTTTTTTAATAGTTTTAAATCAAGCCTACCAATTAGTGGAAAATCAGGAACATTAAAACGAATGTTTAAAAATACAAATTTAGTTGGTAAAATATATGCAAAATCGGGTTCGATGTCAGGAGTTAGAGCATATTCGGGCTTTATTTTTACACAAGATGAAACAAATCCTACTATTTTTTCTATTATTTTTAATAATTACACCATAAAATCAAATGTCGTAAAAGCTAAAATACAACAACTTATATTAAGTTTGTCAAAAAAATAAAAATACCTATCTTTTGTAACATATAATACCTATTTTATTACTATATTTGAATTGTAGCAGTTTTACATATCTAGTTTTTGATATATGCTAGTAATAAAATTGTTGCCGTTACGTATAAATAATTTATTTTTGTACCACACTATGAAACGAATATATACAATATTTATATTGGCAGTTAGTCTTTTTTTAACTTCTTGTACTGAGGAATGTAACTGTTTATCTCTTAAAGAAAAAAATGATATAGCGTATGACCATGAAAACTCGCCATATACAGGCACATGTAACGAGAATGTGTATGGAATTAGTAAAGAAATTGAGTACAAAGATGGCAAAATAGATGGCACATATATTTCATGGGACGAAAAAGGAAATAAAATATATGAGGATAATTTTATAGAAGGTAAACGTAATGGTAAATCAATAATATATTACAACAACGGTAATAAATCTGAAGAGAAAAATTATATTAAGGGAAAAAAAGACGGAAAATCTTTAAGTTGGTACGACAAAGGTGAAAAACAATTGGAGTGCACATACAAAAATAATAAGTTAGATGGTACGTATGTAGAGTGGTATAAAAATGGCGAACTAAAAAAAGAAGCTGAATATAGTGAAGGTCTTATTCATGGCAAATGGATTACATGGTATGAAAATGGTCAAACAAAAGAAAAAGGTAAGTATATTCAGAATAATAAAGTTGGTGAATGGGAAACATGGTATAAATCTAGTAAAAAAGAGTCAGAGGGCGAGTATATTAACAATATGAAACAAGGAAAGTGGATTGTTTGGCACGAAAATGAAAATGTAAAATCTAGTGGCGAATATGTTGATGGAAAAAAAGAAGCTCTTTGGACTACTTGGTACGAAGATAAAAATACAAAAACCATTTGTAAATATATGGAAGGTAGAAAAAATGGTGAATTTGTTTCTTTCTTTCGTGATGGATCAAAAGAATTAGAAGGGCAGTATGTTAACGGGTTAAAAGAAGGAAAATTTACTGTTTGGAATAAGAATAAAAATAAAATGACTGTAATATATAAAGGCGGAGTAGTAAACTCTGATACTATTGATGAATCTGTTGTTCCTGTTTTTTAGGTATACTCAATCCATTTGTTATTCAGGATACCTATAAAGCTAGCAAATAAACCTATAACTCTTCACCAAACAAACCTCCATTATTTTTTAAATAATCAATTAGTTTTTTATTTTTGGCATAATCTAATGCAGTGCGGTTAAAATTATCTTGCATATTTAGGTCGGCACCATTTGTAATAAGTATTTTTATAACATCTAAGCAATTATTTGGGTTTGTTAAAATTGATGACATTAGCACAGTTCTTCCATTATTATTTTGATTATCAGGGCTTGCTCCCTGTTCTAATAAAAATCTAACTAACTCAGTATCGTTTTTTATTCCTGCTAAAAATAATGGGAAATTCCCTTTATTGTCTTGCTGGTCAATATTTGCTCCATAATCTACTAGTATTCGCAAAATTTCTTTATTGTTTTTATAAGTTGCTACATTTATTGGAATATTTCCATGTCTATCAGCCTTGTGTATTGAGTAACCGTTATCTAGTAAGCTTTTTACTTTATTTACATCGCCTTGCGAAATGGCGATATTTAGGGTTATTACTTGCGAATTTACAAGCAAAGTTGTTAATGATAGTATTACCAATATTTTAAAAAATATACTCATTGTTATTCTTGTTATGTACTCAATCCATTTAGCTTTTCGGGAATTTATACGGGTTTGTTTTTTCTTTTTTAGAGTTTAAAATTTTAAGCAAATAAAAAAAAGTAGAAAAACCGAAAAGCTATTTGGTTTGAGTATACAATATTATTACTCTAAATTATTCCATCCATGAGCTTTTAACTCAATGTAATTATCGTCTTCGGTAATTAAATTTAATCCTTGGTCTTTATCCATAATATGCCCAATAACTTTTATTTGAGAATATTCTTTAATTTTCTCAAAATCGTTTACCGATATTGTAAAAAGCAATTCGTAATCTTCGCCACCATTAAGAGCCGGAATTAAAGGTTCTAGCTTTAAACTATCAGCAACTTCAGCAGTAACATAATCAATAGGTATTTTGCCAATATAAATTTTACAACCTACCTCCGATTGTTTGCATATATGATGCATCTCAGATGCTAATCCATCAGAAATATCTATCATTGATGTTGGTTTTACACCTATTTCTTTTAATAGTTCAATAATATCTTGTCGTGCTTCAGGCTTTAAAAAACGTTCTAGTATATAATCTTTTCCCGAAAAATCTGGCTGAACACCTACCTCTTCAAAAACTTTTTTCTCTCTTTCGAGTAATTGCAAGCCCATATATGCTCCACCTAAATCGCCTGTAACACAAATAACATCAGTTTCTTTTGCCCCATTTCGGTAAACAATATCTTTAGCGTCTGCTTCTCCAATAACGGTAATACTTACTGTCATTCCTGTTAAAGATGATGTTGTATCGCCACCAACTAAATCTACACCGTAACGTTCGCATGCAAGATATAAACCTTGGTAAAAATCGTTAATTAATTCTAACGAAATTTTACTAGATACAGCTATTGAAACAAGCATTTGTTTTGGCATTGCGTTCATAGCATATACATCAGAGAAATTTACAACAGCCGATTTGTAACCCAAATGTTTTGCGGGAGTGTATGTAAAATCAAAATGTACTCCTTCTGTTAAAATATCGGTTGTTACAACTTGTGTTTTACTAGTTTTTACTACAGCAGCGTCGTCGCCTACTCCATATTTAGAACTTTTATTTTTTAATTTTATATTTTTTGTTAAATACTCAATTAATGCAAACTCTCCTAAGTCTGATATTTTTGTAGGTTCTTTTTTATTTTTTAACATTTGTTTTATTTTTTAATTTGTTTGGGTTTAATTCCCTCGTCCCTTGAGACGTATAAAATAACATTATTTCAAAACGATACATTGTCTGCTTGCGACGAGGAGTTTCATTCTGTAGAAAAGAATAATTTACCTTTTCTTACTTCAATGTTTTGCCATATATCAATATCAAAATCAATAACAAAAATTGATGCAGTATCCATATGTAAACCAATATTTCCGGTAAGCATCTGTAATAAATTAGATAATGTTGGGTTGTGTCCAATAAACATTATTGTATCTAAACTATCATCGGTATTTTCAATATATTCTGCAATAAATTCTGAGGTGTTATGAAAATCGTATAAGCGTTTATCGTTACTAATACTTCCTTTAAAATTAGTAATATATTCGTAAATAGAAAGTGTTTGTTGGGTTCTTGTAGCTTTGCTTACAATAATTTTATTAGGAATAATTTTAAAACTGTTAAGTTTTTCAACATTATTCTTTATTTCTTTAATTCCAAAATCGGTTAAATTTCTATCAAAATCGTTAACCTGATACGAACTCTCAGCATTACCATGTCTCATTAATATTATTCGTTTCATAATTTATTTTTTAAAACGATTAAAAATGTAGTCGTTAATATCTTTTAACGAGCTTAATTCGTTTGATGAATTACCAGAGCGAACATAAAATTTTTCAGATATGTTGCCTTTTTTATTAACTGTTAAAAACAAAGGCTCGTTAGCTTTAAAAAGCTCTATCTTACATATTTCTTTATCATCAAATTTATGAAAACTTATTCTTAAGTTTTCGGTTATGTACTTAACGCCCATATTTTTATGCAGTATATTTCGTAAATATATCTCAAAAAAATCTGCTCCATATTTTTTTAACGAAGAGTAGTCTTTATCTAGTCCAATAATACTTTTATCGTCTCCAACACCTATTAATAATACGCCTCCATCAGAGTTGCCAAAAGCCGCAATAGTTTTTAAAATTACATTTTCCAAATCAGGATTAACTTTGTCTTGTCTAAAATCCCATCGAAGCGAAGATTTAAATTCTAAGTGCCTACCTTCATCGTTTTTTAATAATGTTAAAAGCACATCTTTAGTATCGAAATTTACATTATGAGATTTTATTTTTACTGTTTTTAACAAATATAATATTAACAGAATAGATAATAATAGGAATATAGTATATGAAATAATTAGTGTGTATTTATTCTTATGATTATTTTGTATATCTGAATCGGGGATAGTTAAAACAAAATGTTCAATCCCATATTTAGCATTAATGTTTAAATTAATTGTCCAATATAAAATATCGTTATAGCTAAAAGAAAAAATACTATCATTTAATTTATTTAATTTTTTTGAATATTCAATAATCTTATTTTCAAAAGTTAATGATGAATCTTTTAGTAATTCTGAGTTTAAGTTTAATAATGTATCTTTTGTAAATTTTATATAATTATTATTATTTTTCTTTATAAGAATATTAGTATTAGAATTTAAAAATTTACTGTTAAATAGTTTCAATGCATTTTTATTAAATCTAAATATTATTACATATTCATTATTATTTATTTCCATTTTTACTGAGCAGATTAATAAATTATTTCCCTCAATATTTTTTCCATCTCCTACATTCCAAAGAAGAATATTATTTTCTAATTTTTTTGTTGTACGTAATAATTTTATAGCAACTGAATCGAGTTGAACAACTTCTGTCCACGAAGTAATAAATTTGTTATTTTTAAATCTGTTCCATTTAACAACATTAAAACTACCAAGTGTATCAAATGCCGATTTTAATGTATTTCCTTCGTTATTTACTATGTAAAAGAGATTATTATTTTTTAAAAATAATGAAAATAAAGATGATTTTAATTTTGAGTCTCTAATAAAATAATTATCTAATTCTTTTTGTGAAAAGTGTTTTTTAGATTTAAACAACAGCTTAATTTTATCAACTTCGGAATAAACAGACTTTAAAAATATATTTAAACTATTATGTGTCTCGGTTGAAATATTATATACCACTTCTTCAGAGTAAACAATTTTTGCATTTTTTTGAATTAATAAATACACACTTATTATATTAACAATAACTATGAGCGATATAAATATGTATTTCTGCATATTTGTTTTTTTTACAAAGATAAAGTATTAGCTTAATTCCGCAAGTATCTTTTATTTAAATATAACTTGTGAGCAAAGACTCTAAACTTTAAAAATTCTTAATAATTATTATTCAACTAATTATTTATATTAAATACATTATCTTTGCACGCAGTATAAAAAAATGAAGAAAAATACTTATATATTTAGATTATTATTTTTAGTTTCTGTAATCTTTATTTTTCTATCTTTTAGCAACGATAAGCCTAAAAAGATGAGGAATTACGGAAGTAAAAAACTGTATAAATTAGTGTCTAGTAATTATTTAGACTATAATACTTTATCTATAAAATCTGGAATAAAAATTGAGTTTAATAACAAGAATTATAGTTTAAAAGGTAATTTTAGATTAAGAAAAGATAGTTTAATCTGGATAAATTTAAACCATGCAAGTGGCTTACCTGTTTTAAGAGCCATTATTACTCCTGATAGTATAAAGTATTTAGACAAAATAAACAAAAAGTATTATTCTGGTAAGTATGAGGAAACTGCAAAAGCTTTAAAAATTAATTTAAACTTTAAATCTTTACAAAGTTTGTTAACAAACGAATTAATTTCGGTTTCTGACAATAGAAAACCATCTCGTATTTTTAGCGATTATAAGAGTTATATTGATAGTAATATGTATGTTTTACAAAATGTTAAAAATAGAAAGATTAAAAAATTTCATAAAAGAAATAAATCAAATATTTTACTATTAGAACAAATACATATTAGACCAGGTGTGTTTAAAATTGAAAAATTTGAAGTTGAAGAAATTAAAACAAATAAAAAACTTACAATAGATTATTATAAATTTACTAAAATTGATAGTACTTTATTTCCAAAAAGGGTAGATTTTACCGTAAAAAGCGATAGTAGTTTGACTGTAATAAACATGAAATATTCTAGAATTAAAGTTAATACTAAAAATAAATATAATTTCAGAATTCCAAAAAAATATGAAATTGTAACAGGTAAATAAATTATTCTGGCGAAAATTTAAATTAGCTTTTTCCTGCTAATTTAGCTAAAACTAATTCCGGAATTATGCAAATGTAGAGCATATTTAAGGACTATTGTATATGCATTTATTTAGATGCTTACATTATAATTTGTATAAATTATAACATTTGGAAATATTACAATTTCAAAATATTTTTACCTTACAGACAACTATTTTGAATTGAGATTTGTCTAAAAATTAGAACGCAAGAAAATACTCATTGAAAAACAAAAATAGAGCTATTTGATTGAGTTATATAAAAGTTGATTTTTAGACAAATGGAAAATATATTTAAAAATAAATTAATTAATTACGAGGAAACTCCTCCTGATTTTATTCTTAAAAATTTAAAGAATAAAATTAGTGGAAGTAATTCTAGTTTTATTGCCCGTAACAAATATTTTATTGCTGCATCAGTAGTATTTGTTGCCGCAGTTTCGTCGTTTTTGTTTTTAAATAAAACTACTCAAGAAAAGCACCAAACAATTAGTAAAATACACAATACCACAATTACAGAAAAACACCAAACAAAAATTATTAAGAATAATTTAGTAGTAGAAGAAAATGCAGTTAAAAAAGGCACTAAAAACGTAATTATTTTATCAGAAAATAAAATAATAAATACACCTGAAGAAAAAGCACAAGTTACTTATACTAACAAAAAGATTAATGCAGGAGCAGATGTTATAGTTTGTGGTAACACATTTGAAATGGCACCAATTAATACAGAAAATGGATTTTGGTTAACTGATGCAGATATTATTATAAAAGATAAAAATAATCCTAACACAAAAATAATTTCTAATGTAGAAGGTGTAACACACTTAATATGGAAAGAAAAAATTGCAGATGATTTTATAACCGATACTGTAAAAATAAGCTTTGTAAATTACCCTAAATCAGATATTGAAATAGAACAAATAAACGATATTTGTGCAAATAAAAATACCGATATTAATTTTATTACAAGCAATAAGTATAACTATTATTGGGACGATGGCTTTACAACAAAACAAAACTTTAGAAATAATCTTTCGGCTGGCTCGTACACAATTACAGTAAGTAACACATCTTGTTCAAATACATTTAACATTAATATAACGGATAATGCTAGTATAAATGTCGATTTTTATCATACCGAGCTATATAGTGCAGTAAATATTCCTTTTTATTTCACAAATAGAACCGAGTTTGAATCTAATGAAAATACACATGTAAATTATATTTGGGATTTTGGAGATGGAGCAATTTCAAATGAAAAAAATCCTGAACATACTTACACAGAATATGGTGATTTTAACATTAAACTGATAGCTATAGCTGATAATGGGTGTAAAGATTCGCTTATATTAAAAGTTAAAGTTGATGAAAATGAAGTTAAAATGCCTAATATTTTTACACCTAATGGCGATGGTAAAAACGATGTTTTAGTTTTAAACCCTAAGCCATTAACAAGCTATTATGCAGCTGTATTTGATAGGTCTGGTAGAGAAATTACACACTGGACAAATGTAAATAATGCTTGGGATGGCAAACTAAAATCAGGCGATAATGCTTCAGTTGGAGTGTATTATTATATAGTAAGCGGCATTGATACTGAAGGAAAGAAATTTAATTATAAAAGTTTTGTTCATTTATCTCGTTAACGAAATTTTATATACCCCCTAAAATTTGCAAGTCAGTTATACAAATATGAGATAATCAAAATAATTAATTAAACTTATAATCTTCAATAAATCCAGATTCTTTAAGCTCGTTTACTAAATTAGGTGTTACTTCAACCGAAACAGAACGAGAAAACATATCAATCCAAACTCTGGTTTGTTGGTGGTAAACCATAAATTTTACTTCTGTATTACCATCGTACTTTAATAGTTTTTCTTTAAGTATTGCTATTTCCTTTTCTTCAATTCTTTCTACATTAATTTTTAAAGTAAGCGATTTAAAAATATTCTTTTTTGCCTCAGATAATAAATCTACTGTACGAATATCAAACATTAGTTCACCCTCAGGACCCCATGCCTTTTCCTTTACAACTCCTTTAATTACAATTGTATATCCTTTTTGGAAATATTGTTTTAATTCAATCCATTGTTTATTCCAAAATAAATGCTCGTAAGTACCTGCATAATCTTCAATAGTAACCCTACCAAAAGGTTCTCCTTTTTTGTTTAAACGCTCTATACTATCTGTTACAAAACCAACTACTTTTATCTCTTGTCCTTTTATAGTTGCTAAATTGCTAAGTGTGCTAGTATCAGTAACTTTAAGAGCATTAATTTCTAACTTAAATGGGTCTAAAGGATGTGCCGAAAGATATACACCAATAGTTTCTTTTTCGTAATTCAATCTTTCCATTATAGGCCATTCTGTAGATACTGTAGGCTTTGGTTTTTCTATTTGAGCATCTAAGCTATCACCAAAAAGACTTGGTGCCGAACCTGTCTCATTTTGGAAACTATTTCCATATTTTGCAAGCCTTTCAATAAATGTTTGTCCTCTGTCATCTTTCGAAAAATATTCATATCTGTCAAACTCAAACTCATCAAAACCTCCAGCATAAGCAAGATTTTCAAGAGTTCGTTTGTTTACTGCCGAAAGTTTTACACGCTCAATAAAATCGTAAATATCGGTATATGGGCCATTCTCTTTACGTTCATTAATAATATTATCAACTGCCGAACCACCAACGCCTTTAATAGCTTTTAAACCAAAACGAACATCGCCATTTTTGTTTACCGCAAACTGTGAGTAACTTTCGTTTACATCGGGTCCCATAACCTGCATTCCCATATGGCGACACTCGTCCATAAAGAATGTAACTTTTTTAATATCGTTAAGGTTACGGCTAAGTACCGATGCCATAAACTCTGATGGATAATGTGCTTTTAAATAGGCTGTTTGGTATGATACATAAGAATAACAAGTTGCATGAGATTTATTAAAAGCATATTTTGCAAATGCCTCCCAGTCTTTCCAAATTTTTTCAATTGTTTCGTTTACATCTTGCTTTAAATCGTTACATTCTTTTACAAATTGGGGGTTTGCATTACAACCATCAACAAACTTAACTTTAAGTTCGTCCATCATTGCCTTAATTTTTTTACCCATTGCTTTACGCAAAGAATCAGACTCGCCACGTGTAAATCCAGCCAAATGACGAGATAAAAGCATCACTTGTTCCTGATAAACTGTAATACCATAGGTTTCTTTTAGGTATTTGTCCATCATAGGAACATCGTACACAATTTTTGTGTTATCGTGCTTACGTTCAATAAAATCTGGAATATATTCCATTGGTCCTGGACGGTACAAGGCATTCATTGCAATTAAATCTTCAAATCTTGATGGCTCAAGATTTTTAAGATGTTTTTGCATACCTGGAGATTCAAATTGAAACAGACCAATTGTATCGCCTTTAGCATAAAGCTCGTAAGTTTCTTCATCTTCAAGGTCAATATTTTCAATATCAATATCTATTCCTTTCGATAGTTTTACGTTTGAAACAGCATCTTTTATTATTGATAGTGTTTTAAGACCTAAAAAGTCCATTTTAAGTAAACCAATATCCTCAACATGTTTTCCATCATATTGAGTAACATAAGTTAATTCAGAATCTTTTGCAGTGCTAATTGGAACGTAATTTTCCAAATCGTCTTTACCAATAATAATTCCGCAAGCATGAGTTCCTGTATTTCTAACCGAACCTTCTAATACTTCGGCATATTTTAATACCTCAGCAGCATCATCATTGCCATCTTTAATAGCCTTTAATTCTGGAACTTCTTTAAAAGCTCCTTTTAAGTTTGTTCCTGGAGTATCAGGTACTAATTTTGCAATTTTATCGGTTTCCGATAATGGATATTCGTGTACACGAGCAACATCTCTAATAGCAGATTTTGCCGCCATTGTGCCAAATGTAACAATATGAGCCACACGTTTTTCGCCATATTTTTCTACTACCCATTTTAAAATTTTTGCACGTCCATCATCATCAAAATCAATATCAATATCAGGCATTGATATACGATCTGGATTTAAAAAACGCTCGAAAAGTAAATCGTATTTAATAGGGTCAATATCAGTAATTCGCATACAATATGCTGCTGCCGAACCAGCTGCCGAACCACGCCCAGGACCTACAACCACACCCATTTTACGTGCTGCAGCTAAAAAGTCCCAAACAATAAGAAAATAACCAGGAAATCCCATTTCTCTAATTACCATTAACTCAAAATCTAGTCGTTCGGTTCGTTCATCATTTACATCGTCGCCCCAACGCATTGTTGCCCCGTCGTAGGTTACTTTTCGTAAATAATCAGCTTCAAAAAGTGTTCGTAATACTTTTTCGTATCCACCAAGTTTTACGTATTTATCTCTTTTTTCTTCTTCAGTAATTTCACTTTCAAAAAATTTAGCAATTAAACTATCGTCATCAACGTATTTCTCACGATATTGCTCCATTGTGCCAAAATCTTCTGGAATATCAAATTCTGGCATAATTGGACTCTTATCAAGAGGATATTCTTCAATTTTATCGGTTATTTCTTGTGTAGATAATATTGATTGTGGCACATCAGAAAAGAGTGTTTTCATTTCTTTCTGAGTTTTCATCCACTCTTGTCCTGTATATTTCATACGAGTAGGATCGCTCATTACCCTACCAGTACTTACACATAGTAGACGTTCTTGTGCTTCCGAATCTTTTTCTTCTACATAATGAACATCGTTTGTAGCAACAAGTTTTATATTATGTTTTGTTGCAATTTCAATAATTTTAGAGTTTACAAAAACTTGGTCGTCGTAAACTTTTTTATTCATTTCAGGGTCGTCAGACTTATGTCTTTGAATTTCTAAATAATAATCCTCACCAAATAAATCTTTATACCACAAAGCTGCTTTTTCGGCTTCTTCAAAAGTGCTATTCATTATTTTCTGAGAAATTTCACCTCCCAAACATGCACTTAAAACAATTAAATCTTCGCTATTTTCTTTTAATAAATCCTTATCAATACGTGGTTTCATATAGTAACCCTCAAGCCACGAATACGAAACCATTTTAATTATATTTTTATATCCATTTTCATTTTTTGCTAAAATTACTAAATGGTGTCCGCCATAATCTTCTTTGGTTTCTTTTGTATGCATACCTCTACGAGCAACATAAGCCTCGCAACCAAGTATTGGTTTTATTCCTTCTTTTGTTAAGAGTTTATGAAATAATTTATTACCAAACATGTTTCCATGGTCAGAAATAGCAACGGCTTTCATTCCATCTTTTTTAGCTTTTGCAACAATATCTGGTATTGCTGCAGCTCCATCTAATATTGAGTATTGAGTATGCAAATGCAAGTGAGTAAATCCTACATTTGTTATATCTATTTTTTTGGATTCAACCGATAAAGATTCATTTGAGTTATCTTCTGTTTGCTCAGTTTCGGATAAATCTTTTTTGCTATATGGTTGAGTATTTAAACCAATTGGTTGAAAAGGTTCTGAATTTACTTTTTTAAACTCAGCAATATCATCGAAAGAGAATTTTATTTTTCTTGTAGGAATTATTTCTAAACGTACAAGTTCGAAAAAACATCGGGCAGTAGCTTCTACGTCGGCGGCTGCATTATGTGCTTCAGAAAATTCTTCGTTAAAAAGTTTTGTGTGTAACTCTCCTAATTTTGGCCATTTATACCCATTTCCTCGTGGTTTTGGCAAAGCACAATATTCTACCGAATCATCTTTTGTATCAACAACAGGATATTTATCTAATTTTGTATTTACACCTTTACGAATAAATTCTGCTCCAATAATATTATTATCGAACCCAATATTATGACCAACTACATATTCACATTTTTTTAATGCTTTATTAAATTCTTTTAATACAAATGTTAAATCAATACCTTGTTTGTTTGCTCGTTCTGTGGTAATACCGTGTACTTTTACTACAGCGTAAGGTATTTCGTAAGCTTCGGGTTTTATAATATAATTTTTAACTTCGATAAGTTTGCCGTATTTATCATGAACTTGCCATGAAATTTGAACCATTCGAGGCCAATTTTCAGAATCGGTTAATGGTGCATTCCAATTTTTTGGTAATCCGGTTGTTTCTGTATCGTAAATTAAAAACATAAAAGCAAGTTTAAAAGTTGTAATATTTTAAGGTTATAACGTTTATTAATTCATTATTTTTCCTTAACAAAGTTTTGTAAAAATATTGCTTTTATATGTCAAAATACGTCTTGGTATAGAATAATAATTAACAAGTTTTTAAATGATTGTTTTATATACTCAAACCAAATAGCTTTTAGGTTTTTCTACTTTTTCTTTTTCCATTTTTATTTGCATAAAATAGTAAGCGTAACAAGTTATGCTTACTATTTTAAACTCTAAAAAAGAAAAAATAAACCTGTATAAATTCCCTAAAAGCTAAATGGATTGAGTATATTATTAGTTTATGGGTAATTTTGATTACTAATATATATTTTAAAAAAATGACAGCTCATCTGCTTGTGGCGAGGAAACTGATTTTATTGATGTAATAGATTTGTTTAGGAAAACGGACAAGTATGTAAATTTATTTAATAATAATTTGCTAATTGAAAAAGATTTTTATCTTTGTAAGCTTTCAAAAAAGAATAACTTAAAAATATATAATTATGTTTAAAGGACATCCTAAAGGATTAGTACCCGCAGCTCTTGCCAATATGGGCGAACGCTTTGGTTTTTATACCATGATGGCTATTTTAGTATTGTTTTTACAAGCTAAATTTGATTTAACTGGTACAAATGCAGGAATTATTTATTCAACATTTTACTTCTCTATTTATATTTTAGCTTTACTAGGAGGTATTATCGCTGATAAAATAGGTAATTTTAAGAAAACTATTTTAGTAGGAATATTATTGATGGCATTTGGTTATTTAATTCTTGCTATTCCAAACCCTACACCAGTAGCAAATGTTCCTCTATATTTAGGAATTACTATTGTTGGCTTATTTGTTATTGCATTTGGTAATGGTTTGTTTAAAGGTAACTTACAGGCTTTAGTTGGTCAAATGTACGATAATAAAGAGTTTGAAGACAAACGAGACTCGGGGTTTTCTATATTTTATGCTTTTATTAATATAGGAGCTATTTTTGCACCAATAGCAGCTATATTTATGAGAAATTGGTGGTTAGGTAAAAATAACTTAGAGTATAACGCTACTTTACCAGAGTATTGTCATAGTTTTATTAATGGTGATATTTCTGAAACATCAACAGTTGCATTTCAACAATTAGCAAATAAAGTAAGCGGTAATGAAGTTGCTGATTTATTAGAGTTTTCTAATCGTTATTTAGATGTTTTTAATACAGGCTTTCATTATGCATTTGGTACAGCTATTATTGCTATGGGTATATCATTAGCTATATATTTATTTAATTACAAAGTTTATCCAAATCCTAAAGGAAGTGAATTAGAAGACGAAGATGGTAGCAAAACTGAGCTAACAAAAGATGAAGTTAAGATGGGGATTGCAGAAGTTAAACAACGTATGTATGCTTTATTTGCTGTATTTGGAGTTGTTATTTTCTTTTGGTTTTCGTTCCATCAAAATGGATTAACATTAACTATGTTTGCTAAAGATTATACCGATTTAAGTGTATTCAAGTTCGAATTGTTTGGTATATTATTTGAAGGAGCAGAACTCTTTCAATCAATGAATCCTTTCTTTGTTGTATTTTTAACTCCAATATTAGTTGGAGTATTTGGCTGGTTGCGTGTTAGAAATATGGAGCCAAGTACGCCTAAGAAAATTGCAATAGGAATGGGTATTGCGGCATTAGCATTTGTTGTAATGGCCGTTGGATCTTATGGTTTACCATTGTTTAACGAAATTAGTCCGAAAGCTGGAGGAACTCCTCTACCATGGGATAATATACCACGTGTAACTCCATATTTATTACTTCTTACATATTTTATTTTAACTGTAGCAGAATTGTTTATTAGTCCTATGGGAATATCATTTGTAAGTAAAGTAGCTCCACCACAATATCAAGGTATGATGCAAGGTGGATGGTTAGGTGCAACTGCACTTGGTAATCAATTATTATTATTTGGTGCTATAATGTATGAATCAATTCCAATTTGGTTAACTTGGACTGCATTTATTGTTGCAACATCTATATCAATGTTTACAATTATGTTTATGGTAAAATGGTTAGAACGAGTTTCTAAATAAAATATTCAAATTAAAAATATTAAAAGCCACTTGTTTACACATATAAACAAGTGGCTTTTATTTTAAATATAAGTGAAACACAAACTATCAATATTATTTTTAGTCGTATATTTTGCATTAAATACTTTGTTTGCTCAAGAGCTTGAAAAGTATAATGGAAAGTATGGAGGACCATTTATTTCATTTGGTAAAACTAAGTTTGGTAATACTTTTACAATAGGTGGAGGCGGTATTTTTGTAATGAAAAAATCATTTTTTTTAGGAATATTTGGACAAACTTCTGGGGTATTTTTACCTGTTAAATCGGAAAAATTTGATTATACCGATTACAATATGAAATCTCGTTATACAGGTTTTTTCATTGGATACTTTCAAAGTTTTAAGAAATCAAATAAATTCTATTTATCATATTATTCCAAGTTTGGTTTCGGACAAGTATATTTAGATAATAAAAGTACTTCTAAAACAATTTATGATTCAACATTTTTAATTGAACCAAATATTGAGCTTGTATATAGTGTTGCAAGGTTTTTTAAAATTGGAGTTGGAGCTTTCTACGATATTCATACAGGAGTAAATTTATTAGATTATAAAAATTCTGATTTTAATTCGTACGGAATAAGTATTAATTTTAGATTTGTAGCATCATAAATTATGAATAAAGAACCTTTTAATTCATATAGTAAATATATAAAATCGGTATTTGCTGAAAGAGTACAAAAAATCTCTATTGATGCAGGTTTTACCTGTCCAAATAGAGATGGTAGTAAAGCTCGTGGTGGATGTACTTACTGCGATAATAAAACATTTAACCCTTTTTACTGTTCGCCAGAAAAATCGGTTACACAACAATTAAATGAAGGAATTGCATTTTTTGAACCAAAATATAAAACACAAAAATATTTAGCATATTTTCAGGCGTATACAAATACTTACGATGAGCTTTCAAAACTAAAACAATTGTACGATGAGGCATTATCGCATTCAAAAGTTGTAGGAATGGTGGTTTCCACTCGCCCCGATTGTTTAAATAAAAATATTATTGAATTGTTAGACTCTTACACTGAAAAATTCCATATAGTTTTAGAAATAGGTATTGAAAGCACCAAAAATAGTACCCTACAACGTATAAATAGAGGTCATACATTTGAGGAAACTAAAAAAGCTTTTGAACTAGCTAAAAATACAAAATTACATATTGGAGGACACTTAATTGTAGGTTTACCAACCGAAACAAGAGCTGATATTTTACATCATGCAAAAGAAGTTTCTAGCTTAAATATACACACTTTAAAACTTCATCAGTTACAAATTATAAAAGGTACAGCAATGGCAAAAGACTATTTGCAGAATTCGCAAGATTATAATCTGTTTGATGTAGAAGCATATATTGAACTTATGATTGAGTTTCTTGAAAATCTTAACCCAAAGATAATTGTAGAGAGATTTGCAAGTGAATCGCCACGCGAAATGATTGTTGCACCAAAATGGAATGGAGTTAAAAATTATGCGATAACAGATAAAATTAGAAATGAAATGCTAAAAAGAAATACTTGGCAAGGAAAAAAATACTAATTTTGGGAAAACTATAAATACTAATGAAACTTTTTGCAGTAACAGGAAATCCGATAGCTTTTAGTAAAAGCCCAAATATATTTAATACATTTTTTAAAATTAATAGCGATAATGCTAAATATTTTCGTCTTTTAGCCGAAACAGCAAAAGAAGCAATTACAGTTTTTAATGAGTTAGAATTATCTGGAATGAGTGTTACGGCTCCGTTTAAAACCGATATAATACAGTATCTTGACGAAGTTGACGATATTGCAAAAAATATAGGAAGTGTAAACACAATAATTAGGAAAAATAATAAACTTATTGGTTACAATACCGATTATAATGGAATAATTAATAGTTTAGCTAATGTAAAAGATAAAAATATTTTACTTTTAGGTGCGGGTGGTGCTGCTAAAGCTGTAGCTTTTTCGTTAAAACAAAATGGTGCAAACATTACTATTGTAAACCGTACAAGAAAAAAAGCACAAGAACTTGCTGAAAAATTTAATATTCTGCAAAAGAATATTTCTGATATTGAATCAATAATTGACACTACGGATATTATAATAAATACCATACCAAATGGCGTAAAATTAATTAAAGATGAATGGCTAAATTCAAAGCATATTATTTTTGATGCTATTTATAATAACTCGGTATATAAAGAGGTCTCAAAGCAAAAATCAATAGCATTTATTGATGGTAAAAAATGGTTATTAAACCAAGCTATACCTGCGTACAAATTGTTTATTAATAAAGATATAGAAGTTAATAGTTCAGCCATAAATTTTGAATCGAAGCCAAAAGATAAAATAATATTAGTTGGTTTTATGGGTAGTGGAAAATCAACAATTGCAGAAAAACTATCAGAAAAATTAAATATTAAACATTTTAGTACCGATGTTGTAATTACTGTTAGAGAAGGTTTAAGTATTAATGAAATATTTGAAAAGCACGGTGAGCAATATTTTAGAGATGCAGAAGAACAAATACTAAATATGCTTTGTAGTATGGCAGGAAAAGGTATTATTTCGACAGGTGGAGGTGTTGTTTTAAGTGAAAAAAATAGAAGTATTATTGACGAAAATTATAAGTCTATATGGCTGTATGCAAATACACAAACTATAATGAATCGTACAAAACCCGAAAATAGGCCTCTGTTAAAAGATAATTTTACAGAAAAACGTATTTCAGAATTAATGAATGAACGAAAAAATTATTATACTCAGTCGGCAGATTTATTAATTAATACAAGTAATAAAACTATTGATGAGGTGGTTGAAATATTATTATCATTAGATTTGTTGTAAAAAATATAATAATATACTCAAATTACATAGCTTTTTCGGTTTTTCTGCTTTCTCATCTTTATTGGTTTAAAAATCTAAGTTAAAAAAAAGAATTCGAAAAACTAAATTGATTGAGTGTATTTATTCAAACTGAAAAAAGCTAAAACAAACTTTTCCGTAAGCACGAGTTTGTTGTGGTTTAGTTTCTTTAAAATTAAATTTATCGCTATGTTCAATAATTAATAAACCATCTTTAAGTAAGAAATCACCTTGTTTTACAAGTTTTGGGATATCTTCAAAATTTTCCATATCAAATGGAGGATCTGCAAAGATTACATCATATTTATTGTTCGATGCTTTTAAAAATTTAAAAACATTGGCTTTTATTATATTTAATCCTAAATCTAACTCTTCTGATGTTTTTTTTATAAAGCGAATATGATTAAAATCTCGGTCAATACAAGTAACGCTATCGCAACCACGCGAGGCAAATTCGTAGCTTATGCTTCCTGTTCCTGAAAATAAGTCTAACATTTTAACTTCTTCGAAGTCGATAATATTATTTAAAATATTAAAAAGGGATTCTTTAGCTCTATCGGTAGTGGGACGTGCTTTCAGTTTCTTAATGTTTCCGAAATGTTTGCCCTTATATTTTCCGCTTATTATACGCAATTTTGTAGATTTAGAAGGTTTGTAAATTCGCTTATTTTTATATCGTTAAAAATATAGCTGTAATTTAACGATGTTTTTAAGAATTTAATTTTCTTAATATAGTTTCTTAATAGTAGTATTTCATCTGATATAGAAGTAATTTTCCCACTTATTGATATTTCAACTTTTTCTGGTTGAAGTTCGAATTTATCGTAAATATTAAGTACAAAAAACACAAAATCGGTAGTAGTTTTATATTCAAATGTGTTTTTAAATTTAAGATTTCCTTTTTCTATTAAAGTAACATCAATAAAACTTGAATTTGAATCAATAATAATTTTAGTTTTATCTTTTGCTGTATTTAATGAATTTTCATTTATTATTATACTTGCCTGATTATAAATGGTATTGTTATTAAAATTAGTGTTTAAAAAATTAAGCAATTCATTGTTTATACTAAAAATATTATAATTGTTATTTCGGAGTTTATTACTTAAAACAACATCATTTTTATTTAAATTTACATTAAATTCTAAAATCTCTTGTTTTTTATATTCGTTGTAAAATGCATTTGGTACAATAATGGTATTTTTATTGTAAAATAAAATCTTTACTAATGTTTTAATATTTGGTATTATTTCATCTTTATTTATTATAAATTTAAGTTTTTCAATATATTCAGAAATATTATCAACTTTTATTATAGTACTTCTAAGTAAAACAAATTTATTTGTATGATTATCATATAGACTGTATGCGAAGTTTTTATCAGACACCTGTACTAATAAGCTATAATTATTTAGTCTATTAATATCGAAAGTTTCGTCTGTTAAGTTTATATTGTACATTTAAGCAATTTAATTACTAATCAAAAGTAATAAAAAAAGCTGAAACAACAAGTTTCAACTTTTCTATACTCTTTTATTTTTATTATACTCAAACCAAATAGTTTTTCGGTTTTTCTACTTTTTCTTTTTCCATTTTTATTTGCTTAAAATTGTAAGTTTAATAAGCTATGCTTAAAATTTTAAACTTTAAAAAAGAAAAAATAAATCCGTATAAATTCCCTAAAATCTAAATGGTTTGAGTATATAAAAGAACATTATTCCAAAACAATATCTCGTTTGCTTGTGGCGAGGAGATTTATTAAACTTTTGTTTAATTCCAAGCCATCCAATCTATATATATAGCTTGCGACCAAGCTCCGCCAGAATTATCAACTCTATAAATATTAACTTTAAACGAAGTTGAAGAAACCTGTCTTGTTGTAACTGCAAAAACACTTACATAGTTAGCTTCTTTGGCTGTTACATTAATTCTTGGTGTACCAGAAAATGCAGAAGGAAAGTTTATAGTTATAGTTTTAACTCCTCCCCCTGTATTTGGATTAACAGAAACCGTACCATGTTGTATTTTTTTTATTGTAGAGCCATTACCAACTTTAACCCCATAAGGGTTAACAGTGAACTGAGGTACTGTTCCTCCAACACTATTATATTTATTATATATATTTAATGAATTTCCATTACCACTAGTACTCGCATTATACAATATTTTCACATATTGATTGTTAGGATCTTGAATATCATCAAGAATAATACCTGATTCAGTTTCTAAATTATTAGATATTTCAATATTTGGTGTATCACCATAAATATCAACCAACTCACTAGGCGTTGTTGTTCCTACTGCAAGTTGTGCTCCCATAATAGAAAATGTATTATCCTGAGTAAGAGTAGTATTATTATCAAATAGATTGAATAAAACAGAATGCTTCACGCTTGCACCTGAAGCTCCAACCGTTGAATGAATACCAAAAACATACGAATTTGTTCCGTATATTTTATTATCATAACCAACTGCTAAAGCAAAAATTCCGCCATTAGCATAATTGCTCCAACCAAGAGCCATACCATAACCTAAAACCCCTGTTGCTTCATTGTTTGATCCAAAAGCCATACCTTTACCTAGCCAGCCAGTATAAACATTATTACTTGATCCAATTGCAAAGCCGCCATTTGCTGTATTATTTTGTCCTAGACTTATGTCGTTATAAGCTTCTGCTTTTGATTTGTATCCTATAGCTGTAGCATAATCGCCACTTGCCTCAGTTTCTGTGCCAATAGCAAAAGCTCCTTGACCTGACGATTTAGCTCCCATACCAAAAGCATAGGCATATTTGCCACTTGCTATTGTGCTATTAGTTGATGTTCCTGCCGAATCGACACCTGTAGAACCTATAGCAAAACTTCTTAAACCTGTTGCTTTTGCTCCTGAACCAATAGCATACGAACCACTATCTTGTGCAGTAGCATAATTACCAAATGAATATGAATTTGATCCTATTGAATTTGCAAAATACCCTATTGCTGTAGAATTACCTCCTTTTGCTCTTGCTTTATAGCCTAATGCTTGAGAATAATCTCCTATACTTTTACTTTCAAATCCTGTTGCCCAAGAATTTTGGCCAACACTATCAATGCTTTCAACTAAAACTCTACCTGCCATAAATGCTTCTTTTGCAGGATACCATAGTATGCGAGCTTCGCTTGGGTTAATTACATAAGATGTATCTCCACTATACACATTAAGTAAATAATCAGGCGTAGTTTTATCAAGACGATAACCCCCAATTGCAAAACCACCTTTTTTATTACTAGCTTTATCTGGGTCGGTTTCATCTTTTATATAAATTCGTACACTATCAGGTGTTACTCGTAAATACTCGTTTGTTACCGATTTGTCTAATCTATAACCCCCAATTGCAAAACCTCCTTTTTTATTACTTGCTTTATCTGGGTCATCGTTTACATATATTCTTACTCCACCATCGTAAACTGCTAATACTGTTTGTCCATCTTTATTTTTTACTTCAAAAAGTGGTAATGTATCGCTTACATCAGAATCTCCTTGTACAACAAGTTTTCCTTTAGGATTTTCTAATCCAACACCTACGTTTCTAGTGTTTTTATTGTAAATATCGTTACCATGAGATGCCCATAAATTACCATAAGCTCCCATATAAACTTGTCCTCCATTTGTTAAATACAATGTATCGTTTGAGAAATTTAAGACTTGTAATTCGTTTGTAGCGTCGTTGTCTAAAGGCGTATCCCAATTTACATAAGAGTTTGCACCTATTTCATGAGCCGTTAATATTTGGCCTTCTGTTCCATGATTACCACTATAGTCTCTAATACTTCCGTAATACATATCAAGATAATTTGCGGTATTATTACCTAAACCTAAAATATGAGCACCAGTAATATCTTGGCTATTCATATTAATACTGTTAGTTCCAGCACTATTTCCTTTTGTTAAAACTTCGGATAATGTTTGAATTTCGTTTGTTGCATCGGCATCGGCATCGTTAACTTCATCGGTAAATGAACCTCCACTATTTGAAAGTGTAACGGTACTTCCTGATTTATTTAAAACTTGTAACTCGTTTGTTGCATCGTGGTCAGCATCGTTAACATTATCTTGAAGTATTACGGTATTTCCTCCTGTTATTGATAAACTTGTACCTGAAACTGATAATGTTTGAGAGTCTGTT
>Ga0256827_10000310_pt1 | contig 29387 bp, 21 predicted proteins | sample CV84metaG_FD_185977 | JGI IMG/M metagenome (GOLD analysis project Ga0256827, IMG submission 185977) | Hydrothermal vent microbial communities from East Pacific Rise, Pacific Ocean - CV84 | ecosystem: Environmental > Aquatic > Marine > Hydrothermal vents | place: Pacific Ocean: East Pacific Rise...
CACCTATGGTTTTTAAGATATCTGCAACCTCTTTACAGTGAACATACTCAGCAACGGTTCTCATACCCAAAGAGTGTGCAAAACTATTTATAGTTTGAACTATCAAAAGTGAATTTTCATCCACATAGATATTTTTCACCAAAGAGCCATCGATTTTAAGATACTCAGGTTTAAACTTCAACAGATAAGCAAAGTTAGAATAACCACTTCCAAAATCATCTATAGCTATCTTACAACCAAGTTTTCTCATACCATCTATAAAAGTTATAACTTTTTTATAGTCTTTTATACTTTCACTTTCTAAAAGTTCAAAAGTTATAAGATTTGAGAGTTTTCTTGTTTCAAACTGCTCTTTTAAATACTCTATCAATTCTTGATTTATAACATCTTCTATCGATAAATTTATATTTATTCTTACTTGTAACTCTTCAGCTTTTTTAAATGCCTTATCTATAACTATCCTTGTTAAGTCTGAATAAAATTTAACTTTTTTTGCGATATCTAAAAAGAAAAATGGAGAATGAACTTTATCATCTTCTAAAATTCTAATAAGTGCTTCATATTTTATAATCTCTTCATTTTCATTATATATAGGTTGATAATAGAGTACAACATTATCAGATTTTATAGCATTTTCAATAATCTTCGTCCACTCAACATCATTTTGATATTCTCGATTTAAGCTACAACCATCATCATAGAACATATATTTAAGTCGCTCTTTTTTGGCTTTTTTAAGAGCCATATCTGCTGTTTCTAAAAGATTTACATCTTGTGTTGAGACCCCAACCGTAACATCAACCCTTATAAAGATATCATAATCACTAATTTTCAATGCACTTGAATTTATACTTTTGATGATTTCATTAACCATTTTTTTACAAACATCAGGATCAAAACATACCTCTTTCATAAGTGCAAACTGATCAGCACCTATTCTATAAAGTGTATAATCTTTATCTTTGATGAAATTTTTCAATATATCTGCAACTAAACCTATAACTAAATTTCCAATTTGTTCTCCATAAAGGTCATTTATATTTTTAAAACCATCTATATCAACAATAACTAAAACATATTTTTTGGATTTTTGTATATCTTTTAAAAGTGATTTTCTATTTTTTAACGATGTAAGCCTATCTGTATAAAGTTGATGATAAAGCTGTTTATTTTGAATTGTAAGCTCTTTATTTTTTTCTTCCAAATCATTTTCTAACTCTTTATTTAACTTTTCTAAAGATATTTTAAGTCGCTCATTTTCAACAACTACAGAAGCTTTTTCTATAGCTTGTAAAAGAAGTTCTATATCTATAGGCTTTACAATATAACCAGATATAGATTGTTGAATAGTTTTTTTAAGGTACTCATTATCACTAAAAGCAGTTGAATATATGACGGGAACAGAGAGATCTAACTGCCTAATCTCATCAACCATATCTATACCATTCATCTCTGGCATCAATATATCTGTTAAAACAACATCTATCTCTTCTTTGTTTTGTAGATAAATTTTTAAACCCTCTTTACCATTACTCGCTTTGATTATTTTCTTTACAAAAGGGGAAATATTTTGAAATATATCCTCTTGTAGAGAACTTTCATCTTCAACATAAAGTATAGTAATAGTTTTTAAGAGTTCAAAATTCATGATCTATTTTACTTTTTCTAAATACTCACAATCAACTGTATTTACTTTTATAGTATCACCTTCAAGAACATGATATGGTATTTGAACAACAGCACCTGTTTCTAGTGTAGCAGGTTTTTTACTTCCACTTGAAGTATCACCTTTAAAGTTTGGTGGTGTTTCTGTTATAACAAGTTCCATAATCTCTGGAGCTTGAACAGATATAGCTTGACCTTTATAAAAAACAATATCAACATTTATACCATCTTTAAACCATTTTGAAGCATCATCACACTGTTCGTAAGATAAACCAAGTTGATCGTAAGTTTCATTATCCATAAACTGGTACATATCTCCATCATCATAAAGATACTGCATAGTTTTATAGTCTATAACTGGAACTTCAAACTTATCACCAGCATGAACAGTTTTTTCAACAACTTTTCCATTTAAAAAACTTTTCATCTTCATACGAACAAATGCTGCACCTTTACCTGGTTTAACATGTTGAAACTCTACCACTTTATATGGAACTTCTCCAACTACTAAACGAACATTTTTCTTGATATCACTCATACCTATAGTTGCCATCTACCACACCTTGAAAATTATTTTCCAGTATTTTACTATAAAAGTGCTTAGAATGTTATAATGTCACAATTATTTACTTTTTAGGATATATAAAATATGGAATTTACTTTAAACGCTACAAGTGGAAAAGCCCGTGCAGCAACTTTAAAAACAGCACACTCAACTATAAAAACACCTGTATTTATGCCTGTTGGGACTATAGGAAGTGTTAAGTCACTAGATACAGAAGATGTGCTTAACTTACTAGGTGCAGAGATTATCTTAGCAAATACCTACCACACATATTTGAGACCTGGGGATAAAACTATTAAAAAAATGGGAAAACTTCATGGCTTTACAAAGTATCCTAAAAGCTTTTTAACAGATAGTGGTGGATTTCAAGCTTTTTCTCTATCTGATATCTCAAAACCAAAAAAAGATGGCATAGAATTTCGTTCTCACATAGATGGCTCTAAACATTTTTTCACACCGAAAAAAGTGATAGATATCCAGACAAATTTAGGTTCAGACATCATGATGATACTAGATGACCTTGTAGCACTTCCAGCGACACAAGAGCGTATCAAAGTAAGTATAGAAAGAACTACTGCTTGGGCTCAAGAGTCTATAGACTACTTTAGAAGTCAACAAGAAAAAGGGATATGCACTGAGCAAAATATCTTTGCAATTATCCAAGGGGGAACAGACAAGGCATTTCGTACAAAAAGTGCAACTGAACTTTGTGCTATGGATTATGATGGTTTTGCCATTGGTGGACTTAGTGTTGGTGAACTCAACAATGAGATGTACGATACAGTTGAACACACAACACAGTATATGCCAGAAGATAAACCACGCTACTTGATGGGTGTTGGAACACCTGAAGACCTTATAGAGAATATAGAACGTGGTATAGATATGTTTGACTGTGTTATGCCAACAAGAAATGCTCGCAATGGTACACTTTTTACATCATTTGGAAAGATAAATATAAAAGGAGCCAAATTTAAAGAGGATGCAGCTCCAATAGACCCAGAGTGTCAATGTCTAACTTGTAAAACATACTCACGAGCTTATCTGAACCATCTTTTTCGTGCAAGAGAGATAACATACTTTAGACTTGCAACAATTCACAATTTACACTACTATCTAAACTTGATGAAAGAGGTAAGAGAAGCTATACTTGAAGATAGATTTGATGAGTATAAAAAAGAGTTTTACAAAAAAAGAACTGCATAGTTTAATCTAAATATTATCTCCTTATAGATACAATATATACAAGACAAAGCACAAAGGTTTTTTCATGTTAAAAAATATATCTATAAGAACAAAGTTAATCTTTCAGGTCACTATACCTATCATAACTATCATAGTTTTAGCACTTATGATAGTTTACATACGCTACGGAGAAGTTCAAACATTTCAAAGAGCTAAAAAGTCATCAGAACTTCTAAATAAAATATCTGTATTAGTTCACGAAACCCAAAAAGAAAGAGGGATGAGTGCTGTATATCTTGGCAGCAATGGTAAGAAGTTTAAAGAAAAGCTATTAAATCAAAGAAAATTAACAAACAAGCAAATTGAGAATATAAAAAGCTTTATAAAAGAAAATAATTTAAATACACCTGACTTACTTGCTGATGTTATCTCAAAGGCATATACAGACCTTGATAAACTTCCATCAAAGAGAAAAGATATCATAAACTTAGATATAAAAACAAAAGATGCATTAAATTATTATACAAATATGAACAACGATTTTTTAATGATAATAGTGAAAGTTTCAGCTGTCCCATCAACACCAGAGATATCAAAACAGATCATCGCTTATCTTAGTTTTCTTATGGCTAAAGAGCGTGCGGGGATAGAGAGAGCTGTTGGAGCAAATATCTTAAATGCAGACTATTTTATAGGTAATTCAAAAGAAAAGTTTGCTGAACTTATAAGCACACAAAAATCATTTATGAAAACATTTGATGACTATTCTGATAATGACAGTAAAAACTATTTAAATAAATTGTTAAACTCAGACTCTTCTACAAAAGAGGTACAAAGAATAAGAAACATCATTTTAAGTGCTGATGAGATAGGTGGATTTGGTATAAATGCTACATATTGGTTTGACACTATATCTAAAAAACTAGGTTTGATCAAAAAAACAGAAAACTTTATAATCCAAAACTTACATATAAAAGATGCAGATACAAAAAAAAGTGTACAACTAGCTGTAGCTATAAGTAACCTTGTGCATGAAACACAAAAAGAGCGTGGAGCAACTGCCGGATATGTTGGAAGTAAAGGTAAAAATTTTGTTAAAAGACTTCCTGCTCAAAGATTAGTAACAGATGTAAAACTTAAAGAGTTTAGAACAGCATTTGCAACTATAGAAAAAAGTGCTATAAACGCAGAAGCAAAAGAATGGTTAAGAAAAGCTATAGTTGAGCTAAATAAACTAAAAACTATAAGAGATGGTGCTACTAACTTAAGTATGGATGGAAAAAAAGTTATAGGTTATTATACAAATATGCACGCACTATTTTTAAATTTTATAGGTGCTATAACACAAGATGCAAAAACAGCTATAGAAGCTAGAGCTTTACTTGCTTGGTATTATTTTGATATGGCAAAAGAGAGAGCGGGGATAGAGCGTGCTGTTATGAGTAATGCATTTGCAAGAAACAAATTTTTACCTGGCATGAAAGATAAATTTGTAAAACTTGTTACAGAACAAAGTAACTATATAAACAGTTTTGAAAAAGCAGCAACAAGAGAGATGATAAGATACTACAAAACTACTGTCTCAGGTAAAACTGTAGATGAAGTAGATAGAATGAGAGGAGTTGCTTTACACATAAACACTATAGGTGGTTTTGGTGTTAATTCAAACTACTGGTTTACAAAAATGACACAAAAAATCAATCTTCTTAAAAAAGGGGATGATTACCTTTCTCAAAAACTTGAAAAAACTGTAGAGATAGCTCTTAGCAATTCACAGATAACTCTATATACTATACTTATTATAGTTATAGTGATACTAATATTTATCCTTATTTTATCTAAAATAATTGCTGATGGCGTTACAAATTCTATAGCTAAATTCCAGATAGGATTACTAAGTTTCTTTGACTATATCAACAGAGATAGAAAAGATACAGAGTTCTTAGATGATAGTTCTGAAGATGAGATAGGAACTATGGCAAAAGTTGTAAATGAAAATATAAAAAGAACACAAAATAGTATAAATGAAGACAATGCATTTATTAAAAACACTCAAGAGATTATGGAAAAAATGACTAATGGTCACTTAAATGTTCATATAGAAGCAGCAACATCAAATGAAAATCTGCAAAACTTAAAAGACACTATAAACAGTGCCTTATCGCAACTTGGTGAAAGGATAAATACCCTTAATAATATACTTGATAAGTATTCAAACTATGATTACACTCAAGAAGTTATTGTATCTGGATTTGAAGAGGGAAGTACATTTAAAGCTCTTATAGAAAATATAAACGCACTAAGAGAAGCGATAACAAATATGTTAAGAAACTCATCTGAAAGTTCAAGCGAATTGTTATCTAAAGCTGAATTTTTACAAGATCAAATGAATGCACTAAATGATGCAACATTAGAACAAGCTAAAATGTTACAAGAAGCGGCTGATAGAATGCAAAATATAGATGAAGCAGGAAGAGATACATCATCTAAAACTTCAGAAGTTATGAGTCAATCAAATGATATTAAATCTGTTATATCTATCATAACAGATATAGCAGAACAAACAAACCTTCTTGCACTAAATGCAGCTATAGAAGCAGCACGTGCCGGTGAACATGGTCGTGGTTTTGCTGTTGTTGCTGATGAAGTTAGAAAACTAGCAGAAAGAACACAAAAATCATTAGCAGAAATAAATGCCAATATAAATATCCTAACTCAATCTATCACAGACATAAGTGTATCTATAGAGCAGCAAAGTAGTGATATAACAAGCATAAATGATACAGTAACTGTTATAGATAATAAAACTCAAGAAAATTCAGAGATAGTTAGAAATGTAGATGTAGTAACAACACAAGTTAGAGATATGGCTGTAACTATCTCAAATAATGTACTGAAAAATAAATTTTAATATTTTTCAGTAACTTTATGATACAATCATAGTAATTATATTTAAGGATTTTTTATGAAAAAACTTACTCTTGGTATTTTAGTATTGATAGGTATTATGAGCGGATGTTCTGCAACTCTTGGTAACGATGATTGTTGTTGTCACTGTAAACATAAATGCCCTTGCCAACACTACTATTATAGATAAAATCAGCTAATTATATTTATTAGCTGATTTTATCTCATTAACTCTTCTAATGCTCTTCGTTTTTGGATTTCTGGTTTTATAAAATGTTTAAAATGTTCAGCATTTATAGGTTTTTTTAAAAACCTTCTTACACCTATTTGTTTCATCTTCTTATAACTTTCTTTATTTTCATCACCACTTATACCAAAGATAGAATTTTTTAAATGTGGGTTTTCTATAAAAAGCATATAAGCAAACTCATAACCACTCATTTTAGGCATATTTATATCACTAAAAACCAGATCAGCACCATTTTTTTCTATAAATTCTAAGGCATCAAAACCATTTTCAAAAGAGAACATCTCATCATCTCTAACACCCAAATCTTCTAGGTGAGATTCTATTATCATTCTGATAGTTGGGGAGTCATCGAGTATTACTATTTTCATTGTTGGAAGTATAACCAATATATATAAACTACCACTGAACTACTAAAGATTAAACCTAAATTTCAGTAGAAATAGTATAAGATACTCAAATAAAAAATATTGTTTAAAAAAGGTAAAAAAAATGAATATCAAAAAAAGAGTTGCTAGTTTAGTCTTAATTATGTCAATACCTATGTTTGGAAGTAGTAGTTATAATTTAAAAGATGATCACTTTGTTATCATTGAAGTACTAGAAAACCCTGTTGCTATCAAAACAAACATAGATAGTAGTCGATCATGTGATATCACCTGTAGTCTCTTACAATCAAGAGCGGCAAAAATCCATAAAGGAAAAACACTTAAGATAAAAGTTATGGGTGATAATGACATTATCATAAAATGCAATGGTTCAAAAGGGATTACTATTAGTAGAGATTAGGATTATATCTGTTTTAAGACACTTACCAACTCATCTACTTCTAAGGGTTTTGCAAGGTACCCATCAAAGCCCATTTTTATATACTTCTCTTTATCACCACTTACAGCATTCGCTGTAAGTGCTATTATTGGCGTTAGAGAGTCTAAATCTTGTGATTTTTCATACTCTTTTATCTCTTGCATAGCTTCTATACCATTTTTATTTGGCATATTTATATCCATTAAAATCATATCATATCTATGTTCTTGAGCAGCTTTTAATGCTTCAACACCATCATTTGCTATAGTTACTTCTATTTCCATATCATCTAAAACTATATCTATAAGCATCTGGTTTGTTTTATTGTCTTCTGCTACTAAAACAGATACCCCACTAAAACTAATCTCATCCTCATCGATAGTTATATTTTTTTCTTCCTTTGAAATAGCTTCAACAGCTAAAACAAAACTAAATATACTACCTTTTGCTAACTCACTCTCTATCTTTAACTCACTTCCAAAAAGTTTTAACAAAGACGTTACTATAGAAAGTCCAAGACCAGTTCCACCATATTTTCTTGCAGTTGAACTATCTGCTTGTGTAAATGCCTTAGTAATATTTTCAATATTATCTTTAGATATCCCTATTCCACTATCTCTAACTTCAACATATAAAGATGATTTATCTTCTATAAACTCTATCTTAAGTTCAACTTCACCATCTTTTGGTGTAAATTTTATAGCATTTGATAGTAGATTTGAGATAATTTGTTTTAATCTTAATATATCTGTTTTTAGAGAAACAGGTAACTTAGTTGATATAGAATTTATAAGTTTTATATCTTTTTCTTTTGCATTCTGCTCAAAAAGATTATATATAGTATTTAACTCATCATATGTGGAAAATGAAACCATCTCTAAAGAAAATTTTCCAGATTCTATCTTTGTTATATCCAAGATATCATTTATGACATTGGTTAAAACCTTTGAAGAATTATCTATAGTTTGTAAATATTTTAATTTCTTTTTATCAGTTTCATCTTTTAACATAACTTGAACAAAACCAACTATAGCATTTAATGGAGTTCTTATCTCATGAGACATAACAGATAAAAAGTCACTTTTAGCTTTATTTGCAACCTCAACCTCTTCAACTTTTGTTTTTAGCTTTTCTACTAATTCTTGATTTTGATAGGCATATAAAATATTATTATGTACACTTGTTGCAGATTTTCTAGACAATATCAAAAGAAGAAAAAAGTATATAATCATAGCTATAGCACTTATCCTTGAACTATTATTATCCATATTTAAAAATACATATATGTAAGGTAAAATTATAAATGATAAGTAGGCATAAAACATTTCAGCTTTCGATGACAAGGTTATAGCAGCCCCAGATAACAAACCTGCTATCAACATAAGTATAACAGTTTGATACTGTATATCCTCAGGCAGTATAAAAAATGCACTCATTCCCCATATAAGTGCATTTATAGATGAAAGTAAAAAAAACATTTTATAGTGTTTGTCTATATTTTCACATCTAAATTTATCTGATATATATGTTCGGTGTAATTGCCATCTCATCAGCAAAGTTATAGTATTTAAAGTTATCCATATCCATAAATTTGTATCATCAACAAGATTATAAAATGAAAAAAAGATAATTAATGATAAAAGAAAAATAGCACCCAAACCACTTAAAAGATTTTCAAATAAATAATTTACTTTGTTACACTCTATAATATCTTTATTATTTTGCAAAATAATATCCTTCTACTTTAACTTTTATGTCGCTTAAATCTTACCGCATGGCTCAAAGGATTTGAAATAAGCTTTTTTTGATACTCTATCATTTTATAAAAAGGGTTTAAAAAGTTATCTAAATCATCTTGTTTTATATCTTCAACACAAATCCTATTTAAGATTTCAAGAACAACAAGTGTTGATTCTATCGTTGATAGATAAGCTTCATCCGGTTGTACTTTTATTTCATACTTTGAAATTCTGCTACTTGTAAAACTCATATGTTTTAAACTACTCAAATTTTTACTTTGAGTAAATATCTTTTTTGTACAAGCCCATGTTGAATCTATGATAAATATCGCTAATGGTTTTGTATCAGAAAATGGTACTGTTTTTTCACTTAAGTTTAACGCATCTTTGGATGGAAATAGTATATAACTATCATGAGTATTAATTATCTCATTTATTTTGTTATGATTTGAAAAATCTATACCAACAAAAAGTTCAGAATTTGTTAAACTTTGATGTGTAAAATGTCCAGTATTGTTCTTTACTTTTTTAAACTCTTTTGGATGCATAAGTATAACAAATTTTGTTTTTGTATCTATATGTTCAAAATATTTACACATACAAGAACTTTTCGGTCTATAACACTTATAACATTTTTCTCTATCACCATAATATGTCTTCATAAAGCAAATTATACTAAAATACTCTTATGAATAAAGATAAATATAACCTTATCGTAATAGGAAGTGGTGCTGCTGGACTTATCGCCTCTATAGTAGCTGCGAAAGATGGCAAAAAAGTATTATTGTTAGAAAAACTACCTAAAATAGCGTCAAAGTTAAAAGCAACAGGTGGAGGTAGATGCAATATAACAAATACGCTCCCATCTCAAGAGTTTATGGAAAAATTTGGTAGAGATGGTAGATTTATGCAAGATGCCTTAAAAGCATTAAGCAGCAAAGCACTTTTAAAGTTTTTAGAGGATATTGGCGTTAGCACTCATGCTCCAGACGGTTTTCGTGTTTTTCCTACATCACACTCATCTAGCACCATTATATCAGCATTTGAAGGTAAATTGAGTGATATTGGCGTTAGAGTGATTTGTAAACAAAGAGTTCAAGAGATTTTAATAGATGATAAAGAGATTATTGGCGTTAGCACTCAAAATAACACTTTTTTTACCCAAAATATTATAGTTGCAACGGGTGGACTTGGTTATCCTGCCCTTGGTGCAGAAGGTGATGGATATAAACTATCACAACAACTAGGACACTCTATCACTCAGCTTAGTCCAGCTATGATGCCCCTTAAAACCAAAGAGTTATGGGTGCAGAATTGTCGAGCAGATACTATCCCAAAAGTTGAACTTAGAGTTAATCTAAAAAAACATAAAAAACTAAAAGCGAAGGGTGATCTTATCTTTACAAAAAATGGTGTTAGAGGACCTGTTATACTTGACTTTGCAAGAGAGATAACACCACTTCTTAAAAACTATGATGAAGTACCACTTCTACTAAATATGACAAAAGGGATGAATGAAGATCAAATATCTAAACATCTAAAAGACAAAGCTCTAAAAAATCCTAATAGCACTATACTAGAACTTGTAACTACCCTCCTTCCACAAGCACTTTCTAAAGAGATATGTAACTTATGCTATATCAACACTAACTTAACTTATAAAAAATTAGAGGGTGAAAAAAAAGCAAAACTCATATCTACTCTATCTTCAACCCCACTAACTATAACCGGACATGATGGTTTCAAAATGGCGATGATAACAAGAGGTGGTATAAGTTTAAAAGAGGTAGATCCAAAAACGATGCAAAGCAAAATTATAAAAGGTCTTTATTTTTGTGGAGAAGTTCTAAACATTGATGGTCCATGTGGTGGCTACAACCTACAGTGGAGCTTCTCAAGTGGCTTTCTTGCAGGAAAATTACTATAGTTATAAAAAAGAGGATTACACACCTCTTTTGTCCATTTATATTTTATCTTATTTTATTTTAGTTACAATACATAAAACGATACGAAGGTTATACTTATGTTTAAAAATCTATCTATAAAAATAAAGCTTGCTCTTCTTATAGCTTTTTCATTAATTGGTCTAGCACTTAGTATCTCATATATCGCATTAAATCAAGCTACACAAACTGCCATAGATTATGAGATGAAAAAACTCTCAACTGTAGAAGTAACCAAACACTCAGAGATAAATAAATATCTAAATACACTAAAAGAATTACTTATATCTATGTCTATGAATAATTCAACACATGAAGCATTTTTAGAATTTGATGAAGCCTATCATAAGATAAAAGAGGAGAGTCACTTAAATATAGAAGATGTAAAAACAGCCCTTAAAGCTGACTACGAAGCAAATTATATAAGTAATATAAACTATAATGTACCACGAGCAAATAAAAAACGAATTGTTTCTGAGTATCTACCAAAAAATGATGATGCTATGGTTGCTCAATATATATTTATCACAAAAAACAATGCACCAGTTGGTAAGAAAAATGCACTAACATACAATCCAAAATTTGATATATCTTATATGAAAATACATAAAAAATACCATCCATCATTCAATACATATCTAACATCTTTTGATTTATATGATATCTTTTTGATAGATGAAGAGGGAAATATAGTCTATACAGACCTTAAAGAGAAAGATTTTGCTACAAACCTTTCTGATGGAGTTTATGCAAATACAGGACTTGCAAAAGTTTATAAAAAAGCACTCAATTTAGATATAGGCGAGATAGCATTTGAAGATTTTGAACCTTATGAACCAAGCTATAACCAATACTCATCTTTTATAGCAACACCAATCTTTATAGATGGTAAAAAAGCTGGTATCCTTGCATTTCAAATGCCTGTAGATATGATAACAAAAATCATGCAGTTTGATAAAATGTATCAGACAGCTGGACTTGGAAAAACAGGTGAGAGTTATCTTGTTGGTGAAGATTATATGATGAGAAGTAATTCAAGGTTTCAAAAAGATATAGACAATAAACTTATACAAGAACTAGGAAGTACAATAGGTGTACTAAAAATAAAAACAAAAAGTACACAAGCAGCACTTGCACTAGATCTAACAGAAAAAGATAATGTTGGAAAATGGATTATAAATGACTACAGGGGGATTAAAGTTCTTAGTGTTTATCATGCTGTAAATGTATATGATCAAGCAAAATGGGCTATCGTAGCAGAACTAGATGAATCTGAAGCTCTTCTTCCTGTAGCAAATTTAAAACAAAACCTTATTATTATATCTCTTATACTACTTGTTTTATTTACTATTATTTCTCTATCTTTAACAAACAAAATTATAGGACGACCTCTTAGCAAATTTCAAGATGATTTACTTCACTTTTTTGAATTTTTAAAAGGAAATGAGAAGTCTGTCAAAAAACTCAAAGTATCTTCACATGATGAGATAGGTATGATGGCTAGCTCTATAAATGAAGGTATCCTTATAGCAAAAGACAACTTTGAAGAGAGAGAAAAAGAGTACTGGATACGAGATGGTATAAATGATTTAAACAACAAACTTATAACTGCAACAGATATGAAAGATCTGACACATAAGGCTATAGACTTTGTAAGTACTTATCTAAATGCTGGAGCTGGTGTACTTTTTATATACAATGAAGAGAAAGGAACACTCCAAGAATACGCAAGTTATGCATATACAAAAAGAAATTCACTATCAAACACTTATAAGCTAGGAGAAGGCGTAGTTGGACAAGTTGCCCTTCAAAAATCACCAATAGAACTAAACAACCATCAAAATAAAGATATTGTTATCCAAACTGCAACGCATACATCAATCCCACTAAATACTTATACATATCCACTAATATATCAAGAACATATATTTGGAGTTATCGAGATAGCTAAAAACACATCTCTACATAAAAAACATATAGAATTTTTAAATAATTCTAGTGAGGTTATAGCAACTGCAATCTCAACTTCTATACAAAATATGAAAGTAGAAGAACTTCTAGAGAATACAAAAAAAGCAAACCTAGAACTTAAACAAAATCAAGAAAAACTTGAGATAGCTAACGCCAATATGGAAGAACAACAGCAACAACTTGAGATAGCTAACGCCAATATGGAAGAGCAGCAGCAACAACTAGAAGAAGCTAACGCCAATATGGAAGAACAACAGCAACAGCTCCAGATATCAGAACAAAATCTTAAAATTCAAAATGAATCTTTAGAGCATGCCAAAGAGGAACTAGAAAGAAAAGCAATGGAGTTGGAACAATCTAGCAAATATAAATCAGAGTTTTTGGCAAATATGTCACATGAACTAAGAACTCCATTAAATGCAATAATACTACTTTCTCAACTACTATCTAAAAATAAAAAAGAGAATCTAAATAAAGATGATATCAAAAAAGCTAAAACTATATTTAACTCAGGTAATGAACTTCTTAGACTTATAAATGATATCCTAGACTTATCAAAAGTTGAATCTGGAAAGATGGAAGTTATAGTTGATAGTTTTGATTCTAGTGAATTTTTAGAAAATATAGAAAGTCTGTTCGAAAACTCAGCAAGTGAGAAAAATCTAGAGCTTAAAATTGTAGATAATTATAAAGGTATTATAAATAGTGACTCAGATAGAATATCTCAAATAATAAGAAACCTTATCTCCAATGCACTTAAGTTCACTAAAGAAGGTTCCATAACTGTAGAGATAGCAAAAACAGACAATCAAGATAGACCTATAAAGATATCGGTAACAGATACCGGCATAGGTATCCCTAAAGATAAACAAGAACAGATATTTAAAGCTTTTACACAAGTTGATGGTAGCACAAGTAGAGAATATGGTGGAACAGGTCTTGGTCTTTCCATATCAAGAGAACTATCACATCTATTAGGTGGAGAGATATCACTAACAAGTACAGATGGTATCGGAAGTACATTTACAGTCACACTTCCAGATCTTAAAGAAAAAATCAATCATAAAGATAAAGCTGTAAAAAAACCACCTCTACAAGAGAAAAAAGTTCAAAAAGAGACTAAAGCAGAGACTAACAAAACGATAGAAGTGCAAGATGATAGAGATATTTTAAAAGACAATTATGCTATGTTAGTTATAGATGATGACATACCATTTTCAGAGATAGTCTATGATAATATAAAAAAACACAACCATTTTGGTTTGATAGCAAACACTGCAAATGATGGTATAGAACTGATAAAAAGATATAAAATATCTGCTATACTCTTAGATCTTACACTTCCAGATATGAATGGTATAGATCTTTTAAAAGAACTAAAAAACAATGATAGCACAAAAGATATCCCTGTATATATCATCTCATCAAAAGACAAAGATGATAACACACTAAAGATAGGTGCTCTAGGATATGGTCAAAAACCTTTACTTGAAAATGATATAGATGAAGTTATATCAGAACTTGAAAAGTTTATAAAAGATTATAAAAAGACAAAAAAAACTGTACAAACTTATCAAAAACTAGATGATGTAGATATGGAAGATCTTACAGTTTTAATAGTTGATGATGATATAAAAAATATATTTGTACTCGACAGTGCTTTAAATGAATACAATGTAAATGTAGTAACCGCTTATAACGGTAAAGAAGCTATACAAAGACTACAAGAGAATGAAGATATAGATATAGTTTTGATGGATATTATGATGCCTGTTATGAACGGTTATGAAGCTATAGAAACGATACGAGAAGATGAAAAATTGAAAAACATCCCTATCATAGCAGTTACAGCAAAAGCTATGAGAGAAGATAAAGAAAAATGTATGAGAATAGGTGCTGATGATTTTATGTCAAAACCTATAGATGTTGATGCTCTTATGAAACTTGTAAAAGTATGGAGTGATAAAAAACATAGATGAAAATAGCAAAATATATAACTCCTGAAGATACGATACAACTCCTCGTAACATCTCTTCATTCTAAAAAAGAGATAAAAGAGTTTTTATCTGAACTAAAAGATAATAACATCTATGAGATAAGTTTTATCAATATAAAAATACTACCTGCAAAAGTTATCATAAGACTTCAGGAATTAAAAGAAAAAATCACAATAACAGTAAATAAAACTAGACTTAAATACTATCTTAGAGACTTAGGATTTTATGTTATACTTCAAGAAAACAAGTATCTTAAAAAAGAAGACAGAATAAGAAAAGTACAATATTTAGCACTTGGAGGTAGTGCGGGAAGTCTTAAAAAATTTATGCAAATTATACAGGCACTTCCATCTTCTACACTTAGTATATTTGTTGTTATGCATCAAAAATCAGATATAAAAAGTTCTCTTGCTGAAATCTTACAAAGAAGTACAAATCACTATAAAGTAACAGAAGCTGTATCTGATACAAAAGTTATGCCATCCACTATTTATGTAGCTCCATCAAACAGACATATGATTGTTGCAGGTGGATTTATATTTTTAACTGATGATGAACCTAAAAACTTTTCAAAACCATCTATAAGTACAACATTTGAATCACTAGCATACGAATACAAAGACTCACTTCTTGGAGTTATAGTTTGTGGATATGGTGCAGATGGAAGTGATAGTTTATCTCATATACGAAAAAATGGTGGTGTAGTTATCATAGAGCAGCCATATGAATGTAAAGCAACACCGATGCTTGAAAATGCCATAAGTACAAAAGAGTATGATTATATACTAAGTATAGAGAAGATAAATCAACTCTTGTATAACCATCTAAATAATAAAAATGAGATAGATATGTATCTTGATAAATTTTTAGATGACATATATATCAAATATGGATATGACTATAAACATTATAATAAAAATCATATTGTAAGAAGAATCACACATTATTTTCATATACTAGGTGTAAATAACTTCAAAGATTTTAGTTATAAAGTACTTCATGATAATGATATTTTTAAAGATCTTTTTTTGGATATATCTATAAATGTTACAACACTTTTTAGAAATCCTTTAACATATAAGAAATTAAGAGATGATATATTTACTACATTTAAAGATAAAGATGCCATAAAGATATGGTGTGCAGGTTGTAGTAGTGGAGAGGAACCCTACTCTATTGCTATATTTTTAAAAGAACTAAACCTCTTAGATAAATCACTTATATATGCAACAGATCTTAATGATGTTATATTGCAACATGCAACAAATGGTATCTACTCAAATGAGAACTATAAACTTTTTGAAGAACACTATAAAGAAGCTGGTGGAACAGCAAAACTAAAAGATTATTTTACAGACTATGAAGACTTTAGCATTATCTCAAAAGATATAAAAGAGAAGATATTATTTTTTAGACATAATCTTGTTACAGATGGTACTCTAAATGAATTTCAGCTGATATTTTGTAGAAATGTTATAATATATTTTGATGAAACTTTGAAAACAAGAGTGTTTAATCTTTTTGATGATTCATTGGCAAAAGATGGGATACTTGTTCTTGGAGAAAGTGAAAGTTTTGATGCAAGAGAACACTTTACAACCATCGACAATAAACACAAAATATACAAAAAGATATCTGAATGAGAAATGCAAAAATACTACTTGTTGATGATGTTGAAGCAAATATTCTCTCTTTAGAATATCTACTAAGTGACTACTTTGACAACTTAGATATCATAAGCGTATCAAATGGTGAAGATGCACTTAAAATATCTTTTAGCCAGACTATAGATTTTATTATTCTTGATGTTCAAATGCCAAATATGGATGGTTTTGAAGTTGCAAAATTTTTAAAATCAAATAAAAAAACACAAGAGATTCCTATAATATTTTTAACAGCTGCATTTAAAGAAGAGGAGTTCCAAGAAAAAGGATTTTCTCTTGGAGCAGTTGACTATCTAACTAAACCTATAAATAACCATCAGTTTATAAATAAGCTTAGACTTTATGTTGAGATATTTCAAAAAAACATCATCTTACAAGCTACTGTACAAGAAAACAAAAAGCAAAAAAAAGTTCTACAAACTATCCTTGATACAGAAAAAAATCTTATCATAGTAACTGATTTTAAGGAGATATCATTTGCAAATAAAACTTTTTTAAACTTTTTTAATGTAAGTTCCATAGGTGAATTTATAACTAAAAAAAACTGTTTTTTAGATACGATTATAGAAGATAAAAGTTCTATAAAAATTGATGATTTTTACAAAAGTATAAAAGATGCAAAAGATGAAGACAGAATAATTCATATAAAAGATACAAAAGATGATGAAAAATCATTTTTAATAAATATATCTAAAACAGATGATGAAAACAATATCTTTTTAATAAGCCTAACAAATATAACCAATATGAGAAAAAAACAACTAGATATAGAAACTAAAGCTTTTCAAGACTCTCTTACTGGAGTATATAATAGAAATAAATTTAACGAAATACTTCAACTTGAGATACAAAAAGCAGATATGATAAAAAGACCTTTTTCATGTGTTCTTATAGATATAGACAATTTTAAAAATTTCAATGATACATATGGTCATCTAGTTGGTGATGAAGTTCTTATCATGCTAGCACAAACTGTAAACAAAAGTATAAGGAAAAGTGACTTTTTTGCAAGATGGGGTGGTGAGGAGTTTGTACTACTTCTACCACATACAACATTAGATATAGCTATAAATATAACAGAACATATAAGAAAAACTATAGAAGAGCTATCACATCAAGAAGCGGGAAGTATAAGTGCAAGTTTTGGCGTTACACAATATCATAATGATGATACTATAGAGAGCATATTTAAAAGGTGTGATGATGCACTTTATGATGCCAAAAACAGTGGTAAAAACTGTGTTAAATCAAGATAGGATGATACTTGATACGATACGATAAGTCAAAAAACTCAAAACCTGTTTTTTATATCAAAGGTATATTTTTACTACTTCTTCCACATATATTTTATATAAATAAAAAAAAAGATATTTTACTAAAATATAAAAATGACGAAGAGATACTAAAAAGAGTAAACTACTACAACAAAACTAACAAGATAAAAATAAATGATGATTTTATATCTATAAAAGAGTTTTATAAAACAAAAAAGAAAACATACTTCTTCGATCTTCTAAAATACTTAAAATATTTTAAAAAAGATATAAAATTCTCCTATCTTTTTGGAGATATAACAGATATACCACCCGTACCTAGTATAGTAAAAAGTCGTCCTATCTCAGATGAAAACCAAAATTCTGTTCTCATGAAATTAAATAGCGTAAGACATTTTATATTTGTAAATGATACAATCAGTTTTAAAAATAAACTACCAAAAGCTGTATGGCGTGGAAAATGTTATAGAGAGCACAGGATAAAATTTGTAAAAAACTACTATGATAAAGACTTTTGCGATATAGGTCAAACAAATACAAAAGGTGACTTGTCTGTAAAATGGCAAAAAAACAAAATGAGTATACAAGATCAACTAAACTATAGATATCTTATAGCCATAGAGGGAAATGATGTTGCATCAAATCTAAAATGGGCTATGAGTTCAAATTCTCTTGTAATGATGTCCAAACCAAAATATGAAACTTGGTTTATGGAGGGAACTCTTAAAGAGAACTACCACTATGTACTACTAAAAGATGATTATAGTGACTTAGAGGAGAAGATAAACTACTACAACGAGCATAGAGATGAAGCAAAAACTATCATAAACAATGCTCACAAATTTGTAGAGATGTTTAAAAACCAAGATAGAGAAGATGCTATCTCTGTATTGGTTTTAGAAAAATATTTTAAAAATTTATATAATTAAGTCTAATTAAACTTTTAACTGAGAAAAAATCTCTTTTGTCACTTCTAAAATATTCATATCACTTATCTGTATAACTTTATCTCTTTTACCTATAGGTCCATAAGAGTCTGTATCACTAGAGTTAAAGAGTGCATAAGTTGCTACTCCACTTGCACTTGCTAAGTGCATAGGACCTGTATCTGCACATACAAAACCATCAAGGTTTGCCATAAATGCAGCAAGTTTTCTTAAGTCTTTTTCAGCATAACTCAACATACCTTCATTTAAGACATCTTTTATATCTGGAGACAATATATCTATAACAAGAATATCCTTATCTATTTTATCCAAATTCACTACTAGATCTCTCCACCAATCATCATCTAATCTTTTTTCCCATCTTGCATTTCTAAATATAGCGATTACTTTTTTATATGAACTTCCATCAATTAAAGAATTTAAATTTCTTTTTCCTTCTAAAAGCTCCTCTTCACTAAGTGCTATATCCATCCTGTAGTTATAATTTGGTTCTTTTCCTAATGCTTTCATAAGTTCTAAAGGTTTCAAAGAAGCATGCAGTACCCCATCTTTTTTTTCAACACAATGTGTCACCGCACTAAAAAGATCATCTTGACAAAATCCAACTTTATATCTAGACTTAGATAAAAGAATGGCTGTTTTATCACTACTTGAACCATAATTTACATTTAAAACTAAATCATACTTAGTAGATCTTAAATAGTTTATATACCTTATAAGTTCTACAGGATTTTTTAATTTTTTTCTTGGAAAATCAAATACTTTATCAACATTTTTAAATCCACTAAACAAAGTCTTTGTAAAACCAGCACCTACTAAAATATCCACTTTAGCATCTGCAAACTCATCTTCTAGCTGCTGTATAATTGGTGTAATAAAAAGTACATTACCTATACGATAGTTAATTCTTACTATAAGAATTCTTTTTATATCATCTTTTATAACATCTTTAGATATATTTACAGGAACTATAACCTTAAGAAATCTAAAAAAATATCCCTGAAATTTTTGTCGTAAAACCGAATGTAAAGGTCTCGTTTTTTTCATCTTAGTCCTTCGTATAGTTTTTTAATAAAAGTAGCGAATAGAAGCAAATCCATATGCACCACTCTCTTTTATAAGTTCTATCTGTTTTTCGGATATAATCCCACCTAAAGCAAAGATATCTATATCAACCTTTGAAACTAGTTTTTTCAAATCATCTATACCCTTTGGTTCACCCTTATTAGGTGAGGCAAATATAGGACTATACGTGACCATATCAGCACCTAATTCTTGTGCTTTTAAAACCTCAGCATATGTATGTGTACTAACTATAACTTCTAAACCAACATCTTTTGCTTTTGGGATATCTTCTAAAGATTTTGAAGGAAGATGAACACCACTTACATGTAGTTTTTTAGCTAATCCTATATCTTCATGGATAAAAGATTTAATACCTTCAAATTGATTACAAACTTCCATAAAATGTTCAGCTTGAAGTTTATAATTGGGATTATGCTTATCTCTATAAAGAACAAAGTCAGGAAAATGTTTTCTCAACTGTTCATGCAGTATACTTCTAAAAACAGCAGGAGTATCCGTGTAAAACTCCCTTGATGTTATAAGATACTTTTTCATACTATCGTAATAATGGATTTACATAAGTAGTGCCAACTTTTGCAAAATCTATATCTTGCTCTTCAAGTTCACCACGATATCTTTTTGCCATATCATCTATATGTTTATGCAGTCTATTTAACAAGTAAAGTTCATCAACATTGTATTTAGCTCTTGATTCATCTATATAATTTTGCAAAAATTCAAGTGCTGATAATTCATCTTCAAAACTAATGCTTTCTATAATCTCTTTTATCTCGTCATATTCACCTGAACAAGATGATAAAAAATCATAAGAAAGGTCCATAGTTTTTAAAGTTGATAAAGCCTTTGAAAAAGATAGATGATTATAAATCATACACCCTACAAAATATTCTATATCTGAAGATTCATACTCTGAGTATTGGTTCTCTTCTTTATCAAAATGTTTATGCCATATCTCTAAAACTTTTTTTATCTTTTCATTCATCTTTAAACTCTATTTTTTATGTATTATACAAAAAAAATGGTATACTAACTTTATGATACAGTTAAACAGTGCCAAAATGACACTTTCACTTATACTTCCAAATACAAACAAAGCGCTAAAACAAGTTATACAAGATGCGACACCTAAAGAATTAAAAGAGTTATCCAGATCAAAAGATTTAAAATCAGTTCTTAACTCTATCTTTAAAAAAAGTTCTCAAGATTCAAATCAAAATAAAACACTACTCACCTTAGTGAAAAACAATCCAACCCTCAAAGAGTTATCTAACCCTATACATACAGCCAAAGAGTTAGTTAAACAACTCGAAAAAAGTATAAAAGAGGAACAAAAAAGCACCTCTAACGCCAATAATCTTGCAGATACTAAAATAACACCATCTAAAGAAAAAATAGCACTACAAAATACAACACTGCAAAATACAAAAGAGACATTAAATAAATTTTTAAATGATATAAAAGATATAGATAATAAAACATTATCTACAAAGATAGAAAATTCAGGTGTTTTTTTAGAATCAAAAATAAAAACCCTTCAAACACCTAAAATGAATCTAAAATTAATACTTCAAGACTTAAGTAAACAACTAGATACAACCCAGCTAACTAGTGTAAAAACTATAAATACTCAATTAAAAGATATATTATCTAGTGACTTATTTAAAAACATTAACAATGAAGAGTTGTTTAAAAATATAAAACCAGATATAAAAGAATTAACTCAAATAACTAAAAATGTAGACAATATAATTGATAAATTAAATCAAAGATTAACATCAAATATGGATAAAACTACAAATCCTAAAGATATACTTTTTAAAGAGACAACTAAACACTCTATCACAAAGCTACAACTACTAAATCATCCAGAAAAATTATCTACTCAATCACATACAAAGAATCTTTTCTCAAATGACCTAAAATCTGTTTTACTCAAGGCACAAGATGATATCTCAACATCAACTATTCCAAACAAACAAGAGTTATTAAAACAGCTAGATAAACTTACACTCCAGATAGATTATCATCAGTTAGTATCTCATCTTTCAAATTCATCATCACTATATATACCATACTCATGGGATGACCTAGAAGATGGAGAGATAAGTTTAAAAAACACCCAAAATGATAGTTTTTTTTGTGATATAAACCTAAAACTAAAAAATGATGGAGAACTAAGACTAAGATTAGGATTATTTCAAAATAATATATTAAATATAAATATTACAGCGACAGATAATCAATTTAAAGAAAAATTAAAAGAAAACATGCCAGAACTTAAAAAACAACTCTTTAAAATTGGTCTTACACCACAAGATATAAGATTTATAGAAGATATTGGCGTTAGAACATCATATGATGATTCAAATCAACATATAGACGTAGGTTTTGAGGTAAAAGCATGAAAGAAAAAGCAGTAGCACTAAAGTATGACAATTCTTCAAATTCAGCACCTATAGTAACAGCTAAAGGTGAAGGTTTTACAGCTAAAAATATTATACAAATAGCAAAAGAAAATGATATACCTATACAAAAAGATGAAGATTTAGTAGAACTTTTATCTAAAGTAGAACTAGATAAAGAAGTACCAGCAGAGATGTATAAAGCTGTTGCAGAAGTATTTAGTTTTATCTATAAAATGACAAAAACAAATAGATGATTTATATTTTTGATTTAATATTTATCGAATAAGATGAAAACAAACCTATAAATAAAACATACAAAGCAATAGTAAACTGTTTTGCCCATAATGGTTCTGCCATACAACTCACAAAATATACAGTTATAAATAAAATTGAAAAGTATTTCACATCTTCATCATCAATCTTTATTCTTAAAATTTGGTATAAAATATTTAACATTAAAATTAAACCTATAAAACCTGTTTGAATTGCAATCATTAAAAATTGATTATGAGCATGATGCTCTCTTATAAACTCTTCTGTTTCTTTTGATATTGGGTATTTGTTTTTTTGCAAATAATTATTTATACTATCTTTATAGTCACCAACACCTACACCAATCATAGGATTATCTTTTAAAATATCATATGTAATCATCCAATAAACAACTCTAATCCCCCAAGAGGTGTCAAACTTATTGTTCTGCATAGATTGTATATCAGTTATTCCTGCATTTACTCTATTTTGAAATGTCTCACTAATTGTATACCCTGCACCATATATTCCTATAATTAAAAATATTCCAATAAAAAAAGACTTTATATTTGGTTTAAGATATAAAAAAACCATTACTATTATACCTGCAATCAATGCCACTTGACCTGTTCTTCCCATACCTAGAAAAAGATTTACCGTAGTTGAAAGGAAAAACACTAACATAAACATTTTTTCTTTTAACTTATAATTTTTTGAAAATAACCTGCTTAATAAAAGTATAGATGTTACAGCCATAAACACACTATAATCTATCCAAAACATAAAAGGACTTGGATTTACAGGTGTAGCCGCTTTAAATGTCCATATTTCAAAAAATACACCATAAGCTATAAGTTCACTTAAGAACATACCAAATAAAAATGATGTTATAAACGATTGGATATACTCTTTTTTTATACTTGTAGCAATAACAAATATAGCAAACCAATAACTATAAAGTCTTAAAAAATGAAGTCCATTAGATATATCAGAACTCCATAAAAGTGATGAAATCATAAATAATAAAAATAACAATATAGACTTTAATAAATTATTTTTCCAAATATGTAAAAACTTTTCTTGTATATTTCCCTCAATAAGCCATACAACAGGAAGCAAAAGGATAAACAAACTAACAGCAGCTCTTGACAATGGAAGTAAAAATGCAAATACCAAAATTAAGTAATAATACACTTTATCATAATTTATATTTTGTTCTTTAAATATATTCAAAATATCATCTTTATATAATTTTAATTGACAGTTTATCATTCTATCAAATTTCTACTTACACTCTCATAGTATAATTAGATTATTATCGGTATATTTATAACAAAAATAGTTTTAGAATCTTTTGATGTAACTTTGATATTACCACTAAACTGTTTTTCTATAATCATTTTTGACATATACAATCCTAAACCTGTACCATTTTTCCCTTTTGTACTAAAATATGGTTCAAATAATCTTTTAATATCTTCTTTCTTTATACCACCTGCATTATCTTCCACGTATACAGATATATTTTGGTCCATAGTTTTAGTATATACCTTTATGTACTTATCATCTGTATCCACTTCACTATACGCATCTATAGAGTTATTTAAAAGGTTTAATACTACTTGTATAAGATCATTAGGATATGTATTCATCTCTATATCTTCTATATCATTGATATCCAGTTTTATTTGATGTGCATTTATTCGCGGCTGAACAAAATTAACTGATTTTTCTATTATATCTCTAATACTAGATGTGATTTTTTCTTTATCTGGACGAAAATAAGCTTTAAAATCTTCAACAGTATCAGCTAAATAAACTATTGTATCTGTTATATCATCAAGTGTTTTATTTAAAAATTCATCTGATATTTTCTGATTCATCATGTGCTTTATTTGAAGATTAGATATCTGCAATGTAATCATATTTAATGGTTGTCTCCACTGATGGGCTATCATACTTATCATTTCACCCATAACAGCTTGCTTAGATTGCATAGTTAATATCTCATCTTTTTCTATAAGTTCATCAATCTTTTGCTTAACTTTACTTTCAAGTGATTCATTAATCTCTCTTAATTCTTTAGTTTTTATATCAACCAATCTTTCCAACTCAGAATTGAATTTTTTTAGTTTTTGTTGATAATAATACATCAAAGAAACAATAGCTAACATAACAACTAAAACATAAAAAACTAAAGAATAATCTATACTTTCTTGATACCTTATCAATCTCCAACTATTGAAGATAGAATCAATTTTTTCTTTTGAAATTGACTCTAATGACTTATCAATTATAGACTTTAAAACTGGTTCATCTTTTTGTACACCTATACTAATATCAACAGCCTTATCTGAAGATAAAAAACCATTTATCTTTAACTTACCATAACCATATTTATCTATGATATAATCAGCTTCTTCATCTAACGCTACAAATGCATATGCCTTAGAATCAAGCACTTTTTGTATAATTTCACTTTTACTTTTGATTACTTGTATATCAAGATATGGATAAAGTTCTAAAAGATATCTTTTCAGCGATTTAAGTTCTACTAGTAGTTTTTTATGTTTTAATGCTTTAACATCATAAACAAAGGATTTATCCAATGTACTAATTAGTGTAAAATGAGTAGAAGAAAATGGTACAGTTGGAGATAAGGAGGGATATCGTTTGCTTTTTGTTGCATAAACACTTAGAACTTTACATTTTTTATCAAGTATGTTTTTTTGTAATTCTTTTTCACTATGAGATATAATTGGTGAAAATTTCAATCCACTTACATTTGAAATAATACTAAATATATCAGACATTATACCAACAAACTTTCCATTTTGATATCCATCAAATGGATATCTATCATACTTTAAACACAAGTTTATTTTTGGATTATTATTTATATATTTAAGTTCATCTTCTGCAAAATCTAGGTTTTTATCATTTTGATCTTTATATATAAAATTATCTAAATTCTTATTTTTTCCTATTTTATATTCATCTTTAAAAAGCTTCATCTGTTTTTGTAAGAAGTTTCTATCTATAGAACCTATCACATACGTATATGGAAGTATAAGTTTTTGTATCCCATCAGCTTCACTTAAAAGAGCATCTTTTGTAATCTTTCTAGTATCATTTTTTAGATATTTATTGTATATAATATCAACTAACTCTTTTTTATGTTTTAAAGCATACTGCCACCCTTTTTGAGAAGCTTTTCTCATAGCTTGAACACGTTTAGGATGATTTAGCAACTCTCTTTTAGATGTAAACATCTCCATTTGTAAAGCAAAAAGATTATCATTACTTGGATCTAAAACATTATACTTTATCCCATCTTTATCTAGTTTATATAACTGATCAGATACAAAAGCTGTCATGGCTGATATCTTTTTATTTTTGAAATCATCTACTTTATAATTATGTGGTACCAATAAAATATCATCTACACTTACACCATATGTTTTAAAATACTCTTTAAAATTTAGTATAAAATCCTCTTTTGTTGAAGCCATAATTTTCTTTCCAACTAAATCTTTAGGGGAGAAAATATCAGGTTGAGAGACAAGTACTAAAGCTGCACGTTTAAAAAAAGATGAGATAAGAACTATATCTTTCCCTTTTAGATAGTCTATAAGAGTATATGAGTTATATATACCATACTCACTAACACCATCAAGTACATCTTGTTCTATATCTATACCAAAATCATACTCTTTTAAATTAACATCAAGCCCAACATCCTTATAAAAGCCCTTCTCTTTTGCAGCTATAAATCCAGCAAATTCAAACTGATATTTCCAGTGCAATTGAACTGTAACTTTTTCTAGTTTTTCATTACTGTTAGCATATATATTTAAAGAAAATATAATTAAAAGTAAAAAGATATATCTGATTTTAGTCATATGCCAACTTTTTCAAAACATCTTCAAAATCACCTATAACTAACTCCTTAACAGAACAAGATATCATTAAATTTAAAGGATAGTCAAAATCTTCTATAAGTCTTTCATCTTTATCAACTTTATACCCATCCCTAGAAAATTTTTCATCTTTTGCAAATTGCTCTATATAGTTTGTATCTCTACTTAGATATCCATACACATCTTTACCCAATCCAAAAGCATAACCACATTCCCATACAGTACCGCTATCTGCTTCTTTTCCACGAAAACTATTTAAATTTGCTATCACTATATCAGCTTCTTTTATCATTTTTATATTTGCTTGAAATATATCTTCAGCTATCTTATGTTTTTTTTGTGAAAAATCAACAATATTATCTAAAGGATATAAACCTATAAAACCATAATTTAAACAAAGTTTACTAAGTTTTTTACCTATCTCAATAGAATTCTTCTCAAAGACATCAGGTCCAGCAATATAAATCTTTTTCATAAATAATCCAAATTATTTTTTATATAATCATAACATATTTACCTCTTTAAAAGCACTTTTTACATATAATTTTTAAAACTAATATAAAAATAAGAATTATATATACTGCAAAGATAGGAGTAAGAAAATATGAAAAAAATATCTGTATTAAATTTTATACTGTTAATACTATTTACAAATCAACTTCAAAGTGATACATTGAAGTCAACCTTTACACCAAACTACACATTTAAAGATATAAGTATAAACTATCTTGACTGGAGTTCTAAAACGGAAAAAGAATCACCTCAAAAAGATTTCACATATCTTGAATTTGAAGCTGGTGCAGGTTTTAATTGGGGATATGCTTATATGTTTTTAGATATAGAAAATCCAACTAAAAGCTATAGTGACCCTGCTCCGGACAACCTAAGAGTATCATTCAAACCTGTACTAGATATAAAACTTTTTGACTCTAATTTCTACTTTCGTACTCAAGACTACTCACTCACATCAGATGACTTTTATGTTCATAACTTTGTAAATGGTATCTCTTACAGATATGATGTAAAAAACTTTTGGATTATGCCATTTGCCGGAATTCATTATCAAAACAGCACATACTATAGTGGTTTTAATGGATATATGGTTGGTTATACATTTTTATATAATTTTACAATTATAAACCAAGATTTTTCGATATTTCAATGGCATGAAACAACATTTAGTAGAGATAAAGAAGATGGATATTCTGGTTCTGGAAATCAAGGTGCTTTATCTTTTTGGTATAAAATAAATAAAACATTTACAACTGGTCTACAATACAGATATGCAGATAAGAACCTTGGATATGATGGTTATCAAGACAGTGTTATATACTCTTTAAAATTTTATTTTTAACTACACTAGTATAAAGCTTTTATTAACTATATACAGAGTACAATGCTGCAATAAAAGTCCGTAATATAGGGAAACTAAAACAACAATGGCACTAATAGACCTACAAAAAATTTCAAAACATTATTCTGCACAAAAAATACTTATAGATATAGATTTTCATGTTGATGAAGGTGAAAGAATAGTTATCATAGGCAAAAATGGTAGTGGAAAATCTACACTTATGAAAATAGTAAATGGTACTCTAACACCAGATGGTGGTCGCCGTATAACTAAAAATGACTTAGAAGTCAAAATGTTAGATCAAAGACCAAAATTTATAGATGGACACAATGTTCGTCAAGCTGTTGAACATGGACTCGTCGAATTAAATCGTGCAAAAGAAAGATATAATGAATTATCATTACTACTTGCTGATGATTTTGAAAATAAATTATTAATAGATGAACATGAAAAACTATCAAGATATATAGAGCATCACAATGCATGGAACCTTGATGACAAGATAGAAAGAATAATACAACATTTTGATTTAAAACGTTACGAAGACAAACCTATAGTTATGTTAAGTGGAGGTGAACAAAGACGTGTTGCACTTGCATCTTTACTGCTTCAAAAACCAGATGTATTATTACTAGATGAACCTACCAATCACCTTGATGTGTATATGGTTGAGTTTTTAGAGGAGTTACTTTTAAAAGAGAAGTTTACACTTGTTTTTATATCTCATGATAGATACTTCATAGATAGGATAGCTACAAAAAGTGTAGAGGTTGATGAGTGTGCACTTAGGGAGTATAGTGGTGGGTATTCTAACTACCTTACACAAAAAGAAGAATACATAAGAACTCTTCAAAAGCAACATGATAATCTACTAGGTGTTTTAAAAAGAGAAAATGAATGGTTTGCTAGGGGAGTAAGAGCAAGACTAAAAAGAAATGAGGGTAGAAAAGAAAGACTTATGCAGCTTCGAGAAGAAGCTAAAACAAATCCAGCCAAAATACGCAAAATGTCAGTTGAACTACAAAGGGAAGCTAAACACTTTAACCGTGATAAAAGCATAAATAAACAAAAAATGCTTTTTGAAGTTGAAAATCTTTATCTTAAACTTGGAGATAAGGAACTACTTAAAAACTTTACAACTCGTATCCTTCAAAAAGATGTGATAGCCATAGTTGGACCAAATGGAAGTGGAAAATCTACACTACTCAAAGCTTTACTTGGCAGAATTGAGCCAACATCAGGCACTATAAAAAGAGGTGAATTTAAAGTTGGTTACTTTGATCAACATCGTGAAATGTTAGATGATGATAAAAACCTTATAGAGACATTTTGCCCTCATGGCGGAGATAGAGTAAATGTCAGAGGAAGTGATCTTCATGTTTATGGTTACTTAAAAAACTTTCTTTTTCCACGTGAATTTTTAGATAAAAAGGTTGGAATACTTAGTGGTGGTGAAAAA
>Ga0256827_10000311_pt1 | contig 29320 bp, 31 predicted proteins | sample CV84metaG_FD_185977 | JGI IMG/M metagenome (GOLD analysis project Ga0256827, IMG submission 185977) | Hydrothermal vent microbial communities from East Pacific Rise, Pacific Ocean - CV84 | ecosystem: Environmental > Aquatic > Marine > Hydrothermal vents | place: Pacific Ocean: East Pacific Rise...
AAAGATATAATAAATAAATAAATAAATAAATACAAAACAAAAAATAAATAGAACCACTGTAAAAGCTATGCTGGACCTATCTCATTATAAATTTAAAATGAAATTAAAATGGTATGCAAAAAAGTATGGCAAAATAGTTGTCGATTGCAACGAAAGTTATACATCTAAAACTCGTTCTTGGAATGGAACAATAGATGAGACCCGAGGAAGCAAAAAATATATCAAAGATGATTATATAAAAGTCGGAAGAGATATAAATGCAGCTAGAGGGATTCTTATAAAACAATTAAGTCAGGTAGCTTGAACCTTAATCATAACAACAATTATTGCGATTGTTGCGATTTTAATCAAGAGAAAAATTTGAAGTAAATCCAATGAATACGAAAAGAAAAAAAAGCAATAAAAGGATAAGCATGGGGGAACTCATGTTTTCCCCAAAAATAACAAATCTCTCACAATAATATTTTATCCCCTATAACAGTATATAAAATTTTAATTAAAAGGACTTATCATGACTGTAGAAAAAATATTAGAAGAAGCGTTAAAAACGTTTTTAAAAAAAGAGCAAAAAGAGAAGCTGAAAAAACTGAGACTTGCCGCAAAGCAAGGATTTACACAAAAACAGTTTAAACAACTTATCAAAAACCCTATATAGGGTTTATTTTATACTTAATTTTCCAGACTTTAAAAGTGAACTAATGGAAACCCAATAAGAGATGATATAAGAAATTAATGCAAGACAGCTAACTAAAGAAGCTTTATAAGAAAAATATGCTAAGGTTGCGAATATAATTGATATATATATATTTGTGATAATATCTTGAATCTCCCCGATATTAAATAATTCTTTTTTATTTTTTACTGATTGTGAGAATGCAACAATTAATGTTGACATAGATACAACAAATAAAAAGAACGAAAACAGATAAGAGAAATAAATAGAGTATTGAGTTCCTGTATTTATAAAATAAATAGAAAAACTGCCGAGGGTAGAAAACCAAAATAAATTTTTTGTATGAATATTCATGATAAATCCTTTTTCTTATTATTATACCACAAAATACCTCCACCTAAAATCAAAAGTAATAAACTAGACATAGATAACCAAGAGTTAACCTAAAAGCCTGTATAATAATGAATAAAAAAAATATAAGGATAAAAGATGAAACTAAAAAGTAACACACTATACTTTATAACTCAGTCTTCAATAGCAGTAGTCCCTAACGTAATTTCAATAAATAAGACACGAGAAATGATTTTTGGACATACAAAAAATGGAGACCAAAAAGATTTAATTACAAATATTTTTAAAATGCATGTTGAGGCAAGAATAAAGGAGCAACTAACAACAATTGTTGAAGAGGATGGTTTAAATAAAAACTATCAACTTGAACTAATAAAATTAGCAAAGCAGTTTAATATGGATATTGAAAACATTTCAAATGAGCAAATTTTAAATAGTTCTAAAAACTATTCAATCATACCAAATGATAAGAATATTATTCCAAAAGACGTTCAATTAGATGTTATTGGAGATATTCATGGTCATTTTGATTATTTGCAAAAGCTACTATATAATTTAGGTTATGATAAGCAAGGTGTTCACCCAGAGGGAAGAAAATTATTATTTTTAGGTGATTTAGTTGATAGAGGTCCAAAGAGTTATGAGGTTTTAATTTTTGTAATGAAGCTTGTTAGAAAACATAATCATTATATGGTTATTGGCAATCATGAAGATAAGACAATTAGAACTTTAGATAAAGTTAAATTGGGGCATCGACCAAAAGGCAATCTTATTCATAAAGAGCTTATTGAGAAAATAATAAATGGTGCTAACAATAGCGTTTTATCATTTTTAAAATCTTTGCCAACATACTATATTCAGGGAGATTATGTTTTTGCTCATGCAAACTTACAGGGGTTTAACTTTGAAACAGGTCGGTCAGAACTTATTTTCGGTTCAACAAGAGCTTTTAGTAAAATATCTAATGAAGATTTTGATGATGAAGCATATCAATCAGGTTATGAACAAAATGAAAACAAATATAAACTTATTCGTGGACATATTCGTTCAAAAAACACCTATACAGCAGTTTATTCATTGGAGCAAGGACAAAGTTTTCTTGGGTCATTTGTAGCGTTACAGATGGATAAAATAAAAGATGATAACTATAATGGAGCAATAGTAACAGTAAAGTCAGAGTTTAATGGAGCTGCAAGAGAATCATCAAATAATTTGTTGTTTGAATTAGATAAACTAAAGGAGCAAGGGTTAATTACATCTAAGACTTTTGGTTTATTTACTATTTTTAAGTATACAAAGAAAATTACAGCCGAAAATCTATGGTTTGATGAATCTCTTAATTTAGATTTACTAAGAAAATCAAGAGGACTTGTGTTAGATTTCTCAGGAAAAATTGTGGTTCATTCTTTCGACAAAACTTTTAATTATTTTGAGAGTGACCCCACAAGAACAGTTTTAAATACTGATGATGTTATTGCAGTAAAAAAAGAAAATGGTTTTTTGGGGAATATATCTTATAATCCATATACAAACAGTTTAATCTATAGCTCAACAAATAGTATAATGGTGAACGATGAGGGACATAAGCATAATCATCAAGCTCATGTAAATTATATAAAAGAGTTTATTTCAAAATCAGGAGAGAGAGAGTTAATAAAGTTTCTAAAAAAGAATCGACAAACACTATCATTTGAAGTTTTACATAAAGAAGATGAACATATTATAAGTAGAGATTCAAGTTCAGGTTATGGATTGGTGTTAATTGGAGCTAGAGATTTAGATTATGATAGCCAAAGCAAATCAGAAAGAGAACTTGACACGATTGCTTCAAAATTTGGGTTTAAAAGACCACAAGTTTTTGAGGGGGAATTTGGAGATATCAAGAAAAGTTTACGAAAAACATTTCATGAGGGGTATATGATTCGAGATGTTAATTCTAACAAAATTTTATTAAAGCTAAAAACACCATTTTATTTAATATTTAAACATTATAAAAGAAATAAATTCAAATACTTTGAGACAAAAACTGAATTTGATAAATATAGTTCTGTTATTAAACCATTTAAGACTGAGTTTTTTGAAATAAATAATTTCTTTTATAATCGCCAAGAACTTAATAATAAAAGTCTTTTAAGCCAAGGTGGAGATATCACTTTGAAAAACAACAAATCAACCGAAACGGAAACGCTCATCAAGGCTTTTTTAAAGCGTTCATAGAAATCGAAAAACTAAATTAATAAAAATATGACGAAACTAAGATTTAGTTTTGTCCCCCCCCCTTTCATTTATCTATCAAAATCTTTAAAGTATCTTTCTTATTACCCCACTCATGCAAAAAGGTAAATAGATTAAAGATATCATTACAATTATAGGTATTTTAAGGGTTCTATAAAGATTTGATTGGTATAATACTTCATAACTAAAATATAAGGAGCTAGAAAATGGCTAAAGACACAGTAAATCAAAGTGATTACAAAGATAGCAATATTGTTGTATTGGAGGGTTTAGACCCTGTAAGAAAACGACCAGGAATGTATATTGGTGGAACAGATAAAACTGCTTTACATCACACTTTATGGGAAGTTGTTGATAATTCGGCTGATGAAGCTTTAGGAGGGTATGGAGATTTGATTGTTATTAGAAGACATGAAGATGGAACAACAATGTCTGTTAGAGATTATGGGAGAGGAATCCCTGTCGGAGTAAATGAAACTACAGGTCTATCTACAGTTGAAACAGTAATGACAGTTTTACATGCAGGTGGGAAATTTGATTCAGATAGTTATAAAGTTTCAGGTGGACTTCATGGAGTTGGTTTATCTGTTGTTACAGCGTTATCGTCAAGCATCACAGCAGTTGTTTATAGAGATACAAAGAAACATGAGTTAAAGATTGTTGATGGTGGGGCTAAAATTATTCAGCCACTAAAAGTTGTTGGAGAGAATAGTTTAGAAACAGGAACAGAAATCACATTCACACCTGACCCAACTATATTTAAAGAAACGGTAAAATTTGATTCTGAACTAATCAAAAAAAGACTTCAGAGAAGTTCATTCTTAAATCCAAAACTTAGATATAGATATGAATACTTTGAACAAAATGAAGAATCAGGTGAATTAGAGTTGCAAGTTTGTTCATTTTATTCTGAAAATGGGATTGTTGATTATATTGAACATGTGTTTGCAAAATCAGGAACAACACAATTGATTGATACATTTTCTGTTGAAAAAGATGGCGAATATGAAAATGAAGAAAAAATCAAAGAGTCTGTTAAAGTTAAATTTGCATTTACATATGCTAAAGAGTCTAAAACAAATGTGTTAGCTTTTGTGAATAACATTCCAACAACTGCTGGACCACATTATAACTCAATGATGAATGCCGTAAAAACTGCAATAGCAAACAAAGCAAAAGAAAAAAAATTAGATAAAAAAATCAAGAAATTTACTGCATCAGACCTAGAAGAGGGGTTGACAGCAATTATTGCAGTATATGCAGGAGAAGTTCATTTTTCAGGACAAACTAAAGAGAAACTTGCTGCAAATAAAGCGATTAGTAGTGCAACGTATTCAACAATTAAAGGGTCATTAGAAACTTATCTTGAAGAAAATCCTGCAACACTAAAAAAAATCATCTCGAAAATTGAACTTGCAAAAAGAGCTAGAGAAGCTAGTGACCGTTCAAGAGAAGCTGTTAGAAAAAGTGATATGGATAATATGGCAGGAATTTTACCAACAAAACTTGCAGATTGTCGCTCAAAAAAACCAGAAGAATGTGAACTATACTTGGTTGAGGGGGATTCAGCAGGTGGTGGAGCTAAAGAGAGTAGAAATGGGCGAACACAAGCTATTTTACCACTAAAAGGTAAGGTTTTAAACGCGTTGAGAAAAAGTAAACTAGAAGTGTTTAAAAATACAGAAGTTGGAGCATTAATTACTGCAATTGGAGCTGGTGGAGTTATGAGCAAATTTGAACCTGAGAAAGCAAGATATAATAAAATCATTATCTTTACTGATGCAGATGTTGATGGTGGGCATATAGGATTCCTTTTAGTTTTATTCTTTATGAAATATATGAGACCTTTAATTGATGCAGGGTATCTATATATTGTTGTTCCTCCACTATATCGCTACTCAAAAGGTTCTGACTATGAATATTTCTTTAATGAGAAAGAGAGAAATAAATTCTTTTCTGATTTATGGATTAATTCAGGAAAAGGAGCTTTACCGTATATTACAGGTGAACACCAAGATGATTCCGATGCAGATGAAAACTCTTCATTAGATTTGGATAAATTAACAAAGGGATGGACAGGAACAAGATTTAAAGGTCTTGGAGAAATGAACCCTGAACAACTTGAAGAAGCAGCCTTAAACCCTGAAACAAGAGTTTTGAAAAAACTAGTTATTCCAAAAGTTGCTGACTCATCTAATGAACAAAGTTTAACTTCTCCAAAAACTGATGAAGATTTAGATTTAACTAAATTAGTTGATGAATTCTCTATTGACGATGTTCTTAATATTTTGGGGGGGGATGAATCAAGTATTAGAAAATGGTTCTTAATGAAATATACCTCAGAAATTGATGTTGACATTTAAATAGATTTTGAGACCTAGATTTAGGTCTCTATTCATAAACTTGTAGTGAGATAAACAACTCTAAATCTTCTTCGACATGTATAGCATATTGTTTAAATACTTACATTCAAAACCCAAACCATTATAGTATTTTATAAGTCGCTCATGATTATTTAAAACATCTAATTCTACATATCGACAATCACCTTTAGATTTTAATAATTTGAATAGTTTTTTTAACAACCTTTTTCCTGACCCCTTTTTTAGGGACACAATGTATTCAATATACTGAATGGTTTCTGAAATAGCCCCAACATTTGAGATATTATTTTGTTCATTTATAATAACCATTGCCGTAGGGCACTCTTCCTCATACAAGAAATAAAAGACTGATTCTCCATGAAACATTAATGCTTCCATGAAATTCTCATGCTCTGATTGCTTTTTGTTGTTTATTTTATTGTTGAATTTTGAGAATCCCTTTGCAGGAAAATTAACATCTTCAACCCTAAATATTTTAATATCATTCATAATAATATCCTTTTAAAAATTATAGAAGAGCTAAACATCTTCATATTTGTTGTTTTAGGAGATTTTCTTAAAAAGATTCGCTAATTCAAGTATATGCAAGGTTTTAGTATGTATAATTAGACATAAAAAAATATATAGGAGTAACTATGAGTTATAATAAACAAAAAGATTTACCATTAAAAGTTGGTGACGTTAACACTGAAGAGTTAGGTAAAATCTTCAATAAAAGTATTGCAAAAGATTTTGGTATTAAAACCGAAAACAATGAAGTTGACTTATTAGATTATGCAACAAAATCATTCCTTTTCTATGGAGCGTCTGTTGTAGCAGGACGAGCATTACCTGATGTTAGAGATGGTTTAAAGCATGGTCAAAGAAGAACATTGTTCACAATGAGAAATGATTTAAAACTATCTCATACAGGTGCATTTAAAAAATCAGCTAGAGTTGTTGGTTCAGTTATTGGGTTATATCACCCTCATGGAGACCTTGCAGCATATGAATCATTGGTAAACTTATCTCAAAGCTGGAAAAAGAACTTGCCTTTAGCTGATGGTCAAGGGAACTGGGGGTCAATTGACGGTTCTCCTGCGGCACACCAAAGATATACAGAGGTTAGATTAACAAAAGCTTCCACATTAATGTTTTCTGATATAAATGAAAATACTGTCAACTTTATCCCAAACTATGATGGAACAGAAGTTGAGCCTGAAGTTTTACCTGTTCCTTATCCAAACATTCTTATTAACGGTGCACCTGCTGGGTCAATTGGTGTTGGTATGGCTTCATCCCTGTTACCTCACAATCCAACCGAAGTTATGAATGCAATGATTATGGTTTTAGAACATAGAAGAGATGGAGTTGAGACAACTATTGACGATTTTATTAATCACATTCCAGGACCAGATTTTCCTACAGGTGGTTTAATGTATAATACTGAAAATATAAAAGACCTTTATAGAACAGGTGTTGGATCAGTTAGATTGAGAGCAAAACATCATGTTGAAGATTTACCAAGAGGTCGGTCAGAAATTGTTATTGATGAAATTCCTTGGGGGACAACAAAATCTTCTATTATTGAGGGGATTGTAGAGCTTAGAAAAAAGGCTGAGAAAGAGGATAGATTAGCAATGTCCATTGTTGCTGTGAATGATGATTCAGATAAACATGGTTTGAGAATCTCAATTCAAATTAAAGCAGGAGCTGACCCTGAAGTTGTTTGGAATTATATTTGTAAAAACACAAAAACAGATGTTAGTCATGCATCATTTTCTATTGTTTTAAATCAGATAGTAAATTCAAAAGGGAAGTTTGCTTCAGCACCAAAAGCGTATGGTTTATTAACTATTCTTGAAAAATATATTGACTTTAGAGAATCTTATTTTTTACGAAAGCATAAAAACCTAATTGCAGGTTATGATAAACGTTTGCACCTAATTGATGGATTGCTTAAAGCTATTGATGTTATTGATGACATTATTATTGTTATAAAAAAATCTAACAACATTGAGTCTGCGAAAGAAACATTAATTAGTGATTTTGGTTTTTCATTAGAACAAGCCACATCAATTGTTGCTTTAAGATTGGGTAGATTAACAAAAATGCCTAGAGAAGAACTTTTATCTGAAAAATCTAATTTTCAAAAATTACGAGCATATTCATTATCAATTCTAACTGATGAAGTTGTAAAATATAATGTTTTAATTGAAGAATCTAAAATTGTTGCAAAAGATATTGGTCATCCAAGAAGAACTCAAATCAAGCCAGAGTTATCAGGAATTGATTTAGAAGATATTATTCCGAAAGAAGATTGTGTTGTTTATGTAACAAATAAGGGGTATGTTAAGCGAATTTCTGCTAAAAAAATTGCAAAGCAAAATAGAGGGTCACAAGGTAAGCGTGGAATCACTTTGAGCGATGGGGACTTTGTTGAAAAAATCTTCCATACAAATACTCACTCTGTAATTATGTTTACAATGAGTTCTGGTCAAATTTATGGAACAAAAGCTTATAATGTGCCTGATAGTCCAAGAGGTTCTTATATTGAAAATATATTTGAGATTTCTGATGGTGAGAAAATTGTAAATGTTTTAGAAGTTGAGTCTTTTGATTCAAATAATATTATTCTTGTAACCAAAAACGGAATGATAAAAGTTAGTAATTTAGATTTATATAAAAATTGCACAAGAAAGCCTGGAGTTAAAGGTTTAAAACTAAAAGAAAATGATGAAGTTGTTAGTGCAAAAATAGAGCCTATTGATTCAACTAAAGAAGTTCTAATCTCCACAAAAACTGCAAATGCAATTAGATTTAAATTATCTGATGTTAGAGTTATTGGACGTTCAGGCTCAGGAGTTCGAGGGATTAAGCTAAAAGATGGAAATGAAGTTGTCGGTTCAATAATTCTTACTGAAGATACAACTGTGGCAACCATTACCAAAAATGGGATGGTTAAATTGTCTGACTCAAAAGAATTTAAAATTCAAGGTCGAGGTGGTTTAGGAACTAAATGTATGGATTTAACTAAGAAGTCAGGGGATTTAATCTCGGTTGTCTCTTGGGAACGTTCTTCTGATTTTGACTTAGTTACAATCACAAAAATGGGGGTTCTAAATAGAATTAACACTTCTGAGATGAAAACTACTGCTAGAAGAACAAAGGGCTTTAAATTGGTTGACATTAGAGACAATGACACCTTATGCTATGTTCTAAAAGTTGCAAAAGATGAAATTGAAGAGTCAAGCACTGAAGATTAATTTCTTTAAAGACTTCATTTAAAGGAGTCTTTAAGTTTAGTTTTACTATAATTACTTTCGACAAATATAACTAAACCTATTTAAAATAATAGCTGTCGAAAATGAATCTCTATTTTTAATATATATTTCTTATATGCCTTTAGAACTTAATCTTTTTAAAATAAAAAAGGCGATTTAATCATATCTTTTTATAAGCCTCGGAGTTATTCTCTTTAGGCTTAAACTACCTCTCTCAAAAATAATCAAACACAACAAAATATTAATAAGCTAACTAAAAGGTTTAATTTGGTATAATTTTCCTTACCCAATAAGGAGGTTTCATTTTGAATAATAACTTCTCTAAAAGAGATTTAATTTATGCATTAGCCTATCCTAAAGCAGGTTTTTCACTAAGAACTAAGATGGTTTTCATTAAGGCTCTTTGGTTGATTTACTTTGCTCTAGTATCATTAGTCATAACATTTTTTGTTTCTGATATGTCTGGTGAATTTCTTTTTATGTTAGGTGTTTATGTGTTTCAATTAGGTGCTATTATAGCTTTTATGAATCATTGTTATAATGGTTTCTTTAGTTTTGTTGGTTCTCAAAGAAAACTAACAAAACTAGCAAAAGAAAGTTTAGATGAGTCTGAGGATTTCTACTTGTTTACGAGAATGGTGTCTGAACACTATTATTTTAGGTTGACAGTAGACGATAAAATTTTCTATGATATATATTTATACCCTGAAAAGTATTTGCCTCTATTCTCAAAAAAAGAATTAGTTGAAGACGATGCTGATTTAACAAGTGCTATTTGGTTGCTATATGAAGATAAGCTCCCAAAAAATTTCCAAATGTAGCGATTTAAAGTTTCCTCATCTCTTTTGGGGAAACAAACTCTCCCCCCCCTCCACTAAAAAAAAGACTCTAAGCTCACACTTATGTTATCTATGGTATACTTTTTAAAATAAAATAAAATAAAATAAAATAAAAGGTATTTCAATGAGAACCGTTAACAAAATTTGTCTTCACTGTTTAAGAACAAAATCTGATAAAAGCCAAATATTAACAATATGTTCCTCTTGTGGAAAAGAAAGATTTGTGAATATTCCATCAGGATTAAAAGTTTCAAATAAGATGGTGAGCGACAACCCTTAATTTTATCAATTGAGCGAGTGTCAACAAATTCTGTAACGTTAAACTATAATTTTAAAAAGAAAACTAAAAAGAAACGTTTAAAAAAAATAAATGTAAATCCAACCCACAAGATTTTCATCTTTGTATAAAAATAGGAGAATAAATAATGCTTAAATTAAAAAATAGTAATAAAACAATCAATCATATTTGTCTGAATTGCTTTTATGCCACATCTGGTGGACTTCAGGCAAAAAAGTGTAATCGCTGTGAAACAATTATGGCAACTTTTCCGTCAGGATTCAAAATTAGAAATAAAAAAGAGTTAGAGTATTTTCTGAATGGTATTCCAAGACCGAACACCATGGGTATTATAATAAATGAAAGATGGTGTCAATATCTTCTTTTTTCTAACCCTCGTTTAGTTTCTCCATTGTTAAGCAAGTCAAAGCTTAAAGGCTTTGATTTTAGGTTTATTGATAACTCAAAAGTTCTAAGTAAAAGAATAGCAGATAAAACGTCTTATATTCCGTATGATAGAAACTTTGTTGACCCAGAACACTTATTCGAATTATGTTATTTTGATTTCTTTGAAAAGAAAACTTTATACAAATACACCTACGCAAATTCAGAATCACTTGCGAAAGATCATTTATTTAAGAAATATCTTAATGGAGATGTTCTAGCTCAAAAGCCAAAGTTAATTTCCATTACAAAACTAAGCAAAGATAGCCATATTTCTAAACCTCGAAAGATTGTTTATTTGCATATAAAAAAGTAGCGAGACCCAAAAAATTTTCAAATTAAAACATTCTAATGCCGTTTTAAAGAAAATTTAGATAAAATAATAAATAAAATAAAATTAGGAGAAACATTCATGAATGTTATAAAAACGCTGTATATTACAGAAAAACAATCACAATTGGACCATTTAGCAAAGGTTTTGGGGTGTAAGGCGACTAAGCCATGGTTTCCCGTTTATAATGAAGAAACAGGTGTTGCAATTATTCCTTTAAAAGGTCATTTATTTGAATTATTAAAATTCCCACAAGATTATGATAAATCATACAAACAATGGGAAGAAAGAACCATCTTATGTTTTCCAGAAGAGTTTAAAAAGCAACCAAAAGCAGGGGTTATTGACCAAGTTAATAGAGCCTTAGACCACATAAAACGAGCTGTAGAAGTAATTCTTGCAACTGACTTTGATAATGAGGGTGCAAACCTAGGAATGGCTGTTGTAAAAGCAGCTGGGGCAGATACAAAAGTTACAAGAATGCTTGAAATGGGTTCTACGACAGAATCAGCATTAAAGCGAACAATTGAAAATCCTATTGAAATTCCATTTAGAGCGATGTCTGATGCAGGAGATGCACGTTCATTTATAGATTGGGCACAAGGGATGTCATATTCAAGAGCTTTAACTGTTCATTTAGGTCAAGGTCGAATTCCATTGGTTTTTGGTGGGGTTAAATCTCCTGTTTTAAAGTTTGTTGTTGAGCGAGATTTAGCATTTGAATCTCATAAAAAAACAAAATACTACACACTTGATGGGGTTATGACAAAGGATGGACGAGATTTTAATGTTTCAATTTATAGAAAGATTGACCGTTCGATTGAAAAAAAGTTTGAAACAGAAGCTCATGCAAATCAAGTTAAATCTGAAATCTTAGATAAAAAAGATTTTAGTATAACTAAAGCAACGTCAAAAAGTAGTTACGAATCACCAAAACCATTATATACTTTGGGTGAAATCTCATCTGAACTTGCAGATTCAATTAACGCTTCCTCTGAAGATGCTTCTAATGCAGCTCAAAAACTATATGACCATTTTAAAATTCAATCATATCCAAGAACAGCTATTCGACATATAAAAGAGGAAGATTATGATATTATTCCTAGTTACCTAAGAAATGTATCTCAGGTTATGCATAAAGATATTATTGATGAAATTTTAACAAAAACAATACCTAAGAGAAAATCTGTTTTTGACTCTAAAAAAGCAACATCTCACGGAGGTTTGACACCAACAGATGAAAGAACTTTAGTAAGTAATTATGGAAAACTTAATGGGATTGAACGAGCGATGTTTGACAGGGTATCAACTAGATTTGTTTCAAACTTTATGCCTAACTATGAATTTGAACAAATATCTATCGAGATTCATTTAAAAGATGATATTTATGCGTCAGTTTCTGAAGAAATACCAAAAACAGCAGGTTGGAAGAAAATTTATGATAAAAATATTGATACTAAAATTTCAACTTATACAAAACAACTACCAAAATTAACAAAAGGTGATGTAGTTTCATGCTTAAATGTAAATGTTGTTGGTAGAGACACAAAACCAAAACCAAGATTTAAAATGGGAAGTCTTCAAAATGCAATGGAAAATGTTTCAAGATTATATCCTGAAGATAAAATCCTAAAAGAACAATTGGGGGAAAATGGAATTGGAACTCCAGCAACTATGGCAACAATTTTAAAGGAGTTATTTAGCACAGTTGATGGCAAAGGTAATCCTAAAGAACCTTGGTTAAAAATGGTTGGTAAAAATGTTGTATCAACTGAAATTTCAAGAGAATTGGTTAGAGTTACACCTGACTCAATTATGTCTCCTGTAAAAAGAGCTTTTATGTTTAAAGATATTAAGCGTGTTGAGCGTAGTGAACTGTCTTTGGATGAGTTTTTGGAAATCTATAAACAGAAAATTATTGATGATATTGCTTTAATTAAAGAACTTTCAAAAGACCCTAAAAATAGATTAGTTAAAACAGTTCCTGAGAAAGATAAGCTTGGAAGTTGTCCAAAATGTAAATCAGGGTTTATTGTTGAAAAGGATAAGGCTTTTGTTTGTTCAAATGCACAGTGGTCAAAGGATGCTGATGAAAAATGGATTAATAATGGTTGTGAATATGCCATTTTCAAGAAAGGTTTGGTTAGATTTGGAAAAGCAAATGTAACAAAAACTGATGTAAAAAAACTTTTAAAATCAGGTTCTTTTTCAGCGAAGCTTGTAAATGCGTCAACAAAAGAGTCATATGAATCAGAATTTGTTGTTGATTTTAAGTATGGTCTCAGCTTTAAAAAATCTGAACGACCGAAGAAAAAGTTTGAAGTTGTAGGGAAATGCCCTAAATGTGGTTGTGACCTACACAAAAAAGAAGGATCTAACTATATAAACTGCTCTGGTGCAAAATGGAAGAAAACAGATTCTGGATTTGAAAATTTAGGCTGTAACTATTCTAAATAGAACCTTTACTCAATAGCCACCCCACTCTTCTTTGTGGGGTGTTTTATAAAAAAATAACACTAATACCAAATAAACCTTGCATTTTCCTAAAAAAAACCCTATAATTATAAAAAAGCTTAGAAATAATTGAATGAATATAGAATGAATAATTAATAAATGAATAAATTGAATAAATTGGATGAATACTTTATAAGCTCTACAGGAAAAAACATGAAAAAGAGAAAAAAAATCATATTATCACCAATTGCTAACACAACACTTATTGGTTTAGGTGGAGTTTTATTACTGAGTGCATTATTATATAGTGAAGCCTCATTATCTGCCTCTGAAAAATTATCTAAGGTAAGTGGGATTCAAGGACCAATTGGTTCTGCTTTTGAGGGGTTGTCATTAGACTTTAATGCTGAGAATGTATCTTGTCATGGGCTCTTTAATTTTGATTGTAAAATTACAGATGCTCAGGTGAACATCCCATCATTAAATCAAAAACTTTTATCAATACAAGATATCCAAATCAATAATTTATCAAAGTCTGGATTTACATCGAATAGACGTGTAAACGTTGATTTACAATTAAACTCAATCTATTTATCAGATGAAGCCGAAATCATGGATGGTATAACAAAAACAGGTTTTGAAATTAATCAGCTTTTAACACCATTCTCTATAGGAATCAAGGTAAATTCAAGAACTGATTATGATCATAAAGGTTCTCAAAGTGATGTCTTTGCTTCAATTAAATCAAAAATTGCGAATGTTGATATCTCAGGAAAAGTTTTAACTATTTTAAATAAAGAAAACACTGTTTATATTGATGAAAACTTATCAATAACAAAAAATGAACAGGTTGCTGTTGCTGAGAAAAATCTAGGATTAAACACTTCTTCGACAATAATTAAAGAGATAAACCTTAATTTAAAAAATAAATCTATTAATAAATTCATTTATACATATTACAAATATTACTTTGAACAGGCTTCAACTCCAGCCTTAAAACTAAAAACAAATCTTTCTATTATTGGGTTAAACTCTAGCGAATTAGCTTCTTTATCTGATTTTAATTTAGAGATAACAAAAAGATTCAATCCAATGATAGAGCATTATAAATCCTCAGACTCTGATATGTCTAATTATTTATCTGAAACATTAAGTGTAATTACCTCAAACTATGGAGAATTTAATCTAACAGCAGTTAATAAAAATAATTATACTGTTAGTGAAATATCTGTAGCAAAAGATTTTGGAACAAATCCTGAAAAATATTTCACTAAAACTGTAATATCAAATCATGGAGGTCTATAATATGAGAGTTTTATTTTATTCTGACCAACCTGAGTTAAATGAGAACCAATTGCTAATGCAACGACTAATTGATACAAAACTAGCTATTATTGATGATATTTCGGACGTTTTAGATGCTGAGTATCATTTGTATGTTAGAGAGTATGACCTAGTGGTAATAGATAGCTCTGAAAGTTTCGGTCATCTTGCAACGCTCCTAAAAATGATAAACACAAAACATAAAGAAAATCCTTTTTTAAATGTTGTTTTAAATAGATTAACTCTATCAGAAGCTCAAATAAAACAATATTTAAAGTTTAATTACTACTCTTCATCAAAAATTTCAGATGTCTCAACACATTTAGAGAAACTTTATCCTTTCGCAATCAATAGAGATGGTGTCTCAGTGAAAATTAATGGTCCAAAGTTAGAAATCGTTGTAAAACAAGGAAGAAAAAGAAAATCGGTATCATTATCAAAGATTGAATTTAGATTGGTTGTTTATTTTCTTAGACACTACAATGAGAAAGTCCACATGGATAGACTATTATCTGCAATTTCTGATGAACCTGAGTATACAGGCAAAACAACAATCGAAACAGCAATTTCAAAAATAAAACAAAAATTCCAAAAAGGAATTCAAGTGACACCAATAACTAACTTTAAAAAAGTTGGATATTTATTTCAAGTTTAAAAAAAATGATATATTTCCCCCAATAGCGAAAGCTCGGGAAGTATATTAAAGTTTTATTTAGTGAATATAAATCTAAAACTTAAAGAAAAATTAATATTCTTTTTGGTATACTTAAAAAAATGATACCAAGGAGAGCTGTAAGATGAAACTGACAGGATTGACAACAAAAAAATTATTAGAATATCAATTAAAAAAAGGGGTAAAAACAGAATTTTATAAAGCAAATCGTTTTTTACTATTTTGCTTTGCTCTTAACAATAAAACAAGAACTGTTATTTCTGCATTAATCTCTTCTGAAAAGTATACTGAATTAGAAATTGCAGAATATATAAAGACTTTACGATCAATGGAGCTTCTGCAAAAACCTGATGAAGTTACTCTGAATAAGATATCAAAAGACTATAAGTCAAAAGATTATGACCAAGAAATTGCAGAAATAGTTGCCCATTTTAATAGAGTGTCTAATAAAAAATCAAAGGCAACAAAAGCTTTAGTCTCGGTATTTAGAAATCTATTAACCTCTGGAAATTATACAGTTAAAGATTTTAAAACAGTTTCATTATATTATACAAGACAATGGAGTGAAGACCCATTTATGTCAAAGTTTGTAACTCTTACAAGTTTTTTTCGTCCAACAAAGTTTGAAGAGAAACTTGAACAGTCCAGAGAGTATTTCCAGAAACTAAATGAAAAACAAAAAGAATTAGACAAGTTTTGTAAGGTTTTCAAGAATAGAATTAAACAAGAATACTTCCAAAAAAATGAAACACTAGAATCAAATTCTACATGTGGTATTTCAGCTTTCAAATGTGATAATATGCCTCTTCAGTTGCAAGAATCAATTGTTCATTGGTTAAATATTGGCTTTGATATAGATGTTATTATTAATACAATTGAAGTTACAATTGATAGTTGGTCAAAAAATCCGAAATTTGCACCACATATATCGTTAAAGAAAATTCTTGATAATAGATTCCCAGATAGAGAACTTGCAGTATCTAAGAAAATAGAAAATGCAACAAAACATCGTTCAGGAATTAGTGTTGTTGATGCTTGGAGTAAAAAGGAAGCTGAAAAAGAATTCAAAAAAAGAAAAAAAGCTGAAGAAGAGGAAACTTTAGAGATGAAGGATGTTAAACAATTGGGGTCAAGTTCAGTTTGGGGTGATTATGTTCAATCAAAAGAGCTTGGACATGAGGAAGACCTTGATTATAAAACTAGTTCAGTAAGTTCATCAAAGACTCTAACTGAGTTAATGCGTTCTCCAATATCTCGACCTATAAAGGTTGAGACTCATATTAACAAAAACGTGGCTTTATTAGCAAATAAGCCGAAAAAAAATAAACCGTTAAGTCAAGAGCAAGAAATTGTCACCGATATTGAGGTAGTTTAGAAGTTTCTTTTAACTTCTAAGTTTAACCTTAAATAAAAAATGATATAATAATAAAAAATAGATACTTTATTTTAAAACAAGGAGAAAAAATGTTAAATCGTGACTTATTTAATCGAGTGATGAAAATGCTCTTAGCTGTAACAACTGTTCAAGTGACCGAGGAGTCTACACTTGATGTTTATTATTTGTTGCTTAAGAATTGTGATGGAACTGTTTTACAGAATGCTATAATAAGTTTATTAAAAGAAAAAATAAACATGTATGGATTACCATCACCTGCTGAGATTTTGAAATATTATAAAGCTGAGGAACTTAAAACTTTAGATTTAAATTTTATTACAAATCAAGTTAGAAATGATATATCAACATTTGGGGCAGCAATGCAACCTCCATTTAATGATAGAGTAAAACAAGCGATAGATGCACAAGGTGGTTGGGTTCATATTTGTCGGTCACAATTTGATGAAACGAAATTTAAAGAAGCAATTCTTGATGGACTGTATAACCGAGAAGTCACTAATGCGAATTCTCAAATTGAGTCTGGGCGATGATTGATGAATATTCAGGATTATCTTTGTCACCTCCAATAATGGGAGACAAAGACCCAAAATGTATAAAATACACAACTATAAAAAACCCTGATGGTGATTTTTCAGTTGTGCCAATATTTGCTACAAAAATTATTTGCACTATGGGAAAATCTATTGGACCACTATTTAATTCTTTTAAAGTCCACAACACCTATGAGGAGGCTTTGGATAATGCTCTAAAGTTTAACCTTAATAGTGCTAGTGCTTTAACTTAGAGTTTAAATTATAACATCATAGTTAAAAACTCCCATTAGGGAATCTTATTAAGCTAAGTTCTATCTAATCTTATTTTTGATATACTTAGACACAAAATTAAAAAAAAAGGAGTCAATATGACCTTTACAGATAAATATACAGGTTTAAACGTTTTAAACCCAATTAGTTCAGCAAGAAACATTTCCCCAAGTGGGAAAATTCAATACACACTAACAGGTTTTGATGGTGAATTCTCAGTCATCCCAATCTTTGGTATGCTTGGTTATCAAGTAGGAGAGCTTTTTGATGAATTTAAGCTATATGACACATATGAAGATGCTCTATCTGATGCAATAATTCTAAACAATAGCATTTGTTTTGATTTAACCATGGATAGCTATGTTGATTTGGAATCAGGTTTGCCTGTAGAATCTGCTGTTTTTAAAAAACTAAAAGAAAATAGTTCTGCGATTAAAGTTTATGTTTCTGATGTTGTTTCGAATGATGTTTCTATTCATGTTGATTTTTTAGAAACATCTTCTTTTTTAGAAAGCCCTTATCGTTTAAAATACTCGCCAACCATAGATACTGCAATTAGTTGTGCAAATAGCATTATTTATGAGCGTAATAGATATTTGCAGATGTATTCTTTCATGAACAAACCATCAGAAAAGTCCGAAACAAATCTCGTTGAGTTTGAAATAAATGACCTAAATGAAGACAATAAAGCATACATCAATCATTTATCTTCACTTTTAGTTTTAGATGAAGAAATTATTGTTTCAGGTGTCTTTTTAAATGCTGCTCTTTTTTATATGAAAAGAGATGAAAAAATAAATAGAGGTTTTTCTTGTGTTGTTGATATCTTTGATTATAATAATGTAGAAAAATTTAAAGAAATAACAAGATGTATTTGCAAAGATTATAAAGAGAATGGTATTTTGGTTATTAGTCCCAATCCAGCACAAAATTTTATTGTTTCTCCAACAACGTTAATGATTCTGTCCCAAAACAATTCTATAGAGGATTAGTCTAAATCTAACCTCAATCTGAAGAGAATGTTGCAACATATATAAACTTATTGTTTTCTTTATATGTTGCAAGACCTATATTCTTGTATTTTGGGTTATGAAGAATCTTACAACTAAAATTATCTTCGACCCAATTATCCACGGCAAGTATTGGTAAGTCTCTTTTTGATACATTTTTATAAATCAATTCGGCAACAAAATCTGATTTATAATTAAAATAATCAACCCTATTCCATAAAGTGCTTCCATTCCCATCACCTGGAGATGCGTCATCATATTGTGTTCCACTTCCAAAGTTACTAAATGTTCGACTCATAATCAAATCAAACCCATGGCTCAAAGACACTTCTGACAAATCAGGCTTTAAATTAAGCTGTTCATCAATTCCAATATATGAGTTTTCCCCACATTGTCTATCTGCTCCACGCTGTTCATTTATAAAATATAAAAACTCTGTTTCATTTACAACCTGAGATACATTTAACCCTCTAATTCTTCCCTCATCAATAGGCTCTCCATCACTACAGGCTGAAAGCAAGAATATTGAGCATACAGTAATTATTTTATTAGTTAATTTCATCTTAATCCTCTTTTTTTTATTGATTATATCAAAAAAAAGTTAAATTCAAAAATATTAACATAACCCCATAGAAAAATAATGGTGGTCTCGCTATCTCTTGGTAAGAGCCTATAACAGTCTTAACGATATATTCTATATCGAATTATAAAAAAAAGGATTTAAAATGCAAAAAATAAGAAATACAGAAATCAATAGAGAAATTATCTCTAGGTTCGGTTTTGATACGACCGATGGATCAAAATTTGTTAGAGCGTCTTCTGATTATTTAGAAATAAATAAAATAATCTGGGGAAACCCAAGATTTCAACAAGAAATAGAAGAATCTTGTGACGACTTAAATCATCACATAAGAGGTGATGGGTTAGATTTTCATAAAAGGTGGATAAACAGGGTTATAAAGAACCCACAAGTGGGTCTTAAGACACCTTGCCCGAAACTTATAAGAACTGAAAGAGGGGAATTGTCTCGTTCTTACTCTGAAAAAATATTGTCAGACGCGATGTTTAACAATAATATTTCATTTAGAACCGAGGTTCTTGTTCACGAATTCAAGGACAATAGGATGGATGCAGACTACTCAATAGATTTTTATTATTTTAATGAATTTAAAAAGATTAAAACCCGTAAAATTTATATAGAATTGTGGGGTGGTGCTGCTGGAAGAATGTCAAATCAAGATGAATACAAAAAGAGAAAACAGAAAAAAATAAGACAATATAAAATTGTCGAAGAGGAATCGTCTGGTGATGTTCGGCTGTTATCGTTGTCTTTTTTCGACTTATTCACACCTGACCGAAAACAAAAAACAAATGAAGAAATTTATAAATTGATTCAAGTTGAATTTAAAAACCAATTAAATTTAGATTTAAAGAGTCTTCAGATAAATAATTTGATTGCAAGACTTACAATAGTAAAAGCAAAATAGACCTATTAGGTCTATTCCTAAAAAAACATTCACTTAACATTATTATTTATTCAAGATTATTAAGAGAAAAACATAAATAGAACTCTATAACAAGATAACTGATTAAATCTTGATTGATTTAACAGACTTTAAAACAAAGGTAGAACATGAAAACTAAAACTATAACTGACTTCCAGAATGTCACAATTAATAATCATGAGGATAAAATTAGTGTTATTGCTACATACTATAAAGCAAGTATTAACTTTGACATTGAGCGACATGCTTACATGGAGAGTCACGAGTTCATAAACGGATTGAACTCTGCGATAAAGTATATACTAAAATCCAAAGTGTATTCGAAGCTATTTGGTGGAGATTTTTTTCTCCAAAAACAAGGCTATAAAACCTTTTCTCTTGAAAATGGAATAAATTTTCATATAAAAAAAGAACATGAGGGTTTCGCATTAGATGTTGAAGATGATGGTGGAATCTTTGAGATTGGCTACATATTAAATGAGGATATCTCATATGATTCTGAATCTAACTCTTATTTGTCAGCAAGTTTTATGGATCTTTGGGATTTTTCATCAGATATGCCATAACAAGACCCAATTGGGTCTTCCTAAAGTTAAGCTACTACGTCATATTTTTCATGCTCTTAATCTTTGTCCTGAATGAATATCCTTAATATTCAATTTATTACTTAAACTAAGAAGTTCAATACCCAATACCTTGTATAAGTTTTCAATAGATAGTGAGCATTGAATTCTTCGTTGGTTTTTAGAATCAACCTTAAAGTTAATTGTAAACATCGTTTTATCTTTATATTCGTGCAAAATTGATTTATACCACTCTCTCGCTGCTTCATGTTCACCAACAGGGAATGATTTAAGCTTCTCTGATAATTGTTCTATCTCACTTAAGGTTAAACCCCCCCTTAATCTTTTTAATTGAGTTTCAGATACAGAAACAAAATCTGAAAGTATCACTTTTTTTATGTTTTTATCTTGCTTATACCCAATCAAAGCAATATTGAATTCTGAATTTATTTTAAATATATTCTTTATACTACCAAAATATATGGTATTTGATTTACTCCTCGGATTAAATTTGAATGACTTAACTGAAGTTGGAGAAACATCCCATGTAGCGATTTTACTTTGTGATAAAAGCTTTAAATGACCACCTAAGCCTGATAGACCTGAGATTCAAATTCAATACCATGACTTTGATTTTTAGAATAAGGTTTCTCTTCAGCAACATAATTATTAAACGCACTTATAAGTTCTGACTTATTAATTGATGGAACTGAGGCACAATCAGATGCTATATTTTTTAGCTCTTTATATAACTTCTCAAAAATCGAAATAACTTGATTGAGATTTTTTTTATTTTTCACCTTTATAAAATAATTTGACTCTTTTGAATATGCTCCAAATTGTAATAAAACTCTTCCAGCGACCCCACCAACTCTTCTTATTGCAAAGTCAGCTTCACTTTTTGATGTGAAATGAAACATATCTGACAGCTTATTTTGAACAATAACCTTTCTTTTATTTTTGTTTTTTGACCAAACTTGAAACACACAGTTTGGAGAAAATGATTTTCCATTTTTTGTAAATGACTTTTTGGGGAGTTCTATTTCAGAAACTAATGTAAACTTTAAATTTAACCGATTTTGGACAGTTGATTTTCTAAATGATTTTGGAGCAACAAACGCAACATGTTCGGATTGCTTTGATAATTCATTAAAAATATTCACAGCATAATCCAATCCGTCAGAAAATGGAGGGTTATAAATTGATAAAACTTTTTTATCATTTTTGTGCTGATTTAGGTTTACATTAAAAATGTCGGAAACAACTCCATCTTGGGATAATACTCTATTATCAATATCTTGTAATAGTGAGTTTGAATGAAAAAACTCAGATTTTGAAAACTCACTTGAAATAGCAAATGGATTAAACAAGAAGAACTCTCTTAAATCAACCACACTATTCAATGCTTTTATGCAAGTTTTTGACCCCTCTTCTGTTAGTTTTATAACATTTTCTTTTACATCATCCATAATTTATTCCTTTTGCTTTTTCAATAAATTTTACCAATACTTAACTTAAAGTAAGGTTAATCTTTTTCCTTTAACAAAAAAATTTAGCTATTGTTATTTTTTTTAAAAAGAGAAACGTTAATAATATTCTAAAAAAAGCTTCCTAAGAGTTAACTTAACTTTAATTTAGTCACTTTTAGAATATTTTGTGTTGATTTGGATTATTTGAATTTGAGGTAGGCTTGACATAATCCCCATAGCAACTAAATAAAGCAAGGGGATTTTCGCTATTTTTTTGGTAAAATAGATTCTTCTATTAGAACACAAAAGCTTGTATTCTAATTATATTTCTTAATGTTTCTTTTTTGTTATTCCCGTGAAGAAAATCAATAGGACTAGAATTAAAATAATAATAGAGAGTGATGTTTTAATACAAAGGTTCGGAATTAAGATAAATGATGTTGTCAATGACCCAACAAAAGACCCCAATGTTGAAACAAACATTAAATGCCCAGAAAGTTCACTAAAATCCCCCTCACCATCAAATAAAGTTGATAATAGTGGCAAGAATTGACCAAGCAAAACAAAAATTGGGGCAAAATAAATTGTTAAGTAGATTGCAAGGTTCAACTCATAGTTGCTTATATTTGAAAATTTAGCAAATTCAGAAAAACTAAAATAATCAAAACCAACATGAATTATTATATATACCAAGAATGCATTTAACCCAAGTCTATTCATAACCGACTTTTGAAATAAAAATTTAGAAAAATAATCTTCTCGTTTAAATCCCCCCCCTCCAGAATAGAATCCTATAGATAGCGATAGTAAAGCTATACTAATTATAATCGAAATTGATTGTGTGCTTATACCTAATAAATCAATTACCAAGAGTTGAATGGCTAAAATTAAAAAACCACCTAAAAAGATAGCTCCATAAATCGTTCTACTTAGATTTTTTGTCATTAATGACTCCTTGTGTTTTTTTTCGGTTCATCTTGGTTAAAAGATAAACCGTTAATAGTATTATAGCAAATCCATCATAAGCATAAACTTAGTTTTTCATTAACTCATAGTGGAAAATCACTTCATTCATGGGTTGTGCTCAGGGGGCATCGCCGCATCAAGAAAAATTTAAAAATAAGATTTAAGAGGATTGTTGTGTATTTGGTGTATTTAATAGAAAATAACCTATAACAGATTAACAATTTTAAATAAAAAGGATAAAAAAATGAAATATTTCATAATGGTAATTATAATGGTCGCAATAAAGATACTCGTGGATACTCTATCTTTCGATATGTATGGTGAGGGGGGGAGTGTTTTTTTATCATCAACTTCAACTTCAACTTCAACTTCAACAGAAGTAAATATGAGTGAGTCAGAAATGATTCTTAAAAACTTTGAGCGTGGCTCAGGAAGATATGCAAGAAATGCATATTAATAACCCCCTTGGAGGAGGTTTTTTTTAACATACTAAATCTCTATCATAATTTCCTCGGTTAAAGATTTATCGTTTTTATTATGCGTCATGGACTTCTCAACATTTGACTTCAGAATCTCAGATGGGTCATAACTTTCGAGAACCAATTTAAACATATAGAAGAATTGATCTACAATTTGATTTGACATTTCATAATTATTCATCAACTCTTGAAGACCATTATAAGAGTTATTTTTGATGGAGTCAATAAATAAAGAAAAGTCATAAGCAAAATTTTCTGCAAAAATAGAGAAAAACACATCCCATTCTAATTTAGAGTAACTAACAGAATAGAATAAATTTGATACAAATTTTCCATAACCTAAAGTTTTATTTGATTTTATGGAATACAAATTCTTTTTAAATGCAGATTTGAATGCATCAATATTCTCCAACTCTTTAATTGCCCCATTTTTATCAGCTTTACCCTTTCTGTAGAATCCATAAAGAGTTTGTAAGCAATCGTGAATAATTGGCATAAAGACCTCTTTTTCTATTTTTTTTGAGAAATCTTTGTCTAATATTGATTTCTTTCTTGTCTCAACATTTTTTAAATATGCGAAAACCCCAGTTATAAAAGAAGCTTTTGTTGATGTTCCGAATCTATGTTTTGACTTATATTGATTTAAAAACGAGAAAATATAAGAACTTTTTTGCATCTGAGTAAGTGTAGACTCTTTTTCAAAAACGAATCTTGATAATAGATTATAATTTGCGTTAGAAATTGTTTTTACACAATCCATGAACTCTTCATGTTGCTTCGCCCAGCCCTTATTATTTTTATTTGTTCTTATACTAATTCTTGTTTTAGTTGCATGAGATATAGCTGACACTTTCCCCAAGATTTTACATTCTGATGTATGACCTGAAATAAAAACATAAAACCTTGTGCTTAGTGATTCAGTAATAAGAATATCTCGTCCTAAATATTGATGAAATAAATCTCCAGAGACTCCCGAGATAATAAATGTTCTTCGTTCCCCCCTGCTAGATAAAAACTCGCCTGATTCATATAGTTCAATAAAACTATTTTGAAACATTAATTCGATATTCATAAAAAATCCTTTTGTTTGTTTTTAGTAAAAAAATTATATCATTAAAAATATATAGTTTAGCTTAAACTTATTATTAAAACATGATACAATAAGAGAAAATTAGGAGCTGAATAGAATGAAAAAACTGAGACTATTATCACTAGTAGCGATATTATCATGTAACGTTGCACTTGGGGAAACTAAGATTTATGAAGACTATAAATTTAATCAATTATTGGATGTAAAAAAGTTGGATAAAACAGATATAAAAAACTTATACAGAAGCAAAGAGTCAGGTCTTGGTTTTTATGTAGTAAAAAATAAATTAAAGTATATAAAGGTTGCAAAAACAGAATTTAACTTAGAGTCTGAAATAGCAAACTTTATAAACCATGGCTATACTATTAAGCGTATTTCATATAGAAATAAGTTTGAAGAGTTAAAAATAAAAAATGTTGGAGAGCTTTTAAGTCAGGTTAAAAGTGATTTAGAGCGAAGTGAATTCTTTAATGTCGCATCTCAGGCTGAGATAAAATTTGAGTCAATTTTAGATAATAAAATCATCTTAATAAAATATACAGGTGTTATTGACCGTTCCGAGAGTGATTGTATTGCGTGTAATGAAATAAATGAGGGAGATACGAGGCAGATAAAACTCTTAGAATTCTTTTTTACATCATTAAACAAAAAACTATAGTCTATTAGCATTATCTCCCCATCAACGTTTTTCGGTGGTATGATTAAGCATAACATTATATATATATTGATACAATATAAAAAATATAGAATAAAGACGATTCTATATGAAAAACTTAAAGGAAAAAAAATGACAATAACAGCTAAGAATTTAGAACTCTCTATTTTGGCAAAACTCATTCAAGATAGTTCAGCAAGAGATGAAATAATAGAAAGTGTTGATTCTGATTTTTTTGAGAAAAAAGATTTCAAGAAAGTATATGAAGAGAACTTTAAAGAAGGAGATTTTGAAGAACTAAGCTTTAAACTTCACATAGCAGGAGTTTCTCCTGAGATTGCTGAAGAGCTATTTAGTTTACCTGTTCATGAGATATCAACAACAGAGGTTATAAATATTTATAGAAATGTTTATGCAAACAGATTAATTATTGAGGGTTTAAAATCAACAGAAAGTGTTGGTCTTGACGAGAATATTGAAACATTAAAGGCAGTTCAAGAGCGAGTTGAAGAAATTAACACATCTAGTTCTGATATCACACTCCCAAATGAAGCCTTAGACTTATACCTTACTGAATTAGCCGAAAATCAAGCAAGATTAAGAGATAATCCTGATGGAATTATGGGTAAATCAACAGGGTCAGATAAATTAGATAAAGAAATTGAGGGGATTGGAAATCAAGATTATATATTACTAGCTGCAAGACCATCTATGGGAAAAACTTCAGCAATGATAAAGATGATAAATGCGACAATTTTAAAGGAAGATGCAGTTTGTGTTGTCTTTTCACTTGAAACCTCTTTGCAACATTTATTAGCAAGAATTATTTCTCAAATTAATACAAACATAAAACTAAAACATGCTATGTTTGGACGAGATGCTGAGACTATGACAGGTGATATCCATGAAGTTGTCGAAATGTTACGGTCAAAAAAACTTTATATTGAAGATTTTCATAAAGCCTCATCTAAAGATGCTGTGACACCAACACCAGCTCAGTTTTCTACAACCCTAAAAAAAATTGAAAAAATTGAGGGTAAAATTGGTTTAGTTATAGTAGACCACATCGGACTGATGTCTGCATCAAGAAAAGGTTTAGCTGAGGGAAATGCGACTGTAACTTCAATTTCAAGAGAATTAAGAATGATGACAAGACAATTTGATTGTCCATGGGTTGTTTTGTCTCAATTAAATCGAGAATTGGAAAAAAGAATTGATAAGCGACCTAAACTTTCAGATTTGAGAGATTCTGGGGCTTTAGAGCAAGATGCTGATAAAATCATATTTATATATCGAGACTTTATTTATCGAATGGCAGAATTAAAAGAACAAATCAAACAGAAGCCTGAAGATGTAAGCCTACAAAGAGCATTAACACAACTTATGAGGCAAGAAATTGATGCCGCAGAATACATTATTGCCAAAAATAGAAATGGTCCTCTATCTACAGTCGATTTATTTTTTGAAAGAAAAAATGCATCTTTTATTGATGATATTGAAGATTACAATTTAGATGAAATGTTTGGTGCTCAGGATGTATATCAATAGTTAAGAGCTGCGTTCTTCATAAATGAAATATAACCACCTCACCCTTGGGGTGGAGCATCAATATTTTTAGATTAAAAAACTATATTTATATCTTTTGTATATGATTCTTCTAACTTTAAATTAAATTCATCACGAAAATTCTTCTTCGCAGAAACTTCATCATTTAATATATTCTCCCAAATAACTTCAAACTCACTAGATGATTTCTTTTTAAAAATTATTTGAGGAAATAAAGATAGTGATGGAATTAAATCATCTTCATTATGTAGGTCGTGAAAATTTTCATCACTAAAAATAAATAAATTATTTGTTATTTTTGTTATTAGTTTCATAGGAACTCCTTTATTTATATTCTATAGAAAAAAATAGAAAAAGAAAAGTTTTTAGTTCATTTTTCTATATTTTTTTGATAAAATATAGACTTCTAATAAGACTTAGGAGGTTTTTAGTATGAAGTTCGTGTTTAGTGTTGTAGTAAAATATATAAATGATAGAGATTATAAGTATCAAAGCTTTATTCCTGGACTTGATATAAATATAGTTCCCGACTTAAAAATTTTTAGAAAAACGCATAATTTAGAATTTGAAAAGGAGTTATCAACTGACATAATTAGATTATCAAATAAATCGTTAAAAGAAATAATAATTAATACAGACAATGAGTGCAAAGAATTTTCATATTCTGTATTAAAGGCATACAAAAAACAAGTCTCTAAAATAAAAGAAACATCAAAGGACAAAATCAGTTCAACAAGTCTTATTTTTGATTCAAGTCTTGGAGGCTTTGTAATTGTTATAAAGAAATATAAGCATATTCCAATATATGATACAATTAGAGTTTTTGAAAAAAACAATTTGTTTCCATATGAGGTTCTGAAGATATCAAAAAAAGAACTAACGATTTCTATTTTTAATACTCTATTTAAGATAGTTGGCGATTACACACATATAAGCATAGAAAATAGAACTTTATCTGAGCTTTTAAATGATATCTCTGAATCAAAACTAAAAAATAAGAAGCAAAGGGAACTTTTGTTATAATGTATAAAAATAAGGATAACCTATGATTTTAAAAAAATTTTTATTAAGGTTTTTTAGTGAATTGTTTCGCATATTGTTTGTAATATGTCTCTCATTTTTTTTAGCTGTTTCGTTCTTGTATCTAAATGGTAAAATTGAAACTGTGAAGAAGAACTATTCATTTAAAGATTCTAAATCGACACTAAAAAAAGGAGAGTATAACAATGAACGATAAAACAAAACTGCTTTGGATTAATGATTTTTCAAACTTTAAGGGTGGGGTTGAGACTTATATAGCAAACACTGTAACACAGTTAAATGAGCGTGAATCTCATGAGTCTATATTGCTTTACTCGATAGACAACAAGCCTGATTCTGAGTTCTTATCAATGTTCTCATTTTCAGCCCCATATACATCAAAATTGTCGGAACAAATTCAGGCACTAGACCCTGATATTATTTATGTTCAAGCAGTTAATGACTCTAAAATTTTAGATGTTGTATTGAGTTTGCATAAAAGAATTAAGAAGTTTATTTATATACATGACCATAAATATTTCTGCTTAAGAGAGCATAAAATTACAACATTATCAGGTAATACCTGTAAAAAAATGACAGGATTAAATTGTATCTCTTGCTTAGGGTTTATTGGGAGAAAATCAAATAAAGAGTCGGTAATACCAATAAGATATAACAGTTTGACGGAACTAACGAAAACTCAAAAAAAACTAAGCTATTTTGATGGACTTTTAGTTGGAAGTGAATATTTGAAGCAACACATTATTTCTCATGGATTAAACCCGAATAACATTCATATTATACATCAGGAATCACAAGATGACACCAGCTTCAATATAGATGCAAAAAAATACAACAAAAGACCAAATTTTCTATATGTCGGACAATTAATAAAAGGTAAGGGGGTTAGTTTACTTATTGACGCGATTAAGTTAATAAAAGATTCAGGTTATGATAAAGGGGTTCATATTGATATTTGTGGTGATGGCAATGAACGAGATAATTTAGAAGCCATGGTGAAGAATAAAGGTTTATCTAAGAACTTTACTTTTAGAGGTAAATTAACACAATCTGAACTATCAATATACCAAAAACAAACAAACTTAGTAATCATTCCAAGTATTGCTCCTGAAACATTTAATTTAGTTGGTATTGAATCTATGAAGTATGGAAATGCAGTTATTGTATCTGATGTCGGTGGTGTTAGTGAATGGTCTTCTTGGGGAATTAATTCTATGAGGTTTGATTCAGGAAATGTGGCTTTTTTAGCAAATGTAATTTTATACTTTATAGATGACCCAAAATTAGCCAAAGATTTAGGCTTAAGAGGATATCGTGACTTTCAAGAAAAATTTAAACAAGGAACTCAAATAAAAAAATTTTTAAAAGTAATAAGTTAATTAAGGTTTACCCCCAAATTAGATGGGGGGGGGATTATCATAACAACCAATCTTTCACAAAATATAATACACAATACACAACAAAAAAACTTTTAGATTTAGCTTAGAAAATATGATATACTAAAAAAAAAGGAGAACGAAACTGTGAATA
>Ga0256827_10000312_pt1 | contig 29184 bp, 26 predicted proteins | sample CV84metaG_FD_185977 | JGI IMG/M metagenome (GOLD analysis project Ga0256827, IMG submission 185977) | Hydrothermal vent microbial communities from East Pacific Rise, Pacific Ocean - CV84 | ecosystem: Environmental > Aquatic > Marine > Hydrothermal vents | place: Pacific Ocean: East Pacific Rise...
GGGAGTTGCTTCAAAAATTTATCGTTTGGGTCAGCATAATATAAAGTCTATTCGTTAGGGGGAGTTGATGAAAGCCATAATTAATGCTAAAATTATTACCGATACAGAGGTTTTAGAGGGGTATAATCTTCTTTATTCTAAGAAAATTATTAAAATTACCAAAGAGTTGCCCATTTGGGCAAAGGTGATAGATGCAGAGGGGTTGTATCTTTCTGCTGGGTTTATTGACATACACATACATGGCTCAAATGGTTTTGATGTGATGGATGCTTCTTTTGAAGCGTTGGATGGGATTTCTAAAAGCATACTTCAAACTGGGACAACCTCTTTTTTAGCGACCACCATGACCATGTCAGAAGAGGAGATTGTTAAGGGATTGGCAAATGTTCAAAAATATAAAAAGTCTGTAACAGGGGCAAAGGTTTTGGGAACGCATTTGGAAGGTCCTTTTATAAACCTTGAAAAACATGGAGCTCAAAACCCTGAGTTTATTCAGAAGCCAAACTTTGAACTGATAAAACCTTTTATGGATAGCATCAACATGATAACCCTTGCACCTGAAGTTGAGGGGGCGAAAGAGTTTATAGAGTATTTAACAGAGCATCATCCCCATGTGTTGTTGAGCATAGGGCATAGCGATGCTACCTATGAAGAGAGTAAAGAGAGTTTTAAATGGGGGGTTTCCCATGCAACCCATCTTTTTAATGCGATGAACCCTTTGCATCATAGAGAACCTGGGATTGTGGGGGCTATTTTGGAGTCTGATGCCTCTTGTGATGTGATAGCTGACCTGATTCATATACACCCCTCTTTTTTTAACATGTTGTATAAGCTTAAAAAAGAGGAATTAATTTTGATTACTGATGCGATGAGAGCAGGGTGTATGCACTGTACTATGTCAGAAATTGGGGATCAAAAGGTACTGGTGAAAGATGGAGAAGCTAGGCTAGAAGATGGTACTTTGGCTGGAAGTATTTTGACCATGAATGGGGCTTTAAAGAATTTTTATGAACATACCAACATCTCTTTACCTGAACTTTTAGCGATGGTTACAAGTATACCTGCTGAGAAACTGGGTCTAAAATTAGGAAAATTAGAAGAGGACTATCCTGCTGATTTTGTTTTGTTTGATGAAAAATTTGATACAAAATTGGTCTTTATTGAAGGTATTCTATTAAGATAATTATTTTAATATATTTTTAAGTTTATAGGAATTTTAATCATTATATACTTTTAAAATTTTTTTAAAGGATGATTGTGAATATACATAAATCGTATCTCTATACTCTGTTTTTATGTTCTTCTTTATTGTTTACAGCTTGTGGAGAGGATTCTTCTAATGCAAAGGATAAAGAGGAAACGCCAAAAGAACAGACAGTAAAAGACTTAGAGCCAACCGTAGAACTCTCTTATAACAAAGTACAAAAAAGTGATGAGAGAATGGTACTTTTTGCAGAGGCAAAAGATGATGGGAAAATAACCTCCTATTTATGGACAGATACGAATGGGACAGTTTTAGGGAGAAAAGCATTGCTGACACTTCTTCCTCCTCATAAATTGGGTAAACATGGTTTCTATATATCTGTTTTGGATGATGGGAATCATAGTGTTAGTAAGTTTTTTGTTGTAACTGTAGAGAATCCAACAAAGACAACATCCGTAGTAAAAGATTTAGAGCCAACAGTAGAACTTTCTTATAAAAAAGTACAAAAGAGTGATGAAAAAATGGTACTTTTTGCAGAGGCAAAAGATGATGGGAAAATAACTTCCTATTTATGGAAAGATACAAATGGGACAGTTCTAGGGAGAAAAGCATTGTTAACACTTCTTCCTCCTCATAAATTGGGTAAACATGGTTTTTCTATCTCCGTTTCAGATGATGGGAATCATACCCTTACTAAATCATTGGTTGTACAAGTTAATGCTTCAAAAAACAATGCACCAACCATTAATCTTCAAAATAAAATCATATACGATAATGAAGATTTAGAACTTTATGCAGAAGTTAAAGATGATGGAACGATTGTGAAGTATGAATGGAAAAATGATGAAAATAAAACCATAGGTGATTCAACAATACTTTCTATCTCTGCTCCTCATAAAGTGGGAGAACATATTTACAAACTCACGGTGGTTGATAATAAGGGATTGAGTACCTCAAAAGCTGTTACTATAATGGTTAAAGATAATAAGTATAGAGTTGAAGAGAATAATTTACCTGTATTTGTTTCCAATAAACTTTCTGATAGTTATGTGATGAAACAAATGGATGATAGCTCCTTTAATGCTTTAGCTGAGGAGAAAAAGTACCTTGTTGCTGATAAACTCTTAAGTTCGATGTTTTTTGCATACCCTTATTCAGAGTTAAAGAGAAGGGTTGAAAGTGGTACATTTCTTTCAGATATCAACAATCAGTTACTCCTTTCTTTAAACAACATGGATGAAGTAGAAGAGAGAATTCATGATGTTAATCGTTATTATCAAAATGAATACAGTGCAGATGTTCTTATCTTGTCAAGGTTCTTTGAGATGTCAAAACTGGATAAACACTTCTATAACCATTGGGTAAGTTATATCTTAACTCAAACCATACTTTTTTCCCCTGCGGTAGAACTTGACACCGTTTCCAATTCAGATACTTATGGAATTTATAATAGACTTTATCAATTACAAGAGAGTGAAGTTGGTATGCGTTATGCCACCTTTTTACATATGAAAAGTGCTGAAAATTGGAGACGATTTAGAAGTCCTGAAGACAATGGACGTGAGATGTTAGAAATCTATGCTTTAGATGCAGATGATACGCATGTTCCGATAGTTGCACAAGCTTTACAAAATTGGCATTTAAGTCGAGATAAAGAGACTTTGGTTGTTGGACTCAATAAAAATAGCGAACCTTTATCTCTTATGGATGACATGAAGTTTACATCAGGTATTGAATTTTATGCTTCCTTGGCAAACTCTAAAGCATTTACGAAAGGGATTATAACCCGTCTTGTCAATTTTATGTTTACAACTACAAAGAGTTCTAAAAAAGATAAGATTATTAAAAATATTATTGCTTCCCACCCTGAAACATGGTCTGATGTTTTGAAACAGATTCTTTTTTCCGAAGAGTATCTTTTACAGACAACACGTGCTAAGAGTATAGAGGAGAGTACTTTTTCTTTAATGAAAAAACTCTCTTATAACTCATATTATTATACTTTTAATAGATTGAAAAATGATATGTCTACAATGGGACAAGCTTCGATGCGTTATAAGCTAGGTAAGTTAACACGTGTTCCAATGGATGATATCTCTTTTGCAACGTATCAAAAATCATTACGTGATAATATTTTTAGAACATGGTCACGAGATACCAATTTGAGTTGGAATCCTAAAAATGTAGATGAAACACATAATAGTGACTATTTTATGAGAACCTATAAAAGTCACTATCGTAGAGGAGTTAGCAGTAAAAAATTTATGAGTGCTGAAAAATATGAAGTTTCTGATAATGTTCTTGAAACACAGGTCAACTATATTAACTATCTATTTAATTCAGTATTAAGTCGTCCTGCCCATCAAGGTGAGATAGAGATGTTCCAATCTCATCTCAATGGTGGTACTTCTCCTCAATGGTTTAGTACCTATTTAAATTATGTAAATGTGGACAGTGCTTACCAACAATATATACGATATGAGGGGAGATATTATATGCAATATATGGTTTTTGAATATATTTTGAGATTAGATGAACTCTATTTTTATAAGGAGATAAAGTGATGGAAAGAAGAGGTTTTTTAAAATTAACATTGGCAATAACAGGTTCACTTTTAATGCCACAATATATCTATGCAGATAGTTTAGATTTATCAACCATTGAATTTAGTACAGAACTTTTTGATGAAGGTAGACAAACCATTATTGTTTTTCTTGCAGGAGGCCCATCTCCTCTCTCTGGAAACCTTTCAAATATAGAAGAGATTAATCTCTCCTCTCAACAAGACTATTTTTCCCATTTTGGTAGAAATTATTTGACAAAAATAGAGGAGTATGACCTTTGGAAAGAGGCTGGTGGTGAAAACATGCAAAATATGTTGGACAACCATGAGATGACCATTATTAGAACCTGTTATTCAGCAGAGCGAGAAAAAGTTAACAACAAAGCTCATGGTATCTGTAGTCAACAAAATATGAAGGGAAATTTTGATGTAGATAGAGCAGGGGTGTTAACAACCCTTTCGAGAATTATGGACAATAATGGAAAATTTAACCCTTTAGAGTTACCATTTATGACTTTAAGTGGAGAAAATGATTTCTATTCAGGCGATCCAGCAAATGGAGTTAAGCCTGTCTCTCTTAGTTCTAGTTTGGCAAACCCTTTTAATCGGGGTATGAACTCTGGTATTTTTTATTCTAATGAAGAGAGATCTACAGAGGGATATCAAAATAAAATCCCTTTAATCGATGCTATTTTTGATGCAAAAGCACAGAGTTATAATGCTATTGATGCGATGAATAGTTTTTTAAAGAATAGGAAACTGCTATCAGATAAAATTACTACGGTAGTAGAAGATAGAAATAATGGTTCAAATAGAGATAAATATTTAAGCACTTATGGTTATGTAGAAAATGACCGTTTTCATCAGACTTTGGCAACAGCGATTGAGTTACTTGATTCAAATACTACAACACGTACCATAACCATAGGAACAAGTGGTCTTGGTGGTTGGGATGACCACTCTTATTGTCAAGTAAACTATACCCGACGGATGCAGAACCTTTTTCAGGCTTTAGAAGCAGGGATGAGACATTTAGATGGGATAGGGAAGAAGAACAAGATTAGTATTATGGTTTTTGGTGAATTTGGAAGAAATGTGAATCTCAATGCTTCTTTTGGTTGGGATCATGGGAATTTACAAAACTTATATCTTTTAGGTGGAACAGATTATTTCAATCATGCTGGTGGGACAGATGCCATCGTAGGGGAAACAGTTGTTGATAATGGTGGTAGAGCCAAAAGTGGACGGATTTGGTTGAAGCCAAAAGAGGATACTTATTGGTGTGAACCCTTAAGTATAGGGGCAACATTGTATGCGATACATGGGATAAAAAATCCTGAAGCTTTAACAGATGGGTATGGGGTAATTAACCCTAAAATTAATGGGAAGGAGTTCTTAAAGCTTTAATTTAAATCATATTTCGATAGAATGTATTTCAAATTTAATCGAAGGTTATAAAATATGAAAATAGTTGTAATTCAAGGTCCAAACCTTAACATGTTAGGGATGAGAGAACAAAATATTTATGGACCAATGAAACTAGAAGATATTCATGCTCAAATGAAAGGTTTCGCTGAACAAAGTGGTGTGGAGATAGAGTTTTTTCAAAGCAATTTAGAGGGTGAGATAGTAGATAAACTTCAAGAGTGTCTTGGTGATGCTACAGGAATTATTATCAATCCTGCTGCTTATACTCATACCTCTATTGCCATCCGTGATGCTATCGCAGCGATTCAGATACCTACTGTAGAGGTTCATCTGTCAAATATTTATCAAAGAGAAGAGTTCAGACATAAATCGTTGACAGCTCCTGTATGTGCAGGACAAATTTCTGGTTTTGGTCCATTCTCTTACCATTTAGCGATGGTTTCAATGATTCAAATCATGAACGAAATGAAAGCGATGCAAGAGGCACAACAAGGGCAACAAGCTCACGAAGCTTTACAGTCAAACTAAAAAATTAGAAAGCTGTAGGTTCGATTTTATCGAACATAAATTCTAAACCTTTCTATAAGGTTTAGAATGAAATTATTAAAAATCTATAAAGAGATACCCCTCCCCATGAACTACATAGTAAAAGACGAAAATGCTATTTATTACGAATGTGGCTATAGTTCTGACAATGCACTTTTTTTAAAGCTTGGTTCAGAAGCTTTTTTTATAACCGACTCCCGTTACACCATTGAAGCAGAAGAAAATGTTTTGAATGCCATTGTTATTATAGATGGTGATTTATATGGTAGAGCCAATAAAATAATAAAAAAATCAAAAATCAAAAAACTTTCCTACGACCCTAAAGAGTGGACCATTTTTGCCATTGAAAAGATTAAATATAAGCTCAAAATAAAATTTAAAGAAGTTCCTGATTTTTCTCATAAAAAAAGGATTATTAAAAGTTCGGAAGAGTTATTGCTTTTAAAAAAATCAGCCCATTTGGGAGCAGAAGCTTTTGATAACTTTGCAAAGATGATTCATAAACATGGTTTTAAACAAGATGAGCATATGTTGACGTTTATGGGAAAAGCGATGTTGTCTAACAAAGGTCAATATGAACTCTCTTTTGACCCCATCGTAGCAATCAATGAAAACGCAGCCAAACCTCATGCTTTACCTACCGATAAAGTTTTACATAAACACGATTTGCTTTTGGTGGATGCTGGTCTAAAATATGAGCGTTACTGTTCTGACCGAACCCGTACCGTTTCTACCTCTAAGTCATTTGAGTTTACCACTGAGCAGAAGTTTAAGAAAAAAAAGATTCAAAAAGCGTATGATTTGGTATTAAAAGCACATGACAATGCCATAGCAAAAGCACGTTCAGGGATGAAAGCCAGAAAAATAGATGCCTTAACAAGAGATATTATTACCAAAGGTGGTTTTGGTCAATACTATATCCACTCTACAGGTCACGGTGTGGGGCTAGACATTCATGAGATGCCGTACATTAACACCAAGTCAGATACACGGGTTGAAGATGGGATGGTCTATACCATAGAACCAGGGATTTATATTCCCAACGAGTTTGGAATCCGTATCGAAGATATGGTCGCCATGGTGGGTGGTCGGGCTTTGGTGCTTTGATTTGGAATCGGAGGCTTTAGCTCAATGCCAATGACTTAAGAAAAATTTGAATTTTGTAGGGTCGATTTATCGACCACGAATTGAAAAAAAATTCTATTTTATGGTCGATAAATCGACCCTACGCGATAAATTTGGAATTTGAAATCCTTAAATTTCAGCCCCGAACAAGAGAATGTTAAAGTTATGAGAGCTATGTATGTTCACGAAAGAGTGCTTCATGTTCTTTTAAAGAGAGGTTGTTTAGCTTTTTCATGAGCTATTATACTCTAAATTCTACTAACTCTTAAACCCCTCTAAACTCATCAAATCCTTAAGTGCCTCTGTAGGTTTTTGAGGGGTATTTAAAATTGCTTCAAATCTATTCCACTCTTGATTGGATAACATTAAAATTCTCTCTTCTTTTTGAATCTCTTTGGCTCTTTGTACGGCTGTAGAGATTAAAAAATTACTCAAATCCATACCCAATGAATTAGCAACCTCTTGTAGTAGTGCTTTTATATCTTTAGATGTTTTGAACTCTATTCTCGCATCTTTTAAATCATTGGCTCGGCTCATTTTAAATCCTTGTACGGTTTATATACGGATATTTTAGCATATTTTTATAAAAATAAGCTATTATTTGGGAATTATATTTTATATCAAGGTCACCAATGACTAACCTAAAACTAGAAACTTTCGACCCATCAAAAACCTATAAAGGTATCAAATCATTCGATTGCAATAACGAAATGATAAATCAATTTGTTCAAAAAAATTTAAAAAAGAGGGTGAAAAAGCATTTTAGTCAAGCTTATGTTCTGTTAGAAAATGAACGCTTTGTTGGTTTTTATACTTTAGATAGCTTTTCGATTACCAAAGATGATTTTGAGTTTGAAAATAGACCATCGGCACTGCCTCCTATTGTCCCTGTTATAAAGTTAAGTATGTTGGGTGTCGATAAGTCACTACACGGGCAAGGTATAGGAAAACGACTTTTAAGAGATATGCTTATAAAGGTTGTTCAAATATCTAAGTTGGCAGGTTGTGCAGGGGTTTATCTATTGGCTGAAAAAGATGCCATTGGATTTTATGAGAGACTGGGATTTGTAGCGATAAAAGAGGATGAACCTTTGCCAATGTTTTTAAATATTGATGTGATTTTGGAACTGTTTACACAATTTTCATCTCAAAAGAGTGGAGATTAGTCAATGCAAAAAAAACTAGACAACAAAAACACCTTAATCTTTCAAGAAAACTACCCCTATCTATCCAAAAAAAAATCAACCAAACCCTACCAAGCAACATTAGGAATAGGGGGGAATATGGGGGATGTTCCTAGACGGTTTAACCATCTTTTTTACCATTTAAAACGTTCCTATTTTGTAGATATAGTTGAAACCTCACCCATATTAAGAAACCCACCTTTTGGTTATGTTGAGCAAGATGATTTTTATAATGCATTAATAATTGTGAAAACATGTTTACGTCCTAAAGCACTTTTACGCTATATTCTGCGAGTAGAAAAAAAGTTTGGACGAAAACGCTCTTTTCCTAATGCTCCTCGTACTTTAGATATAGATATGATATTTTATGAGCAAGAGAAAATAGAGAGTGAACTCCTAACGATTCCTCATCATGGATGGCGTGATAGAACGTCGGTGATTATCCCTTTGATCCATATGCAAACCAAAATTTAAGAGAACAGATGCCTATGAACAATGAAAATATACCTGTAACTGTAGAAGAGATTCAGATGTTAAGAACTGAAATCTCACGGATGCATGAATCTTTAGCAAAAGATGTAATAGGACATGCCCCATTGGTGAAAAAAATAGCAAATCTATTTGTCCATAAAGGGCTAGATGAACATTGGATTGAAAAACTTTTAGCCCCTTTGGTCGGTTCAAGTTTTGAAAGTGATGAGGTTTTACTTTTAGCCTATGTGTTAGAAGAGTTAGACAACCTTTTGGTTGTTGAAAATGAATCAAGTCAGATAGATAAAAAAGTTCATATTGTTGTGGGTGCAACAGGGATTGGGAAAACATCCTTGGTTGGCAAACTAGGAGCAAGATATAAGTATTTATTGAAAGACTCCTATAATGTGGCTTTTATAAATTTTGACCGTTGTAAAGTTGGGGCAGTAGAACAACTTGAACATTATGCCGATGCAATGGAGATTCCTCTGATAGAGGTGGATGAGCTGTTAGATGTGGAGTATGATATTGTACTGATAGATACAGCAGGAAGTATGGGAAGCAATATAGAAGAGATAAAAGAGTTGCTTGATATTATTGAGAGCAATACTGACTATAAAGTTGAAATCTCTTTGGTTCTTTCAGCAACCTCTCGAAAAGGTGATTTAGAACATATATTAGAAATTTTTTCAATATTTCCAATCCAAAATTTTGTTTTTACAAAACTAGATGAAACTGATAATCTTTCAGATATGCTTGACTTTTCGATTAAACATAAAACCCCTATTGCTTATTTGTCTGTAGGACAAGAGATACCCGATGACCTTATGGTTGGAACAAAAGAATATATATTAAATCAATTTATGAAGGAAAGTGAAAATGAGTAAAAAAGTATTGGTAGGGATGAGTGGAGGAGTTGACTCAACAGTGACTGCCATTCTCTTACAAAAAGAGGGTTATGAAGTAACAGGGGTTTATATGAAACTTCATGAAAAAGAGGGGTATCATGAGGTCAATTATACAAAGGCTCAGAGGGTAGGAGAGTATTTAGGGATAGATGTTCATTTTCATGATTTGTCGGTTGATTTCAAAAATGAAGTTTATGACTACTTTGTTGAAACGTATAAAGAGGGGTTAACCCCAAATCCTTGTGTGATGTGTAACCGAACCATTAAGTTTGGGAAAATGGTTGAATTTGCAGACTCTTTAGGGATAGAAAAAGTAGCAACAGGGCATTACCTAAACTGTGATGGAGAGTTTTTTTACTCTGCAAAAGATGATTCAAAAGACCAAAGTTATTTTGTAGCACAAGTAAAAAAAGAGGTATTACCTCGCTTACTCTTTCCTTTGGGTTCTTGGATAAAAGAGGATGTTAAAGCCTATGCCTCGAAAATTTCACCTTTACAAGATTTTGCAACACAAAAAGAGAGTTCCGAAATTTGTTTTGTAGAGAATGACTATACCGAAATACTTGAAAAACATATGGATATTGATCTAGAGGGTGAGACCGTTTATACAGATGGTACAGTGGTCGGAAAACATAAAGGTTACATGCACTATACCATTGGAAAACGGCGAGGTTTTACAGTAGATGGAGCGCATGACCCCCATTTTGTTCTTGCGATAAAACCTGAGAGTAATCAAATAGTAGTTGGGAAAAGAGAGGAACTTGAAGCACATACTTTTAACCTTAAGAAGATTAACCTTTTTAAAGAGTTAACTGGAGACAATATAACGGTAAAAGTTCGCTACCGAACAACAGCGATTCCTTGTGATGTAACTTTAAATGAGGGGGCAGGTTCTGTCATTTTATCAGAACCTGTTTTTGGTTTAGCCTATGGTCAAGTGGCTGTTTTTTATGAAGGTGATAAAGTGCTTGGCTCAGGAGTTATTTGTTAAGTACTTTTTTACTTAAATAAAGCACCTCTTCCTCTTGGTCACAAAATTTAGATATCAGAAGAGAGCAGTCCTAAATTAAGGGTTTCTCTCTAAAAAAAGATTAAAATTTATTAATTTAATATAGGTTCTATGTATTCTATCCCAAAAGTCAATCTAAGGATATAAATATTCAACATTTGAATCATAACATTAAACAACTAATCCTGTCACCCCCTCCATATCTACAGGGAGCATAATCTTTAAGTTTTCAAGACGTAACCCCCCTTGTAGATGGTTTTCAATCTTTTGACTAGAAAGCTCTTTGTGTAGGGCTTGTAAAAAGATACCTTGTTCCAACTGAGCAAACTGAAGTGTTAACTCTTCTCCATATTTAAAAACCCCTGATGATAAATGATGCCCCACTAAGAGTAATCCGTTAACAGGTAAAGGTGTAGAGCTTACCAGCAACTGCTCCAATGTTCCCTCTATTTTTATCTCTTTTGTATAAACCATACGAGGGGCAGGATAAAAAAATGAAAGATGTAATAGATTTGAATCTGTCTCCTCTAGTAAAACCATACTCAAACGGTCAAATGCCCCTGCTCTAGGATAGCCTTTTCTTTTAAAGGGTTCTCTCTCTTCTAAAAGTTCTTGAATAATTTTTTTTAGTCGCTTCACACTTTTTTGATTGTGTAATAACTGCTTCGCTGACTTTCGTTTTCCTTTAAATATCTTATCTCCTTTTATTATGGATAGGGATGCCAAATATTTTCTTGCCACTCCCTTTGAGTCATCTTCCAGACCTTTTTCCAATGGGAACAAACTTTGTACTTAAATCCAGCAGGGGTTATCCCTTGGGTATTGTCAATCCAAACTTTGGCAACCACTCCCTTTCGTGTTTCAGGAGGTGGATTAAGGTAAACAACTTGATAATCATTGTGAGAATAATCAAGTATTTTACTCCCACTTTTTGCTATTTTAGTTAGAATTTTTTCTATTTTATCTCGAATACTTTTTTCATATATTGCTTTAGCAATATGACTTTCAAAACTAAATTTATCGGTATTATTTAGATTTGTCAATAGCATCTCATACTGATAGGCACGAAGAACAATCAATTCACCCATTGCTGAGTGAAAAGAGTCATATTCAGACTCTTTTACAGCAGAACCCATTGTCACATAAGGAGCTTCCTCACTAAGCTGAACAACCAAGGTAAAGTACCCTTTATCGTGTATGGTGTTGTGTAGTTTTAAAGGCATTTGTAAAAGGTAAAACTTAGAACCCGTAACCGATGGTTTACCATATACCTCTAAGTATTTGTTTACCCGATGTTGAGGTAGTAGAGTAAGATACTCTCCTAATCGGTCATGCCAAAAGAGCATCTGTAAGTCTCGTTCAATTACCTCTCGATATCCTTGCGCCAAGGCTTCCCTTTTAGTACTGTGAAATGCCCAGCCTGTAGTAACAGAGTGTTGGTTTCCAAACTGTTTCCATTTTGGATAAAAGAAGAGTGCTTTAGAGGGAATAGAGAGAACCTTTCCTTTTGAATCTTCTCCCCCATAACAGAAAGAAGGTAACTGCATTATCTCTTTTTTATCTTCTTTAGAAAAAAGTAGACTCACATTTTCAGGTAAGAAAAGTTCATCATAAGTAAAATAAGCACTGTTCCACAATGCTCCATATTGCCATGTACTACGCTCTATTGTTTCACCTTCTGATGCAAAACGTGCCAAGAGAGCATCAATACCAAAGCCAAAACCTAAAATCTCCTGACTCTTTAAAGCTTCCATCTCTATACGTAAAGAGAAAGTACTTTTTGCTTCTATGCCCACACCATATTCGGAAACAACTGTTTTAAATGTTGTATTTAACATGATGACTTTTCCTCTTTAAAACAGTGTGGACAGCCAATAAACGGATGGATGGGTGTAAGCTCAATGCTCTCTCCATTAAATAAAAGGTTCTCTTCTAATTTTCGCTCCACCATGCTTCCAAGTTGCATACCCAATTCTAAAAAACGATTCTCCTCTTCTACTTTATTGGGATTTCTCAAACCAAAAGGAACTGCCAATAGATGACGATAGCAGAAAAGACAATGTCTACTTCCTGATAACACCGAACCCAACATCACAGCTTGGTCACTATACACCAACAAAGAGATAAACCCTTTATGCCTTTTAATCACCTCTTCATAGAGTAGGAGTTCAGAAACATCTGTTCTGACAATAAGTTTGGGAGAGGCTTTATGATGAGCCAACTCTTTTAGAGCAATTGGTTCTGCCTCACGATAAAATGCTTTTGGATTAAGCTCTATCTTCTCTTTTTCTATTTTCTCGTCTATGGAAGATTTAGAATGTTCAAAACGTCCACTCAGCTGTGTCAAAAACATCTTCAATAGTGAAAGCCGTTCAAGAGGGTCATCATGATTTATCTTTGGCTCTTCAAGTTGGGAAATCAGCATGGCAATGTCTCGACTAATCCATGGAAGACTTAGACGAGACCATTCATCACCTATACCCAAGAGAATGGTATGAGCATTGATGGTTCGGATTTGTAGTTTTTCTAAATTTTGAACTAACATCCTCCTCCACCTCCACTAGAACACCCTCCACCTCCTCCATTAGAAGTAGGAGGAACATAATCAGGTAGAGCATACTCCAATGCATTTGATTTAAAACTTCCATCGCTGTACTTTCCATAAACTGCTAAAGCAAGAGATTCATTTCGTTCTATTTTAGAAAAAAGACTATCTAACTCATGTTTCTCAAAGCGATGACAATAGTCATTGTTGCCTAAAAAATATTGTAATCGTCTAGCCAATTTTTGTTGTGTTTCCTTATCTTTCCTCAGTGCATAAAATATTTCTCGCTTTAATTCTGAAATAGAAGGCATATACGTTATAGGAATAACATAAAGCAGAGCATCTTCATTAAAATAAAATGAAAAACCAGACGCAATTTTCAACTTCTCATCTAGCTGATAAATAGCAGGAAAGTGCTTAGGACTATAACAATCAATACCTTCTTCTAAACAAGAATAAGACCACAAGTGCATACCTAAAGTGCTTTGATTTTCAACTGTCAATAATGTAAGCTTTATATCTTTTATTTTTTCAAAAGAAAAAGGAGGTTTATCAAATATTTTGTCTCCAAAAAGTATATTTACAAATTCAGGATACTCCTTTAATTTCATAAAAGAGATATAGGCGAAACCAACAGCACGTGAAGGCATGGGTACAATACTTGGTTTGTCAAGTGTTAAGTGGAAGGCAAAATACTCTTTGAGACCAAACAAAATTTCTTCAATCGCTTCTTGCTTTAAATGAGGAAATTCTTCTCTCAATGCCCTATTGAGTTCTTCAGGGAATGTATAGTTAGAGAAGAAGCTATCTATTTTTGATTCAATAAAGTTAGAGAATAACTCTGCACCTATTGCTATAACTATATATAACCCAAATAGTGTCATAAAAGAGAATGATTTTATTAGACTTTCAATGAGAAATAATATTCCCCATAGAAAAGCAAAAGTGACAAGGAGAGCCGTTATACTAGAAAAAATAAATATATACATAAATCCAACCTTTTTTCTTTTAGTATAGCGTTACGAAATTGGATTTATTGGATAACTTAAAATTGAAATTCTAACTGAACATCATCAAAATTTTTCAGTAAACATTAACTCTATGCGTCCAATAAATCCAATTTGAAAGATGTATACTCCAAATATCAAATCAAAAAGGATCTAACATGAGAAAAAAAATTATACTAAGTGCAATAATTTCACTATTTCTAATAGGATGTGGTACAAGTGACGACAATAACAGTCAAACAACTCCTTCAGCTGAAACAAATGAAAATATGTCTGCTTCTGAAATCAGTCAAAAATATACTGAACTTGCAATTATAATACATGCAACAAAAGATTTTTGTGAAAACAATAAGATACGTACTTTTGTTAAAACGGACTCCAGAATTTTAAACTATTTTATAGCAATAAAAAATAACACTACTGCCGAATGTTCTGATTTTGGAAAAACAGCTGAACATTGTGATGAATATATTGCAGAAAATGAGCCTGGAAATACAACTTGCCTTATAGCTTATAATCTTAAGTAACTGATAGAGGAGATTTTTTTCCTCTTACTCTTTATTTAACAACATATCATCAATATACATTATCAATGGATTAACCCCTTTTTCTCCTTTAAACGCTTCAAGAATTTTCTTTGCTTCCTTCAGCTTCTCTTTTGATACACCAAACTTTTCAACACCTGTCATAACCCAATACCCATAAGCAACATAATCAACAAGTATACTTTTTTTTAGTGTAGAGTGCAGTATATCAAGCCCTTCAAGGTAATACTTCTTTGCTTTTTTTATCTCTTTTTTCTTCAGATAAAGTTTAGCTACATCTATTAGGACAAAACTCAAACCATGTTCTGATATAAGTAAAGAATCTTCACCTATAGCCACAAAATTCTGCTTAGTATTTGTCACATTTTGTCTACTTATTTTAATGGCTTTCAAATACAATTTTTCTGCTCTTATAAAGTTTTCTTCTTTCTCTTCAATATTCGCTAAACTTCTTAATGCATCAGCCATGGTACGATTGATTAAAAGTTTTAAAGTCAGAAGAGGTTCGTCTATGGTTTCATAAAGTGTTAAAGCCTTTTCATAGTACTCTTTTGCCTTTTTTGATTGCTTTAAGTTGACATATAAATCTGCTAAACTTTTAAAGTTTTTAGCTAAATTTTTCTTATATTTTTTTGCATCTGTTTTCACTAGTTTTTCATTATACCTGAGAGACTTTAGTAAAATTTTTTCTGCTTTTTGAAATTCTTTAGAATGTATATACACAGAACCTAAAGAATTTAAATCTCCTAAATAACTTTGAACAAAAACAAAGGAAGGCTTGTCAGTAAATAAAGTTTCATATACCTTAAGTGCTTCAAGCATAAATGGTTCAGCTTTTTTTATATTTTTAAAATGTTCTAAATATAACCTTCCAAAACCCCAAAGTATTTGTCTCAACAGTGATTTATCTAAAAATTGAGCATATTTGTTAACAACATCACGTTGAATCATCAATGCTTCTTGATACGTTTTTTTAGCTTGTTTAAATGACTTAAGCTCTTTGTATAGATTAGCCAAATAGTACAAGTTCCAAGCTAAATCAGCATTATATTGTTTAGGATTTTTTAAGGACAAATATCGATAAATATCAATACTTTTCAAATACATTTGTTCAGTTTTCTTCCACTCTTTTTGCGAAGAGTAATTGTCTGCTAATTGCACGTAAACATCGGCTACATATTTGTCAAATTTTTTAGGATGTTTTTTTGCCAATAGCGTGTAATATTCTAATGCCTTCAACGTAGAAACTTCTGCTTTTTTAGGCTTTAGTAAAAAAGGCATATAAATCATAGAAAGGGAAAGGTAAACACTTGCTGACTGCTCTAAATAAGCATTGGGGTCACTCTCTTTTAAAACACTAATCACCTCTAAAGCCTTTTCATAAATAGGTATTGTTTCTTTAAACTTTTGTTCTAAACCCAAATGTGTCGCTTTCATCTTTAATGCGAAAGAGAAAAGTTTACTATTGAGATTAGGATTTTTTTGAAAAAGTGTTTCAGAAAGAATGAGTGCTTCATTTAATAATAATTTTGATTTTTTAAAATCACTGTTCAAATAGCGTATAGATGAAATACGCAGTCCATCAGCAAGTTTTGCCTTGTAAACAGCAGGATTTTCTTTGCTTAATATTCTTGTTAATGCTAGTGACTCGGTAAAAACTTCATTGGATTGACTAAACTTTTTATTTTCAAAATAGATAAAGCTCAAATCTAAAAGTAGATTGGCTAACTCACCTCGATATTGACGAGGCTCTTTTTTAGATGCCTCTCGAACCAAAGTCAAAGCCTCAATAGAATAAGCTTCTGCCTTTTTAAATGAATTTATCTCTCTGTAATCCTTTCCTAAGTTGTTAAATATAGAAAAAAGCTCTACCTTATACTTTTTAGCATTTTTCTTTTCTAATGATTGAACTGTTGTTAATGCCTTTTGATGAGAGATAATGGCTTTATCAATTCTATTTGTTTTGTAGTAGAGTTCCCCTAAACTGTCTAAAGTAACTGCCAACTCTTTTTTTAAATGATTGGGTTCTTTTTTATAAAGTTTTAAAACTTTTTTATAGGTTTTTTCTGAAGCTTTTAACTGATTATTTGTATTATACACCTCAGCTAACTCTCTTAACAGTTCTATTTTTTGAGGAAGAAGAAGATTTTTTTCATCTTCTAGTTTTTCATAAAGTACAATGGCTTTTTTGGGTTCGTTCTGTTTTTTTAAAAATTTTGCATACTCAGAAACAATCCCAAAGCTAAACAATAATCCTGTTGCCTCTTCATATGCACTTTGAGCCTTTTCAAACATATTTTCTTCAATATAAAGTTTAGCCATCGCCACTGATTCTGAAGCAAGTTCCTCTTTTTTCTGTTCTCGTTTGGCTCTGTTTATTTTCGATTCAAATACTTTCAGTGCTTCCTTTGCTCCTTTTTCACGATAAATTCTACCTGCTTTTTTACCAAGAGAACTTTCTAAACGACCCAAAGATTCTAATGATGCTTCTTTGTTAAACTTCTCTTTTTTAAGTCTCTTTAAGTCATTGTTGAGTCTAATAATTTTTGATTCAGAGAGTGTTGTATGACGTAATTCATACTCAATCTTCCCAATATTTTTTTCTATTTTTATGAGTTCTTCATTGACGACATTTCCCGTAAATTGAGATAAAGCATAAGACGAAAGCAAAATAAAAAGCCCCAAAATCACCCCTAATAAAAATATTCTTTTACGCTTCTCTTTTTTCTCTCGCTCCCACAAGTCAGCAAATTCGACTTGAAGTAACCCTGCTATTACTTTCATAACTGCCCGTTTTCGACCACCAAAACTACGTGCATCTCCTGCAATAGGTTCAGCTCCATTGGCTATGAGGGCAGGAGGAAAAGCTTCAAGTTGCCCCTCTTTGGCATAGGGTTCACCCTCTTTAATAATCGCCAATACCTGAGCATTGCCATGATGCTCTTTAAAATACGCTATCTCTTTGTTCACCCATTTTGAAGTTGTAGAGTAAGGAGAGGCAATGACAATTAAAAATTCCGATGCATCTAAAGCTTCTATTAACTTATTGGGTAAAGTAGCTGAACTTGAAAGCTCCTCTTCATCTCTAAAAATAGAACGTTTTAAATCTTTGGGAAGATGAGGATACTTCTCTCTTAGTTTATTAGGAATCTTATAGTTTTCTATTTTTTTCTGTAACCAACGCCCAAACTTAATATCGGCATGTGAATAGCTTATGAAGGCTTTGTATTTTTTATCTATCATATTAGTTTTGAAATATTTTTATCTCATCAGTAACTCTAGTAATAAATTCATCACTAAGTTTCTGAGTAAAAATTTGGTCAATAAAAACATGTTTCTCATCTTGTTTAAACACTAAGTTTTCAAGTAACCATTCATCAACAGTTTTATGACTATAGTTGGCTTTCAATTCTATCTTTTTCAACTTCAATAAAAACATAAAAGTAGAGGCATACTTCTTATCATCAAACCATAAGTCAAAATTAAGTTTAGGGGTTTTGTCTCCATTGAGTTTAAATCTCATACGATTGATGTGACTCATTAGCTCTCTTTGGAAATCTGAGGGGCTTTTCGCATCTAAATCAAAGCCTATATTGAAGATAAATGAAGAGTTTAGTAAATATTCATACCCTGTTATTGTCTCACTTGTATCAAGAAAATAAATTGGAGCATTGTTATCGAATGATGATATATTATTAACTTTATTATAGAGCATGTATCCCCAAGGTTTAAGAAAAATATTGAGACCATTATTTAACCGATAATGATTATCTGCTATCTTTTTAGACTTCCTCCAAAAAGCTAAAGGATTTTCTCCTTTAGCATAATAGTTAATAGTTTTAGTATTGCTGTTCCATGATTCAATCAAGCCTGTACTTTTTGTATGGGGAATTAGGCGAAAAAGCTCTTTTATTTTTTTTACACTATGAAGTTTTTTTAATTGATGTTCTTTATAAAAATCTTGAATCCAATTACTCGATTTAAGTCTCTTTATATTCACACTCTCCATACCAATAGGCTTGTTTATAACTGCTTTTTTATTGAACTCTACAGGAACAACAGTAGGATTCTCTTTTTCTTGAATTTTTATAGGCAATAGACTCTCTTCATTTAAGAGCTTTGAAACCATCCCATTACTGCTTTCAATAGGAGCTTTGGCATAACTCATTACAAAATACTCTTGCATATATTTTTGTATTAATTTAGTATATTTTTCATCTTTTATTTTTTGAACTTCACTGTTCATTGCTGAAAATTTCTCTAAGACTTTTTTCATCTTTTGTTGACGATTTTGAAAATCTCCACGAGAGTATTGGTAGTCAGATTTTACCCATGCTACTTTTTCTATTTGGGTTACTTTTCGTCCCAAAGAGAACTCTAAAAGCTCTATCAAATCTGAAAAGTTCTCTTTGCTATAACCTACTTTTTTAATATCAGGCATCGTTCTATCGTTGCTTATCTTTTTTTCACTAGATGTAGTGTTTGTGTTTGGATTAGCAATCCAACTCAAAGGACCAGAAATATCAGGATAACCTGTTTCTCCTCTTTCATATACTTTTCGAGTGCTTAAGCTAGACTGTTTATGCTCTCCATCTACTTCAAAAAAATAGATGGCTTCATCATAACATTCTCGCGAATCTTGACGAAGATAAGCGATGTATTTTCCATCAGGTGACCAAACTGGATACCTTAATCTTTTAGAACCTCGAAGCAGACGTTTAAGTTTTGTTCCATCCATATTCATAATCCAAATCTGCTGATTATACTCAAAGACCACACGTTTTCCTGAGGGACTCACATCTAAATTGTAAGCGTATGCTTGGAGTTTATTGTTGTCTATTTGAGAGATACTTTTAAATGATTTATCTGTTATAAACAGACCATAACGATTGGCTGAAGAAGAGATTAAAAGTCGTCCATTGGGTAACCATGTGGGCGAGAAAAAATCTTTATGTCTTGCCATTTCATTTCCCTTTATATCAAAAACAATAACCATCATTGGGTCTCTAAGTTTATGATATTCAACAGCTACAAAAAGCCCCAAAGGAGACAGTTGAGGATTTTTATACTCATAACTACTCTCTTTATTTACGGGACAATCGACAATCGACTTACTAAATCCCTCTGGGTTCACAACAGAAAGTCCACAACCTTGTCTAAAAACGATATCACCATTTTTATGAGCATAAGGAAATTTTCCTGTTACAACTTTATAGGCATTTGTCTCTTTTCCATCAATTAATTCAAAAGAGGTTACCCCAGTTCTTTTTCGATAAACATTCACATACTCATCAAAAGTCAAGATTCCATTTAGTTCGTGATTAATAGACCAAGCCATTGTTGTAGAGAGTGTACACAATAAAAATAATTGCTTTAATTTTTTTTCTAACATTTTATTTTCCTTATTTTTTTAACACTATATCTAATTTATTAATTATTATTGTTGTCATTATAATAAAATCCAATAAATCCAATTTCATTTTTGTAAACTTCAATTATCAAAAAAATATAAAAGGATTTAAAATGAAAAAAATTATTACAGGAACATTGGCTCTAACAATTCTAAGCTCTATGGTGATGGCAGAAACCAACAACTTCTATGTTGGTGGGGGTATTGTTTATGAATCAATTGATAACTTAGATGCAGGTCAAGCCTCCGAATTACATATAGGAAAAAAGATTACCAATAACTTTGGAGCAGAACTTAGAGTGAGTAAGACATTCAATGAAGCTAAATATGAGGGAAACTATGATTGGGATAAATTTAGATATGTTAAGGGTACACAAAAAGCAGATTTAACTACTCTTGGTCTATTTGGAACATATACCTATACTCCCACTCCTAACTTAAATATTGTTCCTAAAATTGGGTTAAATTATCTGAATGGAACAGTCAAATTTGCTTCAGGAACAGCTACAAAAGAAGATACAATAACAGACACAGCTCTCTCTTTCGGAGTAGACTTAAAATATGAAATTACACCAGATTTTGGAACCTATATTGGTTATACAAGAGTTGCTTCGGATACACAACATTTTACAGTTGGATTGGAGAGACGGTTTTAAACTACGCTAACAAACATGAGGGTTTAAACGTTTCGTTTAATCCTCTTCTTCCAAGTCCTCTGTACCCCTTTTCTCAATATGCCTCCAGCTCTCATCTAAATAAATATATAAATTTTTGGCATGGGCATCATCTGTAAAATGTAGATACATCTCTAGTTGTCGCAGTGTTGACTCAATATTGAATTTTTCAATATAATGCTCTTCTAAAAACTGCGTCATCTTTAAAATAGCCAAATCACTTTTCCCTAAAAGCATTAAAAACTCAGCATTACTAGAGACTTCCCACCAATTTGATGTATCTATTTTCCACTCACTTTTAAGCTCATGATACATTTTTTCAAGTTCACTATTATTTGGTTTTTCCATCTCTAAACAACTTGCAAGGGTTGATAAGTAAGCAAAATTAATCGCATCATAATATCGAGGTTCTCCCTTTTTTGCTTCATATGCTTCACGATATAAAATAATAGCACTAGAGAGTAAATCCATATCTATCTCACTGTTTTCTCTCCACTTTTGATGAACACTTGTACTGTAGAGGGCTTTTCTTTTATAATTAGAAGCTAAAAGGGTAATAATCTCTGGCTCTTCTATATGGTAATGAGCTACATAAAGTAGACGTAATATATCTATAGACTCTTCCCATTTTTGAATCTTTTCATGTGAGAGAAGAATTGCTTTTAAATGTTCTATTTCATTGTGATTGCTGTATTTAAATGAACCTTCATTGGCTTGGATAATAGATAAAAGTTCTAATGCTTCTCCTATTTGATTTCTACTTTTTAACAGTTTAGAGAGTTTAAATAAAAAAGCAGAACTCATCATCTCTATATCATAGCTCTCAAGAACTATCTTTTTACGTTTATTAAAAAAATTCAACAGTTCCTCTTCCTCTGTGCTAATGATACTAACAGGAAGGATAATATTTTGAGATATTATCCCAATTTTTGGCAAAGGGTTCTCCTTTGACAAGCACTTTTCTATTATTTTATAACTATCAAGCTTCTCTTCAAAATTAACAGCATCACTAAAATCATCAATCCAAACCATATCGGTTAATCGAAACTTCTTAGATATACTGTTACGATTTTTAATACGTATTGTACGATGATGTGTTTTCCAATCAGAAATAGACTGCTTAGGTATACCCATCTCTTCTGCCAACTCTTTTTGAGTGGTGTATTCATTACAATACCTTTGTAAAATAATAACAAATTTTTCACTATCAAATAGTCTATCAGTATAATCGAGCATAAATGTTCCTTTATACTTTTTTTTATTTAAAAATATTTTACAAGAGTTCTAATAAGGGGTTGATTAAATCTAATTTAAAATCACTATAATAATTGGCTCAGGAGTTATTTGCTAAGTACTTTTTGACTTAAATAAAGCACCTCTTCCTCTTGGTCAATTTTAAATTTAAATTGTTTAAAAAAGTTCATCCCTAAAAGTCCATCAGCTTTTTCTTGTTTAAAAGAAGAAGTTGTAATCTTGAACTCTTTTAACTCTATATCACCCACTTTAAATGTTTTTGCAACATGAAGTTGTGCTGAGATATCTCCCCCTGCTGTTTTTAATGTTACGTTGTCATTTAAAATGGTCAATGATGCAATTTTATCCTCATTGACCATGGTTAAACTCGCTCCTGTATCGAGTAATAAGGTTAAAGGGGTATCTTCAGCTGTAACTTCAACCATAAAATGATCACCTACTTTTGTAAGTGGTAACTTATAGGTATACTCATCTTGGGCTATCTCCCCATTTTGAATTTTTTCAAGTAATACTTTTACCTCTTCTCCATATTGTTCATCAAACTCTATCTCTTTTAGGAGTTTGATGGCTGGGGCATACTTTTGTAATGAAAGATACTCTTTTGCCAAAGTGATAGAGAAGAATGGCATATTTAATCCATAGTCAATTTGTGCTTGTAAAAAAGAGATAAATTCATCACTCCTATTTGATTTTTTGAGTAAAGTGGCATATTTTTGTGTTGTATTGATAAGATTTGTTTCAAGTTCTGCTGTCTCGTTTCCTGAGTTAGCATCAAGAAGTTCACTAATAATTATGATTGCATTTTCATACTCTTCAGCATTTTTGTAAGCTTCAGAAAGTAAAAGTTTGACGGTTTTATTGTCAGGTTCTATCTCTAAGTAGTCAATTATTTGGATAATAGATTCATTAGGATTCTCTTTAATGGTTGTTCGGAAATAATCCTCAATGGTTGCTCTATAAAATAAAATATCTTTTTCTTTGGCATCAACATAGAGTGATAAGGCATCAGAAAAGAGATTTTTATGGAGTAAGGTATAAAATGAATTCTCTTTGGGTAGATGTTTCTTGGGAATTATTTTAGGAGAATAGATTTTTTTCTCTTTGATGATGGGTTCTTTCTCTACTATGGCTTTATGAATGGGTTTTTTTATAGATTCTTCAAGGATATTTTGTGATAAATTAATATCATTTTTAATGATTTTAGGTGCTTCTAATGCTTGAAAAAATGCATTAAAGTTCCAACCAATAATAATCCCCACCGTAAGTGCTAATATAAGATTAAACACAGCCTCTCCTTTATTATGTTTTTTTTTGTATAACTTTGTTGATGTCTTAATTTAATTTTATCCAAAGAGTCTTATACTTAGGTGTTAATTTTTATCATCACGCTATTATGAAAAAATGGGTAAAATTCGACAGAAATATTAGAACTATAAGGTAAACAAATGACAGGATATATGCTTTTTTCTGGAACAGCTAACGAAGAACTCGCTCTTGAGGTATCAAAATATCTCGACCAACCACTTTCAAAGGCTAAAATTACAAAGTTTTCAGACAATGAAATCAATATTAAAATTGAAGAGAGTGTGCGTGGTAAAGATGTGTTTATTATTCAACCAACCTCAGCACCTGCAAACTTTAACTTGATGGAACTTCTTATTATGGTTGATGCATTGAAACGTTCATCGGCACGTTCTATTACGGCTGTTGTACCTTACTATGGTTATGCAAGGCAAGATAGAAAAGCAGAACCAAGAGTACCTATCTCTGCTAAATTGGTTGCAAACCTTATGGAGACAGCAGGGATTACCAGAGTGGTGACAGTTGATTTACATGCATCACAGATTCAAGGGTTCTTTGATATCCCTGTAGATAATCTTTATGGTGCTGTACTTTTTAATGACTATGTTAAAGCTAAGAATCTTAAAAATCCAGTGGTTGCAAGTCCAGATATTGGTGGGGTTGCACGTGCTAGATATTTTGCAAAGACCATGGGATTAGAGATGGTGATTGTAGACAAAAGACGTGAAAAAGCAAATGAGTCGGAAGTGATGAACATCATCGGTAATGTTGAAGGTAAAGATGTCATTATGATTGATGATATGATAGATACAGCAGGAACAATGGTCAAAGCAGCAGCAGCCCTTAAAAAGCTTGGTGCTACTTCGGTGATGGCATGTTGTACCCACCCTGTACTTTCAGGACCTGCTTTTGAACGTATTGAAAAGGGTGAGTTAGATGAGCTAGTAGTGACCAATACTATCCCTATTAAAAACAATACTTGTGATAAAATTAAAGTACTTTCAATAGCTAAAATGTTGGGTGAAGTGATTAGAAGAGTTTATAACAATGAGAGTGTTAATTCACTGTTTGAGACAAACTAATGGGAGAGAATAACATCCCTCAGTCGCATATTAGAAACTTCTCTATTATTGCCCACATTGACCATGGTAAGTCAACACTTGCAGATAGAATTATTCAAGAGTGTAATGCTGTCTCCGACCGTAAAATGTCGGCACAGGTGATGGATACCATGGATATTGAAAAAGAGCGTGGTATCACCATCAAAGCTCAATCGGTTCGTTTGGATTATGTTGCGAACAATGGTGAACATTATATTCTAAACCTTATTGACACCCCAGGTCACGTCGATTTCTCTTATGAAGTGAGTCGATCATTGGCTTCTTCTGAGGGTGCATTGTTGATTATTGATGCTGCTCAGGGGGTTGAAGCTCAGACCATTGCGAATGTTTACATTGCGATGGAAAATGATTTGGAACTACTTCCTGTGGTCAATAAAATTGACCTTCCAGCAGCAGAGCCAGAGCGTGTGCTTGAAGAGGTGGAAGATGCCATTGGTATTGACTGTACTGAACACTCTTTGGTTTCAGCTAAAACAGGTTTGGGTGTTCCTGAACTCATCGAAGATATTGTGGCACGTGTTCCTGCTCCAACAGGAGACGAAGAGGCTTCTTGTAAGGCTTTGATTTATGATTCTTGGTTTGACAATTACTTGGGTGCGTTGGCATTGGTTCGTGTTTATGAAGGTAGTATTGAGAAGGGTCAAAAGATTCAGATTATGAGTACAAAAGAGGAACACGTTGTTCTTGATTTGATGTACCCCAATCCGATTGCTCCGATTAAAACTTCTAAAATTAAAACAGGTGAAATTGGAATCGTCGTTACAGGTCAAAAGACTGTTGATGGTCTTAAAGTAGGGGATACCGTAACCGATGCTAAAAATCCTACAGCTGAGCATATTGATGGATTTGAAGAAGCGAAACCCTTTGTTTTTGCAGGGATTTACCCGATTGAGACCGATAAGTTTGAAGATTTACGGGATGCGTTGAATAAGTTGAAACTTAATGACAGCTCTATCTCTTTTGAGCCTGAATCGTCAATGGCTCTTGGGTCAGGATTTAGAACAGGTTTCTTAGGAATGCTTCACATGGAAGTGATAAAAGAGCGTTTGGAGCGTGAGTTTAACCTAGAGCTTATCGCCTCTGCCCCAACCGTTGTTTATGAAGTGTTACAAAATGATGGAACAAGAATAGATATTCAAAACCCTTTTGAGCTTCCTGAAGCGATGAAGATAGATACCATTTTTGAGCCATACATTAAAGCGACCATTTTAGTACCAAACGACTACTTAGGAAATGTTATTAAACTGCTTAACGACCGTCGTGGTATGCAGATTAAAATGGATTATATTAATGCTGAACGTGTACTTTTGGAGTATGATATTCCTATGAATGAGATTGTTCTTGACTTCTATGATAAACTGAAAAGTACCTCAAAAGGGTATGCAAGTTTTGATTATGAGCCGATAGGTTTCAGACCAGGGGACTTGGTAAAACTTGACATCAAAGTGGCAGGTGAGGTGGTTGATGCCCTCTCTATCATTGTTCCACGTACCAGTGCTAGAACCAAAGGTCTTGCTTTTGTTCAGTCACTTAAAGAGCTGATTCCAAGACAGCTTTTTGAGGTTGCGATTCAAGCGAGTATCGGTAACGATATCATCGCACGTACCAACGTAAAGTCAACAGGTAAAAACGTAACTGCGAAGTGTTATGGTGGTGATATTACCCGTAAACGTAAGCTCTTAGACAAACAGAAAGCTGGTAAGAAACGTATGAAAGCGATTGGTTCGGTTAATGTGCCTCAAGAGGCGTTTATGGCTGTACTGAAACTTGACTAAAACTTCTTGACCCATCTCAACCCTCAAACTCTAAAGATTCAGATATAATCGTTTAAATTAAAGGAGTTTGGTTTGGGTTGGGAAATACATTTACATCTTGTTGCTGCTGTTTCATGGATAGGTGGTTCTGTTTTTATGTTTGTTTTAGGTATCTCACTAAGAGGTAAAGAGAATCAGGATGCAGTTTATCCGAGAATAGGTCCAATTTTTGGATATTTTGAGATAGCTTCCTTGGTTGCTTTACTTATTACAGGTATATTGATGATTATGAACAATGGACTAATTTATATACTTTTTGATAATACCATAAGTGATAATCTTGCACTTAATGCTCTTCGTGAAAAACTTATGGTTGTTTCTATCATGACATTTATTACTATTATTCATACTGTTATCGCATTTCGAACCAATGGAAAAGAGAGAACAAAATTCGAAACGATTGTTTCTAGGGGGTCATCACTTGGAATTTTTATTTTAAATTTTGTAGTTTTACATTATGCTATTGTTATAAGAGATATTTTGTAGTTTAAAAAATTTATTATTGGTTAACTATTTTTCATATATAATAACTTTAAAAAATAAAATGGAGCAAAAATGAGATGTCTAAGCTGTCATGAGTTGAGCGTTCATACCTTTTGTAAACTTTGTAAAGATAAACTACTTAAACCATCGGTGACAACAAGAAGATTTAACTCTTTAGAAGTTTATAGTTTTTTTAAATATCAAACCATTGAAGATTTATTATTAACAAAACATACCCCACAAGGTTTTAATGTTTATAAATCATTGGCTAGGTTGTCTTTTAAACCTTTTATAAAAGAGTTTATGAAAAATGATGGAAGGGAACTTTCTGTTGTTGGGATAGATGAAAATGTAAGAAGTGGTTATAGTCATGTAGCACTTCTTACAAACGAGATGCGACATAAAAATATACAAGTTCAACATGCAAAGCTTATGGCTAAAAGTAAGATTAATTACTCAGGTCAATCTCTTCAGTTTCGTCTGGAACATCCTCGGAAATTTGTCTACACAGGTTTAAAAAATATAGAAGCTATCTTGGTTGATGATATTGTTACCACAGGAACGACATTAAAAGAAGCAAAAGAAGTTTTAGAAAAATCAGGGGTAGAAGTTCTCTTTGCTTTAACCTTGGCTGATGTTGAAGTATAAATATGATAAGTTACGAAAATTAATTTTTCAAAGGAAAAAATCATGGATATTCAAAAAATCAGAAGTATTTGTCGCCCATTTAGAATAGTTTTAGGGGCTTCCCTAATAGGTTATGGTGTATATAGTGGAAACAGTTGGTTTTATTTAGGTGTCGTTCCTCTTCTCGCAGGAGTTCTTAATTTCTGTCCACTTTGTAAGATTACAGGTCAATGTGATTTGATTGGTGGAAAATAGTTTTCTTACTTCTCTTATAGCAAAGCAAGTATTTTTCTTGCTTTGTAAATTTTACTCTCTTTTTCTCTATACTAACTAGCAAAAAAATACAAATATAAGACTAACTTAATTTAATATTAAATATAATAATTAAAATATTCAATAAATCTATATTAAGGTTGTTCTCTTGTCTCATTTAAAAAAAACTACAAAATATTTAGTTGTTCTCATTTTTTTTTATAGCTCATTATGGGGGATGAAAATAGAAAGTGATTATCATGCTGTTGATGTTGCTGGTAAACAAAGAATGTATACACAACGTATGCTTAAAGACTATGCAATGATTGGGATGAACAATAGTTTTGGAAATTCTACTAAAGATTTAGAAACTATAATCGGTGAATTTGAAGAACATCTTCTTTCTCTTCATAACTATACGAAAAATAAAGCGATAAAAAAAAGTACTGAAAAAGTAAAAAAGTTATGGTTGCCTATTAAAAAAATTCTTAAAAATAATCCGAAAAAAGAAGAAGTTTCAAAACTTCAGGAAAATTTAGAGGTTCTTTTAAGTGCTTCTAATGATACTACGGTTCTTTTTGCAAAGGAGACAGGGAAACCTGCTGGAGAAATTGTAAACATATCAGGGCGACAGAGAATGTTGTCTCAACGGATGGCAAGTCTTTATATGTTGAAAGTTTGGGGAATAGATGATAAAAAATTTAAAGATAAAATGGAGAATGCTATGAAGTTGTTTAAAGACTCTTTAAAGGAATTAGAGGAATCAAAACTAAATACTGAAGAGATAAATTTACTTTTAAATGAAGTTAAAAAATCATTTATGTTTTTTGAAGTGATGAATAAGTCAAGTAATGTTTTTATTCCTGCTTTAATTTATAAGAAGTCAAACGATATTTTAAAAAATATGAACACAGCAACCCATTGTTATGTTGAAGTGTGTAAGTAGGAGAATATGATGAATAATAAAATTATAAAACAGATTGCTTTAATTTTTCTATCTTTATTGCTATTATCAAATATGTTGGTTGCGATAGAAAATTCTGCTACAAATATCTCTAAGTTAATAGATATTGCAGGAAAACAGAGGATGCTTTCCCAAAGGATTGCAAAAGATTATTTATATGTTGGGAAAAGAGTAGCCACGAGCAAAGCAAAGAAACAACTGACGCTCTCTTTGGCTGAATTTTTAAAAATACATAATGAGTTAGGCTCTTTAATCACTGACCCTGAAATACATAATCTTTTAGATTTTGTTTCTTTAAGTTTAGATGATTTAAAGAGTGTTTCTTCCAAAAAATTTAATCTTGACAATGCACAATTGATTTTAGATTTAAGTGAATCTATGTTGGAGGGGAATCAATATATTGTTGATTCACTAAAAGAGAAGTATAAAATAAAAAACTTTGACTTATTGGAAAAAACAGCAAAACAAAGGATGCTTTCTCAACGAATTGCTAAATACTATATTGCCTATCAATCTGGTATAAAAGATGAAAATACCGTTAACAGTATGAAAGAAACGGTTAAACAGTTTTCTAAAAATCTTAATCTGTTGTTGAAAAATAAAAAAAATATGCTGAAGCTCAATAATAAGCTAAAAGAGATAGAGAAGCTTTGGAAAATTGTTCATAAATTTTATAATAATATTGAAAAGGGGGGGCTTCCTCTTATTGTATTTAATACAACCGATAAAATTACAAAAAAGATGGATG
>Ga0256827_10000313_pt1 | contig 29146 bp, 27 predicted proteins | sample CV84metaG_FD_185977 | JGI IMG/M metagenome (GOLD analysis project Ga0256827, IMG submission 185977) | Hydrothermal vent microbial communities from East Pacific Rise, Pacific Ocean - CV84 | ecosystem: Environmental > Aquatic > Marine > Hydrothermal vents | place: Pacific Ocean: East Pacific Rise...
TTCTGACATGTGTCTCTCTCTTCATTTAAAATACACTCCTTATATATTTGTATGATATTAATTCATTTAATTGTAACATAATTTTAAAATAAAATTAATAGAATATGTAGAGTTATAAAAGATAGAGTTCCTATTAATACAGTTAAACTATCTTATTTGTGCTAGAATTTCAAACTTTTTATTGAATCGAGGAAAAAATTATGGATAAATTTAAAAATGAATGTTTAGACTATCATATTAACGGAAAAACAGCTGTAGAGATTACAAAACCTTGTAAAACTCAACATGAACTCTCAATGGCATACACACCAGGTGTTGCCTACCCATGTTTAGAGATTGCAGAAGATCCAACTCTTGCATATAAATATACCAATAAAGGAAATAGTGTTGCTGTTATTTCAAATGGTTCAGCTGTTCTTGGACTAGGTAATATTGGTGGACTAGCAGGAAAACCAGTTATGGAAGGGAAAGCCGTTCTCTTTAAATCATTTGCCAATGTAGATGCTGTAGATGTTATTTTAAACATTTCAGAAGTTGATGCTATTGTTGAAACATGTGTAGCCATCTCTGACACATATGGTGGAATTAATTTAGAAGATATTAAAGCTCCTGAGTGTTTTGAAATTGAAAAGAAACTTCAAGAGCGTATTAACATTCCTGTTATGCATGATGACCAACACGGAACAGCCATTATTACTTCTGCTGGACTTTTAAATGCATTAGAGCTCTCTAACAAAAAAATTGAAGAGATTAAAATTGTTGTTATCGGTGCTGGTGCAGCTGGAATTGCCTCTGCAAAAATGTACAAAAATCTTGGTGCAAAAAACATTGTTATGCTTGACTCTAAAGGAGTTATCCATAAAGGAAGAACTGACTTAAATAAGTACAAACAAGAGTTTGCTATTGAGACTACAGAGAGAACCATTGCAGATGCACTAAAAAATGCCGACATGATGTTAGGACTCTCAAAAGGAAATACCGTAACACCAGAAATGGTAAAACCAATGGCACACAATGCCATCATCTTTGCTTGTGCAAACCCTACTCCTGAGATTACTCCTGACAGAGTTGAGACTGTACGTCCAGACATTATTGTAGGAACAGGTCGTTCAGACTACCCTAACCAAGTAAACAATGTTCTAGGTTTCCCTTTCATCTTTAGAGGTGCATTAGACTCTGGTGCAAAGAAAATTACAGAAAACATGAAAATGGCAGCAGCAAAAGCCTTAGCAGACTTAGCAAAAGAGCCTGTACCTAACTATGTTAAAGCCATCTACAATGACCAAGACTTAACTTATGGTAAAAGACATATTATTCCTACTCCATTTTCAAAAGAGGCACTTGTATGGGTAGCCTCTGCCGTTGCTAAGGCAGCCTTCGAAGATGGTGTAACCAATATGAAGAGTTGTGACATCGACGGATATAAAGAGAAACTACGTCAAATGATTTACGTTGATCATTCAGAAAATTCTTCTGTGAAAGAGATGTAAATATAAACTATTTTCACGCTTCTAAAAAATATTTAAAAGCGTGAAAAATCTTCTAGAGTATAACCTTTCATCTATATTTTATTCTAAATATCATAGTTAAAATTAATTTATAAATATTTATTCTTTTGTAACGCTTTTGCAACATCTTTATAATATAATTAAACATTAAGGGTTATCTCCTTTAAATATTATTAAAAGAAAGGTCAAATGATGAAATCAAAAATTTTAATGGCATTAATATTTGTTATAAGTATGATTCTTAACGGATGTGGAAGTAGTTCAAGCTCTCCAAGTCAAGAATCAACACTGCAAGGAACTGCACAGAAGGGTCCTTTTGTTTCAGGTTCAATTGTAAAAATTTTCAAATTGGATGAAAATTATGATAGAACTTCAACATTCTTAGAAACAACCACCAATGGAGATGGAAACTATACATTCTCAACTATATCATGGAGTGGTATTTCAGAAATAGAAGTATCAGGAAGATTTTTAAATGAAAATACAGGCTCAACCACACAAAGTGCAAAAGTAACCTCTATTGTTAATGTTCAAGATGGACAGATTAATCGACAGAATGTCAATGTTTTAACACATATGGCATCTGGTCAAATTAAAAGATTACTCAAAAGTGGAAAAACACTTGATGAGGCAAATAGTGAAGTAGTTACTGATCTATTTGGTATTCTAGGAAGAACTGGATTAGGAATAAATGACTTTGGAGATTTAGACTTAATGGATTTAACAGGTTCAAATGCTACTGCAAATCAAGAATTACTGTTAATCTCTTCTGCTTTACTCAACTCTAACAATTATAGTGCTGATTTAGAATTACTACTTATCGCCTATAAAAATGGTGGTATTGAGGGGCTTTTAGCATCTCCTGTTTACCAACGCCTTATGAGAAGTCGTCAAACTTTATCTACAGTAACCATTGCTCAAAATTTAAATCTTATAAATCCTATTGTTATTCCAAAAGTAGTTCAAATCAATAAAGGATTTAGAACAGATATTTTAAACGTAACACTTTTTGGAACAGAGTTTACAACACATAGTCCAACAATAACTGTACACACAACAAATGGAGATGTTACTTTAGGGCAAATGATTTTTTCAGATAACAATCAATCTGTATCTATTACTATAAGTGGTGCGATTAATACTTGTTTAGATAATAAAATGTATATTACAATTCTACATAATAATTTAACAGATACAACAGAAGATTTAAAGTCTAATACAATTAGTACTCAGCCAACAAGAGTAGTTTGTAGTAATAGAGATGAAAATGGTAATCCAGTAGATACTAGACCAGTTACACCTCTTGTAAATTTAGCACCTGTTGCAATTATTGGAATGTTGGATGATTCAGTAAATGGACAACAAGCACCACAAAAAATTTCAACCGATGTAGGAGCACTTGTTTATGGACTTGAGACCTATTATAGTCATGATCAAGAGAACTATCCTATTGGTAGCATAACTTCTTGTGAATGGAAAGATGAGAGTAATAAAGTTATAAAAAATTCCAACAATGAAGAGTGTGGAATTTATGATAAAATTTTTACAACGGCTGGTATTTATGTCTATACATTAACAGTAAAAGATAATAATAATGCAACAAATAGTAATACTGTAAGTATCACTGTTCATGAAAATGCTATTCCCGTACTCACTTTAAATCCAAATACTCAACAAGAGATTCTTCCTAAGACCTTAGTAGAGATAAATGCCACTGCTACAGATGCAGATGTAGGAGATACTCTTGTCTACTCTTGGAAATATAAAAAATTGGGTACTAATTCTGAACACCTCGAAGGTAACTCAAATAATTTTTCACACACTTTTATTGATGTAGGAACCTATCTTGTTACAGCAACAGTAACAGACTCTCATAGTGCAACTGTAAGCCAATCTGTTAAGATTATTGTGGCAGACCAAAGTGATGCATTACCTGTAGCACTATTAGATACAATGGATACTACTTTTAATCAAGAGATCTATGTTGGGCAAAGACCTTACGTTATGGTTGGGGGTACAGATGACAATGGTATAATTTCTTGTAGATGGCAAGAGCCTACAGGTAGAGCTATTTTTGAGAAAACCATTACCCCTCCTACAACATATTTAGATTATAATGAATGTAATTATGAATTTCCAATTGCAACAACAGCTGGTCATTATATCTACACATTTGTCGTAGAAGATACAGCAAATCAAATAGATACAAATGAGTTTAATTTAACAGTGTTACCTAACCATGTTCCTACTGCAACCATTGGTTCTAACAGAACCATAGAAGCTGGAACAACATTAGATATTACAGCAGTTATTACACATAATGATATTGATACTGATATGACATATCAGTGGTTATATGGTGTTAAAGGTAGTGGTACAATGTCTGGTGCAGGTAATACTGTAAACTTCTCTCATACTTTCAATGACATAGGTCTTTATGAAGTTACTTTTAGAGTAGGTGACACGCATAACACTACCTCATTAGTAAGTATAGATGTTAATGTAACAAAAAAATCAATACCAGTTACTCCAAAAGAAGTGGTAACGGTTGGTAATTTAATGTGGGAAGATACTGAACATAGTAGAGTTACGAAAGTAGCTAATTGGTCAGCAGCTGAAAGCTACTGTTCGGCTCTTACTTTAGATAATTTTACAAACTGGCGTTTAGCTACACGAGATGAAATTATACCAATTATGGCAGGTCAATATAATGACAATACAAAATCGGCTATTATAGAAGGATTTGTTGTATTTTACCCTAACGACCTTGTCTCATCTTGGTTAAGTAATCCAAGTGGATCAACTGACCATATGGTAGCATGGTTTGATGGAGGAAATTTAAACATTGATGGTCTTACAAGCACTAATAATCAACAAGGTGTACGTTGTGTTCGTACAAAGTAAGGGTTTTTAAACCCTTACTTTTTCTTATTTTAGTGTTGACTTTTATTTTTTAGATAAAATTACAATAAAGTAAAAATACTTATGAAAAATATCTATACATTTCAAAACCTCTCACAACAAAAGATGTGTCACCATTTGGTGACACAAAAAAATACTAATTCTCCATACTATTTTTCACTCGCACTACATACACAAGAAGAACCTCATCAAATTATAGCCAATCGAAATAGATTAAAAGAACTATACCCAAATATGCATTTTGTTGTTGCCAACCAAACGCATAGTTCAAATATAACAGTTATTCAAGAGCGTCAAGATATTGGCTGGAGTAACATTGAAGATGCCATTGAAAACTGCGATGCACTCATGACAAACGTACCAAATATTATGCTTACGATTTTAACAGCAGATTGTGTTCCAATTCTTCTTTTTGATCCAGTAGAAAAAGCAGTGGCTGCTGTTCATGCTGGATGGAAAGGTACTAAAGAACAAATTATTTTAAAAACTGTAAAAAAAATGCAAAAATTTTTTAAGGTAAACCCTAAAAATATTGTAGCAGGTGTTGCCCCTAGCATTGGAAAATGTTGCTACGAAGTAGACTGGAATGTAGCTAAATACTTTAAAGAGGTGCCTAATGCCTATATAGCACAAGGTGAAAAATATATGTTAGACCTACCATACATAAACAAAGCCCAACTACTAAAAGCTGGACTAAAAGAAAAAAATATTGAACTCTCAAATATCTGTACAGCTTGTGAAGTTGAACATTATTTCTCTTATCGTAAAGAGGATGCTTGTAGTGGTCGGTTTATGTCACTAATAGGAATAAGTTGATATTTCTAATTATTTTAAAACTGATTAATAAATACCTAATGACTTCATAGTCTCAATTGAGAGTTTAGTAACAGCTAAATTATTTGCTCTTTGATATGCTCGTACAGCATGTTTACTTTCTAAATTCCATATACCATTAATGGTACCTGTATAGAAACCTTGAAATTTTAATGCTTGTTGTACTTTTTTAATAAGTGTAGGTGTCATTGTTGATTCACAAACCATTGGCATCCATTTTGAATAACCTTTTGTTCTTTCTCTCTCTACTTTAACTTCTATATATTCAGCTGGTACCGTTATAGTTTTAAAAGAAGCTTCTCGTTCAACTTTTCTAACTTTTACCATTGTATATTTTTCTGGTGTAACCATCTTTTTACTACTTGCTGGAGTAACAATAACTTTTCTTGCAACTTTTCTATACTGAGCTGGTGTTTCAACTAAACAAACTTTATCACACTCACTACGTATTCTACTACTTGCATTTTTTCTACTACTATCTGACCAACTATACTGCTCATCAGATATTTTTCGAATTTTATTAACTGTTGTATATTGTGCTGGAATAGGTATAACTCTTGTACTTGCAGGAGTTACAAGCTCCTGTGCCTTAATATATTTGTATACTGGTTCTACAGCTACTTTTTTAGCAACTGCTTGTTGTAAAATTACTTTTTTGGTTACTGTTTTAAAAGTCGTTGGAACCTCAACCAAACAAACTACTTCAGACTGGTTACACCCTCTATTATTACATGTTGTCTTTTTCCATTCACTTCTAGCTGGGGCAATGACTACTTTCTCTTTAACTTTTTTATACTTTATAGGAACAGGTACCAACTTCATAGTACTATTAGAGGTTTCAATTTTTCGTGTTACAGTTCTATATTTAGCAGGAATAACTTCTAGTCTTTCACTTGCCTCTGCCGATAAAAGTTTTTGACTAATTGTCTCATATTTTGCTGGTTGAAAATGTTCATAATAACATGTACCCACTTGAGCATTTTCTATATTCATCCCAGATTTTTCAGCAGCTTGAATACAAGATTTAAAGGCTTTACTAGAATAACTACCCAACCCCTTTCTCCAACTTTTTGTTGAAGGCTTTACCAAAACTCTCTCATATACTGTTTTATAAACAGCTGGTATAGTAACAATCCTCTCGGTACCATCACTAATCTTTACACGTTGCTCATGCCATGAATATACGGGAGGAATAACTTTATACTTTACCGTAGATTCACTAAGCTTTACTCTTTTAGTTGATGTCGTTTTAATGGTTTTTTTAATCTTTGGTGGATAAAAAGATTTTGTAAAACATTGACCAGGTTTTGCAGCTATTGGCATCTCCTCCAATGCATTTACACCTGTAATACCTATCAATACTGATGATATAATTGTAATCATTCCTCTTTGATTCGTCATAACTTTTAACTCCCTAATGCTTTAATAATTAATATTATTTTTTAATATTATCTAACAATTATATCCAAAAACTATTAAATTATTATCGTGAGCTAAATTTATTTTTTAGGGAAAAAAACTTTTAAGATTCCATCTTTATAACTTTTTTCCATTTTTGCTTCATCTGCATCATTAGGAATAAATAGTGATACATTAAATGAACTCATTGTATTGATTTCACTAATATTCAACTCCTCCTGTGTTATCTCTTTTTCTACCGTAACTGTACTAATAATTAAAAGACCCTCTTCTACTCTTACCTCAACTTCTGTATTTATAAATTCTTCAATCTCTTCTGTTAATACATAGCCATCTTCTGTCTCTTCAAAATCATTTATCATCATCGTTTGTAATCGCATTTCAGCATCATCTTCTGCATCAATTTTATTATGTTCAGCAATTGCTTTATTCATCTTTTCATCAAAACGTATCATCTCTTCAGCAGCATCATAAACACCTTTTTGCATATCAATCTCTGACATGAGAGGAGATACAACCAAACTTAACAAATACAACATCCATATTACATTTTTTTTGCTCTTCATCTATTTGCCTCACTTATTAATATTATAAACAATACTACCTAGTTATAATTAATTTATATTGTTATTTATGATAAAATGTGAATAAAATATAAAATTAGGAAAAATTCATGAGAAATATCCTCATAATGTTATTATTTATATCCTCTTTTAGCATAGCAGATACCCAAAAAGATCAAACAATTGAAAATAAATTAACTACAGTACTACATAATTTAAAAAAATTTAAAAAAGAAAAAAATCATCAAATATCTAAACTAGAACGAGAGCTAAAATCTTTAAAAAAAGAGTTCAATAACTATAGAATTAAAAAAGAGAAAGAAGTAAAAAAAATACGTAATAAACTTAGACAAACACAAAAAGAACTTCTAAAGAATAAAATTCAAAACAAACATAAAATTCAAAATATGCAAAATAAACTTTTAAGTAGTCAAAAAAAATTAGAGCAAAAAGAAACAATTACACATTTAAATATTCAACAATCCATGGAAAAAGCTATGGCTGAACCAATTCCTATACAAATTGAGATTCAAACACAAGAAAACCCATCCTTAGAACAAATTATTCTTCCTATAAAAAGTAATATACCTTGGGCTGAAATAACAATTGAAGAAAATATTGATATTTATCAATTAGCAAAACTATATTATGGTGATAGTAACGAATATGTTCAAATATATTCAGCAAATAGAGAGATTATTCCTAACAATTTAAAACTTCATAATGGTATGAGAATTAAAATCCCTATGACTTCCAAATTCAGAGATCAACCAATAGTCCTAAATAGAGACTAAATAATTATAATAGAGTCTTGAAGAGTTCCAACTATTTAACCTTCAGATACTCTATTTATCTCTTTATACTTTTTAATCTCTTCAAAAATCTCCTCTTTACTTAAAACCCAACGCTCAATTAACTCATTTGCTAAATATTTAATAAGCTCCTCTTCCTCTCTTAGTAGATTTAAGGTTTCAGCATAAAGTTCAGTAGCTTTTAACTCCATATTTTTGTAAGCCTCTTTTTTTAAGCTATCCAAATTATCAAGCTTTAACTTTGCCTCACTATAGGCAGATGTTTCAACAAATAGATGGTTCAATATTGCCGTAATCTTCTCAATATCATTTGCTGAACCCGTAGTAATATTTCTTTTTCCAAATACCAACTCCTCAGAAGCTACTCCTCCATAGAGTATACGTACCTCTTTTTCAAGCTCATTAATGCTATGAAGCAACATATCGTCAGACTCACTCAAGACATAACCCAAAGCATTTGCACGAGAGATACTCTCAGAAGAGATTTTAATGACCTTCATCTGTTTTTCTGTCTTCTCCATATCAAACTCATTCTCTTTAAGTGTCTGTTTAAAGTTTGTCAAAAAGTGTCCAATCTCATGAATAGAGATAATATAACGCTCTTTCTCTTTGTTCTTTGTAGTCTTACGATTTGATTGACCAATCATAACAACCTCAAAAGCTTTCATGAGGTGTTCTTGGTTTACATTCTCTTGATTTACAATAGCCAACAAAGATGCCTCTTGCACAATAGTCTGCAATGTTCTTGGACTGGTCTGAGAAAAAGCCTTAGAGAGCTTCATTAGGTCAATATTCTCCTCTTTATTCTCTACTGGTTTCATAAAGTGCTTCAGCAGAGCCTCACGCTCCTCTTCGTTTGGTAGTCTAAAGTGTATTTTCTTTTTAAATCGTGCAGCCATCGCTTCATCTAGTTGCATGTTACTCTCATCAAAGTTAGAAGCGACAATGGTAATAATGCGAACATCATTAATGCTTTTCACCCCTTCAAGGTGTGTAAGCAGTTCATTTGGCGTATCATCTGCCCACTTTTCACGCGACTGCCCACGCTTCATGAGTAAGTTTTGTGCCTCATCAATGAAAACAATACAAGTATTAAATTTATTCTCAACAGCTAACTCATTTGCTTTTGCATAGATTTTTTTGACCACGTTAGCACCACCACCAACAATACCAGTCTCAATATTTCCAGTTGTCACCAAAATAGGAACTTCTAACTCCTTTGCAATCTGAACAGCCATTGTCGTCTTACCTGTCCCTTGCTCACCGGAGAACATAATGTTAAAAATATCTTCAATCCCATACTTTGAGTAGAGGGCAATATTTTTAAGCATATCAACAAGATGATGAATCTCCTCTTTAATATCTTCATATCCAATAATATCATCCATGCTCCCTTTTATCTCTTTTGGTTTATAGACTCTAAACTTATCTCCTCCACCAAACATCATCATACCTGTACTTTTAAGCATAAATATGATGAGTCCAACCAAGAGTAAATCAATAGCATGTTCACTAATAAAACCTAAGATGACAAAGTCTGGTACATCGTTCTCTTTTTTAACCCATTGGTAATTAACATTAGCTTTAATAAGCTCTTTTTCAATACTTCTAGTAATACTATAAATAGGTAAATTTTTAATCTCTTTACTCTGATTTCCCTCTAAAAAAATAACATCAATCTCTAAATTATCATCTACAATAAAGTAAACCTTGTCAGCAGCCAACAACTCACCCAATGCAGAAACATTTGAGTCAAAATACTTTACCTCTTCTACGTTTTTAGAAATCTTTTGAAGCTCACTCTCCTCTTGATTACTCTTTGCAAATGAAGAGAACATATAGATACTCATATCCATAATAAGAATAATAGTAATACCCAAAATAACTTTTTGTTTAAACGGAAGATGCTGATTAATGGGAGGAGCTTCTCTAAACTTCTTCTCTACTCTTTTATAAAATTCTGAATCTTTAATTTTTTCTAATAATTTTTTTAACCAATCTATCATATTATAATTCTCTCTTAAGTTTTTATTAATGTATTATAATCAAATAGACTTAGGCTATAATCATGACTATGAATGATAAACTTTATGAAAAAATCACTAACGCTCTAGTAACCGATGGCTATATAGTCATAGAAAATGCGTTAGATGCTAAAATGACTCAAAACTTACTTCACTATGCACAATCTTTAACCCACTTAAAACAAGCTGGTATCTCTAGTAGCAGTGACCTACACATTGACAGCCAACGACGCAGAGACAAAACAAAATGGCTAGAAGAAGACAATGCCGTTCAAAGTGAGTTTTTAACCTTCGCTTCTGAACTAAAAACCTACCTAAACCGTGCATTATACTTAGGCTTAAATGACTACGAAAGCCACTTTGCCATCTACGAAAAAGGTGACTTCTATGAAACCCACCTAGACGCGTTTAAAAACTCAAAAAACCGTGTAGTTACTACTGTTTACTACCTAAATGAAGAGTGGAACGAAACTAATGGAGGAGAGTTAATTGTCTACAACGAAGAGAATGAATTTTTAGCAAAAGTAACCCCAAACGCTAACACCTTGGTAGTTTTCATGAGTGAAAAGTTCCCTCATGAGGTTTTACCTGCTAAAAAAACACGTTATTCTATTGCTGGTTGGTTTCGGGTTGATGGGGTTTAATTCTTATAAACCTAATAAATATCTTTTCTATGCCCTACACGAACAATAGTAATGACTACTTTCTCATCTTCAACTCTAAAGATGACTCTGTAGTTAGTCACTCTAAGTCTAAAAAGTCCACTATATTCACCTTTTAAGGCTTTAATATTATTTTTTAAATCATTTGGATTTTCTATAAGAAGAAGCAGTTTCTCTTTTATCTTCACTTGTGCTACTCTGTCAAGCTTTTTAAACTCTTTTTTTGCAGAGGGCAAGAACTCTAAAGCATACATCTACAGTCCTAATTCAGCCCAAACTTCACTAGCAGGTATAGTCTTGACTTTACCATCTTCTAGCTCTTTTAATCTTTTTGAAGCAAGTTTCTCATCTAACATATCAAAATAGTAGGTCAATGCCTCTTCTATGAGGTGACTTTTTTTTGCACCAAGTTCAGCAACAAAGGTATTTAGCTCTTCGACTATGGGGCTTGAAAGGGTTATATTTAATCGTTGAGTATTGTTATATCGACTAATCATTATTGGCTCCTTAGATTATACACATAATTATACACATAATCTTTGAGTTTGTCAAACTCTTTTTTCCAAGAAGAAATTCATAATTTTACAGGGATTAGTTTCAAATTTTACAGATTTAACTCTTTATTCGATAATGTATATTACGTCCAGCACTTCCCTCTACCTGCTCAAGAAGACCATACTCAAGAAGAAGTGTACTCTCTTGCTCTGTCCCAAAATTTTGTTTTTTGAGTAATAATCTCAATCTGTTCTAGTGAAATATCAATAGCACTCTTTATCATATTTGTATGCCATAGCACCCATTTGGTAAACTCAAATGACCTATTGTAAAAAAGATTTTGTGACTTTTCTAAGCTATCATAGTAACCTTTTTTATCTTGCTTAATAGCTGTTGAGAGTGAGTAGTACTTATGGTCAAGCCCAAGCTCTTTAGAGAGTACATAGTTTGTTATGGCTCTTGCGATTCTTCCATTTCCGTCATCATAAGGGTGTATAGATACAAACCATATATGGGCAATGGCACTTTTAATATAAGGATTCTCTTCTCTCTCGTTAATATAGATAAAAAGTTTATCCATCTGCTCTTTTAACTCTTCATGTTGCCATATCCATTTTTTAGGATTGTCTTTCATATTATTACTCCTATGAGCCGATTGTCAATTTTAGAGAGTTTATATATATATGAGCCGATTATTTGAGTTAATCCTATCATATTGTGAGCTAATAGTTAGAATTAGCCCAATATTCCCAAAGGTAGACAATAAAAAATAGAGTCATCTATAGAAATGGGAACAATTTCATCACCTCCATAAAAGACAATGCCATGTAAAAATCGTTCTTTTGACTCTTTAGCTAACTCTATCATACCTTTTAAATCATCTTTTTTAATAGTCGCTTTCGCTTTAACTTCAATACCAATAATAGACCCATTCCTATTTTCTAGTACCAAATCAACTTCATGTTTACGAAGATTTCTAAAATGGTAAATAGAGACAGAGTTTTTAGCATAGGTTGCTTCTTTGAGTAGTTCACTGTAGACAAAATTTTCAATAAGGCTTCCATAACTTCCGTCTTTATGGGTAAGTAAGTTTTCACTGTCAACATGTAAAAGATACGAAGCTAACCCAGTATCTATAAAATGTACCTTTGGTGACTTTATGACCTTTAAAGAACTGTTTACATGGTAAGAGGGAACAATTTTTATAATATACATTGCTTCTAGTAGCCCTACATATGAGAGTACAGTTTTATTGGCTATTTGAAGTTTTTTGGCTATCGTACTGTAGTTTAAAAGCTCAGCATCATAAGTTGCCAAAAGTTGTAAAAGACTTTTAATCGTGTGCAATTTAGAGAGTGAAATGTTCTTTAACTCTAAAATATCTTTTTGTATTCTAGAGCTAATGTATGCTTCAAACCAATCATCACGAAAAGAGCGTTCATACTCAACTATTTCAGGGTATCCACCTCTAATAACAAGCTCTAAAACTTCTAATAGAGATGCAGAACTCTCTAATTTTAAAAAATCATCTGAAAAAAGTTGGTCTATTACATTTATGTTTTTCTTTTTTATTTCAGCATTGGCTAAAGGGTAGAGGTTATAACGTACCATTCTTCCTGCTAAAGATTCGGTCACTTTATGCATTCGCATGAAGTCAGCAGAACCTGTAAGCAGAAACATTCCTTTGTCATTTTTCTCATCTACAAAAGCTTTTATGTAAGGTATGAGCTGAGGGGCAAGTTGAATCTCATCTAACACAATTGGTTTTTGAGCATAAAAGAGTAAAAAGTTTTTTGGGTCATCTTGTGCAAGTTGTAGTTTGTCACTATCATCAAAAGAAATATAAGCCATATTAAGGTCAGTAGCTAATTTTTTAACAAGTGTGGTTTTCCCAGACTGTCGGGGTCCATTAAGCATAACTATTCTAAAGTGTTTCAGTGCATCATGCACTTTTTGCATCATTTTTCGTTCAATCATAACCCATTATAACCACTAATTCCCAAAATTACAAGGACAAATTCCCATTTTTACACCTATAAATTCCTAATTTTACAGGGGCAAATTCCTAATTTTAAAGATTTATTTTTTAGATGAGCCAATTAATTGGGTTAATCCTATCATATTATGAGCTGATTACCTATTATTTGTTCCAGTATGGTCCGTTTACCGACCATACAAATATCTAATTTTTTTCATATATCTTGTTATATTTAACTTTAGTGAACATCACTTGCCCATCATAATCAGATTCATCCAAAACAATCTTTTTCTTAAAATACAACTCTTCAATAAGGGCAATAGCATCGTCTTCACTCTCTGCTTCAATATTAATAATTCTTGCTAATTTTTCCTCTATTTTAATACTGTATTTCATTTGATAACCTTTTATTTTTTTCTATTTTGTAATTTCAATCCATTGCTACTATCTAATACAGGCTCTTCTAAATAAATAGAATTTTGAAATAACTTAGCTCCAGTGGCAATAAGTACACGCTCTATTAATAACCTTGTATGATTAGATGTTTCAGGTGGTAATTGAATAACAGCATACTCATCCCAATCATTAAAGGAATGGTGTTTTTGCTTAGGTGGGTATCGTTTAGATAAAGATTGTTTTGTTTCACCAAAATAAACTTCTTTATTCTCTCTATTGAGTAGAAGATAGATATTATTTTCATTTACCTCTTTTACTATCTCTTCTCTTTTTTTCCATTCGGTCACTTGAATTCGTCTAAGCAGTTCATCTTCCGAACTTAATAGATAATCAGCAATCAAATAAGAACTTAATTCTTTAAAAACTTTTGGAAAACCTTGTTCTTCATCTCTAACTCGAAAAAACTCTTTGATTACAACAATTGGTTTATTAGACTTCCATACTATTTGGACTTGTAACTGCTCTTTAAATCCACCAATATCAAACTCTGTATATCTTAAGTTTTTATAATGTTCATCACCAATATGAAACTCTAAAGCCCTTACAAAACTTTTAGGATAATCTTTTGCAAGTTGTTCTGAAAAATCACTGTTCCACTTTAACCTATAAGAACTTTCTTGATTTCTATTTTTTGCAAAAAATAGAGTTAATTTAGATTTAAAATAATAAATCTTTTTTCCCATTTCTTTAGGAGATTCATATTTAACATTAACTTCCCACTTACAATTGGTTTGATCATGAAGATTTAATACATTCTCTCCCCATGTTTTTACATAATAACTAGGAAGGGTAATCATTTTATCATTAATAAACATTGACTTATGTATATCTAAAGGAAAAAAATCTGGTGTCAATCTAATGGGTTGTACCCTACTTGTTCTTTTATCCATAATTCTATATTTCCTTTAAAAGTTGTTTACCTATTCTCTCAACAATCCCAACAACCAAAGCATTACCCATCAAAAAGGCACGTTTGCTATCAGTCACTCCAAGTGTATGATTATCAGGAAACATATTAAGACGTTCAAGTTCTATCGGGGTTAATCTTCTATGTCTTCCATTTACTTCTACTACATGCTTAAAACGAGAAGCAGATGCTCCACCCTCACCTGTAATAATCGTTCTTGAAGGCTTATCTAAAGCATCAGGAAAACCCATGCTTCCTTCACTATAAGTATAGCAATGACCTGTAGTTTTATTGACACGCTCAATAGATTTTGCACCTTTTTGATATTGCCATTTTTTTAACTCTTCATCATCAATATAGAACTCTTTTGGTACATCTTTTTCGTCTATTAAAAAATCACCCAAAACAGATTTATCACCATCATAGTCAACTTCAACTCTAGTCGTATAATATTTCCCATCTACCATATAACCACTCTCCCAAAAGGCATTTTTTTTAGGAGTCTTACTATTAAAGTTCTCTGTAATCTCAACTAAATCACTATTTAGTTCTTCAACTATTAGCGTTTTATTATCTATGGGTTTTATAGGAAAAGTTTTAGAGAGTAGTAACTCTCTATTTAACAATTCAACAGTTGAAAATTTTTGTAGTTTATTATAGAGTTTTGTGCCTTTTTTATAGGCTAAGATAAATACTCGTCTACGTCTTTGAGGCATGCCATACTCTGAAGCATTAATAACACGCCACTCTACAGCATAACCTAATCCATTAAGAGATGAGAGAATAATGGCAAAATCACGACCACGTTGAGAAGCTGGAGACTTTAAAAGTCTATCTACATTTTCAAGTAGTAAGTATTTTGGAGCTTTATCTTCTTTCTGAAATAAAATTTTATAGATTGACCACCACAAAACACCTTTTTTACCAATAATTCCATGAGAATTTTTAAGAGTACTTGCTACAGAGTAGTCTTGACAAGGAAACCCACCAACCAATAAATCGTGCTCTGGTATATCTTCTATTAAAACTTTTGAAATATCTTTATTTGAATGGTTTTTAAAACCAAATCTAGCACAATAAACATTTGAAGCATGTTGAGTTTTAGTAGAAGGTTCCCATTGGTTACTCCAAGAGATTTCAAAAGCTTTTTCTTTAGTAGAAGCCATATCTAAGCCAATACGAAATCCTCCAACACCAGCAAATAATTCAATAGTTTTAATAGTAGTCAAGGGCTTTCTCTTTAAATTGGTATTTTTTTGAAATATGTTGGGTGCAGTCATTTATAAATCCTATTCTAACAGTTAATGTTAAAATAGTACCCTAATTTATAAATAGTTCAAAGAAATATGACAAATTGTCATATTTCTTAGTATTATCTTACTTCTCTATCCTCATCATAGCAATGTCACCATGAACACAGTCTAGTTTTTTAAAGGCTAAGATTGCTTCTTGAATCTTTGCTTCTTGACATTTATGAGTTGTGAAAAGAAGTTTTACGCTGTCTTCGTTTCTATGAGGTTTTTGTAACATAGACTCAATAGAGATGTCGAACTGCTCTAACGCATTAGTAATCTTTGCAAGAACACCTGACTGGTCGTCTACTTCCATTCTTAGGTAGTATTGAGTTACAATCTCCTCTTCTGGTAGAAGCTCTAAACTTGCACCTTCAAGACCTTTTTTGTACCCAAGCATTGGTCCTGTGTTACCACGAACAATGTCTACAATGTCAGCAACAACAGCAGAAGCAGTTGCGTCTCCACCTGCACCAGCACCGTAGTACATGGTTTCACCAACACGGTCACCTACTACAGAAACAGCATTCATGACACCGTCTACTTTTGCAATCATGCTTGAAGCTGGAATCATGGTTGGATGAACTCTAAGCTCTACACCATTGTCTGTTTTTTTCGCAATTCCAAGAAGTTTAATTTCGTAACCAAAATCTTTTGCAAATGCTACATCAGTAGCTGTAATATTTTGAATACCTTCAATTAAAATATCCTCCGGTTTAGCATCAATACCATAGGCAATACTTGCTAAAATGAGAAGTTTATGAGAGGCATCAAACCCACCAACATCAAAAGTAGGGTCAGCCTCTGCGTAACCTAACTCTTGTGACTCTTTTAAAATGTCATCGTACAATGCACCTTCGTTAATCATCTTTGTAAGCATGTAGTTTGTTGTACCATTCATGATACCTTGAATAGACTCAATATGGTTTGCAGTCAAACCATTTCTTAAGGCACCAATAATTGGAATTCCACCTGCTGTACTCGCTTCATACATGAGAGGAATATCCCCTGCAATCTCTTGAAGTTCATAACGGTGATATGCAAGAAGAGCTTTGTTAGCTGTAACAACTGCTTTACCATTTTGTAGTGCTTTTTTTACAAGTTCGTAAGGCTCTTCAACCCCACCCATAAGCTCTACTACAATATCAATTTCAGGGTCATCAATGATGTCATAAGGATTATCTGAGAGTTTAATGCTTACATCTCTCTCTTTAGAGAGGTTTTTAACCACACCAGACTTGGCAACAATTTTTTTACCAGCTCTTGCTTCTAAAATGTCAGCATTGGTCTCTAAAATGCTTGCAACACTTGTTCCCACGGTTCCTACACCAAGTATTCCTATTTTAACCATCTACGCTTCCTTTTTTTTGTTTTCAGCATCAACTGTTTTCAAAAACTTCTTAATGTTTCTAGCAGCTTGTCTAATTCTATTTTCATTTTCAATAAGTGCAATACGTACATACTCGTCACCATATTTACCAAACCCAATTCCTGGACTTACGGCAACACCTGCTTCGACAAGAAGTCTTTTTGAAAACTCAAGTGAACCCATTGCTCTACAGTTTTCTGGAATTTTTCCCCAAATAAACATAGACGCATTTGGTTTACCCATTTTCCAACCTGCATTTTCAAAAGCTTTTAACATAACATCTCTTCTTTTTTCATAAAGAGGAATAATCTGCTCATCAGGCACATAATGATGTTCATCAAGAGCAACTGTTGCTGCTACTTGAATTGGAGTGAACATACCATAGTCTAACCACGACTTAATGCTCTGTAAAGCACCAATGAGTTTTTTGTTTCCTACAACAAAACCAACACGCCAACCAGCCATATTGTAAGATTTAGACATAGTATACGCTTCAACTGCTACAGCTTTAGCACCCTCAACTTCTAAAATAGAAGGCGTTTTATATCCATCAAAAGTAATATCAGCATATGCAATATCTGAAATAATGTAAAAACGTTTCTCTTTAGCAAGTGCAACTACTTTTTCATAAAACTCAGGAGTTACTGTAGCTGTTGTTGGGTTATGTGGAAAGTTAAGAACCAAAAACTTTGCTTTTGGTAAAGAGTTATCTAACGCATTATTAAGGTCAATAAAAAACTGCTCTTCATCTACTTCAAAATTCTCTTCATCAAATTTTAGTTCCATCTTCTCAACATTTGCACCAGCTAAAATGAATGCTTGAGAGTGAATAGGATAAGTAGGGTCAGGAACAATAGCAACATCACCGGGGTTAGAGATAGCTTGTACAAGGTGGACATAACCCTCTTTACTTCCCATAGTTGCTACCACTTCTGTGTCAGGGTCTAACTCTACATTGTACTTTCTTTTGTACCATTTTGTCATTGCTAATCTAAGTTTATAGATACCCTTACTTGCACTATAACCATGCGTTTTGTCACGTTGAGCAGTCTCACATAACTTATCAATAATTGGTTGAGGGGTTCGGGCATCTGGATTTCCCATAGAAAAATCTATAATATCTTCACCTGCTCTTCTTGCTGCCATCTTTAGGTCATTTATCTCAGCAAAAATATACTTTGGCAATCTATTTATTTTTTCAAATTGAATCTCATCAAACATTACTATCCTCTTGTATTATTATTTTATATAAGTTAACATTTTTCTTATTAACTTCATTTTTTATTATTTAAGAAAATTTTAAAAAAAAATAGGTTGTTACCAACCTCTATTTCCATTTAACTCTCTAAACTCTTTTTTATCAATCTCTTTAATATCACTACCATCAATATAGAAATAATGTTTTTTATTATCTGAAATTTCTAAAGTTTTAGCATCTGACACTATATCAAGATAACCATGACCAGTTACAAGTAACCATTTTCCATTATTTATTTCAAATGGTGTAGCTACTCTTTTCATAAATTCTCTACGTTTTTTCGTTTCAAGATTAATAAATCCATACCATAACATTCCACGTGTAGGGTTGATACTAATTGTTGAAATAGTAGGAATAACCGTCTCAACTACAACACTCTCATTCTCTTCGATACTATTAATTGTAGCCTCTTTTGCTAAAAAATCTTCAGTTACCTCTTTAACAACTGACTCAACAGATTGATTATTTTCTTTCTCCTCAACAGAAGTAACAAGAAATTTACTTTTAATAAGAGCTTGAGGTTCTCTATTTTTACTATTATTTTCTTCTACTGAATTATCTAAAGTAATAGTCTTTGTTTTTGGAGCTACAGGAGTCTCAATATGTACAGACTCACCTTCAGACTTCTCTACAATCACTTTCTTAGCATCTTCAGTAGATGTATTATTTTCTAAAGCTTTTGTATCATCGAAAAAATCTTTTTTATCTTCAAGTTTTTGAATAATAGAATCTAACTTACCTTGTGTAAAAAGATAATAACCTCCAACAATTAAGCCAGTAATAATGAAGAATTTAAAAAATGAAAAACCATCACCTGTAGTCGAACCTTTAGCAACCATTACAACCTTATCATCAAGTGGGGCATTTTCGTCATAATAAGTTTTAATAGTCTCTCTCAAGCTATTTACATCAATCTCTTTATACTCTCTCTCCAAAATCAATAAAAAGCCTAAGGCTTTAACTCTATTAAGTTTTTCAAAATTTTCGTTCAATAAATAATTTAAATTAATATTTGAAATATTTGTTTTAGAGACAACACTCTCTAAACCTTGTTCATCTATAAGTTCATTAAATAACATTTCCCATCCTATGTATTAATATTGCAGCTGCTGCACTTACGTTTAAAGAATCGAACTCATGCTTCATCTCAATAGAGATAACTTCATCTATTTTTGACTTTGCCTTTTTTGAAAGTCCTTCACCTTCTGAACCTAAGACCAGTACCCTTTTTTCACTAAACTGACATTTATCAACTGCTATTCCATCCATTGATGCACCATAAACTTTAAAATCAACCTGTTTTAACTCATTTAGCACATCTAAAATATTAGGAATAAGTACCATTGGCATATTTAATAATGCACCTGAACTTGTACGAACAATTGGTGCAAAATTTAAGTTTCTAACACCTGTGGCAATAATACCATCTGCCCCTAAAGCATAAGCAGAACGAACAATTGCACCAATATTTCCCGTATCGGTAAGAGCATCAAGAACGACAATAAAACGCTCTTTTTTTAATGTAGCTAAATCACTTTGAACAAAAGGTTCCATCTCAAGTAAAATCCCTTGATGATTTCCACCTTTACTCATGCTCTGAGCCCATTTTTCTTCTAAAAATTTAATTTTTGGTTTGAATGACTCAAAAAGTTTCTGAGGTAAAACACCTTTTTTTGCAATGTAGACAGTTTTAACGTTTGCTTCATGCTCTTGCAATGCATGTAAACAGACTTGTTTTCCATAAATAATCATAAAAAGGATTTTACCCTTTTTTTGCTGTATTTTATCACTATGCATAAGCTATAAAGATATATAGCCTAAAAAGCCCTTAATTTATAAGTTTGTTATACCACTCTTTAACAGATTTATCTGTTAATTTAGCAAGAAGTTTGGCTTTTACTTTTGGTTGTAAATCAAAGGCCAAAATATCATCTATATAAAGAGCTTTTGCTTTCTCTTTTTTTGCCCCAATAACTACAACCCATTCACCTTTTAAATTAATAGTAGCATTTTCAAACTGTTCTAAAATCTCTTTTGCTGTTCCACGATAATAGTTTTGAAATTTTTTTGTAAGCTCTTTTGAGAAAAATACCTCTCTACTCTCATCAATCTGAACAATCTCAGAAATAAGTTTTTCTATTCGGTGTGGAGCCTCATAAAGTACCACATTTTCAGGCTTGTTCATAAGCTCAACTAAGGCAGAGGAGCGTTCACTACCTTTTTGTGGTAAAAATGCATAAAATAAAAATTCACCCTCTGTAAAACCAGAAGCTGCATAAGCAGTTGTAACAGCTGTTCCTCCAGGTAGTACATCATATGCTATGCTATTTTGTTGACAATATTCAACCAAAATTTGCCCAGGGTCAGAAATGACAGGCATACCAGCATCACTAACATAAACTACTTGTTCATCATTCAATCGTTCAGCAATCTGCGTTAAACGCTCTGCTCCATTATGTTCATGAAAAGATAAAAATTCTACCTCTGGGTAGTTCAACTCAAAACGCTCTTCTAAAATACGTAACAGTCGTTTGGTTTCGCGTGTATCTTCACATAAAAATAGTGTGGCTTTTTCAAACTCTCTTAAAGCTCGAATAGTAATGTCTTGGGGGTTTCCAATAGGAGTAGGGATAAATGTAAGCATATATTATATTTTCATATCTGTTCCCACGTAAAACGTGGGAACAAGAAGAAAAATAGACCTATTACAGGTTGTATTTTTTCTTAAATTTGTCGATTCTTCCAGCAGCATCAACGCTTCTTTCTGAACCTGTAAAGAATGGGTGACATTCATTACAAATATCAATAGTCATAGATTCTTTGTTTGTTCTAATTGAAAACTCGTTTCCACAAGCACATTTAACGTTACACTCTTTGTAATCTGGGTGAATATCTTTTCTCATTATAAGACCTTTTAGTTTAATTAGTGATGGGTAACAAACCCATTCTAGCATTTTGCTCTTCCCTACCAAATAGTTCATTTGGTAAGTGTCGTTGCAACACTCTTAGATGAGACAACAATTTGGGGCGAATTATAGCTAAAGGGTCTTTAAAAAAGTTTTAAAAGATTGCTCTATTCAACTTACTTAGCATAAAAAAGCTCAAACCTTTCCCGTCCAAATAAAATCACATCACTCTTACCATCATTATTAATATCATCAACAATTAAACTATGCTTCATTGTTGAATATGCTAGAGCTTTATCTCCTTTGTATAATTGATTACCTAGATAATCTTGATTGTCTTTTTTAGCTAATAATGAGAAAAGACTATAGCCATTATGCCCAATAATAATATCTTCTTTATTATCACTATTCATATCGTGTATCTCTACTTGGTTTGGATTACTTGCTACTATATTCTTGTCTATTTCTTTAATATAGTTTCGACTTATGTTGCTATCTGCTTTAAAGAGTACCAAATTATCGCTATCTTTATCAACTCCTACTATTTCCATGTTACTGTCATTATCAATATTCTTACCCATCATATAGGATAATGAACTAAATTCTTTCTCTGAAAAAGAACCATTCGTCTCTTGATAAAAAATATGATTTGAGACCAAAATATCTTTTAATCCATTGTTATCCATGTCATTTACTAAAACTCTATCAATCTCATCACTCTCAAGATAGAGTATTTTTTCATCTGTTAAATTATTTTCATTTTGAAGAAAAATATCAATACCCATATCAGGTGTTGCTTGATAGTTATGTCCAACTGTCAACATATCCAGTTTTCCATCATTATTTATATCTATAGATTTTAAATACTCTACACCATAAGCAATAGTCTCCTCAGTATTTTCAATAGGAGCTTCTGCTTCAAATGAGTTATCAGAGAATTGCTTAGTATTGTATTTTTTCTTTTCTCTAAAAGAACCCTCTTCGTTTTGATAATAAGTGTAAAAATATTCATGCCCTGTAGCAATGGTAATATCTTGTAATCCATCGTTATTCATATCTGCTATGTTGATTGAGGTATAGTTAAATGTATAGATATCTTCAGCTTCTAAAGAAATTTTAAGAACATTTTTAAAGTCACCTGTGGTATCTTGAAATAAAATAATTAGTCTATCAACTCCTGAATAATCACCATCTTTAGAAACAATTAAAACAATATCTTTTAAATTGTCTTTATTTAAATCACCTGCCTGAACAGCCATAATATCAGTATTAATCACCCCAATATCTTTTAGTGAAATTAATTTTTTATTAAATAAATCTTGAGGAATAACTTTAATATCTGAACTATTTATGTCCGAAATCCCATTTGTATCTTTATCATCTAATGTTAAATTTATTCCATAACTACTTATTTCATTAAACATATCATAGTTGATTTCTTCGCCTAAAAATATTATTTTTGACTTATTATTTTCATTGATTCTTAAATAATTTGTTCCACTATTATAAATGTCATCATGAATATTGTATCGTCGATTTTGTGTTGTCCAATTAAATGATATTTCATCATTATCTGCATCATAACTTGTTGATGCATCAACAATAATATTATCACCTATCTCAACTTCTGTTTTTTCTAATTTTAAAACAGGGATAGGTCTACTATTCAAAACTTCTTGAACCTTACTAACCGTAGCTGTTTTTGACTCTGCTCTATTATCTTTAGCCACAACAGTTAATTTTAATATATCATGCTTTTTGAATAAAGTACTATCTAAAGTTAAATTATTTGATTTGACAATATTATTAACTTTCCACTCATTTTGTAAAGTAATCTCATCTAAATCAGGATCATAACTATTTACTTTTACTACTGATAAATCAGTATTTGTAAAAATCTCTTTGGGAAAAATAATACTTGAAACTGGTGCACGATTAGGAACAACTTCCATAGTTTCGCTATTATAAACTTCAAATTCATCTACTATTCCATTTTTCCCTCTATCAAGCTCAACACGAACCGTTCCATCATAAGCAATTCGTTCTCGTACAACACTATCTTCACCTTCATAAAGAATTTCACCTCCTGCATTAGGCGTGTAACTTCCTTCTTCATATGTCAATCTTATAGGCGTAGTTATAAGTACATACCCCTCTTCTGAATCATAAACTTTACCTTCATACCCAAGAACTTTTTCATTGTGATCAAGATATATAATAAAATTCTCAAACTTAAACATAGCACTAGATTGATTATCTTTAATAATAAAATTTTGAGTACAGGTTGTATTGTCATCATCATTAAAAATATTTATTGTACCTTCTATAGTTATATCACTTGTAGATGTTTTAACATTTAATAAACTCATTGTTAAATTTGCTTTTTTTACAAATGAAGTCTCTCTTTTATCTGCAATCAATATATAAGTTATTTTACCATTCAGCATAGGGTTCTCTTCTGTTACTAAAGGTTTTTCACTATAATCTTTATATACTGCAACTACTTTTGTTGTCAGATTATCTATTGATGTTATTGTTAAATCTATTGTTCCTCTATTACCTCTAATAAGTTTAGATTTTTCTTGCATCGACTTAGACAACTTATTATTTGATGAATAAGTGGAAGTAAAATCTGAACTTCCAGAAAAATCCAAAACAGATTCTATAAAATCTTTAGCACTTTTGCCATTAAGTTTTGCTGCTGTAGTTTTACCACTATAAGTTAAACCTGAATCTCCAGAAGAAGAACCTCCTCCACCACAACCAATAAAAAATATGCTTCCAATAAGCAAAATTATCTTTATACTCTTTTTCATTCTCTCTCCTTTTTTAAATTATACTAAACTAATGCACTTCATGAGCTACTTCTGCATCAAAACTCTTTTTATTGGTCATAATGATTCCCACTAAAACTAATGCATAAACAAATGTTGAAAGTAAAATAACCCCAATAACTATGGCATTAAACATCTCCTGATGCTCAAAACCTTTTGGTAACATTTGAAGCATAACAATGGAGAGTCCCCCTTTAATCCCTGCAAAAAGAAGAACTGACCACCAACGGACACCTATGTCGGTCATCTTTTTAGTAAGGTTTGAGACAATTCCAAAAGTTCCCATCATAAATGCTCTAATAACAGTAGTTATAAGAAACATTAGTAAAATCTCTTTTTTGTACTCTAAGAGAGCATCTATATGAACAATACTTGCCATTGACATAAACAAAAAAGTGTTAGCTAAAAGTGCTAATACTGCTACATAGTTCAAATTTTGTTTATGTCGCTCAATACTAGAGATATCAGTACTCAATTTACGAGTAATTCCACTCATAAAACCAGAAGAGAAGACCTTTTTACTTTTGTTAGCACGGTTTACAATATTTCGTGCTTTTTTTACCTGTCTCTCTTTTGCATCAAAAGATTTTTGAGTAATGGTATTAAGAGTAATAATAGCAACAATAACAGCTAGCAGTCCAGCCATATGAAAATGTTCTGCTACTTCAAATGCTCCATAAGCTGTAAGTAAAATAAGTACTAACTCACTCATAGGGTCAGCTGTTAAACGCATTAGTAGTACCCCTAGATAGCCAATAATAAGTCCAATAATTACTGAAATAGCAATAACTTTTAAAGATACAATAGCAATATCAACTGCACCTATTTCCACTCCATTCATCATGGGAATGGCTATAAACATAAAAATAATAAGTGCCGTTGCATCATTAAAGAGTGATTCCCCTTCTGCTAAAATAGCCAATTTATGAGGAACTTTAAAACTTGAAAAAACAGATACTACCGAAACAGGATCAGTTGCAAGAACCATAGCAAACAAAGCTATTATAGCTCCTGTACTTAGATTATACTCTGCAAAAAAAGTATTGGCTGTAAAAATACCAATTCCTACAGAGAGTGCTACAGAGATAAGTGCCAAATAAGTCAAACTCAAAGCATTTTTCTTTAAATCTTCAAGCTTAAGTTGCAACGCATCTGATGCAATTAAAATTGGAATTAAAAAAAGTACCAACTCGGCAAAAGTCTCTTCTGAAAAAAGTATCATATTTGGAAACATATAGTAAAAACCATAACTCAAACCAATAAGTGTAATGGGTGATGGAACTTTTAGATACTTTTGAAATTCAATAGATATAAAAAGAATAGTCAATAATAGTAGTAGGGTTAAAATCATATAAAATACCTTAGATTAATATTAAAGTATTTTAACTACTTGTCACTATGATTTAGATTATGATAAAATCATCTTATGTATCTATCATATTTATATAAAATTTTTTTTATCGCACTTGTCTACTTTCTTGCTGGAAATCTTAGCTTAGCTCTCTCTCCTCAAAATAGTATTGTCACCATTGTTGTTTTTTCAGCAGAAGGAATTGCACTTGCTAGTGCGATAATATATGGTAAACGTGTCTGGGTTGCCATTTTAATTGGACAATTTTTTCTTGCCTATGTAAATGGTATGGCGTGGGAACCCTCATTGGGGATAGCCATAATTAACTCCCTAGAAGCTATCTTAGCTGTTACATTTTTTAGAAAATTAAAACTTAACAAAAATCTATCAACTTTTCGAGATGTCTTATGGCTTATTTTAATTATAGGCTTTATTCTACAACCCTTTAGTGCATTACTTGGAAACTTTATTCTTGTAAAATTTAATGTTATTGAATCTTCATCTTATATAAATAGTTCATTTTTTTGGTTCATTGGCAATATCATGGGACAGCTTCTTATCGCACCAATGATTCTTCTAATGTATACCCATATCAGTAAAAAAGATACAAAAACTGTTTTACTTATCGCATTTATAGCCATTTTACTCAGCTATATATTTTTAAAAGTTTATCCTATTACTAACCCCCTTTTACTCTTGGGGCTTACTATTTTTTTAACTCTATTTTTATCTTATCAAATGGGTGTACACTATGGTGCATTTGCCACAGTGATTATTGCTTTTGTTTCTCTCTACTTAACCCACAATGGTATTGGAGTATTTATAAAAGATAGTCCAATTGATAATATCATTAACTTAAACTCATATTTTTTATTTCAAATCCTTTTAGTCCTTCTATTTGGAACTCTTCTTACAGATATGAAAAACCAAGCAAAGAATCTAAAAGTTCTAGTTCAAAAGGAAATTGAGAAGAATAGAGAGCAACAGTTTCATATGCTTCAACGAAATCGTCTCTCACTCAAAGGTGAAATGATTAGTATGATTGCACATCAGTGGAAACAACCTCTAAACAACCTCTCTTTAGTTAATCAAATGCTTATTCTTCAATATGAGGATGGTAACTTAAATGATAAAGCCATTCAAGAGTTTGACGAAGACTCTACTAAACAAATTAAGCAAATGTCACAAACAATATCTGACTTTACCAACTTTTTCAGTCCAGAAATCAATAAAAAAGAGTTTTATCTTAAAGAGGTTGTAGAGAAGTCTTTAGATTTCTTACGACCTATTTTAGTAAAAGAGAATATTAAAATATATTTTCAAATATCCTGTAAAACAGATACATTACTTAGAGGTTATCCTAATGAACTAGGACAGATGATTATCAATATTTTAAATAATGCAAAAGATGTATTAATAGAAAGAGAGATTGAAAATAGAAAAATATGGGTCAATGCAGAGTGCATAAGAGAACAAATTCATCTCTCTATAGAAGATAATGGAGGAGGAATACCACTAGATGTAATTGGGAAAATATTTGACCCATACTTCTCTACAAAAGCTAAAAATGGTACAGGTCTGGGACTCTATATGTCCAAGATGATTACAGAAGAACATATGAATGGTCAACTACTAGTATCTAACAGTGAGCATGGTGCAAAATTTGAAATAATTCTTCCAACTACGACATTATAGTAAAGCTTACAAAATTTTAAAGTTTTTTAAGAAAACTATCACGAACTTTTTCAAACTCTTGATAACTCTCTGCATCACACCCATCAATAATAATACATCTATTAAACATCATTAAAAAATTCATAATTTTATGACGTTTAAACTCTAACTCTTCTCTAATAATATCAATTTGATTATCAAGTACAATATTGTGTGCTTGAGTAAACTCTTGAATCTCTAAAATTTCATTAAATTCATTTGAATCAATATTAAGTTCTTTTTTAAAAAATTCATAATATTTGTTGCTTTTTTTTGAATGAATATTTTGAATGATATTTAAAAGTAACCCAACCGAAGTACGTTTAAACTCTTGACTATAACTATCTTCTACCACGACGCCTCCCTTTATTAACAATTTATTTAACTATTTTGACTCTCTACTACCATTGCCAAATACTCTAATGAGTTAAAAAACTGTTTTCGGTCAAATGGTTTTAAAATATAAGTACCAATATCTAATTCTGCTGCTTTTTTAAGATATTCTGGCTCATTAAATGCTGTAAATATCGCTATAGGCTGAGTTTTAGTTATCTCTTTTATCTGTTTAGACATCTCTAATCCATCCATTTTAGGCATACATATATCTGTCAAAACAATGTCTGGCTTCTTCTCTTTAAAAAGTGCCAACCCCTCTTTCCCATCACTTGCAACATAGACTTCTTTTGCAGAAGATTCTAATACCCTTTTGATTAACCTTTGAGTATCTACATCATCCTCAACATAGAGTATGGTAAGATTTTCAAGTAACATGAAAGACCCTTTTAAAATTATTATGTTAATTCTAGCGAAATAATGTTTAGTTTAAATAAAAGACAGTTAATTAAACCTATAAAAGCAATTTACTAGCTATTGCACATACAGCACTCTCACTCTTTAAAATCAAAGGAGTATTCAAACCCATAATATTTTCAGATTTAAATTGAGCTACTTCATTAGCCGTAAAACCACCCTCGCACCCTACAACAAAAGTTCCAATATCAGAGCCTTCACTTAAAATATGTTCTGAAAAGTTTAACATGACAGCACTTTTATTTTCTTCCAAGAAAACAGTCAAATTATCAACCATTGTGAGTTTCATAAGTGAACTACGTCCAGACTGTTGAGAAGAGTTAAGTAAAATCTTCTCTAACCTTTTGAAGTCAGGTTTAAATGATTTTTGAGAACGCTCACAGTAAATGAAAGTAATAGAATCTACACCCATCTCATTGAGCGTTGGCAAAACTTTTTCCACACTCTTAGGGTCAATAACACACCAACCAATGTGTAGTTTTTTCTTGGCTACAATTTCTAAGAGTTTGGAATTTTCTAAAAGAAGATGTGCTTCTTTTTTGTCAAGAGAGGTAATTTTGTAAAAATAGATAGAATCATCTACTAAATTACGCAGAGCAATGGTCTCACCTTCACGATGACGACGCACTTTAAAAATGTAACGATGTTCATCTCCTTGTAAAATTAGAGATGAGCACCCAGCCTTACTATGCTGCAGATACTGCACTTTTTACTTCCATAACTTTATAAACAACCAAAGCAGTAATAATAGCAATATTAATAAGTGTATAGATAACAGCTGTTACTCTTCCTTTTTTTGCACAACCATTACTACTTCCTACTTTTAAAATCTTTTTATACTTAAATACTTCAATCATAATCATCACTAAAAAGGCTGCTATCATTGTAATAATCTCTATACTCATATCCATCTTTGCAAATACAAAAGCGATAAGACCAGTAAAAGCAATCATACTTAAAAGTCCATGTGATACAAACATATAGATACGCATACGTTTAACCGTTTTAGAACATTCTGAACTTAAAAATGGAA
>Ga0256827_10000314_pt1 | contig 29077 bp, 23 predicted proteins | sample CV84metaG_FD_185977 | JGI IMG/M metagenome (GOLD analysis project Ga0256827, IMG submission 185977) | Hydrothermal vent microbial communities from East Pacific Rise, Pacific Ocean - CV84 | ecosystem: Environmental > Aquatic > Marine > Hydrothermal vents | place: Pacific Ocean: East Pacific Rise...
CCAATTAAAAATAGACTTTTTCACTTCATTTCTTTTTTCTCAAAATTATATATATTGGGTTGTATGTTAACGACACGCCTTTTTTTGAGGTAAATTGATTTTCGTACTCACTTATAAACTTTTTAGGTTTAATATTCACTTTGCTTTTTATACTGTTAACTCCCGTATCTTTAATATGTTGTAGTACTTTTATTGGCGACGAAAAATATAATTTTTCTGTACTGCTATACCTATAAATAATATCAAAGTTATTAGATACTTTTTCAATAATTTCGTCGGCAGAGGTGTATGCTAGACTAATTTTTTGAATTTTATTTACTTCATAAAAATTATCTACTCCAAAAGTTGTAAATGCAATAATTCCATCATCATCAAGTACATTATACATTCTATTAAGAAACTCTATTACATCTTCAAACCATTGAAAAGTTGCATTAGATATTATTAGGTTATTATTTTCAGGAAAATCGAAAATAAACTCAGCATCTCCCTTAATAAATGCGTAATTAAAATTAATGTCGGTAAATATTCCTTTAATTATTCCATTATAATCAGATGAAAAATCGTTTGTTACAAGTTTTTTAAAATTTAGAGATTCAACAATTTCTTTAGTTAAAAGCCCTGTTCCACTACCAATTTCAAGAATATTATCAAAATTTCTACCTGCTTTTTCAGTTAAAGCACGTATTAATTCTTGTGCCATGTTCTTTTGAACTATAGCATTGCTATCATATGTATCAACACTATTTAAAAACCTATCTTTAACTAGTTGTTTATCAATCTTTAATCGCATACTCCACTATTTCTTCCCATTTTCGCCAAAGATAAAATATAAAATGACTAGAATCTATACTTTTATAATTATTTTTTTTCGACCAAAAATCTTGCTGGTTTTTGGTTGGGCAAATCAAATCGTTATCAGCTATAACAATATTTTCAAAGATATTTTCAGGTTGAGGAAACTCGTTAATTTTATCGCGTAAAAAAATTAATTCGGCTTTTTGTTCATCTAATTCTCTTACTGTTTTATGAGTAATAAATCGTTTAGGAATCTCAATATTATTCCACATTCGCTTAAAGAACTTTGCACGCCCTATTCTAGAGAAATTATCTATTGTTGCTTGATACACTTTTGTATTTATTCCAAAGTCATCATCAATAGGTTTTAACGTGCCATTAATTGCTATTTTATGATTAAATTGCTTTTTATATTTGTTCATCACTACAGAACTATACCACACTCCCATTGACCAAGATATTAAATTTACTTCTTTGTATTTTTTAAAATACTCATCTAAATCAATATCTGTATTTATTTCGGTATAATTATAAAAAACCAAAACATCATATTTGTTTGATTCTAAACCGTAAAAAGCTGTATAATCCATTCCCCAGCCACAAAAGAAAATTATTAGTTTCTCTCTATTTTCTGATATTAAATTATATTTATGCATTTTTTATTCTGTTTTTATAAATTTAGAAAATAAACCCTAAACTAACATAGTAACTTAATTTATTGCTTAAATCACTTTGGGCTACAGCTACTTCTAAAGGTCCAATTTTAGTATCAAAACTATATTTTGCACCAAATCCTATGTCAATATTTTTTTCATTTTCGTTCTTAAAAATTTCTTCGTAAGAGTATGCAAACGAGCCTATATTCCCAATTAGTGTAAAATACTGCTTATTAAAAGTATTAATTCTAAGGTCTAATCTTCCTATCAACATTGTTTCTGATATTCGCTCGTTATATGCATGACCAATAAAAGGAGTGAAACCTTTCTTCATTTGCATATTAAAGCCACCAGATAAAAAAGCATATTCAATAGGCAAAGCATCGCCAACAAGCGTACCTGTATATATTTGAGGTATTAAATGAATTCTTTGCTTAAAAAGAGGAATAACATTCATGTAATTTACTTTTAAAAAAAATCGTGAATTAACAGACTCTTCTTTAATAAGTTTAGCCTCTGAGTTAAAATAAAATCCTGCTTTTGGAAAATGTTTACGGTCTAAATAATCGGCTTTTAAAAAAGCAAACAAATTTAGATACTGCCTTGTAACTTTTCCTATATCAATAACCGAAGTTTCTTCGTGAATACCAACAATCTCATACTGAGCTCCTACTCCTATATTTGCTGTACTAAGAAACAACATTTGGGTATATATACTTGAAATAGAATTTAGTAAATTTAACGATACTGATGGTGTTGATTTACCATCATATAAATATATTCGTTTATTAAAGAAATTAATATCTGTACCTAAACCGGGTTTCCACCCATTATCAAAAATATAGCTTAATCCTATTAAATTTTCATTACCAATTCTTAAATTTACTTTAAAAATTGAATTTTTAAATAGTAAACCTTTACTTGAATAATTAAGTAACACTCCTACTTTAATCTCGGTATCGTAATTAATACCAACATTAAATTTTCTTGTATTTTTTTCAACAACAGAAATTTCAATTTTATTCGATTTACTTACACTATCTTCAATTAAATTATAATATATCTGTTTAAAACTTAGTGTTCCGTACAATCTATTTATTGCATTGGTTATATCATTTATAGTAACAGAATCACCTATTTCGATTCTTAATCTGTTTAAAGCATTTTTTTTTGAATACTTATGTAAGCCTTCAATACTTATTTCTGAAATTAATTTTTTACCTGCTTCATTTATAATTATGTTATTTTCTCCAGTTTCAAATTCAAGATTGTATTTTTTCACTAAAGCTTTAAACTCAGGAAGAAACTCTCTGGCTTTAGCCTCGCCAAGTGCAATAATAGAATCGGCATTCGAAAAATCTAAAACTTTAAACTTAGTAACATCAGGAGCTATGTAAATATCGGTATTTTGCCTAGCAATAGTGTTAGCCGATGCACGTAAAAATTTACTAGACTGTTGTAATATTGCCAAAGCAGAATATAGGTCTTCTTTTTTTATAAATGGCGATTGAACATCGACTCCAATAATAATATCAGCACCCATTTCTTTTAATTCCATAACTGGAAAATTGTTTAATAATCCTCCATCAACAAGTAACGTATCGTTTATTTCAATTGGATAAAATACTGTTGGAATAGACATGCTTGCACGTAAAGCAATAGCTAAGTTTCCTTTATTTAATGTTACCGATTCGCCACGTTCAATATCTGTAGCAATGCAAGCGAAAGGTATTTTAAATTTAGAGAAATCATCGATATCAGAAACACTTCTGGTTAAATTAGTTAAATACTGTGTAATATTATATCCGCTACTTATAGCTCCTGGTACATTTATTTTTATTTTTTTGTCTCTTTTTTCAATAGGTAATTCTAAAATATATTTTTCTTTTTCTGGTTTTTCTAGAATAGTTAATGTTCTTCTCGAAATTCTATCGTTTACTAAGAAATCCCAATCAGCTTTACCTACAAGACTTTTTACTTGTTCTACCGAATAGCCTATTGCATAAAGTCCACCAACAATACTACCCATACTTGTACCTGTAATATAATCTGGTTTAATTCCTGCTTCCTCTAAAACTTTTAATACCCCAATATGTGCTAAACCTTTTGCACCACCACCGCTTAGAGCTAAACCTATTTTAGGTCTTTTTACATTTTTGTTATTTTGCGAAATCCCATATAATGAGATAAATATGATTAAAACTAATAGTAACTTTTTCATTTTAATTTATTTTTTCAACAGTATCGAGTAATACGTACCAAATATATGCTTTTATATTTTTATATCCCATTTTAGCTATCAAATTTGAATATTCTATTAATTGTTTGTGATATTTAGGTTCTTTTTTATGTCCAAATTTGTAATCTACAATAATTATTTCATCGTTTTTAAGCATTAATCTATCAGGTCGTTTTATTGTTTTAGAACTTTGAATTGATGCTTCATTCTTTATTTTATAAGTGCCATCGAACCATTTAACTACTTCAGGCTTGCTAATTAAAGTATTAATTTCGTTAACATATTTATTTAAATTATTATCAGGTATATATCCGTCGTTTATAAGTTTCAACACTGCATTTTTAATATCATATTTGTATTTTATATTTTCAAAAATTTTATGATAAAGTAATCCTTTTTTTATTTTATCATTTTCAAAACTGGTTACATAATCAGTTGATGCTATTTTTATACTATTATCATGTTTAAAATTACCTGAAATATATTTTTCTATAGTATTACTTTCAGCTAATTCTTCTTTTAGCTGTTTAGTTAATGAGCCTAATTTGTACACATTATCTACAACTTTACTCTCTAAAGTATTTTTCAATAAAACACCTGTATTATTTATGCCTGCATCTTTTGGTTTAGAGTATTCTGCAAAAACAACAAGATTTTCCTCTGCCCTTGTAAATGCAACATACAGCATATTTATGTTATCTATATAATTATGTAATTTTTCGTTATAATAATTTTTATAAAATACAGTATCTTTTATTCTACCAGTATCTTTTAAAGGTAATATTTTTAATTCATTAAAATTAGCCTCGTTGCTTGAACACCAAAATATTTCGTTATTAATTGGTTTAAATTTCCAATTTGCAAACGGAATTAAAACGGTTTTAAACTCCAAACCTTTCGATTTATGAATAGTAATTATTTTAACAGCATCTTGCTCTTCGTTTATCCTAACAGATATTCCATTTCCTGTATTTTCCCACCACTCAATAAAATTATCGATATTAATAATATTTGTTTCAGAAAATTCGCGTAATGCATCTTTAAAAGCTTGTAAATAAATAAAATTATTCTCGTTATTGTTAAGCTTAAAAATACTTATTAAATTCTCTGTAATTTCGTATAACGACAATTTACTTAACCTCTCTTTTATTGATAAATATTCGTTAGGAAATAAATTATTTTGTTTATTAAATATTTGTGTTAATTCTATATTTTTTTTGTTAATTACTGAATTATACTCGTATTTTATGTAAGCTGTATTTATATCATCATTATCAATAAAAACATCTTTTATTAACGAGACTAACAGCTTAATTGAAGGCGAATTACCAATTACCAAAGCTTCGTTTGAAATAATATCGTATTTATACTTTAGTTTAGAATCTGACGATTTTTTGTATTCCATAATATAATTTACAATTTCAGTACCCTCTTTTTTACCACGCACCAATATTGCTATATCTTTTAACGGAATATTTGCATCTTGCATTTGCTCTAAAAATTGCGGTATTCGCTCTAAAGCCTTTAATTTTACATCATCAACAGTTTCGCCTTTTTCTTTATTAATAAACTCAATTTTTACGTAACCTTTATCTTTTTCATCTTTTTTAGCTGGATAAATTTGTGTAATATCATTGTAAGCATTGTTTATACTATCTTTCAAATACTCTATATCAGTAGTGTGTTCGTCAGCAATATCCTTATTAAAATTTTGCTGTAATATATTCGCCATATCTTTAAAAATACTATTATTAAAGTCTATAATATTTTTCTTACTTCGCCAGTTGTAAGTAAGTGTTTCGTAGTTTACAGCTCCTTTATAAAACGATTCTTCTACACCACCTGCAAGTAACTTCCAATCGCCATTTCGCCATCTATAAATAGATTGTTTTACATCGCCAACAATTATTGAAGAGTGTTTATTTGCAATACTTTCCTCAATTAATGGCTTAAAATTATCCCACTGAATTGTTGATGTGTCTTGAAACTCATCAATCATAAAATACTTATATTTATTACCTATTTTTTCGTATAAAAAAGGAGTGTCAGTATCGGCAATAATTGATTTAATAAATGGACCTGCAAAAGCTAGTAAAAATATATTCTCATCAGTTGAAACTTTATGTGCGTTTTTAAATACATCATCAATAATTGCAAGATAATTAATTAACTTAAGCACCTCGTTTACAGAATTAAACAACACTTTATTTTTTAAATATGTTTCTATTGCTAATATTAGAAGTTGATTACCTCCATCATTATAAAACTGTTCAATTTCGGTAATTTTATCACTTTTTTTTGAATACCATTTATCAATATTGGCAACAGCACTTACAACTCGCTTACCTGGCTCGGTAAAGTCGCCATTTTTAAACTTCACAAAATAACTCGCAAAACTAGTTGTTTTATAAGGAAAATCTTCAAGAGATATATCGTTAACTTGCATTAATTCAATAGCATTTGCACCTATTTTTTTTATATCGTTAACAATACTATCTTTAATTTTTGAAAGAGTTTGTTTGTATTTAAATATAAATTCTTTTTCTTTAAGCTTATCTGTAATCTTTTTACTATTTATTGAGTACTCTTCTTTAAATATTTCTTTGCCAATTTTTAATATTTCATCTTTAAAATTCCACGATTTACCTTCTCGCATTCTGTCATTAGCAAATACCATAAGCCACTTTCGTAAATTATTATCATCATCAATTTGTGATATTAATTTATCTACTGCTTTTTCTAATATTTCGTTTTGATTTAACTCTAATTGAAATCCGTTTTGAAGCCCTATTTCTTTCGCAAATGAACGTATTATTTGCTGAAAAAAACTATCAATAGTTCCTACCGAAAAACGCGAATAGTCGTGTAACAATAAATTCAATGCCGCTTTCGCTTTCTCAACCAACTGAGCATCAGTAAACTTAAACTTATTTTTTAAAAACTCTGCATGATCTGACTTATTGCTTCCTATAGAAATTAAATACACCTCGTTTACAATACGTGATTTCATTTCTTCGGCAGCCTTATTTGTAAAAGTAACAGCTAAAATATTTTTATAATTATACTCGTTTTCAAAAATAATTTTTAAATATTCGCGTGTAAGAGTATATGTTTTACCCGAACCTGCCGATGCTTTATATATTGTAATCATTACACTAATTGTTAATTATAAATATCAAATTGTTAATTAATAATTATTAATTAGTAATTGATATGTATTAGTTTTACACAAAAATACAATAACAATGAAAAAAATATTTGTTTTAATCGTAATAGTTATTACTATTTTTCAAAGTTGCGACCCTTTTAATAATATAATTGAAAAAGATGGTGAAACAGATGCTGCTTTTTATTATATTAGTAATAATATAAAAACGCCTACAAAAACAAACGACACGCTAATTGTTGCCTCTTGGAATATTAAATTTGGTGGTGGCAGAATAGATTTCTTTTTCGATTGTTATGGAGACCGTGTTTTAATGACAAAAGACGAAGTATTATCAAATTTAATGGGTATTATTAATAAAATTACCTTAACAGACCCCGACATTTTATACCTTCAAGAGATTGATATAGACTCTAAACGCTCAGCTTACGTTGACCAATTACAGTGGATTTTAGACCATTCAGATTTAAACTATGCATATTATGGTTCGCAATGGAAATCAGACTATGTACCTAGCGATGGAATTGGCAGAATGAATTCAGGAAATGCAATTCTGAGCAAATACCCACTTAAAGATGCTAGAAGAATACCTCTACCTCTTATTGACGAACAAAGCGGTATTGTTCAGTATTTTTATTTACGAAGAAATATTTTAAGAGCAACTTTTAGCGTAGATAATAAAGAAATTGTTGCTTTAACAACACATACATCAGCATATTCTACTGATGATACCCGTCTTAAACAATTAAACCAAATTAAAACCGAAATAGATAATATTAACACTGCTGGTCAAAAATTTATTTTAGGAGGCGATTTTAATACAATACCTCCAAACACAATAAAATATGAGAAATTTGATGATGGAGCTTGTGATGATGACCCTAATTTTGCAGCACAATCGTTTAAAGATGAACTTGAGTATATGAAAATGTTTATAGATAGTTATGAACCTGCTATTACGCAAACTAATTATGATACTGATAACAGCCGTTATTACTCATTTACCTCTGATAAAAATGGCTTTTGGAACAGAAAATTAGATTACATATTTACAAATGGCGATTTTGTTGATAATTCTGGCTTAGTTAATCAAGATTATGCAACTGGGGGAATGGAAACAATGCCACTTTCAGACCACGCACCTATAACAGTTAAGTACATTTTAAAATAAATTTCAAAAAACATTTAAAATGAGAGAAACAATAATAATATTAATTATACTAGTTTTTACATTTACAATAAAAGCTCAAATTGATAACGATACATTAAAAGAGCAAGAATTGCCTGTAATATTATGGTCTAACAATACAGCAAAAACATTAAAAAAAGGTAGAAAAGAAGTCGGCATTTTTTCACCTTTAAAATTTGGGCTAAAAGATTCTATGGAATTATCTATACATCCTTTACTTTTTTTTATAATTCCTAATATTGAATTAAAAAAGTATTGGACTTCATTTGGCATTTTTGATTTAGCATCAAAACACAAAATATCGTACCCTACACTATTGTACAATGTAATTTCAAAAAGAGGTATAGGCGGTATTTTACCCGAAACTTCGATAATTCCACAAATGTTTAAGTTTAATAATGCTGTAATAATAGGAACTACAATTAACGAATACCTAACAACAACTGTTAATGTAGGGCTTGATTTAACTTTATCGTTTGGAGAAAGTAGCTTTCCTGAAATAGAATATCATATTATTTACCCCAGAACTTATTCGTATAACAATTTATTTACACCATATTTTGGAGTTAATTTTACAGGAATAGTTTTCGGAAAACTTTTTTATGAATATAATTTTACTGCTTTTTTTATGACAAACGAATACGAAGGCAGTATTTTAGAAAACAAACTGAAATTCCAGTGGAATGTATCTGATAAGTTTGCTATAAAAGGAGGTGCTCTCTTATCATACGGACAATACCCTTTTGGAGAAGGTGGTGGCTTATTTCCAGTATTTGACTTAATGTACGGATTTTAAATGCAAAAAAAGAAAACTATAATATTATCGGTTACAAACGATTTGATTGGCGACCAACGAGTACACAAAGTGGCTACTACCCTACTAAACAATAGTTTTAATATTATTCTTGTTGGTAGAAAACTAAAAAACAGTTCGGAAATAAAAAGAGATTACAAAACTATTAGGTTTAGCCTAATATTTAACAAAGGTTTTCTGTTTTATGCAAACTACAATATTAGATTGTTTTTTTATTTACTTTTCACAAAATTCGATATACTTAACTCAAACGATTTAGATTCGCTTTTAGCAAACTATTTAGCAGCAAAAATTAAGGGCAAAAAAATAGTTTACGATAGTCACGAATTTTTTACACAATTGCCAGAACTAATAAACCGCCCAAAAATTCAGAAAATATGGTTAAAGATTGAACAATGGATTTTGCCAAAACTAAAATATACTTACACCGTTTCGCCCCCAATAGCAAAAGAATACAAAAAACTTTATAATATTGATATGAAACTAATTAGAAACTTACCGTTTCTAACAAAAGTTGATAAAGCTATTGTAAAAGAGGATAAATACATTATCTACCAAGGAGCATTAAACATTGGTCGTGGTTTAGAAAACATGATTATTGCAATGAAGAGTATTGATGCAAAACTAATGATTATTGGTGGTGGAGATATAGAAAAAGAACTGAAACAATTATCAATTGAAAATAATTTAGAAAACAAAGTTATTTTTAAAGGAAAATTACCATTCAATAAGCTTTCAGAATATACACAAAAAGCAACAATTGGAGTATCATTAGAAGAACCCGAAGGACTTAACTATAAATATGCTTTACCAAATAAAATTTTCGATTATATAAATGCTGAAATACCTTTATTAGTTTCTAATTTACCAGAAATGGCACAGATTGTAAAACTATACGAACTTGGCGAAATTTTAAAAGAAAATACTAGTAAAGCAATAGCAGAAAAAATAAATAAATTACTAAACAATACCGAGTTATACAATAGCTATGTAAGTAACACTGTTAAAGCAAAACAAGAGCTTTGCTGGGAAACTCAAGAAAGAGAATTACTAGAATTATATAAATAATTTGAACCCTTTTTCAACTTGTGTGTATTAGCCTTTGAATCATAAAAAAAATAATATGAAAATTAACAAAACATTTACAGTAGTATCGTTATTAATTGTTACTACATTATTTTCGTTTAAAAATGCCAACGATATTAAAGGTTGGTTTTTAGCAGGTTCTGCAACAAAAAAATATGAAATAGGAGTTACAACCGATTCTGCCAGAAAAGGAAAAGTTGGTTACTTAAAATCGACAGAGAAAAAAATCGACAACCAATTTGGTACAATAATGCAAAATTTTATTCCTGAAGAATATTTAGGAAAAAGAGTTAAACTAACAGCTTTTATTAAAGCCGAAAATGTAGATGTTTGGGCAGGAATGTGGATGCGTGTTGATGGTTCAGGTGGAAAAACATTAAGCTTTGACAATATGCAAGACAGAGCAATTAAAGGCTCTAAAGATTGGAAAGAATATGAGATTATTCTCGACGTTCCAAAAGAAGCAATTAATTTAGCTTATGGCGTTTTATTATCAGGTACAGGTAAAGTATTTATCGATAATTTCAAATTTACTGTAGTAGAATCTTCAATAAAATCGACAACCACAGCACCAATAAAAGCTACCAAGCCAACAAACACAAGCTTTGATAATTAAAAATAGAAACAAATATTATTCACAATCAGATAATGCTTTAATGTTGCTAATTAAAAAAGGTAACATTAAAGCTTTTGATGAATTATACAGCAGATACTCAAAAAAGTTATTGCAATTTTTCTATAATAAGTTATATCAAGACATTGAAAAAGCAAATGATTTTTTACAGGAATTATTTATTAAAATAATAGAAAAACCCGAGCTATATAACGTAGAAAAATCTTTTAAAACATGGATTTACACTATTGCTTACAATATGTGTAAAAACGAGTATCGAAAAAATAATAACAATTTAAACTTTGAAACAAATTTACTTTCTGAGTTACCTACATTTAATAAATTTATTAACAATTACGATATAGAACTATTTAACAATAAGCTAAATAACGAGTTACAATTAATGAACAGCAAGCATAGCAAAACATTTATTTTACGCCATAAAGAATTACTATCAATAAAAGAAATTGCCATTATTATGGATTGTTCTGAAGGAACAGTAAAATCGAGATTATTTTACACAACAAAACACTTGGCAAAGAAATTACAAATATTTAAAATTGATAAGGAGGTTTACTATGAAAACTAATTTAGATAAAGAATTATTGGATTTAATATCGAATAAAGAATTTAACGAACTAAATATTTCGGAAAAGGCTTTTGTTACAGAAACTATAACTGAAACAGAATATAATTTCCATAAAAAAACATTTAATGTTGACAGCATAAATATAACACCTAACGCATCAGTTAAAACCAACTTAGATATAGCTTTTAAAAATAAATTCAAACAAAGAAATTATACTTTGCAAAAAACTATTATTGGTATTGCAGCTATAATTTCTATTAGTCTATTTATTTTTGTTTTACCAAAAGAAAATCAACAACCTGAAACATACATACATACTGCCACCCTACTATCTTTAGGAAGAATTGATGATGTATATACAAAAAATAGTAATCTTATAAATTATACAGATACTATTACTGACTATTCAAATATTAATATTCAATAAGAAATAATACTCGTATAAAAACAAAAAAACCTGAGATTTATCTCAGGTTTTTAAGTATAAATTTATAAAACTATTATTCTGTTACTTTTAAAACATCAGAAATAGCTTTTTTGAAAGTTTCTTTAGGTAAAGCTCCTTGTGCCATTTGAGGCTGTCCTTCAGCAGGAACAAACAATAAAGAAGGAATACTTTGAACTCCAAATACAGCAGCTAATTCTTGTTGCTCTTCTGTATTTACTTTATAAATTACTAATTTTTCGCCGTACTCAGCTTGTAACTCGTCTAAAATTGGAGCTACCATTTTACAAGGCTGACACCAATCAGCATAAAAATCAATCATACAAGGTACTGTTCCTTCGTATTTCCACTCTTTGTTATCTACGTAGTTAAATACTTTCGATTTAAACGTATCAACTGTTAAATGCTCTAACATATTATATTTATTTAATTATTAATTCAATTTTATTTCCTCTCTTTTATCAAAATACATACCAAAATATCTTTTAATTCTGCAATACACTAACAACTAACACAATATCAACAATATAGATATATAGATATATCTCTTAAAACTTATCAATAATAATTATAACAATAACATTTTAGCATATTAATACTTAAATTAATGTTAATATGGCAGTTTTACGACAGTTAGGCGGAAGATGTAATCTTTTAAATAGTACATTACAGCTATTTTAAAGATACTATACTCAATCCATTTAGCTTTTAGGGAATTTATACGGGTTTATTTTTTCCTTTTTAGAGTTTAAAATTTTAAGCAAATAAAAATGGAAAAAGAAAAAGTAGAAAAAACGAAAAGCTATTTGGTTTGAGTTTATATATATAAATAAATAGCATCTTGTTCAAAAAACAAAATAGAGGTACAAAAAATAGAAAATAAAGATTAATTTTGTAGAAAAGAATAAAATTGAGCGAAATAAATAAAATATTAGAACAAAATATATTTAAGGTAATTTCTGAGGTTGCTGAAAAAAACAACACCGAAACTTATGTTATTGGCGGTTTTGTTAGAGATATATTTCTACAACGTGCTTCAAAAGACATTGATATACTTGTTATTGGTAAAGGTATTGAGTTTTCGTTAAAAGTAGCAAAAGAGCTAGGTATTAAAAAAGTATCTACTTTTAAAAATTACGGCACATCTATGTTTAAATACAAAGGTATGGATATAGAATTTGTTGGAGCAAGAAAAGAATCGTACCATCGTGAATCTAGAAACCCAATAGTAGAAGATGGTACATTAGACGACGACCAAAAACGCCGAGATTTCAGCATAAATGCAATGGCATTTAGCCTAAATAAAGCTAATTATAGCGAGTTATTAGACCCATTTAATGGTATTAAAGATTTGAATGACAAAATAATTAAAACCCCATTAGACCCCAATATTACTTTTTCTGACGACCCATTGCGAATGCTACGTGCAATACGTTTTGCAACGCAATTAAATTTTGAGTTAGACAAGGCGGTTTTTGAGGCTATAAGTTCGAACAAAGAGCGTATTCAAATAATTTCGAAAGAACGAATTATTGATGAACTTAATAAAATTTTATTATCGCCCTACCCTTCTATTGGCTTTAATTTGCTTGAAGAAACAGGGCTTTTAAACGAGTTTTTCCCTGAGCTTGTAAAACTTAAAGGAACAGAAACCATTAACGGAGTTTCGCATAAAGATAATTTTTATCACACTTTAGAAGTGGTTGACAATTTGGCAACAAAAACCGATAATTTATGGCTTTTGTGGGCTGGTTTGCTTCACGATATTGGTAAACCACGCTCAAAAAGATTTAATAAAAAGCAAGGTTTTACTTTTCACGGACACGAAGTTATTGGCGGTAGAATGGTTACCGATATTTTCAAGAAATTTAAGATGCCACTTAACGAAAAACTAAGCTACGTTAAAAAACTTGTTGAGCTACACCTCCGCCCTATTGCTATTGTTAAAGATGTTAGCGATTCGGCAATTCGCCGTTTACTTTTCGATGCGGGTAACTATATTGATGACTTAATGTCGCTTGCCGAATCTGATATAACTTCTAAAAATGAATATAAAGTTCAAAAATTCTTGAATAATTTTGTTATTGTTCGCCAAAAACTCATAGAAATAGAAGAAAAAGATAAAATTAGAAATTGGCAACCTCCTATTTCTGGCGAAGAAATAATGGAATATCTAAAAATACAGCCATCGCGCGAAGTAGGTATTATAAAAAACAGTATTAAAGATGCAATTTTAGATGGCGATATTGAGAACTCAAAAGAAGCTGCTTTTAAATTTATGGATAAACTTGCTAATAAATTAGGATTGAAATAATTATGAGAGTTGTAATTCAAAGAGTAACAAATGCTAAGGTAGAAATAGAAGATAATATGCATTCCGAAATTGGCAAAGGTTTAATGATACTTGCAGGTTTTGAAAATAACGACACGCAAGACGATATAGACTGGATTTGCAAGAAAATAAATCAGCTACGCATTTTTAACGATAATAATGGCGTAATGAATATTTCTTTTTCGGAAATTAATGATGTAGAACTATTAGTAGTTAGTCAGTTTACACTTCATGCAAAAGTAAAAAAAGGAAATCGCCCATCTTATATTCATGCTGCAAAGCCAGAAATTTCAGTTCCATTGTATGAAAAGTTTATTAAAACACTTAAAAATATAACTCAAAAACCTGTAAAAACAGGTAAATTTGGTGCAAATATGCAGGTAAGTTTAACAAACGATGGTCCTGTAACTATTGTTATTGACACAAAAAACAAAGAATAATGACTATTAAAGAAGCTCAAAAAACTGTTGATAACTGGATAACAACAACTGGTGTACGGTATTTTAACGAACTTACAAATATGGCAATACTAACCGAAGAAGTTGGCGAAGTTGCTCGTATTATGGCTCGTAAGTATGGCGAGCAATCGTTTAAAGAAAGCGATAACAAAGAACTTTCTGACGAATTGGCTGATGTTTTATGGGTTGTAATGGCTATTGCAAATCAAACAGGTGTTGATTTAACAAAAGCATTCAATAAAAATTTAGAAAAGAAAAATATTAGAGATAGGAACAGACACAAAGAAAATATTAAATTAAAATAATTTAGCTATGGAAGAAATTAAAAAAATGACAGTAGACAACAAGCAAGTAAATAATGCTTTAGCAACAATACAAAACGATTTAAAATTAAATACATCAATACTAGAAACTGTATTAAATTGTATTGATTTAACATCGTTAAACACATACGACGACGATAGTAATATTATTACAATGATTGAAAAAGTTAATAATTACAAATCTAATTATGAGTATAAAAATGTTGCTGCGGTTTGTGTATATCCAAATTTTGCTAAAACTGTGAAAGATACATTAACTGATAAAAACATTAATATTGCTGTTGTTGCTGCAAGTTTTCCATCGTCGCAAACATTTTTCTCTATTAAACTTGCCGAGTGCGAATTAGCAGTATCGAAAGGTGCAAATGAGGTAGATATAGTTTTACCTGTAGGCAAATTCCTTAACGAAAAATACCAAGATGTTTTTAACGAAATATTTCTAATAAAAAAAACAATTGGCGATGCTCATTTGAAAGTAATTTTAGAAACAGGAATACTTAAAAATAACGAAAATATTTATAAAGCATCGTATATTGCTATGGAAGCTGGTGCCGATTTTATTAAAACAAGTACTGGTAAATTACAGCCTGCTGCTACTCCTGATGCAGTTTTTGTAATGACAAAAGCCATTAAAGACTATTACACAAAAACAGGTAAAAAAATAGGTATTAAACCTGCTGGAGGAATTACAACTCCTGAAGATGCAACTCTTTATTACAATATTGTAAAATATAATCTGGGTGAAGAATGGCTAAATAATAAACTTTTTAGAATTGGAGCAAGCCGTTTGGCAAATAATATATTAACAATTCTTGAAGATAGAAATGTTAAATATTATTAGAAAATACTTAAGGAATTGCTCACTTATACAAATGTGATTCAAAACTGCCGATAAATAAATTATATACTCAATCCATTTAGCTTTTTGGGAATTTATACGGGTTTATTTTTTCTTTTTTAGAGTTTAAAATTTTAAGCATAGCTTGTTACGCTTACAATTTTAAGCAAATAAAAAAGGAAAAAGAAAAAGTAGAAAAACCGAAAAGCTATTTGGTTTGAGTATATCTAAAATTTAAGAATGTAATTCAGCAACCTAAATTTTAATCATAAATTTAACTAAATCGGCTACTTGGTCGAGCATTATTTTTTTTCTTAACCGATTTCTTCGCTTATTCACCGCAACAGGTGTTATATTTAGAATTTGTGAGATTTCTTTTGAATTAAGATTAATTCTTAGATATGCACATAGTTTTAACTCTTCTGTTGTTAAATCAGGAAATTTAGTCAATAAATTTCTAAAGAAATCTTGATGTACAGATTCGAAATGTAGTTTAAAACTCTCCCAATCAGCTTCTATATTAAATGAACTAGATATCTCCCTGTTTATTTGAGCTATAATAGGAACAGCTTCCCTTCCCCTTTTAACTTTTAGGTCGTCTAATGAATCTTTCACCTTTGTTAGAATTTCATTTTTATTAATCGCATGCATTGCGGCTAAAGATAGTTCCCTCTTTTTATGTTCTAACTTTTCTTTCAAGTTTTTTTGAGCAAGTCTGTCAATTTCTTGTTGAGTTTCTAACTGTTGTTTTTCAATAATAAGTTGCTTGTTGTTTTTATCTTTATTATCGATTTCTAATTTCTGAAGTTCATTTTCTTGTTTAAATAGTTTTGATTTTTGTTTCAAAGAACGTCTTTGTAAGAAAAGGGTGTAAATTAGCAACAATAGTAGACCTAAAATAGAAAAGTAAATGATTCTGTTTAAAAGTTTCTCACTTTGTTCAGATTTCATTTTTTCCTGTAACAATTCAATTTCATTTTTATTGTTCTTTAATTTATTCTGAAATTGCAGCTCGTATATTCTTTGCTGCCTAGTTTTTTCGTGAATCTGATTGCTTAATTCATTATATCTTTTGTAGTGAATTAATGCTTTATTGTATGACTTTATCTTTGAGAATACCTCATATAAACCTTTTTCGGCATCACGTTTAATAATAAACTCCTGCTCTTTACCAACTAAATCTCCGTTAAGTGTTTTAAAATATAATTCAATAGCTTTATTGTAGTTTCCTATCTTAAAATTATAATATGCAAAGCCATTATTTATAGATATTATTTTTTCTTCATCTCCTATCTTTACAAGTATATCTTTCGATAAATTAAGGCTTTTATATGCTAATTCATATTTCCCTATTTCAATATATACAACTGCCAAGTTATTATAAATTATTCCTAGTAATAAGGGATCTGGATACTTTTTGTTAATTTTAATAGACTTTTTAAATAAAGAAATAGCTTCGTTATATTTATTATCGAAACGCATTATTTCTCCTAAATTTATGTAAGAGATGGCCAATTTAGATTCGTCTTTTAGTATTTCATATTTTTCTTTGGCTATTTTATAGTGTTTATAGGCTTGTTTATAATCAGCATTATCGTAATAAATATTTCCAATTTGATTGTTGATTTTTGCAGTTAAAGCAATATTATTAGTAGAATCGGCAAGATCGATAGCATGAAAACAAATTTCTAGTGCAAAGTCGAAGAAAAGTTGTGTTTTTAAAATTTTGGCAGTTTTAAGGTACTCAAGTATTTTAAACTCTGTATCGTTACTTTTTTCAATAACAGAAATGTACTTATAATAGTATTCTTGTGCTTTGTCGTAGTCATCTTTCTTCAAATAAAATGTAGTCAGTTCGAGAAGGTCTCCAGAAAATGACTTTACCTGCTTCTCTGTTAGTTGATTCGAAAAGTATTGATTTGTATCTGAAAAACTTTCATTATTATTCGCATTAAGCGAAAGAGGGCTGATAAATAAACATAATATTAGAAAGAGAATAATATTTTTCATACAGAATTAATTTAAACTTTATTAAAGATACATACAATTAGCCTAAAACTAATAATAAACCTAACATTATATTAAGCATTGTCAATATTTGTCATAGTATTAATATTGTATCAAAGCTATATGCATCGTAATTTTGGCTTGTTATTTAGTTTTCTAACTTAAAATATTAAACCATGATGTATTATATAAAATTACAATTGCTTAATTTAACTTCTAAAATAACTTTAGATACAATCAAATTAAAAGTGACTAAAATTTCTTTCTTAATTATTCTAATAGGTTTGAGTACAACAATTAAGGCTCAAAAGGATAATTCTATTAGCTATCCTTTACAAATAAAATCGGCAATTGCATTTAGTATAGGAACGCCTATAGATTTGCCAACAGTAGATAATACAGAATTGCCAGATAACAAAAGTATAAGAGAACAAACCAATAAAAATATTTCTAAAAATGTTCCTTTTGATATTACAAATCCACCAGTAGTAAGTGATGCTAATATGCAAAAAAGCATGGGTACAATAAGTGCAATTATAAAACAAAACTGGGAAGGTAATTCTACAACAGCCTCTGCGTCTGATTGCAATGGAGCAGTTGGTCCTAATCATTATTTACAATCTGTAAATTTTACGTTTTCAATTTTTGATAAAGAAGGAAATTCATTGATGGGTCCAAGTTCTTTAAATACATTTTTTAATGATATAATTCCTCCAAATACTGAAGGAAAGGGTGATCCTGTAATTATTTACGATGAACATGCTAATAGATGGTTAATTGCACAATTTGCTAGTGGACCATGGGATGCAAGTTACACTCACACCAATCCAAATTATATTTTTACAGCTGTATCTCAAACTGCAGATCCAACAGGAGCTTGGTATAAATGGGCTTTTGAAGTTAGTGCATTTCCCGATTATTTTAAAATTGGTGTTGGGGAACAGGGGTATTTTATAGGTTCTAATCCTTATTATCATCCAGATGCAGCAGAACGTTTTATGGTTATGGATAGAACTTCTATGCTTGCAGGAGAAGCTTCTCCTGAATTAATTACTTTTGAATTTAGTCAAATTCCAGGTTCGGCAAATGGCGTATTTCATGTAGTACAACCCGTAGATACAGATGGTCCTTTTGCACCTGCAGGTTCTCCAGGCGTTTTTGTTACTATAAATGATGATGCTTGGGGCGGAAGCGATGAATTATGGATTTATGAAATGATTGTTGATTGGAATAATACAGCTTCTTCATCTATACAAAGAACACAAACTATTACAGTTGCTCCATTTGTAAGCCAGTTTAATAGTGGAAATGGAGGATTTAACGATACCGATTGTATTATTCAAAAAGGAACAAGTACAAAATTAGATGCTGTTTCGACAGTGCTTATGTACAGAGCACAGTACAGAAACTTTGATGGCACTCAAAAGATAATTTGTTATCATACGGTGAATGTAGATGGTCAGAATCAATCTGGTTTGAGATGGTATGAGTTAGAAAAAACATCAGGAGATTGGGCTATTCGTCAGCAAGGAACTTATGCCCCCGATATTAATAGTAGATGGATGGGAGGAATTGGTATGAATGGTGATATGGAGATTGCAATTGCTTATTCAATTTCTGGACCAGAGGTATATCCTGGTATCAGGTTTACTGGTCAATCGAAAACAGAATACCAAAATGCTAACGGTATTTTCGATGTTGAAGAAACTACAATATTTGATGGTACAATATCAAAAACTAGTAATAGTAGATGGGTAGATTATACTAACTTAACTATCGACCCAAGCGATGACCACACTTTCTGGTACACCAATTCATTTGTGAAAAATGCTTATGAGAATGGAAGCTATATTTCATCATTCGAATTTACAACTGAAGGTCTATCAGCAGGTTTCTATGCCGACAACACCTCTCCAGCAGCAAATACTACAGTAAATTTTAGCGATGCATCTGTTGGAGCTATTACTAGTTGGGATTGGACAATTACACCAGCTACTTATAATTTTGTTGGAGGAACATCTTCAAGCTCTCAAAACCCACAAATTGAGTTTACTCAAGAAGGCTCATATACTATTATATTAGATGTTTCCAATGGAACAGGTAGTGATCAAGAAGTAAAAAATTCATACATAAATGTAACCTATTTAGGTATAGATGCTATTTCGGATAAAGGGAATATAATTGTGTTCGAAAAACAACGAAATATTTATTGTAAAATACCCAAAGACTTTAAAGGCAAGATTACAATCTATAATACAAGTGGCAGAATAATATACAATGGAACGCTTACTGAAAAAGCAATCCCAATTAATAATACTGGAATTTATATTGTTAGAATTCAAGGAGAAGGTCAATATTATTCTGGTAAAGTTAATGTAGAATAGACCCTAACTAATATTTTTCTTAAAATAGAGGGTTTCTTTTTTTATTTGTCAAAGACTTTACAAAAGATGCCACATCCATTTGATCTAGATATTCCTGATGTATATTATTAATAAAAGTTTGAAGTTTTTTAGTCCCAATATCTTCAATTTTTAATTTAAGTCTATATCGAGATTTACGGATTGTTGCCATAGATACACCAAGCATATTTGCTTGATCGACCGTTTGTATTGATAATACAATTAGAAGGATCATAATACGATCGTTTTCTGTAAGTTTAGGTATTTTATTATTAATATATTCTAAAAAACCAGGATACATAGCCTCAAATAAATTAAAGAAGTGTTTTAAATCTTTTTTTGTTAAGATTAATGATTTTTTAAGTGACTCAAGTTTCTGCCCTAATTTGTTATTTATATATGACTTCGGAAGTTCTTTTTCAAATTGCCTTAACAATTGGTTTTTCTCAACTACCTGTTGTTTAAACTTATATAATTCTAAGTGACTTTTCTCTAGTTGTAATTGTGATTTCTCGAATTCTAGTTTTTGTTTTTTTATTTGCTCTTCCTGTTTCGATTTTTTTAGTTTTATTTTCCAATATTTCAATAACAGAAATAATATTATAATAAGGGATATGGTTAGAGTAATAAAAATATATTTAATAAAGTTTTGTTCAACAATTTCTTTTTGAGCTTCGGAAATTACTACTCTTTGTTTTTCCTCTCTTAATCGGTTGTTTACTTCAATCTGTTCAAGTGAATTTAGGTATTGATTATCTGTATAAACTCGATTTAAAGAATCTGCATCTTTTAAATATTTATATGCTAAATCAATTTTTCCCAAATTTTCGTATAAACTTGAAACTCGTTGTGATGTTGTCATTATTAAATATAAGTCTTCTGACTGTTTTGCTAGAGTGTAATATTCTTCAATATCTTTAAGAAGCGTTGTTTTATTACCGTAAAGTAGGTCTAATTCTATTTTAACTTCTGCCACCATTACTCTTGAAAGCTTATTGTTTGATTTAGTACAAATAGCACTAGCAATATCAATATCATTTGTTGCATTTTCTAATTCATTAAGTTCCATATAAGAACTAGCCCTATATAATCGTACAATTACTTCATTATCTTTATAGTTATTTAATTGGAAATAATGTAAAGCAGAATCTAATAATTGTATAGCTTTTGAGTATTCTTCTTGATAACTGTAAATAACTGCTAATTCTACATTTCCTCTATAGATTTTACTTTCATTTTTAACTGTCTTGGCATGGTGAATAGATTTGTTAATATGTTCAATAGCTAATCCCATTTGCTCATGTAATTGTAGAACTTTTGCATAGTACATATGTGCATCGGAATATACTTCAGAATATTCATTGTTAAACTCATTCTCAAGACATTTATTAAAATAAGAAAATGATTTATCAAAATCGTAAACTTTACTGTACAAAATCCCATAATATAAGGCAGATCGTATTTCTTGTTTATTTGTTCTTGAATTTTGTTCAAACCTCTTAGTAAGATTTAATTTCACCTCGTATTTTGATGTGTCGGAGTCTAAAAAAGTTACAATCTCTTGATGATAGGTTTCTTCAACTAGTTCAGAATTAGATAATGTATTGATAGATATTTGTCCTACAGATAAGAAAATCTGAAAGAAAAACAAAATAATTATATTCAATCGAAGTAAATTCATAAAACAAAAATAACATAATAAAAGGGGAAAGTAAATTCGACTATCCCCCTTGTGATTTATGAAATAATATTTAAACTAAATTATTCACTAATTAAATTATAGTTTTATCACTGGTCTACCCACTTTTACGGAGTTAATATCTTTAATTATAAAGTAATAAATTCCTTCTGATAGATTTGATAAATCAATTTTATATTTGTTTGTATTAATTTTATCGAATGGTACATTCAAATACCTTCCTGTAATATCTAATACATATAAAGTTTGATTTTCTATTTCAACAGCAGTTTTAAATTCCATTATTACATATTCGTTAGATGGATTTGGGTAAATCATTACGTCATTTGTAATTTTATTAAGCTCATCTGCACTAGTGTTAACACATGCCGCAATATTTGGATAAGTAAAATACCCAGGATGACCTGTTGGAGTAGGCACGTCATGTGCTATTCCTGAATTATCTACATACGAACCCATTTGTTCAGTTACAACATTTCCATTATTGTCGATAAACTTAAAACCAGCATAATGCAGATCATCAACATATCCAGGTATTACAAAGCCAGGTTCAATATATTTAATTTTAATTTCACTATTTTTGCAAAATTTCAAGTCGTATGTCATTGCTTGTGCCCATATACCGCCAACTAGATCATGTGCATTTGCGTGTAAAGTATAAAATTCTGTGGTATTATCCGACTCAATTCGCACACGAACCATTTCCCATGGATTCGTGCCTTCCATTGCAGCTGTACTAGCTTCGGATACAATATTGTGAAGAATTAGTTTATATTCACAGAATTCATCACAAGTAACAGCTTGTGTAAAGTCCGTTTCGGCACCAACTACAATATCAACAGTTTCATAAGTAGCAACGTTATTACAAGAGCATCGTAATTGGAATCGGTATAGCCCAGAGTACAATCCTGACGCATAAAAAGTAGTTTCGGAGGTTGTTAATTCTTGAGTAGTCATAAAGCCGCCTTTAATACCATATTTTACAAAGATTTCAGAACAATTACTGCTGTTACTTTCCCAAGTTACTTCTACTTGGTAAGTTGTATCACTATCAGGATTAACATCATATTTTATTACGGTTGGGTTTAATGTATCGCAACCAGTCATTGTATTTTCGCAAAACATTGTAAAAGGTGTTTCTCCTTGAGACGCACCATTTAATGGGACATAATAAAGAGGATCGTAGTTGTCAGCGAATTCTCCAATATTTTCAGATAACACATAGTGAAATGCAGTGGGTATTTCATTTTCAATAGTTTCTATTAATGAATAGCCCGGTACAGATCCTGGCCCAACCATACCGCCTTCTGCAACCATCATTCCGAAAGCTTGAGTCCAAGCATCCTCTTCTCCATTAGGGTAATCAGCAGCTCCTAAAACTGTTTTGTTATTAGGTTCAATAATCATTTCATAGGTTACCCATTCTATTCCATAAAGTTCAAAAACACTTTCAGAACCGCCATCTGTAGTAATATAATCAGCTTCAGGAAATACATAATCAATATCTGTTGATGGTGTTGTCCCATCTTGATTAGCAAATCCTGCATTTATCCAAAAATCAGGGACAACATCAGCGTTTGTAAATCCATTATCAAATTCAAGAAAAATTATATCCTTAGTATTACATCCATAATCTCTATAAGCGTTGTTAAAACCAGGACGAGAAGCTTCACAACTGCCACATCCTACATGCCCAAACTTCAAAACAACATATTTCCCATCATTTAAATAGTTATATAAGTTATGTTGAACACCGTTCATATCTGTAACTGTAAAGTCGGGAGCAGATTCTCCTTTGTTTAAAGTTTGTGCCTTGCTAGAATTATAAAATAAAATTAAAGCGACGAAAACAGGAAGGAAATAACTTTGAATTTTCCAATTTGGTTTTTTTATAAATTTAAGTAGAGAACTCATCTTTTTTTTTAATTAATGAAACAATAATTATTTAAACAAATATAGCCAAACACAAATCTATATTTCAATAAAACATGTGGACAGATAAAGTATATAACATGGACAAACATTCTGTAATTAACTATAATACAGTATTTTATAAATGATTAATTGTAACTAATGGAATTTATAGCTATTGTTAAATATGATAGTTCTATTGGCTTAATAGTAAAGAAATTAAGGGTCATAATATTATCTATTTTCTTGTTAATAAATATTTGTTTTCTTGTCATTACTTGTCACACGTATTTGTTAGCATTTCAACGATTTCGATATTAGTTTTGTAACAGTTTCTAAATAAACTAGACTGCTTATTAAAATTGTTGTATGTATTAAATTATGATGAAGGCGAAAAGTAAAAGTCACCTTTTCATACAGAAAACTAATTTTTAATAAGGTTTAAGCATCTATATAATAGATAATATATTTTTTCACTTTAAATAAAAATTATAATGATTTCTGCATTTACAAAAAAGTTATTTCCCTTATACTTAACTATTTATATAGTGCAGTTAAGTATGGCTCAAAACTTAAAGCCATACATTCTAATCGTTCAACCTATAGTTATACAATCTGACGAAGGAACAAACCCTGCTTCTATGGCATTACCCAAAAGTTTAGTAGATAGTGTTTATCTGAAAGCTGGTGTAGATTTCTATTTTTTAGAACCCATTTTTTATAATAACACCAAAGCCCGAGATGGAGAAATCTCTTTAAATAAGATTGTTGAACTTGCCCAAAACGATGGTATTATTAGAGGTAACGGTGATATTGTAAATATGTTTTTTGTTAATGCAGTAGATGGAAACAAAGGACCTTTAGGTAGAGGAATGATGGGTGGTAGTATTTCGTTTATTTGCCTTGGGGAGAATAAAAATAATGATCCCGATTTTGAATATATGCAAGCATTTGTAATAGCACACGAAGTTGGTCATAATCTTTCATTAAAGCACGTAGTAGACGACCCAAATATCTCGGATACAATACCCAATATAGAAGGTAATGGAGACTTTAAAGATAGAATTAATCCTAAATATAGTTTAACAGATTACCAAATAAATATTATTCAAAAAAGTCCATTGGTTCACCCACGTGTTGAATTTTTATCAAAAGAAGAAGGCGAAAATGCAATTCTTGACGAAACATTTGAATCTTATTTCTCGCTGCTTCAAGAACCCGAAATATCGGCTTTTATCAACGAAAAGGTAGAGAATTTGGATATAGAAGAGTCTAGAACATATGCTAAGAAGAGGTTTTCTTCAGCTGTAGTAGATTTCACCCCTGACGAAGAAGAGTGTATTAGTTTTGTGATAACTAACATTAACAAAACTTTACTAGAAAATAATATTCAAACCATGGCAAATCACCCATGGCGATTGATTAAAATTGAAGATTGGCTCTGTGGTGGTTTTGCTCATACCAGAGGAACCTATATTATCTTAAGTCAAAGACATATAGATTATCTTAGCAAAAGCTGGAGCAAAAATATGAGTAAGGAAGAGGAGACTGACTTAATTAAGAAATTTGGAGCATTGTTGGTTCATGAACAATTGCATTCTATACAAAGGACTTATAAATCAAAATTTATCGACCTATATACCAATTATTGGGGTTTTATTATGGCTGATGAAATAGAAAATGATACTTCTATTCAGAAAATACAAGTTTCGAATCCCGATGCTCCAATTGCTGAATGGTTAATTCCAGATAATAGCGACAAAACTAAATATTATTGGGTAAGAACTCTATTAAAAGATTGTTCAGAAATCCCTGTTATGGGTAAAGATTTTACCGATAAAGTCTTTGTTCTTACTAAAAAAGATAAAGACACTTACCGTTTACAAAGAGATTCGGTAGCTAATCCAAAAGAGCTAAGGCTTACAGATATTAGTTTCTACACAGAGTCCTTCCCTATAAGCAGAGGAATTGATCATCCTAACGAAATATCAGCTTATATGTTTTCTGACTATTTTGTTTCGTTAATAACGAACAAACAAGCTTGGCCTAAACAAAAGAAAAGTTCAACAAAAAAAGCTAAACTATTTGTAGATTGGATAAAAAAGAAAATGTAGAAAACAATTCAGTAATGATATTCCATTGTGTCCGTAAGCCTTTACTTCTAAAGAGATATACTCAATCCATTTAGCTTTTAGGGAATTTATACGGGTTTATTTTTTCTTTTTTAGAGTTTAAAACTCTAAGCATAGCTTGTTACGCTTACAATTTTAAGCAAATAAAAATGGAAAAAGAAAAAGTAGAAAAACCGAAAAGCTATTTGGTTTGAGTATATATACTAATGTTTTTGTTTTCTTATATTGAAACATAATTACAAAAAATCCCTTTATTTCCTATGATTTTATTTTAGCTTTAATTAACTTATTTTTGCTTCATGTCATAGATTGTCATATCTAAATTTTACATATTATGTTATATATTAGTATTTTACAGATTATAAACAAAGTATTACTGTCGGTCTTTGTCACTATCTAAAAATTGACTTTTACTCTGCTTAAGTATATATTTGTATTGAATTTATAAAAAGATAAAGACATGAAAACAATTTTACATGTAATAATAATACTTAGCTTTATATCTGCACAAGCGCAGTTAACACTTATAGATGAACATGGCGATCCTGTTGAAGATAACTCTACAGTTATAGTAACATACAATCCTACAGTCTCGTTTGCTGAGGGCATATTTGAAGCCAATCTTTCGTCTGAAAATAATAACGATATAAATGTACGAATATTAGAATCAAATCAGGTTGATCCTGCAGAGAATTTTTTCTGTTCTGTTCCTGGGTTTTGTTACCCTCCAACTACTGTTAATATAGATATACCGTTGTTAGATAATAATACAATGGGATTTTCTTTCCATTATAAACCAAATGGAAATGAAGGAGATGTTACAATTAAGTATAGACTTGCTGATATTGGTAACGGTGCTAATGATATTGTTTTTTATGTTACTTATGTAGCAGATGCTTCTGCTTCTGTGGTAGAAAATTCTAATTCAGTTAACAAAATCAAAGTTTATCCTAATCCTGCGAATAAATTAGCAAATATTATTTATGATCTTAATGAAGATTTTGAAATTATTTTGTATAATATTTTAGGTGTGAAAATTGAGAGCTATTATATGAATAGTGGTGTAGGGAGTATTAAAATTAATACAGCTAATCTTAAGTCTGGAACTTATATTTATCAAATAATAACTGAATCAAATATAAAATCAACAAAGTATCTTATAGTGAATCATTAGTATACTCAATCCATTTAGCTTTTTGGGAATTTATACAGATTTGTTTTTTCTTTTTTAAAGTTTTAAATTTTAAGCATAGCTTGTTACGCTTACAAATTTAAACGAATAAAAATGGGGAAAAAAGTAGAAAAGCCGAAAAGCTATGTGGTTTGAGTATATAAAGAAATTTAAATATATTAGAAAATAAATTTTAATTTAAAATTTTAGAATCATGAGAAAAATAGTACTCACAATTGGCATTGCTGTTTTAAGCACAATTACTGCATTTGGGCAATTTTATACGGAGGATTTCAACGATTTTACCTGGAACGATTATACATGGGAAGATCCATGGACTGGCAACGGTCAAGCTAAAGATTGGACTTTTCAGGAAGGATTTACTACGCAAACTAATGGGGTCGGTAACCATATTAAACATTGGGCCGTTGGAGGGGCTGAAGGAGATCCTACATTTGCAGGAGGCTCTGGAGCAGAGGCTAAACTTGATGGTCATACTTGTACCGATTGGGCTATGGCATATGAAAGAACTGCTAGGTTTATATCTCCTATTATCAACACATCAGGAATGACAGACATTTCAATCTCATTTACCCATGCTGTTCATAGATACGATGATCCTTATAGCTCAAGTTTCACTGTAGGACTTGCTTCAACTTCCGATGGAGGTACTACTTGGAATACAATATGGAGTCAAGAGATTCTTGATTACGGTGGTTTTGATTCAAGGTATGAAGCTTTCACAAGTAATAATTCGGATGTAGGTTCTCCCAATTTTCAAATATGTTTTTTTATGGATGGGATTCCTTATCCTGTGAAAGAGTGGGCGTTTGACGATATTGAAATAGTCGAATTAGATGATACTGATATCTTAGTTCAAAGAATTGAAAATAAACAACAATATGCTCAAGCTGAGAATTTTGACCCAACTGTTAAGATAATAAATTTAGGTGTTTTACCCAATGTTACTTTCAATGCTCAGTATAAAATTACGGACTACGAAACAGGAATTATTGTTTATGATGAAACTCAGAGTATTACTTTAAACAAAGGTGCTGATAGTTCTATTGTTTTCCCTGAACACGCATTCTCAACTTCAGGAAATGTTTACACGGCAGAAGTCACGGCTACTGTTGCTGGAGATGCTAACCCATCGGATAATATAACAACAAAGCTATTAAATTCTTGGTCTCAAGTCCGACAATATGTATTGGTAGAAACGTCTACCTACTTAAGTTGAGGTTCTTGCCCTTATGCGGCCAGTGCTTTGACACAAATACATGACGATAATATCTTACCAGTAGCTATTATCGAACACCATACATCAAGTAGTGAACCAGAATTTACCAATTCGTATGCTCAAGGACGTCTTGCTTATTTAAGTTCAACTGGGGCTCCTCAGACTTATTTTGATGGAATAAATATGATTTCGGGAGGTTGTGCAGGAGACTGCAATACTCCATATAAAACAAATATTAGTAATGCGGCAACTATTAAAAGCCCTATTCGTATAGGTATTGAATCCTCTGAAATAGATAGCTCTGGCGTTTTCGACGCAATAGTTACTATAAATAAATTAGAAACGGTAAGTAAAAACAACTTAAAACTTGCTTTAGTTTTAACAGAATCTAATATAGATGAACCATGGGGAAGTCCTGAACAACCATCATCGGAGTTCGTGGACAGAAGAATATACCCAAATGAGAATGGTCAAGTTATTGATTTAGAAAACAACAGCTCCATTGTGAAAAGTTTCAGTATAGATGCTACAGCTTACGCTAAGGAAAACTGTGATTTGATTGCATTTGTTTATGACAATGAAACAAAAGAGGTTTACCAAACTCAAATGGTGAATTTGGGTCAAACTGCAACTTCTCTTAAAGAAGTAATTACTAGTGATTTAATCGTATATCCTAATCCATCTAAAGGCATTCTAAACATAAATCTTCCTGTTGAAAACAATGATAAATTCCAAATTAAAAGTTTAGCTGGAAAAACGCTTATAGAAGGTCATATTAATAATAATACTATAGATATTTCTGTTCTTCGTAATGGATATTATTTACTTATAGTTAATAATACCGTTAAAAAAATAACGCTTATCAAATAAACTCAACTTCTCTTGTTAATATGTTTATCTAAATAATTTTCGCTTAAAGTTAGTATTTAATTATCTTTGGAAAGATTCAATTTACATAGATAATTACAC
>Ga0256827_10000315_pt1 | contig 29043 bp, 19 predicted proteins | sample CV84metaG_FD_185977 | JGI IMG/M metagenome (GOLD analysis project Ga0256827, IMG submission 185977) | Hydrothermal vent microbial communities from East Pacific Rise, Pacific Ocean - CV84 | ecosystem: Environmental > Aquatic > Marine > Hydrothermal vents | place: Pacific Ocean: East Pacific Rise...
AGAATGCAATTCACGTATGGGCAGTAATGCTACATTTAGGTGTGAGTATTAACACAATTAAGTCAAGAATGCTTATGCTCGCTCCTATTGCCATGCGAATGGAATTAAGAGAAGGAATAAATCATTGTTCAATTATTAACGATAGTTATAATTCTGACTTAAATGCTCTTGCAATTGCCATTAGTTTCCTAAAACAACAACAGCAACATGAAAAAAGAACAATAATTCTTTCTGATATTTTACAAAGTGGAAAATCAGATAATGAACTATATTCTCAGGTTGCTCAGATAGTTGAATCCAATAATATAGATAGATTCATTGGAATTGGTTCAGGCCTTAAGAAACATAAGAACCTGTTTAAAATAGAATCTCATTTCTTTGAAAGCACACAAGAATTCTTAAATTTCTTTCCATTTTCTACATTTAATAATGAGAGTATTTTATTAAAAGGAGCTAGAAGCTTTGAATTTGAACAAATAAATAAATACTTAGGAAAGAAAACACACCAAACACGATTGGAAGTTAGCCTAGATGCTATGCTCGATAACTTCAACTATTTTAGATCGCTATTAAAACCAAAAGTCAAAACCATGATTATGGTGAAAGCCTTTAGTTACGGTAGTGGCAGTTTTGAAGTAGCAAATTTATTACAATTTCATAGGGCAGATTACTTAGCTGTAGCTTATACTGACGAAGGAATTGACCTTCGGAAGTCTGGCATTAAATTACCAATTATGGTAATGAATCCTGAGATTGACACTTTCGATGCCATAATAATGCACAATCTAGAACCTGAGATTTATAGTTTCAAAATATTAGAAGAACTAGAAAACATCTTATCTTCAAGAGCATTTCCATCAAATAAACCAATTGGCATCCATATTAAAATTGATACCGGCATGCACCGCCTCGGTTTCAATGCCGATGAGATAGATGAATTAATAATTAGACTAAAAAATAATTCTAGAATACAAATAAAAAGCACTTTCTCACACCTAGCTACATCTGACGATAGTAAATATGATAACTATACGCTTAAACAATTAGATATTTTTGAAAAAAGCAGTTCGAAAATCATTAATAGCTTCAATTATCCAATAATACGACATATTGCAAACTCTGCTGCTATTAGTAGATTTCCTAATTCTCAATACGATATGGTAAGGCTAGGAATAGGACTTTATGGAATTGCTTCGGATAAAGAAAAACAGAATAATCTTAGTATTGTTAGTAGACTTAAAAGTATAATATCACAAATTAAGCACATAAAAGCTGGAGAAAGTGTTGGGTATAGTAGAGCATTTATAGCACAGCATAATATGACAATTGCAACTATTCCAATAGGTTATGCCGATGGCTTTGATAGAAGATTTAGCCAAGGAAATGGATACGTAATAATAAATGGTAAAAAAGCTCCAATAATAGGTAATATATGCATGGACATGTGTATGATTAACCTTAATAACATTAATGCCAAAGAAGGTGATGAGGTATGTATTTTTGGAGAAAATCCATCTATTATTGAGCTTGCAAATAGAATAAATACCATTCCATATGAGCTATTAACCTCTATCTCTCCTAGAGTTAAAAGAGTTTATATTCACGAATAGTACTATCATTTATACATATCCTTGATTTACAATATGTTATATATTGTATTTTTTAACATCTTGTTTAATTATTCAATTGCAATTTTCAAATTTATTTAGTATTTTTGTGGACATTAACTAGACATTATTATAACACAAAGTTTAACTAAAATTAATTAACATGAAGAAAGTATTACTATTTGCATTAGGTCTTGGAATAACATCTTGGACTATTGGACAAAACGTTAACGGTGTATACAAAGTCAACAATAGCCAAAGTGAAAAGCAATTTGCTGATAAAGAAGTTAGCTATGTTCCTACAAAAGACAATACAAACCTTGCTGCTAAGCCTATTTTCACTAGGAATAGCAATAGCAAATCAATCTCAACTGTACAAATCTCATCATCAGCTAACGTTTATGGTTACTTAGTAGAACAATGTACTCCATTAACTGTTAACGAAGATATTGGAGTTGTACATTTTACTCATAGAGGAGATCCTGCCGTAAGTGGAGGAAATTCTTCTGGAGATATCATCAGTTCTCAATCGAGAGATGGAGGAGATACTTGGACTTCAAATATGGCATTTCCAAATGCAACAGGTTATAACAACCGTTACCCAGGTGGTGTTCTTTATAATCCTACAGGAAACACTATTGCAGACAGTGCATTTATTGTAGTTGTAGGGCCTTCTCATGACGGAGTATCTGCTAACGTATGGCAAAATATGTTTTTAGGAAGTCTTCAATTGAACAATACTAATAACAGCCAAGCGTATATGCCTACTTATGGTGCAATTCCACGTATAGGATTACAATCTACTTCTAATGGTAAATTCCATGTTATCGCAACAAACACAAGCTCTGACCCTTATGTATTAGATACTATAAGACTATATGATGGCACATGGAATACTAACAAAAAATATGTTGATTGGACAGTAACAAAATTACAAGAAAGCTTTGCAATAAATAGTGCTGGTGATATGGTTATTCTATCAACATTTAATACAGCATGGTCTGATGATGGTATGACAGGATATTATTGGAGTATGGGTCGTGATGCTACTACTGACCTACGTTCCCACCAACCAATAGTATGGAAAACTACTGATGCTGGTGCAAATTGGACTAAACTGCCAATTTTTGATTTTGGTAATATTTCTACTATTACTGATCATTTACGTCCTATGAAGACTCCAGGTGCTAACTATGCTCGTCCTTCATTTGGTTATAAAAATGATGGTACTGTTGATGCTAATGGAAACCTACACATAATTGCAAAAATATCTGCAGCTTCATCTGACAATGATGACTCTCTAGGATATTCTTTCTATTATGCTAGTTTAAATCCTAATGTTAACCCTATTTTTGATGTATTTATGACTTCTACAGGTTGGGATGCTATTCATTTAGGAGATGTTACTACTCTTGATGTTGATGATGCAAATTCTGGTTATGGTTCTGGAACTGATGCTATTGGTTGGGATTTAAGACTACAAGCAGGAAGAACTACTGATGGTACTAAGATTTTTGCTACTTGGACTGATACTGATACTGCTTTAGGTTCTACTATTCTAGATCCTAATGGACTACCACTTAATATTTTCCCTAATATTGTTGCTGTTGGTTACGATATTGTTACTGGAAAACAAACTCAGGCTGTTAACTTTACTGCAGGAACTGGACCTGAAGGCGATTGCTTCTTCCATTATATGTCTGATATTATTATAAGTGATGATGGTAGTGGTACTTACACTATTCCTATTACTGAATTAGACCTAGGAACTACTCCTCTTGTTCCTGTTACTATTCAATATTTAAAAGGTATTTCTTTTGTTGATGCTGATTTCCTTGATAACGTTGGTGTTAACAAGACTACAAAAAATACAGTTAACGTTTCTCAAAACCGTCCAAATCCATTTAATGGAACTTCTCAAATTGATATCAATCTTGATAAGTCTGCTAATGTAAGTATTGAGATTGTTAATATTACTGGCCAAAAAGTATATACATATAACTATGGTACTTTAAACGCAGGAACTCACACTGTAACTATTTCTTCAAATAACTTAACAAGTGGAATCTATTTCTACACTGTTCAGGCAGGAAATGCTACAACTACTAAGAAAATGATTGTTGAATAATTCAATAATTTAAACATATTATTTAAAGGCTGCCTTAGGGTGGCCTTTTTTTATTTGTACTTTTGCTAAATGATAAATGCATTCAAAAGTTTTATTGATTCATTAATTCCAAATGCTAATAGTAATAGATACTTATTAGCAGTAAGTGGAGGTATTGACTCAATGGTAATGCTTCACCTTTTTCAACAGTCAAACTATAGCTTTGCAGTTGCAAATATCAATTTCAAGCTTAGAGGAGAAGAAGCCGACAAAGAGGCTATATTCTTAAATAATTATTGCTTAGAAAATAAAATTAAACTTTATCAAAAAGAGTTTGATACCGAAGGATATGCTATAGCTAATAAAATAAGCATTCAAATGGCTGCAAGAGATTTGCGTTATCAGTGGTTCGATAAATTAGCTAAGGATAAGAACTACAATTTTGTGGCAATAGCTCATCACCTTGACGACCAAAGCGAGACTTTCTTTATTAATATGATTAGGGGCACTGGAATTGCAGGTTTACATGGAATTGCCAAAATTAAAAACAATATTATTAGACCTCTACTATTTTCCACAAGAGAGGAAATCACGCAATATGCTTCAAATAATAACATTCCCTATAAAGATGATTCTTCAAATGCTTCAGATAAATATCAGCGTAACTATATAAGACATCATATACTACCAGAATTTTACAAGCTTCGAAACGATTTTAGTAAATCCTTAGATGTTACTATTAGTCATATTAATGAGGTGGAGCAGTATGCGAATATTCACATTGCTAAAGAATTAGAAATAATTATTGAGGAAAGTGATAGTGGTATTTTTCAAATTAGCATTAATAAGCTATTAGGAAGTAACTTTCATAACCTATTATTATATAATGCATTAAAAGAATATGATTTTCAGAACAGTCATATTGAAGATATTATTAAACTTATTAAAAATAATTCTTCTGGAAAAACAATTATTAGCTCTAGTCATCAAATTACAATTGACAGAGAACTATTATTGCTTCATAAGATACAAAATGAAGAAATTGATAATTTAGAAATCCAGATTAATAGTTTGGAAGATAATTCATGGAATCTATCTAATATTAAGCTAGAATTTCCATTTTCAGGAAACTATAGAATAAATAATCCGAATCTTGCATTTCTTGATTTTGAGAAATTAGCATTTCCTTTAACAATTAGAAATTGGGAACATGGAGACTCATTTAGCCCACTAGGAATGAAAGGAGAAAAAAAACTAAGTGACTTCTTTATTGATGAGAAAATCAGCAATATAAAGAAGAACAAGATAAAACTTCTTTGCTCTGCTAATAAAATAATTTGGGTAATAGGACATAGAATAGATAACAAATATAGAATTACAAATAATACTAAAAGCATACTTAAACTAGAATATTATGGCAATAATTAAAAGTTTAAAAGGAAAAAGCCCCAAATATGGTAATGATTGTTTCTTTGCTGAAACCGCTGTTATTATTGGTGATGTAGAAATGGGAAACGATTGTAGTATATGGTATAGTGCAGTAATAAGAGGCGATGTTCATTATATTAAAATTGGAAATAATGTAAACATACAAGACAATGCCACAGTACATGCAACTTATAAAAAGAGTCCTACTAATATTGGTAACAATGTTTCAATTGCACATAATGCAGTGATTCACGGATGTACAATAAAAGACAATGTATTAATTGGTATGGGCGCAATAGTAATGGATAATGCCATTGTGGAAGAAAATGTAATAATTGCTCCAGGTGCTGTGGTAACAAAAAACACCATTGTAGAAGGAGGATCAATTTATGCTGGAATACCTGCTAAGAAAATAAAAGATTTAGATCCTGAACTTACCAAAGGTGAAATTAACAGAATCTCTGATAGTTATCATATGTATGCTTCTTGGTATAAAGAATAGCCTTGGCTTCTATACAATTTCCTTCGTCTCACTACGTAAATTACTCAGGCCTGACGGCTATTCTCCCTTTTCACTTTAGCCTCTATACTTTATACTTTAGCCTTTATATCCCCACAGCAAATCCCATTTGAATTTGAGGATTTACGCCAAAATAGAATTCATTACTTTCTAAATCAAAAAGAAGCATAATAAATGAATATGAACTTGGACCAAACCACGTTCTATAACCTCCACCTGCGTAGTATTTTGTATTAGTAATCCATGAGTCTGGATGTAAAGTTGTACCATACACATCTTTATAAAATAGCTGTTGAATTTCTGCATGAAGAAAAATATTCTCACCTAAAAAATACCTTGCCATTAATCTAGGACTCCAAATAGAGCTTTCATAAGTATATCCTTGATATGAATGGTCTTTAAAATATGTATAATCAATACCAAGTCCAATAACAAAATCATCTGTAGCAGAATAATAAACTACTGGAGAAACATTAATAAAAGTATATGTCCCAAAAGACATACCCATATCCCCACCAAATGCTAATTTATCAGTAAATGTATTAAAATCTTGTGCTTTAATACCAACTGATAATAATAAAATAAATATTGAAATAAATATCTTCTTAAGTTTGTCTATCATAACTATGTTATATTGAATAAGCACAAAAATACAGTTTTTTATATAAATTTCAGTAGTTTTGCAATATTAATTGTTTTTCAAAATAAAGTATATGATTAAATTATTACACAGTATTCCTAAACACGGGTATTTATTGATAAGTATTTTAATATTTGTCTTCCTTAGTCCATTACTTGAGAAAACTGCAATAAGACCATATATTAACCTATTTCTTTATTCCTTAATATTTCTTTCTACTTATTTGGTAATTGAGAAAAATAATAATTTCATTAGAGTATTTCCTCTCATTGGTATTATTATTAATATTATAATTTTCCTAGTTGAATCAAAATTTATACTATTAGTATTATTTGCTCTTTCTGCTATCATTTTTTCTACAATTACATTTATTCTTCTAATACAAATTGCTAGAAGTAAAAAAGTAGATACAGGTCTTATTTTTGAAGCAATAAACGGGTATCTGCTAATAGGAATAGTTGCAACTATACTTAATACCACAGTAATTATGTTTTACCCTGATGCAATAGGAATAACTGATATTAATTACCAAGCTGGTAATGTTATTTATTATAGTTATATTACACTTTCAACAATAGGTTTTGGTGATATATGCCCCAAAAGTCCAATGGCAAGAAATATTGCAGTGTTTATTGGTTTAGCAGGGCAATTATATCTCACCATTATTATAGCTTTTATTGTTGGCAAAATTAGTAACAAAGAATAATACTAATAGTATCTCACTTCAAATTAAGTTAAAAATAAATAATATTACAACTTATGATTAAGAAAATATTAATTTCAATAATACTATTCCTAGGATATAGCAATAATTCATACTCACAGAAAGATTGGGATTTTGCAAATAGCACACCTCAGAAATTAGTAAAATCACATTACTATTTTGTAACTAAACCCAATGTAGATTTCGATGTAGCTGCTTTTACAATGGAAGATATAGGACTTAGCAAGTCTCTACAACGTAGACGAATTAAAGAGTTATATGCTATTCTTCTAACTCTACACTTAGATATTGATAAAGTATCTAATAGAAGAAAAGGTATTGCTGAGAAAAATAAATACTATTTATTTCCTAATAATAATAAACTTTTTTTAATTAGAAAAGACAAAGAATGGTATTATTCTGCCTCAACAATAAAGGCAATTCCTAATCTATACAACTATTATGTGCTTGGAAATAAAAAAGGTATAACAGTTACTAAAAAGGCACTTAGATATAAAGAAATAATAAACCTACCTGATACTGTTCCTTTTAAGCTAGACTTAAGCACTCCTTATAAATCAATGTTGAGCTTCTTTGTATTTATTGACGACTCATTATATGACCCTTCAATGGCTGCAAAATGCATAAATTTCGCCAAAGAAGATAAGGATAATAGAGAAATACTAGCGATAAAACTTAAACAAATATTCCTTGGCAGTGAACATCAAATAATATCCCTTGATAACTTATCTGATGATAAGAATTATACTGATTCGGCTACAAATCAACATATTTATTTTCCAAACCCTAATATGAAGAAGCTGTTTTTAGAGAAAGTCCATAATAAATGGTTAATATCGAGAACAAGCTCAAAGCTTATAGAAAGTGTACACGAAGAGATATATGGAAATAATGCTGAAGAAATATTCAAATTTTCTGATAAATTCAAAAAATGGGCTGGAAGTAAAGCTAATGACAGAATATTTTTCCTTGCATATTGGCAAGTATATATGATTCTTTATTTTATTTTCATATTTTTCCTTTCTTTCCTAATTAATAGATATGGTATTAAAATAATTTTTAGAAAGTTTCTTAAAAAGAGATATTCAAAAATATATTATAAGCTTGTATCAAACATTATCACTTTAATTATTCTAAGAGTTTTAATTATCTACTCTCCTTCTTTTGAGTTTTCAATTTTATTCAATCATATATTCATTAAAACTATTCATGTTGTAAATGTTTTCTTCTTTACACTTCTTGCAGTCAACATAGTGAATGTTACTATTATTTCACTTACAGAAGAAGAAAAATATGATAACAAATTTGGGCTACTATTTTTTAGTGGTCTGCTAACTAAACTCATTATTTTCGTGGTTAGCCTTTTAATGATAATTCAAATTTTAGAGTTTAATTTAGTAAACTTTTTAGCTGGGCTCTCAATTGGAGGTTTTGCTTTAGCTTTAGGTGCTCAAGATACTGTGAAGAATTTCTTTGGTTCCCTTATGATTTTTGCTGATCAACCGTTCAATGTTGGCGATTGGATTGATACTAAAGAAGTGAGTGGTACAGTTGAAAAGGTTGGACTACGTTCAACTCGTGTTAGAACTTTTCACAATTCTCTTGTTACTATACCAAATAGTAAACTCTCTGATAATAATATTGATAATATGGGCAAAAGGTATTTTCGGAGATTTAAAACCAATATTACTATAGTACATGATACTGACATAGAGACTATTGATAAATTTATTGAAGAAGTAAGAATTATTATTGACGAGAGTGAGAATATCCGTAAAGATTTCCACATGGTTTATATAAGTAATATTACAAAATATGGAATTGATATTTTACTTTATGTTTTCTTCATTGTTCCAGATTGGGATTCTGAATTAGCTGAAAAACATAAACTAATACACAAAGTACTTGAAATTCAAAAGAAACTAGATATTAAGTTTGTTAGTTTTCCTGATTTTTCAAAGTAGAAACTAACAGTGATAAACTAAAAAGGACACCATACCAAAAAGTATCAATTGTAAAAAGACAAAAGAGAATCTACATAATATTATTATTCCTTTGGTGTTAAATTATAATCTATTTTTTTTGTTTTTTTAGGAGCATCACTACTCTTGGATCTTGCATCAATGTCAGGATAATATTTCCATTGGTTCTTTTCATATCTCAATGCATCAATAATATTAGATTCAGGATAATAGAAATCTGCAAATTCTTTCAATTCTGGGGAAATAGGAAGCAGCCTATCCATAACAATCATATTATCTTTAATAGTTTTTATCTTTTCATTTGGTTTAGCATCAGCTATCTGTGCATTAAAACCATATTTTGGCTTCTTCTTTTTATTCTTTGATTTCTTATATGTTTTTAAAATTATCGTTTGGTAATCGTAGCTAAGATACATAGTTGCCTTTGCAGAATAAGAGAAAATCAATCTTTTCACAGATGGTGTAGATTTAAAATAATCATATCCCTTAATTTTAAATAAACTATAACCAAAAGAAATATCCCCATTATTCTTTATCGTTGCAATCTCAATAATTTTATTTTGAACTGTTTTATCCTTTCCTTTCCAACCTAAAAGAGTATAATAATACTTAGAACCTCTTTTTTTCTGTATAATCTTATAGTAGTAAGCACCATACCATTTTCTCGCATTCAGTATCTTACTATATGGCCTTGATATTGATTTTGTTTTATCAATTAATTTAATAGTTCGATAATCCTTCTTATTCTTATTATAAGTTTGAACTATTCCTTTAAAAGCGTAGGTATTATTATTCTTAGGCACTACCCAAGTAAAAAGTCTTATTTTCTTATTGTCAGAAGTCAAAACCTTAACTAAACTCATAGAGTCCATCTTAAAATTGATGGATTTCTCTTGCTTAATTAATTTAGTTACAAAACCTTCAATTCTATCTGAATATATTTGCTTTCTATCAAAATCTGGTGCTGCCATCATCAAAAGAGCATTTGTTTTTATTGAATCCTTATATTGATTTAATAATTCAACATTTTGTCCATTCAATATTATTGGACTAATAATAAGCAATATAAATAATAGTTTTTTCAAGTTTAATCTCTAATTAAATGTATAATAACTAATAACAAAAGTAATCCTTTTTTATTGCTATTTGATTCAATAAAATTTTCTCACATATTGATTGTATTTTAATCTTTTTATTGTTTATAACTCAATCATTATTACTACCTTTGTGCACATACTTTATGAAAGGCTAAAGGCTAAAAATAAAAGTTTAAAGTAAAAAAGTTGGCCGTCTTCAATAAGCAGTAACAAAACAAGAAACAAGAAACAAGAAACAAAGAACAAAGAGCAACAAACAAAGAACAAATAAACGAATCACCAAATAAACAAATACACATAATAACAATGACACACTTCAGCAACAATATAAAACTCCTACGCAAACGCAAAGGATTCACTCAAGACATAGTTGCCAACTCACTAGAAATGTATCGTTCTACTCTAAGTGGATACGAAAATGAAGTTGCCAAACCAAGTATAGAAGTGTTATTAGCTTTTTCAAACTACTATAATATTGCAATTGACACTTTAATTAAAGTTGACCTTAGTACATTACCTGAAAGTCAAATTTCTCAAATTGAACGTGGTTACGACATATATTTCAAAGGCGAAAAGTTAAGAATATTGGCATCTACTATTGGCGAAGACAATGAAGAAAACATTGAACTTGTTCCAGAGAAAGCAAAAGCAGGATATACTAGTGGTTTTGCTGACCCTGAATACATAAAAGTACTTCCAACATTCCGATTACCTTTCCTCAGTAAAGAAAAGAAATATCGCAGCTTTCAAATAAGTGGTGACTCAATGTTACCAATACCTGACGGAGCTTATATTACTGGTGAATATATACAAAACTGGAGCAGTATTAAATCTGGCAAACCATATATTGTACTTACAATTGATGATGGAATAGTATTCAAAATAATTGAGAATAATATTGAAAAAGATGGTACCATAAAACTTATTTCTTTGAATATTCTCTACGAACCATATGAGATTCCCATTAGCCAAGTTAGAGAGATTTGGAGTTTTGTAAACTTTATTAGTGGAGAACTACCTGAAGCCAATCAGCCCAAAGATGAACTCCTTAAAGGGATTGAAGAGCTAAAAAAGGAAGTAAAGGCTATCCAAACTCGGCTTGATTTTAATTAGATATTTGCGTTGATAATAAAAGAGTCCGTTAATTACGCTAATTGTATCATAAAAAATGAATCGAATGACACAGATAAAAATAAGTTTTTTTTTCAAAAGGAACTAATTAATTGATATTCTTATTTTTCACAACTAAACAATTGCAAAACATTTATTATTAACATTATATTAAATTGCAATTTTAGCATTATTTCATTACTGGTGTTTTGTTTAAATCTATACACATTAGTGTGAAACCTGTTCCTACATACAAATAACCTGTTTGCTGGTCAATTATTACTCCACTACTACCACGTTTTGACGACCATAAAACCTCTCCATTAGATGCTGATATACATTTAAATGAAAAACTATGCTCCACTGGAATTCCTTGGTTTTCTGTAGGAATAGCACTCATATATAGTTTTCCATCATAATAGCCCATAGTTTCACCTGCGGGTGTAGCATCCTCTTTAGTATTATACCAAAGTCTATTACCACTTGCCACATCATAGCATATTATTGCTCCGGTTTCCGAATTTAGAAATACTTTGCCATCGGCATATAGATTATGTGTTTGGAAAAAACTTGCAATTTGATATTTATCTTCCCATAATATTTCTCCATTAGTAATATCAATACAATGTATTGATTTTGACCCCTGAAACAAATATTTATGATCCTCTGTAATAATGCCTTCCATTACACTCGAATTGCCAGAAGAGGTTAAGTCATCAACAATCCAAAGCATGCTATCAGCTGTCATATTATAGGCATATATATCAATCTTACCATCTGAAGTCCCAAAATTGAGCTGCCTATTCTGAAATATTAGTAATGTATCACCACTAGGCATTATTTCTATGGAGGGTGGATATAATAATACACTATATCCGCTTACAGAATCTATCTTCAATATTTCCTCTTGTTTTCCTGTTTTAATATTCATCTTTACTAGCTTTCCCCATGCATTTTCTATTCCTTCTGGTTTAATTCCAACAAATAAATCATCTCCAAAACTATTAATTTCAGGCATAAAGACCTCTTCAGTTCCCGAATATTTGGTCCATATTTCTTGTGCAGTATTAATATCATAAGCATAAAGAGTTCTACCTGACAGTATAACAACAATATCCTTATTTTCGCCACCTATTTCCCAATCTGAAGTAGAGTTTACATTAAAATTAGGCTCATGATTCCATGCTGGGTGTGGCTCGCCCGTTTCTTTATCATATATTACCATGCCTAGTTTTCCACTGTTGTTATGGTATGGCATGAATGAGTATATTGCCACATAATCGCCTGCAAAACGAGGAGAATATATAAAAGCTCCTGCACTATCGTTATAAATCCAATTTTTCCAAACTATACTTAGTTCTGCCGATTTATCTTGTTCAATATGGGGAGTAGGGCTAGGTTTTTCAGACTCTTTTTTGCAACTAAACAATTGCAAAACACTTATTATTAATATTATATATGATATCAGTATTTTCATTGATTATATTATTAAATTATTAGTCTTTTTTTTTATCCTAAATTGTAAAAATATGAATAATTAAATATAAACAAATATAATACAAATATTAATATTCGCACTTTTCTAATTTTTTATGGCATCTTCATTATTATATTATTTATAATTATTCTAAATAATTATTATTTACCATATTCACAACATATTTTTCTCTAAATTGCCAAGCTTAAAACATCAACAATAATGACAAAATACAAACATATATTTTTCGATTTAGATCGTACTATTTGGAACTTTGACAAAAACTCTATTGAAGTATTAAAAGATATATTCTCAAAATATAATCTTAGAGAAAAAGGAATTCCTAGCTTTGATAAATTCTATTCTACTTATTATGAAATTAATCATGACCTTTGGGATAAATACAGAATTGGCGCTATTACGAAAGATTTTTTGAGTCTTGAAAGATTTTGGGCTACTTTAAGACATTTTAATATTGACGAAAAAGAAACAGCTTATAGCATGAGCCAAGATTATGTAAAATTAAGTCCATATAAAACACATCTATTTCCAAATTCTCACGAAATTCTTAAATACTTGAAAGAAAAATACAGTCTGCACCTTATTACTAATGGCTTTGCAGAGGTTCAATTAATTAAGATTAAAGAATCTAATCTAGAACAATATTTTAGTGAAGTAATAATTAGTGAACAAACTCCTTGGAAAAAGCCAAACCCCGCTATTTTTCAATATGCAATGAACCAAGTTGATGCTAGTGCAGAAGAATGCATTATGATTGGTGATGATATAAAAGCAGATATTCAAGGGGCTGCATCTGTAGGAATGAATCAAATTTGGACAAACCTCATAAATGGGAAAAGCTATTATAAGCCTACTTTTGAGGTGAATAATTTGATAGAGATAAAAGATATTTTGTAATGATAGAACACTGATAACACGGATTTAATGGATTTGCACAGATGATAATTCGCTTTGCTCATTATGGAGTATCCGCTAATTTTCACGAATTTGGCGAATTACACCAATAAATAATTCGCAGACAAACATTGTGAGCAAAGCGAACAATAAAACAACGACTTTGCGGCTTTGCGAGAGCCCCATTGTGAGCGAAGCAAACAACAAAACAACAAAACACATGAAAAACATAATAATACTTTTAACAAGTTTAATCCTATTTATAGGAACAATAAATGCTCAAAAACAAACCGAATTATACAACAAACTTGAGCAACTTAGCAAACAATATGATTTCAATTTTGAAACACTTAAAACATCAAGGTTCTTTACAGAAAAATACCTTCTAAATATTAAGCAACTAATTAACCCAAAAGATAGCAGCAAAGGTTTCTTTACCCAAAGAGTTTTTCTTTCTCATCTAGGTTTTGATAGTACAGTTGTATTTGTAACAGAAGGCTATGCAGCAACTTACGCATCATACCCCAATTATATAAATGAGCTCTCCCCTATTCTTGGTGCCAACCAAATTGTAGTAGAGCATCGCTTCTTTGCGTCTTCCACACCAGACTCAGCACTTTTTCATTGGGCTGATTTAACCATAGAAAATGCCGCTGCTGACCATCATCATATTGTTGAGATTCTCAAGAATATATACAAAAACAAATGGGTAAATACAGGCATTAGCAAAGGAGGACAGACCTCCATTTATCATCGATACTTCTACCCTAAGGATGTAACAGCAACCGTAGCCTATGTTGCTCCTATAAATTTTTCTATGGAAGAAAAACGAGTTTACAGACATCTAGAAAGAGTTGGAAATGCTGAGGCAAGAAAAGCCATTCTCGACTATCAAACTGAAATGCTTAAAAACAAAGCTAAATATCTTCCTGAATTTGAAAAGCTTGCCAAAGAAAAGCACCAAACCTATAGCATGGGGATAGAAAAAGGCTACGAACTAACTGTTTTGGAATATTCATTTGCCTTTTGGCAGTGGGGACTAACTAATTATCAGGATATACCAAAAGCTGAAGTTGGGGCAAAGAAAATGGTAAAGCATTTGGACCAAGTTGCAAGTATCGACTGGATTTCAGAGCAAGGGATAAAACAAATGCAGCCTTTCTTTTATCAAGCAATTACGCAATTTGGAATGTATGGCTACAATATCACCCCTTTTAAAAAGTGGACTAGCTATAAACAGAATCCTACTTTTGAATTTACTGCTCCAAAGGGTGAAACAGTAAAATACGATAATAGTTTACATATTAAAATTGACAATTGGGTACGTCATTATGCCAAGAATATGATTTTCATTACTGGAGAATACGACCCTTGGGGCTCAACATCAGTTGAACTAAGTCTAGACAATAATTGTGTAAAATTTACTAAGCCCAAAGGTAGTCATAGAGCAAGAATTAATAATCTTCCTGAACCAATGCAAGAAGAAGCGATTGAATTATTAAAAGAATGGATGAAATAATCTAAATTGTTTATTTGATTATTTGTGGATTTGCTTATTTTAATTGTTAATAACTCAAACTGACGTAGAAGAATCCATTTTCAAATTAATCCCCATTATGAAGGACGATTTGAAAATGGACTTTATAATTCTTAATTCCTAATTCCTAATTATTAATTCTTAATTCTTAATTACCAACTTCCTATACCCAACAGCACCTGTCTTTTCATCAACAAACATAATCATGTAAATACCACTCTTTAGTGATTCTAATGAAATGCTATTATTTGAATTAGCAATCTTGACCTCCTTAACAATTCTACCACTAATATTATAAATCTTTACTAAGTAGCTCCCTTGTTCAACCTTTACATAAACAATATCATTTGCTGGATTTGGATAAATACTAATATTTCTTAAACTAGCATTCTCTTCAATTGATTCATAAATATTATCTCTGCCAGGTGTTCCATAAATAGTATCACCATGAAAAACAGCAAAGAAAGCATTAAATGTAAACCAACTTGAACCTATATTATTATCACCACTACCCAAATGAAATTCTAAAGCATAACCATCTCCATCAGCTTCAACTGGCCAAGGATTCGCATCATCGTAATCCACATAATCTATTACATCGCCAACAGTATTCTGAATTTCAATATCTTCACCGGAATTCTTCAAGCCTCCACTTGTCCACTGATGTGTTCCTGTAATACCAAAAGTAGAATTTATCAATGCCGAATCTTTTGCTATTACTAAATATCCATAGGAAGAAATAATAGTATTTGCAGGAAAAATATAATCTACACCTTCTGTTAATTTATAACCACTAATATTAGCAGCAGCTGTAGAATTATTAACAATCTCAAAATATTCTAAAGAATCATCATCAGTAATATCATTATACATTATTTCATCTATTACAATACTCTCAATTGATGCATTATATATAAAATCAAAAGTCTGAGTTTGTTGCATTATATTTCCAACAGTATCTGAAATATTATTAATTGATAACACATTCAGATTCCCATTTACAAATGAATTTGCACACACTAAAGTTACCATATTTCCATTAGTATTTAGTACAGCACTATTAATAGTACCCAAACCTGTATAATTATTAATATTCTCAGCAGTTGCATCAACTACTTCATCAAAATAAACTTCCACAGAAGCAGATGAAATCACATTAATATTATTTACCATTGGAGGAATTGTATCTCCAGAAGGAGGTGTTGGAACTAAAGGACAGGCTACACCAGGATTTGCCCAAATACTATCTCCCACTGAATTAGTTCCTACAAAAGTTGTTGCTGCAATCCAATTTGATCCATTATTATTGTCAATATTTGGATTACAAAGAGTCAAACTTGGCCCGTTACCATCTGGACTAGTTGGCCATACTCCGCTATCATCATAATCAACAACATCTACAGTATCACCATTGTTTGTTACTAAGATAATATCTTCTCCACTATTCTTTAAACTGCCACTTGTCCATTGGTAAGCTGTTGTTCCAAAGAAATTTGTGAATTTTACACTATCTAGAGCTAATACTACATACGAATTAGTATCTATTGTTACTGCTGGGAATGTATATGTAAAACCTTGTACAAAATTATAGCCTGCAAGATTTACAGCCATAGTATCATTATTATAAATCTCTATAAACTCTGTTGTATCGGGTCCACTTTCTGGACCATTATACATTATTTCTGTTATTACTAAATTTGGAATTATGCTTGGCGTTGGAGCTGTATACATAACTGCAAAAGTCTGTGCTGAATCCATCATATTCTGAGCTGTATCCTTTACATTATTGATTGTAAGATTATAAGTTTGACCGCTTATTAATGCTGGTGATAATGATAAACTTACTTTTGTTTGTGAAACATTTAAAATTGCTGTACTTATACCTGATATTCCCGTATAATTAGAAATATTCTCTGCTGTTGTATCCACAACTTCGTTAAATACGACTTCAATTACTGTATCATTTAAGGCTATTGCTGAATTTACTATAGGAGCAATGGTATCACCAACAGGTATTGGTGGATTTATAACAACACATCCCAATCCAGGATTTGCCCAAATACTATCATTATTTGCATTTAAGCCAACAAATGAGTTTGCTATTGACCAATTTGCACCATTGTCATTATCCAAATTGGGATTACATAATGTCAAGCTATAGCCATCTCCATCTGCTGCATTTGGCCAAATACCTCCATCATCATAATCTACAATATCTACAGTATCACCATTATTTGTTACTAAAATAATATCTTCACCACTATTCTTCAACCCACCACTTGTCCACTGATAAGCTGATGTTCCAAAGAAATTATTGAATTTTACACTATCTAATGCCAATACAAAGAATGAATTTGTATCAATACTCACTGATGGAAATGTATAGGTAACCCCCTGAACAAAGTAATAGCCTGCAAGATTTACAGCCATAGTATCATTATTGTAAATCTCTATAAACTCCGTTGTATCTGTTCCGCTTTCTGGACCATTATACATTATCTCTGTAATAACTAAATTTGGAATTATGCTAGGCGTTGGAGCTGTATACATAACTGCAAAAGTCTGAGCTGAATCCATAATATTCTGAGCTGTATCTTTAACATTATTTATTGTAAGATTATAAGTTTGACCACTCACTAATGCGGTTGACAATGCTAAACTCACCTTCATTTGCGTTGTATCCAATACAGCTGTAGCTATTCCTGATATTCCTGTATAATTTAATATATTCTCTGCTGTTGTATCCACAACTTCGTTAAATACGACTTCAATTACTGTATCATTTAAGGCTATTGCTGAATTTACTATAGGAGCAATGGTATCACCAATAGGTATTGGTGGATTTATAACAACACATCCCAATCCAGGATTTGCCCAAATACTATCTCCTGCTGAATTAGTTCCTACAAAGGTCGTTGCTGCTGTCCAATTTGCACCATTGTCATTATCCAAATTAGGATTACATAATGTCAAGCTATAGCCATCTCCATCTGCTGCATTTGGCCAAATACCACCATCATCGTAATCTACAATATCTACAGTATCACCATTATTTGTTACTAAAATAATATCTTCACCTCCATTACTTAGACCTCCACTTGCCCACTCATAAGCTGAAATCCCAAAAAAGTTATTAAACTTTACACTATCATATGCCAATATAAAATATGAATTGGTATCTATTGAAACAGAGGGAAAAGTATAAACAACACCTTGAACAAAATGATAGCCAGAAAGATTTACTACCACTGTATCATTATTGTATATTTCTATAAACTCCGTAGTATCAGTTCCACTCTCTGGTCCATTATACATTATCTCAGTGATAACTAAGTTTGGAACCTGAGCTAAAAGTTGAAACTGGGTGGCTGCAAAAACTAAAACGGCAAAAAGTGTAAGTGTCTTTTTCATAAGGAATTGTATTTTAGATATATTAACCCTACAAAAATATAAAAAAGAAAAAGCAATTAATAATATTATTATAAAATACAATTAACCATAGTTCAAAACTTCTGCTTCTCCAATTAAAACACGATAACCATTCATGGCAAGAGCTTTCATTTCATCTTCTCCAGGATAGACAAATATTCTGGCAATATGTTGAATTCTTCGAGTGAGTAAATCAATAAATGGTTTCCCATAAGCAATACCTCCAGTTAGAAGAATTGCATTTACACTTCCTTCTAAAACAGTTGACATTGCCCCAATTTCCTTAGCAACCTGATACGCCATTGCTTCTTGAACTAACTCTGCCTTTGAATTACCATTTTTGGCAGCTGTCTCAACTTCATAAGCATCGTTGGTATTCAAATAAGCCATATAGCCTCCTTTACCAACAATCATTCTTTTTATCTCATCTTTATTATAATCACCACTATAACAAGCATCAACAACACTTCCGATAGGCAAACTACCGGAGCGCTCTGGAGAAAATGGGCCATCACCATCTAAAGCTTGATTCACATCCACAACTTTACCTTTTCGGTGTGCTCCAACACTTATTCCTCCACCCATATGAGCTACAATCAAGTTTAACTCATCATACTCTAAATGATGTGTTTTAGCATGATTCCTCGCAATAGCTTTTTGATTTAGCGCATGAAAAATAGATTTACGTTCAAAAGCAGGATGCCCAGAAATTCTTGCTAGTTCATCAAACTCATCCACCACCACAGGATCAACAATATAGGCATAAGCTTCAGGTAATTCTTTAGCTATTTCATGAGCTATTAAACCTCCTAAATTACTTGCATGCTCACCCATAACACCAACCTTAAGATCTGCTATCATGCTATCATTAACCTCATATACACCTGAAGGAATAGGTTTCACAAGGCCTCCTCTACCCATAACAGCAGCAATCTCATTAATATCAATCTGAGCAGAAACCAATTCATCTAAAATAAGTTTCATTCTGAATTCAAATTGATCAGCAATAGTTGAAAAAATATTTAAATCATCCGCATTATGCGACATGGATTTAATAAAAATACGTGTACTTCCACGATAAACTGCAATCTTTGTTGATGTTGAACCGGGATTTATAGCTAATATAAGTTTTTGCACTTTCTAAATCTATTAATTTGTGGCAAAAATAAATTAATTAGCATGATAATTCAGTATATAAATACATTAAGAAAAGCAGTATTAAGTTGCAAAATATCATGTTAGTTTTTAATCGATAATCATTATTGTCCGATAAACTTTCAAAATGTAAATCACTGCCCATCAATCTTTACCTCAATCCTAAAGGAAGGATTGATTGTCAATGATTTACATCCCTGACTGCCGACAGACTGACTTTAGGAACGAGGCAAAATAAATTATTGACAATTAATCCGATAAGAAGGTACTAATGACTATTAACATTCAAAAGCCTTTATAATACAAGAGATTTGCCTCTTTTATTATATTTTAATCGGACACTAATAATAGATAATAATGGAAAAAATACATAGTAGAAACTTAAATAAGATGTCCACAAAACAAACTATATTCGCGAAAATTTATTACACTAATTTATTATGACAAATAATCCTGACAAAAAGATTTATAGCTTTATTGAAGAACATCATGTATTAAGTCTTGCTACTTCAAATAATGGACAGGCATATATGGCTAATTGTTTCTTTATTTTCAACAAAGATTCTAACGAATTTATTTTCACTAGTAGCATTGAAACAAGGCATGGAAAAGAGATGCTTGAAAATTCAAAAGTTGCTGCAAGTATTGTATTAGAAACAAAAACAATTGGAAAAATACAAGGACTACAGATAACAGGAACTGCAAGTAAACTTGAAGGAGAGTTAGAAAAAAAAGCAAAAAAACAGTATTTATTTAAATATCCATACGCAATTCTTAAAACTGAAACTATGTGGTCCATTAGTGTAGATTTTTTCAAACTCACTGATAATAGATTAGGTTTTGGAAAAAAAATAATTTGGAAGAAATAGTATTGAAGACTGACACAACAAATAAACCAGTTTGACGGCAGAAAGGCAAATAATTATATAATATTTCTTCACTTTTTCATATATACTTAAAGCATATATATTCATCCATATAACCACATTAAAAGCCTATCATTTCAAGGGTTTAGAATAAAACGAGTTTCACTTAGAATCATTCTAAATAGTATTTATTTACTGATATTCAACATATTACAAAATACGATTTTTCTTAAAGTTGAAATTTGTCATTCTCAACACCTTAGCTAAAATAGTGAATAACTTAAGAACATTGTTAATAAATCCAACTCGATTTTAAGTAATTCTTACTCTATCTTCGTAAACCGAAAAAGGGAATAATGTTCTTCGGAATAATCGACTAACTAACAATAGAATAATCCATATATAATTCAATTTTTATGAACGATCCTGATCTTTTTGCCGACTTAACTGAGCAAACAACGAAAAGTAATATTGAAGGAAAATTAAATGATAGCGAACAATATTATCAAAGGATTTATAAAAAGCGAACGGAAATAAGAAATTTAGAAAAGGAAATGCAATTAGACTTTAAGGAAATTAATACTCAGCCTAAGAAAAAGGCTAAAGTTAAGAAGAAAGAGAATATATACACTGATGCAGAAGCTCTAGAAGCAAGTACTGTGTATTTTAAAGGAGACGAAATGGCTGCGAGGGTTTGGATAAATAAATATGCCCTAAAAGATAGCGAAGGAAATATCTATGAAAAGACTCCAGATGATATGCATCATCGTATTGCAAGTGAGTTAGCTCGTATTGAGAAAAAATATAAAAATCCAATGTCTGAAGACGAAATATTTGATGTTCTTCAAGGATTCAAACACGTTATTCCACAAGGAAGTCCAATGGCTGGCATTGGCAATAATCGTCAAGTTGGTAGCTTATCAAACTGTTTTGTTATAGGTAATGATGGCACTTCTGATTCCTATGGTGGAATCATGAAAACTGATCAAGAACAAGTTCAGTTGATGAAAAGAAGAGGTGGTGTTGGACATGACTTAAGTGGTATTCGTCCAAAGGGAAGTCCTGTTAAAAATAGCGCATTAACTTCAACAGGAATTGTACCTTTCATGGAGCGTTTCTCTAATTCTACTCGCGAAGTAGCTCAGGATGGTCGAAGAGGAGCATTAATGCTTAGCATTGCAGTTAATCACCCTGATGCTGAGGAGTTTATTGACGCTAAAATGGATAGTACTAAAGTAACTGGAGCAAATGTTTCTGTTAAAATTACAGATGATTTTATGCGAGCAGTAATTAATGGTACTGAGTTTAAACAACAATACCCAATTGACTCTAAAAACCCTACTTACACTAAAAATACTGACGCAAGAAAAATCTGGGATAAGATAATTCATAACGCATGGAAATCGGCTGAACCTGGCATCCTATTTTGGGATACAGTAATTAAAGAGTCTGTACCAGATTCATATGCAGATTTAGGATTTAAAACTGTTTCTACTAACCCTTGTGGTGAGATTCCTCTTTGTCCTTATGATAGTTGTCGTTTATTGGCAATAAATCTATACGGATATGTAGAGAACCCTTTTACTCCAAAAGCAAAATTTAATGCAAAGAAATTTGCAAAGCATATTCATATTGCTCAAAGAATAATGGATGATATTATAGACTTAGAGCAAGAAAAAATTAATAGAATTCTAGCTAAAATAGATTCAGACCCAGAGTCAGATGAAATTAAAAGAGTAGAAAGAAATTTATGGGCAAATATTAAAAAGAAAACCGAATTAGGTCGCCGTACTGGCGTTGGCATTACTGCTGAAGGAGACATGTTAGCTGCCCTAAATTACAAATATGGCACAGAAGAAGCCACAGAATTCTCTGTTGATGTTCATAAATTTATTGCCATTGAGGCTTATAAAGCTTCTGTTGATTTAGCCAAAGATAGAGGTTCTTTTCCTATTTATGATTATAAAAGAGAAGTTAATAACCCTTTTGTTAGACGAATTTTTGATGCTTCAGAAGGCCTAGAAGCTAAAATGAAGAAATATGGTCGTCGTAATATTTCTTTACTAACTATTGCTCCAACTGGTACAACAAGTATGATGGCTCAAACTTCATCAGGAATTGAGCCTGTATTTATGGTAAGCTATAAGCGTCGTCGTAAGGTTAATCCCAATGACAAGGAGGTTAAAGTTTCTTTCGTTGACGAAGTTGGAGATAGCTGGGAAGAATATACTGTCTTCCATCATAAATTTGAGACATGGCTAAAAGTAAATGGCTACGACCTCAAAGAAGTAAAAAATATGAATAACGCTGACCTAAATGCAATAATTGAGAAATCACCATATTACGGAGCTATGGCTAATGATGTTGATTGGGTACAAAAAGTCAGAATGCAAGGTGCTGTTCAGAAATGGGTTGACCATTCTATTTCGGTAACAGTTAATGTTCCTAATCAAGCTGATGAAAAACTAATTGGAGAAATATACGAAGAGGCATGGAAGTCAGGATGTAAAGGAATGACAGTTTATCGTGATGGCTCTCGTTCAGGTGTATTAGTTAGCAATGATGAAAAGAAGAAAGAGGAAAATGATGATTTTAAAGAAACATATGCACCTCCTCGTCCCAGCAAATTAGAAGCTAGTATTATTCGTTTCCAAAATAATAAGGAAAAATGGGTTGCCGTTGTTGGTATTTACAAAGAACGACCTTATGAAATCTTTAGTGGTAAAGCAGAAGATTTCTTTGTTGCTAACTATGTAGAAGAAGGCTGGGTAATTAAAAGTAAAACAGAGAAAGGAAAAACAAGATACGATCTTGAATACGAAGACAAAGATGGCTATACACAGGTTTACAGAGGTTTATCTAGAACATTCGATAAAGAGTATTGGAACTATGCTAAACTTATTTCTGGAATTTTAAGACACGGAATGCCACTACCTTTTGTTGTAGATGTTGTTAGTTCTCTAAGCTTTGAAACAGAAACTATTAACACATGGAAAACAGGAATAGTTAGAGCCCTTAAGAAATTTATTCCTGATGGAGCTAAAGCTGCAAAAGGGACTCCTTGCCCTGAATGTGGAGATGAATTAGTATATAAAGAAGGCTGTTTGAGCTGTAATTCTTGTGGATATTCTAAGTGTGGATAAACATCATAAATCAAAATATTATATTAAAATCACTAAGGAGTCTACAATTGTAGGCTCTTTAATTTTCAATATTATTTTTCTCCATTGAATAAAGTCTATGTTATTTATTCTTAAAATAGCTTTACTAGAAGTTTTTATTTGTTGCAATACTAATAATAAATTGTAAATTCGCGGTTCAATTTTTAACGACAAAATTTAAAATAATGTACTTTAAAAACTTATTTAAATCATTGTTAGCTATCTCTTTACTAGCTACAATTACATTTGCTTGTAATAATTCAAACAAAAACAAATTTCCAGGCTTCTCTCAAACAGAAGATGGTCTAAATTACAAATTCCACACCCATGGAACAGATACAGCTAAAGCACATGTAGGTGACAAAGTTAGTGCCTATATGACTTATAGAACTATGGATGATTCTATTTTCAGCCATAGCCAAGAAGGAAGACCTTTTGAACTACCTATGATGAAATCTGTATATAAAGGTGATGTTTTTGCAGCTTTAGGAATGATGAGCGTAAATGATAGTGCAACTTTCATTATTAACTCTGATTCTTTCTTCATTAAGACTGTAGGTGCTCCAAGACCAGAATTACTTGATAGTGGTTCTTTCTTCTATCTTGATGTATTGGTAACAAAAATACTGAATCCTGCTCAAATGGATAAAGAGAGAATGGAAAAAGAGAAATCAATGGCAGAAATGGAGAAAAGTGTTATTGCTGAATATATTGCTTCTAATAATCTTGATGTACAGCCTGATGAAAGTGGAATTTTCTTCTTAAAGAATAAATCAGGTAAAGGAACAAAAGTAACTGCAGGATCTTATATTTCTGTGAATATGGTTGCAAAAGTTTTAGGACCAAATGGTGGAGAATTTATCAATACATATACTGAGAAAAAACCAATTGATTTAGAAGTTGGTACAGGTCAATTGGGAATTGGATTTGAAACTGGTGTTCTTAAACTAAGAACTGGTGACAAAGCAACTATGATAATCCCATTTTCTTTAGCTTTTGGAGCTCAAGGCATGAGAGGATATGTTCCTCCATTTGCAACTATTGCTTACGATATAGAAATTGTTAAAGTTATTTCTGCTGAAGAAATGAAAGCAAAACAAGAAAGTGAAGCTATTAAACTTGCTGCAAAAGAAATTGACGATTTAAAAAAATATATAAAGGAAAATAGCATTACAGCTCAACCTACTGCAAGTGGATTATACTACATTGAAGAAGTTGCAGGAAATGGAACACAAGCTATTGCTGGTAAAAAAGTAAAAGTTCACTATACAGGAACACTACTTAACGGAACTAAATTTGACTCTTCTGTAGATAGAGGACAACCTTTTGAATTTACCCTTGGTCAAGGCCAAGTAATACCAGGTTGGGACGAAGGAATTGCCCTAATGAAAGTTGGAGGTAAAGCAAAACTTATTATTCCTTCTCGTTTAGGATATGGGGAAAGAGGTGCTGGACAACAAATTCCACCAAACTCAACTCTTGTATTTGAAGTAGAGTTGCTTGAAGTAAACGACTAAACTTACATAATAATCTTATCAAGAGGGAATCTTTCAAAGGTTCTCTCTTTTTGTATAATTTATTTTATAAATATTTAATTCATTGAACAATGAGAATAGTACTATTAATTGTATTTAGCTTATTCATAATAAGTTCATACGCTCAAGACAAGCCAATAAAAATTAAGAAAAACAAAGAATACACAAGTAAAACTGGTTTAAAATATACTGTTTACGAGATAAATAAGAAAGCATTAAAATGTGATAGCGGAGACAATATTAGCGTTCATTATGTTGGCAAATTAGCTGATGGATCAATATTCGATGATTCATATAGCCGTAGTCAACCTATAAGCTTTAATCTTGGTGAAGGTAGAGTTATTAAAGGATGGGATGAAGGATTACAGTACTTACACTTAGGAGATTCCGCACTATTTATAATCCCTGCTAACATAGCATATGGTTCAAGAGCTGTTGGTAAAATCCCAGCTAATTCTACTCTTTATTTCACAGTAAAAGTTGTTTCTTTAAAAAAAGGACTTAAGCCATGGGATGTTTCAAAAGTAAAGAAAGTTGAGCTTGACTCTGCTTTCTCTTATCAAATAGTACAAAAAGGAAGTGGAGATCCTGTAGAAGTTGGTGACATGGCCTATGTACAGTATTCTGGCTACTTTACTAATGGTAAAATATTTGATTCATCACATTTGAATGGTGATGTAGCTTTTAATTTCATTCTAGGAAGACATAGAGTTATTGATGGTTGGGAAAAAGGCATAGTGGGAATGAAAACTGGTGAAAAAAGGCGCATTACCATCCCTTATAAATTAGCCTATGGTAAAGAAGGTAGAATGCCTATTCCTCCAAAATCTGATTTAATATTTGATGTCGAGTTAGAAAAAATTGAAAAGATTGAATACCCTGTATTCGACACTGAAGGTAAAGACACTATCACACTAAAATCTGGTCTTAAATATATAGTAGTTGAAAAAACAGAAGGCGAAATAGTTAAACCCCAAAAAACAGTAGTAATTCAATATGTGGGACGCTTCACTAATGAAAGGGTATTTGATTCTACTTATGATAGAGGAGATTCATTAACATTTGTTGCTGCAAAAGGTAGCGTAATAAAAGGGCTTGATGAAGGAATGACTTATATGAGAAAGGGTGAAAAATATAGATTTATCATTCCATATTCTTTAGCTTATGGTGAAGAAGGAAGACTTCCACTTATTCCAAAGAGATCTGACTTAATATTTGATGTTTATTTACAAAATATTAAATAAAATAATTTGTTGATACGTTGCACCCAACGTATCAACAAATTATATAAATTTTTATTTCCCAGAATTATTCACCAATACCTTATCAGTTATAAGTTTTTTAAGGATTGTGTTTGAAAATGTAACAGATAAATCATCTATTCCCATTGGATCTGCTGTTTCTGTTTGAATAGAAGATAAAAGCTTTCCACTTGTTAAATCATAGAAATTACTTTCTAAGAATATTGACTGTGTTTCCTCATAATATCCAGGAGAATTCATATGATTATAGTTATAATAGTAATACCCATAATAACCTCCATAGTATGGACCTGGTGCATAAGATGTTGTTCCTGGCACATATCTAACACCATCTTCAACCTTTAATAAACTTAGGATAATAACAGCATCTACTCCCCTATCCTTCATCATTTGATCAATTACTTTTGCATTTTCTTTCTTAACCACCTCTGGCACTATAAAGGAAGAAGTGGGAATTGCATCGTATCCAAGATATTTTAATCTATCAACAAATGCTTGCTCAAATATTAACTGACTTGTTGTTTTATTTGATAATACTACTACTGCAACCTTTTTATAATCAGAAGCTTTCTGATGTTCTGGCGACACCCATGAACCCGATATACTTGTAGTTGTTGAACATGCTGAAAATAATCCAGCTAATACTATTAATAATGCTATTGTTTTTATTCTCATTTTCTAAAATTTATAATTAATATGAAGCAAAGATAAACAATTCCTAATTCCTTTATTTTAAAAATGTTAAGAAATCATAATAATATGTGTATAATTAACGATATTTCTACCACTGTATATAACAAACTAATACTAATAAATTGTACATTTGCGCATTATTTATAAATCAGTAGAAATGGATACAGAAAATAAAACAAAAAAAGAAGAAAAAGAAACTGAAATTGATTTATTGGAATTAGGACAGAAATCAATTAAAGGACTAAGTACTTTTATTAATTATATTATTAATCTAATAATTACAATTATTACAAAGATATCATATTTCTTCCTAAGAAATTTATTAGCATTTTTTATAATTTTTGCACTTGGAATTGGAGCAGGATTTTCTACCTATAATCTTAAAAAGCAATATTATCATAGTGAAATGATTGCATTTTCTTCTATTGCAGCAAATAGTGAAATTGTAAAATCTGTAAACAATTGGAATTATGCTCGTGAGTTTAGCAAAGAAGATGCAGAAAAAATAAAGGATGTTACATCGAGTTTCCTAATAGATTACAATGGTGATGGAAGTTGGGATATTATTGAAGATATCAGAACTGTTGATAAACTTGACACCACTTTAGGAACAAGAGTTAACGGTGGTTTTGCCGTTATGATTGATGTTTATGACACTAGTATGGTAATGCCAGTGAAAGAAAAACTAATGAAGTTTCTTTTTGCAAATGAGAAAGTCCAAAGAAGAAACAAGCAGAGACTACTAAAAAAAGACAGACTTCAATCTAAGATTGCAGAACAATTATACTTACTTGATAGCCTACAAAAATACGAATACTACAAAGAAGATGAACCTATAATAGCCTCTACTCCAGGAGATAATATGCTTGTTTTGCAAAAGAAAGAAAAAAGGCTCTATCATTCTAGTATCCTAGATCTTTATGCTCAAGAAGTTGAACTTAAAAGACAAATTGTTGCAAATCCAGACCCTTATGATGTTAGAGTTGATTTCGAAATTCCAAGAACTGGTTCAGTTACTATTATTAGAGAGATATTAGTAGATGAAATTATTTTCTTAATTCTAGGTATTATCATCGTATTCTTAAGAGAAAGACGTAATGATATTAAGTATAATATTCGAAAAGCGAAAGAAGAAGAAATATAAGCGTTAAAAATATAGTTAATATACTATCTAATTATCACGCAAACTAAAAAGAGGTTGATGTAATATTCTATTTTCATTTACATAATTCGTAAAAAATAGAAAAATATCACACCTCTTTTCGGTTGTATACACTTATAAAAAAGAGCTCACTTATTCTACTAATTATTAAATGTGATTTCTTTTTTATTAAAATGCAATAAAATAATAACTTACTATTTTATAGCATTTTATCAATTGTTACTTGTGAGTGACGGGGCGAAGCTATGTCAAAGTGGGCTGTTCTCAGTTGGCAGTGGGCAGTCTTCAGTGGGCAGTACTTTAGCCTTTTTACTTTAGCCTTTTTACTTTAGCCTTTACACTTTAGCCTTTACACTTTAGCCTTTACACTTTAGCCTTTAGCCTTCAAAAAATCCTTTTCCAATTTTTGCCCCGACCCTGAAAGGGAGTATTGAAAAGTGATTTTTACTTTAGCCTTTACACTTTAAACTTTAGCCTTTAGCCTTCAAAAAATCCTTTTCCAATTTTTGCCCCGACCCTGAAAGGGAGAATTGAAAAGTGATTTTAACTTTAGCTTTTACACTTTAAACTTTAGCCTTTAGCCTTTACACTTCACCATGAACAAAACACAACTACTCGATCTAATCTCCCAAGGAG